>Ga0307505_10001382_pt1 | contig 19811 bp, 15 predicted proteins | sample 23_S_MG_FD_202183 | JGI IMG/M metagenome (GOLD analysis project Ga0307505, IMG submission 202183) | Soil microbial communities from Populus trichocarpa stands in riparian zone in the Pacific Northwest, United States - 23_S | ecosystem: Environmental > Terrestrial > Soil > Riparian zone > Trees...
GGTCGCGCTCTTGATACAGAGGAGCGCGGTCATATTGTTTTTCTGAAGGATCGCCGTGCGGAGCGTTACGTCCGGCGCGTCGTCGATAGAATCTTCAAGTTCAGCGATCTCCTCGGCGAGGTCTTCGTCGTCGCCGAAATCAAAAGCTGCGTCTAGGTCAAAATCTTCGTTCATACTGCTTCCATCAACGTTACAACGGACGGGGTGAAAGTTCAAAATCGGCGGAGTTAACGAACAGCTTTCAGCCGTGAGCTAACAGCTTCCAGCCGGACACAGGTCGTATTTTACCTCCGAAAAATTCTTCACGAGCAACTCCTCGCGCACGCGGTTGCCGGTGCGGCGGTCGATCACCTCACGCCAGATCTCGTTCTCGCGAAAGTTTTTGCCATTGTTTTCGAGAAAGCGATGATTGCGTTCGAAGACGTGATAGCTGAATTCTGTCTCTACGTCCGAGCGGATCGAGCCTTTTAGATGTTCGTCGGTCAGCCACAGGCGAATCTGGAACGTCAGGTCGGTCGGGTTGTAGAACCGCAGGTCGATGTAATTGTAGAAGACGCCGGCACCGGAGCCGAAGGGAAGCACGCGGTTCTCGTCGGGGAATGGGTCGAAGGTGTGGTGATGCCGCTCGACGACCTCAAGCGGCGTGTGAAGGGCCATCCAATAGAGAAGATTCGCAAGCTGGCACAGCCCGCCGCCGACCCCGCGAACGACCTCGCCGCGTGAAAGCTGCATACCTTCGAGATAGCCTTTCTCGGCGGTCGCTTCGCCCAAACGGTGCCAGAACGAGAATGTTTCGCCCGGTTTGATCAGCAGCCCGTCGATCGTCGGGCACGCGATCTTGAGATTCTCGACCTTGTTTTCCTGAAGCTGCGGGTCCGAGTTGCCGAGTTTTCTTCTTAACAAGGACTGATGTTTCTTGCAGGTGAATTTTAGATCATCTTTCTCGACTTCGTTTACGAAGCGGACTCGCCTCGATACATCGCCGAGTCTACGGAAGACGCGCTTCTGTTTGATTCGGGTCCTGTAGATGACCGGATGTATCTCCGAAAGCCTTCGCATTCTATGTCGCCCGCAACTGCTCCACGTCGCCTGCTTGTACGATCGTCAGCGTGCCGTCGTTCCGTTTTACTCGAAGTGCTCCGTTGGGTTCGAGGCCGTCGGTTATCCCTTCGAGTGCCTCATTTTCTAACACAACCCGGACCGGTTTGCCAGAGAAGTAGGTGGAACGTTTACGCCATTCGTCGATGATGGTTGCCGGGCCGTCGTTCGAGTGGAGAATGTCGTAGAAGTAGGAGATGAATTTGGTGAGTGCGTGGGTAAGAGTGACGGCTTCAGCCGTTTGAACGCTTAAAGGCGCCGCTCTTACATTTTCCTCGATCGATGTGGCCGTGTCGGCGATCTCGGGTGGGAAGTTTGACGATTTGATGTTGATCCCGATGCCGACGATGACTGCGAGGCCTTTGGGGGTGTCTGTCGTCTCTGCCAAGATGCCGGAGATCTTCTTGCCATCGACGTGGAGGTCGTTGACCCATTTGATGTCGGCGGCTATGCCGAGTTCGGCGAGCGTGTCATGGACCGCGACGCCGGTCATAAGCGTGATCAGCGGCAGGAATTGGGACTCGATCTTCGGACGCAGGACGATGCTGAAATAGAGGCCCGCGTCAGGTTCGCTCACCCACGTTCGTCCGTGCCGACCGCGCCCGGCAGTCTGCTGCCCGGCGACGATGCACAACCCTTCCTCCGCTCCAAGCCGGGCCTGCTTGAGAGCCTCGGTGTTGGTCGAGTCGATGGAGTCGAAGGTGAGAAGGTTATTAATGTTCATTCCCGAAAGAGTTTACCCGCGAAATACGCGAAAGAACGCTAAATGAAGCCGAATACCCGTATTCTTGATTTCGCGAAATTTCGCGTATTTCGCGGGAAAGATTAGACCGGCCTCCATAAAGAATCGATGTAGAAATCCTCGGCGTTGTAAAACTCCTGCGTGATCTCGAAGCCGCCGTCGCCGGCGAGTTCGTCGATCATGGCGTGGGTGTATTTTTGAGAGATCTCCATAAAGATGGCTTCCCACTGGTCGAAGTCGAACGAGCGGTTGAGGGCCTTGATGTGGACCGTCTGTTTCTCGCGGCTGATCAGGAATGAGCGGGCGGCGCATTCCATTGGGCGGTACTGGGCGTAGTGCGAGAACTTGTCGAGGTCGAAATCGGCGCCGAGTTCGCGGTTGATGCGGCGGAGAAGATTTAGGTTGAATTCGGCGGTCACACCTTGTTTATCGTCATACGCCGCGACGATCGTCCGCGGGTCTTTCTGCATATCGAAGCCGATAAACAGCCTGTCATTCTCGTTCATTACTTCGCGAAGCGAGCGAAAGAATGCGACGGCTTTGTCGCGGAGGAAATTGCCGATGTTCGAGCCGAGAAACAGGATGACCTTTCGTCGGCCGTTATCGCTCTTGAGCGAATCGAGCACTTTGAAATAGTCACCGGTGTGCGGATCGATGCGAAGAGCAGGAAACTTCTCGCGAAAGCGGGCCGACAATGCGTCGTTCGCTTCCTGCGAGATGTCGATCGGCTCGTATTGGAAATCGACCCCGGTCGCGAGGAGATGTTCGATAAGAACCGCGGTCTTCGTACCGTCGCCCGCGCCGAGTTCGATGAGGTCGATGGGAACGCGGACATTCTTGTCCGCTTCTTCGTCGGGTTGCGGACCGGAATGTCCGCGTTCCACAGGTCCGCGTTCCGTGAAGGCAGCGCAGATGGCGGCTTTCTGTTCGGTGAATATCTTCATCTCCGCCCGGGTGGGGTAATACTCCGGCAGCTTCATTATTTCCATAAAGAGCCGCGAGCCTTCGTCGTCGTAGAAGTAGCGTGAAGAGAGCTGCTTCGGCGTCGAAGTCAGGCCGCGAAGGACGTCTTCGGCGAATTGGGTGAGTTCCGGTGAAGTTGTCGATGCCATACTGCTATCTCAAACAGGATGTACAGGATGAAAAGGATGTTTGATTCGGCTTGAACCATCCTGTTTATCCTGTGCATCCTGTTCTAATTACCCCTTTGCTAATCTGATACCCGTGAACTGCCAGCGCAGGTGCGGGTGGAAAAAGTTGCGGTACGTCGGGCGGCTGTGGCCTTCCGGTGTGGCTACGGATGCGCCGCGGAGTACCATCTGGTTCATCATAAACTTGCCGTTGTATTCGCCGACGGCTCCGTCCGGTTTCAGGAAGCCCGGATATGGCAGGTATGCGGAGTTGGTCCATTCCCAACGCAGGCCCCAATCGAACTTCTCGTTCGCGGCTTCCCATTCGAACTCAGTCGGCAGCCGCATCCCTTTCCATTCGGCAAACGCCGACGCTTCGTAGAGCGAGACGTGGCAAACCGGTGCATCGGGCGGCAGTTTTCGCAGGCCGCCGAGGGTGAAGTGATGCCATTCGCCGTCGCGGTTGTGCCAGTAGAGCGGGCTCTCTACGCCTTCGCGGTTCACCCAATCCCAACCTTCGGAATGCCACAAGCGATGATTTTTGTCTCCGCCGTCGTTCATGAATTCGAGGAATTCGGCGTTGGTGACGAGGCGGTTTGAGATGGAGAAGTCGTCGAGATAGACCTTGTGCCGTGCGAGTTCGTTGTCGAAGCAGAAGCCCTCGCCGGTGTGGCCTATGTCGTAGATACCTTGCTCGACGTCAAGGAACTGGCCGCCCGCTAAGGCAGGCGGTTCTGACAATTCTTCGGGTGCGTAGTCTTCTCGATAAGCAGGGAAGAGCGGATTCGTGCTGAAGGTATATTTCAGGTCTGTAAGGAAAAGCTCCTGATGCTGCTGTTCGTGGTTGAGGCCGAGGATGACGAGATCTTTTAGACTGGCGGAGTTCTGTTGCTGAGTTAAACCACCCGCTACTGCAGGTGGTACTGACAGGAGCTGGCTCATCGCCGCATCGACATGCTTTCGATATGCAAAGACCTGCTTTACGGTCGGGCGGCTGAGGCTGCGTTGGTCGCGGGCGGTGCGGTCGCCGACGGAGTTATAGTAGCTGTTAAAGAGAAAGCCGAATGACGGATCGAACGCTCGGTAGTCGGTGGTGAATTTCTTAAGGATCATCTCCTCAAAGAACCAGGTCGTGTGGGCGATGTTCCACTTTGGCGGCGAAACGTCGACGATCGGCTGCGGTATGTAGTCCTCGATCTCAAGCGGTTCGCAAAGCTGCTCGGTAGCTTTGCGGACCTTTAAATATTCTTCGAGCAGGGTCGTCTGTTCCTTCTCTTTCGCTGCCTGCATTTCTTCCTCCTTGAATCCCGCTCGTACTCGGGAATATTCCCGTTATCCTTTAACCGTCAACGACTTACGGCCTTTGATGCCAAGATCGTGTCCCGCGGTGTCCCACAAAGTGCGTGGGACAGGGAAACCATTGACCGGATTACACTTACGTCGACAAAAAGCCCCTTGTCCGCAGTTTTTCAAAAAAAAACTTTCGCGGCGCGAATCGCCATGAAAATCGCGTCGCGGATGCCTCGAACTACGCGAGGCAACATTGTACCACGCATTGCAAGTGTGGCACAGAATCTAATTTGCAGAATTGGCGTTGGCGATCTTGGTGAGGGCTTCGCGCGCGATCTCGGCGAGGTATGGGTCGGGGCTGCTGCGGTAAGACTCGAGGACGGCGATCGAATCGCGGCTGCCGATAGCGCCGAGGGCGTAGGCGGCTTCGCGGCGGGTGTCGTCGGATTCTTTTGTGTTTCGCAGGACGGATGCGAGAGCTGAGGTGACGGTGCTGAACTCCGGATGTTTGCGGGCGATCTCGTCACCTTCGAGCATTTTGAACTTTTCGGGCAGGAAGTTCTGAGGCGTGACAACGTATGTATCGCCGGACCCTAACGACTGAGCGATCTGGCCGATCGAGCGGGCGGCGGAACGGCGGAGGAACTCGGTTTCTTCTTTCGGCTTTTCCCGGAAGAGAAGGCCTAGAGAAGCGATCGCTGTTGGGTTGCGGCTTGAGCCAAGCGCGGCCGCGGCGGCGGCTTTCACTTCAAGATCTTTCTCGCGGCCGAGCAGGGCGATCAGCGGCGCGGCGGCGTCCGGGCTTTCGACTTGTCCAAGTGCGTACGCGGCTTCTTTTCGGACAAACGCATCTCTCTCGGCGAGGAGCGGCGAGAGGGCTCGGACTGCTTCGGGCTTCGGTAGAAAGACGACTGATGATGCGGCGGTGGCGCGGACGATCGGGTCTGGGTCGGTCAGGGCCGGAATGGCCGCTCTGGAAGCAATTTCAGAGCTGAGATTTCGAATTTGAAATAAGGCGTCGCGTTTCTGTTCGGTGGTGCCGGAGCTGATGGCTGTTTCGAGCGTTGTCAGGTCTTGGGCGGCCAAATGAGACGCGGAAAACAGAAGGGAACCACAAAAAAATGAAAAAACGAAAAGCGAAGAGGATGATCCACGAAATGCACGAAAGAAGAAAGTAGGAAAGGAGGCGGAAGGGAATAATCCGCGAAACGCACGAAAATTACGCGAAGACAACGACGGGCGCGACGAATCTTTTCGCTGCGTTTCCGCGTCACTCTGTCGCCGTGTCGGTGCGCTCACGCGGCGCGGTGCCAGCGGGTGGCCTGGACGCGTTCCCATTCGGTTACTTGCCGGGCGCGTTTGTTTTCGTAGGCGTTCGAGAGCGAGAGGATGATGTCGTCGTCGTGACGAGATGATGTCTTGGATATCGAGGCTTGGTCGGAACGGGTTGCGGGTTTGTCGGTAGTGCGAGCGGTAGTTGCAGATGTGTGTTTGACCATCTTAGCCTCCTGAACTTTTGGGGCAGACGGTCAAGCCGGGCTTCAGTAGATCAAGTCGGCAGCGTCTGCATTAAAGTTTTTATGTTCATCAAGACTTTCGTTTGGGTAAAAACTCCTACCTTAACGGTTTTGTCAGAATATCACATAAAGTGGGAAATTCAAGCAAATAAACGACGTGTTTTCCGCAAAGCCGCAGAGACGCGAAGAGTTGAGGGGGCTCATACACTTGGGTTTGCGTGCTGGGTTGGGGTAAGATCGTCTTAATGCATTTTTCAGGCAACAGCCTCGCCCTTATGTAGCCACTCGCGGCTTTTTGGCCGTGTAGTGGCTCATCCCGTAATTCGAACAATAATTATCAGTTAGCAATTACTAATTGCATTGGATAGCAATACAGCTATTCGATACAATTGGCGTTTTTACGAGTGTTTCAAATGGACGAAAAGTATTTTGCAAAGAAAGTAGAGGCCAAGTGGCAGAAGAAGTGGGTTGAGACTGACGCGTTCAAGGCGAACCCGGACGGGCGGCCGAAGTTTTATCAGCTTGAGATGCTGCCGTATCCGTCGGGGAACCTGCACATGGGGCATGTGCGGAATTACTCGGTCGGTGATGCGGTCGCGTGGTTCAAGCGATTGAAGGGATTCAACGTGATGCATCCGTTCGGATGGGACTCGTTCGGCCAGCCGGCGGAGGACGCGGCGATAAAGCGCGGCGTTAATCCGTACGCGTGGACCGAGGAGAATATCGTTACGATGCGCGGCCAGCTAGAGCGGATGGGCTTTAGCTACGACTGGTCAACGCAGGTGGCGGCGCACCGGCCAGATTATTACAAATGGGACCAGTGGTTCTTCCTGAAGATGTACGAGATGGGCCTGGCGTACAAACGGATGACGCAGGTCAACTGGTGCGAGACCGATCAGGCGACGCTTTCTAACGAGCAGGCAAGCGGCGGCTTGTGCTGGCGGTGTGGGAATCCGGTAACGAAAAAGGACCTTGAGCAGTGGTTCCTGAAGACGACCGCTTATGCGGATCAGCTGCTGGACGACATGGCCGGGATCGAGTCCGGCTGGGAGCAGAACGTCCTGAAGCGCCAGCGGGATTGGATCGGGCGGAGCACGGGTGCGTATGTGGATTTCGAGGTAAGAGTGACGGCTTCAGCCGTTCCCGCAGCCAGCAAAGAGACGCCTAAAGGCGTCACTCTTACTGTCTTCACAACTCGAATCGACACGATCTACGGAGCGAACGCGGTCGTGCTGGCGGCGACGCATCCGGTGATCGAAGCGCATCGAGATCAGTTCTCTGCTGAGATTATTGAGAAGATCGACGACATAATCGCCGAAAGCCTGAAGCCGCGGGAGCTAGGGGAAGAGATCGAGAAAGATGGTGTCGACACGGGCTTGAAGGCGGTCAATCCTTTTAGTCAGGAAGAGTTGCCGGTGTGGGTCGGGAACTATGTGATGATGGATTACGGGACGGGAGCCGTGATGAGCGTACCGGCACACGACGAGCGCGACTGGGAGTTTGCGAAGAAGTTCGGGCTGCCGATAAGGCAGGTGATCTCTGAGCCGAACCTTGTGCATGAGCATTCGACCATGCAGGCGATGGCGTTGGAGGTTGCGTTCACCGGCTATGGCGTGTTGGTGCATTCGGATTTCTGGAATGGAAAAACGAGCGACGACGCCAAGAAGGAGATGACGCATTACGCCGAGACGCACGGTTTTGGCGAGGCGGCGACGACCTATCGCCTGCGCGATTGGGGAATCTCGCGGCAGCGTTTGTGGGGTTCGCCGATCCCGATCATCTATTGCGACGGATGCGGCGTCGTGCCTGAGAAATACGAGAATCTGCCGGTGATCTTGCCGGACAACGCTCCGATGACGGGCACGGGCGAATCGCCGCTGGCGAAGGTCGAAGAGTTTGTTAATACCACTTGTCCGCAGTGCGGCGGGCCGGCGAAACGTGAGACGGATACGATGGACACGTTCGTCGATTCGTCGTGGTATTACTATCGCTATCTCGATCCGAATAATTCAGAAGCGGCGTTCGATCCGGCGTTGGCGGAATATTGGACGCCCGTTGATCAGTACATCGGCGGGGACGATCACGCGGTGATGCACCTGATCTACGCGCGGTTCTGGACGAAGGTGATGCGGGATCTGGGCATCGTAAAATTCGACGAGCCGTTTCTGCGTTTGTTGACGCAGGGGATGGTCGTCGGCGAGACGTTCTTTGACGATTCGACCGGCAAGCGAAAATACTTTCCGCCGGATCAGGTCACGGTCGAGCGGGATGAGAAAGGGAAAGTCGTCAGCGCTTTTGTTAAGGACGAAGCTGCGGACAAGAATGTCCGCGTTCCGCTGAAACACGCCATCGAGCGGATGTCGAAGTCGAAAGGCAACGGCGTCGATCCGGACGAGATGGTCGAGATCTACGGTGCAGATGCGGCGCGGCTGTTTGTGCTGTTCGCGGCGCCGGTCGATAACGAGCTGGTGTGGCACGAGTCGGGGATCGAGGGCGCGGTCCGGTTTCTGCAGCGGGTGTGGCGGTTTGTTTACAAGTGGCGCGATGCAGTAAGAGTGGCGGCTTCAGCCGCTCCATCGGCCGACAAAGAAACGCCTGAAGGCGTCGCTCTTACCGCGAAGAAGCTGCGGCAGAAGACGCATCAGACGATCAAGCGGGTTGATGACAGTCTTTCGACGCTGCAATTCAACACGCCGGTCGCGGGGTTGATGGAGTTGATCAATGCCTTGTATGAGGCAAAGCTTGAACCGGAAACTGCGACTGAGGAAGAGAAATTCGCGGTGTGCGAGGCAACCAGGGCTTTGGTGTTGATGCTCACGCCGTTCGCCCCGCACACGGCCGAAGAGTTGTACGAGCAAATCACGGGCGAGACAGGCGGCATGGTCGCGAGCGGTGCCAGGTATCCGGAATACAGGGCCGAACTTGCGGTGGCCGACGAGATCGAGATCCCGGTTCAGGTGAACGGCAAACTCCGGTCTCGGATCATGGCATCGCCCGAAGCCTCGAACGCCGAGCTTGAAGCGATGGCCCTGGCCGACGAAAAGGTGAAGGAGTTTACGGCAGGCAAGGCGATCGTGAAGGTGGTCGTGGTGCCGAAACGGTTGGTTAATGTTGTTGTGAAGTAAGTATTGAATTCTGGCGAAAGGTAGTTATAATAACCTTGGTGAGAGGGTTTAACCCCTCTCACCGGAGCCCAAGCTAAGGAATTTCCTTTCGCTTGCACTCAAGTTGAATTAGGCGATGATCGAGACTTGTCAGGGCATCGATCATTGCCTTTTCTCTTTTTCGGGAAATGAAGTGTTTTACGACTTCAAACCCGAGCCAGAGCAACTTGAGAAGCTCCAACAGAATCAGTGATTCCATTGTTGCTACCTCCTTCAGGTTATTTGTCAAAGAGCCAAGAAGTTCAACCCCTTGACGGAAAAGATTTTACACGTCTGGACGATTTTATCCAGAGCACTGCTCCGAACCCGCTTACGACCTTGCTTGAAATCACTAAAAAAACTAGAATTTAGGCGTGCTCGGGCAGCAAAAGTTCTCCTTCAAAAGAGTCTATAAATTTAAGCATTTTTCTCCCGGTACTTGAGCGGTTTCGGCGTGCGATGAAAGAATGCCAATTGTGTAAAACCTGCTATGCCGATTCGGTAGCGACCTGTCCGAAAGACGGGATGCCGACGATGCATACGATAGCGGGCGAACCCGTGCTCGAAGGCAAGTACCATCTCGAATCGCGTCTCGGCCAGGGCGGAATGGGCGTGGTTTATAAAGCACGCCACGCGTACCTCAAGACTCAGCTTGCGATCAAGATCATCCTTCCGGACCTCGTCGGGAATGACCCGCAACTCGTAACTAGATTTCGTCAGGAGGCGTTGGCAGCCGCCGCTATCCGTCATCAGAATGTAGTCGCCGTTAACGACTACGGCGTGATCAACGGACAGATCCCGTTCCTAGTGATGGAGTATGTTGAGGGTGAATCGCTGCACGACCTGCTCGCTCGCGAAAAGAAGCTCGACCCGGAAAAGGCTTTCGAGATCGTCTCCGCGATCTGTCACGGCGTTGGGGCCGCGCACCATCAGGGTATCGTCCACCGCGACCTCAAGCCGCTGAATATCATGATCTGCACTGACCGGCCGAATATATCGCAGGCGGTGAAGATCCTCGATTTCGGCCTGGCAAAGATCAAATCCGGTGAGCTGCTGGGATCGTTCATTCAGGCGCAGACGACGGGGCTGATGGGCTCACCGTTCTATATGGCGCCGGAGCAGTGGGCCGATGATGAGCCGGATGCTCGTTCTGATATCTACAGCCTTGGCGTGATGCTTTATCAGATGCTCGCGGGAGACGTGCCGTTCAAGGGCTCGTCGATCCCGGCGATCATGAAGAAGCACATCAGCGATCCGGCTCCGACGTTTGCTGAGTCCGGCACCTCTGTTCCGCCGGCGGTTGAAGCCGCGGTGATGCATACGCTTGCCAAAGAGAAGGATAAGCGAACGCCCACGGTCGAGCAGATGATCGCCGAGTTGAAGGAAGCGGTTTATCCGCAGGCGATCGGCATTCACACGACATCGGGCGGAGCGTTGCCGGTCTCAACGCTCAACATTCGCACCAACCCGCCAAAGGCCAAGATCTTCGTTGATAACGTCGCGGTTGGCGAAAGCCGGGTCGATGGCTGGATCACACTCAATGGTATTCAGAGCGGAAACCACCGCCTGAGAGTTGCGGCCGAAGGTTTTCCGGATTGGACGAGCGATGTTGTTTGTGACGGACGTCCGCAGCAGGTGGTTGCGGATCTTGTTTCTGAGTCGCAGCGGATCCCGATGCCGGCGGCAACGGTGGCATACAACGCGGTGGGGGGAGATACGCCATCGAGAATGTCCACGACCCACGGCGGACAGGACATGGCAAAGACGGCATTCCAGAAATGGGATACCGGGCCAAACATCGGTGTCGAGTCGCAGCGAAGAAAAGGCTTCTTCTCTCCGCTCGTGATAGCAGGTGTCGGTGTCTTCGTCCTGTTCGCGATCGGAGCCCTGGGACTTGGCGGAGCTTATTTTGCAGGCGTCTTTAGCGGCGGAGGAGTAACGGGTCCAACGCCTACGCCGACCCCCGGGACGACACCGACGCCTGATATTCAGTCCATTAAGGCCGACCTGATCCAGGTTTCCGGCGGACGGTTCAAGATGGGGAACAACGCCGGGACCGATCAGGAGAAGCCGGAGCACGAGGTACAGGTTGAAGGCTACGCGATGGACAAGACCGAGGTCACGAACGCTGCGTTTTATGAGTTCGTCGTCTCGTCGAACTATAAGCCCGCGAGTGAGGAGGGCTACCTCGCGCATTGGAAGAAAGACGAGTCGGGCAGCGATAACAAGCAGATCCGAAGGCCGATCGAGGGTGACGAGAATAAGCCTGTCAGGTACGTGAATTTTGAGGACGTTAATGCATTCGCCGCATGGCGTTCGAAACGAGACAGTGCAAGCTATCGGCTTCCGACCGAGCAGGAATGGGAATATGCGGCTCGCAACGGCGTGAAGAACAACCTTTATCCGTGGGGCGACAAGTTTGACGCTCGCTGCGCACACATCAATAATCCAAACAACGACACGGTTGTGTCGGGCACAAAGACTTGCCCGAACCAGTGGGGGATCCAGGACTTGATCGGAAATGTTTTCGAATGGACCAGCTCCGAATGGGCTCCGTATCCCGGATCGACCGTGGACCTGCCGTCCCAAGCGGAAAAGCAGTATATGATCAGAGGCGGCGGTGCTTTCGACAAGACCACCGGAACCAATCCGATCACTGCGACTTTCAGGTATCCGGCCCCCGGCAGCCGAAGGAGTCCGGGGTTGGGTTTCCGGCTTGTCCGCACGAATTAGTGGTTTAGAGATCGATCTCGTCGGAGCGTAGGGCTGGTTCTTACGCTCTTTGTTTTTCGCCTGTCTTTTTCAATGAATATCGTCCTTGTAGAAGAGCGCGCAGGAGCCGGAAAGGAGCATTCCTTTGATAAAGGAAAGGTCGTTTTCGGGCGCGATGCGATCGAGTGCGACATCGCTTTCGACAACGTTCAGTACCCGATGGTCTCGCGTAAACACGCCGAGATAGTGAATCACAACGGCCAGTGGCTGATCGTCGATCTCGGATCGAGCTATGGAACCTACCTGAACGGTCAGCGGGTCGGCTCTCCAACACCGATCGCGATGGGCAACGGTATTCAGTTCGGGACGGACGGGCCGATGTTCCGGGTAATTTGGTTCGACGGGCCGTCGATCTCGCCAACGCCGGCGCAGCCGAGGCAGCAACAGTCTGTGGCAAGCGCAGCGGTTCCGCCTGTCACGCCGGCTGTCGTTCAGCCGGTTCAGGCGACTCCGCCTTCGCCGCCAAAGGCCCCGTTCGAAACCGCTCGGCTCGATTTCGTTAATGGCGCCTCGCGGCAGCCGTTCGCGCTATCGAAGCCGAGTGTCTGGCTCGGTCGTGAGCCTGCCTGTGAGATCATATTCGACTCGAGTTCGGGGACGGTCTCAAGAAAGCACGCCGAGATCAAGATCGAGAATGGCGAGTACGTCATTCACGATAACAACAGCTTTAACGGCACGCTCGTGAACGAACAGCGGATCACGTCGCCGATACCGCTCTATCACAACGATCAGATCCAACTTGGGATCGGCGGGCCGATACTGCGGTTTACGTCGCCGACGCGGGTCGCACCGGCCGGAGCTGACCTTGCCGGACAGCGTTCGGTTCAATCAATTCCGTCCATTGCGATCCCGGATGCCGGCTCGCCGAAGACGATCGTGTTCAATAAAGGAGCGTCATCGTCACCGAACCTGGACGCCGGAGCTTCGTCCGAACCGCAGTTGCTGATGACGGTCGCATTCGGGCAGAAGAACACGCTGTCGATCGGCCGCGACGTTTCGAACGATATTTCACTCGACGGGCTGCAGATCTCGAAACGTCACGCGAAGCTGGTTCGCTCGGGAGCAGACGTCGTCGTCGATGACCTCGGTTCGACAAACGGCGTTTTCATAAACGGCAACCGTGTCTCACGGCAGGTGATCCGACGCGAAGACAGCGTCCAGATCGGCACTTTCATTTTGCGAGTCGATGCGGCGGCGAACATAAGCGTTTATGATTCGCGGGCGAAAACGCGGATCGATGCGGTGAATATCGTGCGTCGGGTGAAGGACCGTTCGGGCCGCGGACAGATAACGCTGCTCGACGGCGTTTCGATATCGATCCAGCCGAACGAGTTTATCGGCCTGTTGGGGCCCTCGGGCGCGGGCAAATCGACGCTGATCGAGGCGATGAACGGCAACCGTCCGGCGACGAGCGGCAACGTTCTCGTGAACAATCAGGACCTGTATCGAAATCTTGATTCGCTGAAGCAGTCGATCGGATACGTTCCGCAGGACGACATCATTCATAAGGAATTGTCGGTTTACCGGACGCTCTACTATGTCGCCAAGCTGCGTTTGTCGCGCGACGTGACGTCGAAAGAGATCGACCAGATCGTTAATGAAGTGCTCGACGTGACGGGGCTCGCCGAACGTCGCGATGTGCCGGTCTGGGAGCTTTCGGGCGGTCAGCGAAAGCGCGTGTCGATGGCGGTTGAGTTGATCACGAAACCGTCGATCATATTTCTCGACGAGCCTACATCAGGACTCGACCCCGCGACCGAGGAGAAGATAATGCTCCTGTTCCGGCAGATCGCGGAATCGGGACGGACAGTGATAATGACTACGCACGCGATGGAGAACGTGCGGTTGTTCGACAAGATAGTCGTGCTGATGCGGGGCAAGCTCGTTTACTACGGTAAACCGTCGGAGGCTCTCGATTATCTTGGTGCGAAGAATTTCAAAGAGCTGTTCGACAAACTCGAGGCCCCGATCAATCAGGCGGTGCGAGAGAAAGGCGATTCGGTTCGCAGCGGCGTGACGGATCACACGGCGGAGACCTGGAAACAGAAGTTTCTAAAGACCCCGCAATACGAAAAGAACGTTCAGAAGCCGATCGCCGAACTCGGGAAACTTCCACAGACGAAAGTCCGCAAGAAGCGGCGGCTCGGGATATTCGGCGCGATCAGCCAGTGGATGACGTTGTCGCGACGATACCTGAATGTTCTTTTCAAGGACAAGCTGAATCTTTTTATCTTGCTGGCCCAGGCCCCGGCCATCGCGATCCTGACGTTTTTAGTGATGGGAGCGAACGCTCCGCGAGATTTTGTTTATTTTGTTTTGGCGTTGGTCGCGTTCTGGTTCGGCACGTCGGTCGCAGCTCGAGAGATCATACGTGAACGCCCGATCTATCGACGCGAGCGGATGGTGAACCTTGGGATCCTGCCGTATCTGAGTTCGAAGTTATTCGTTCTCGGAATAATTGTCGGACTTCAGTGCATTCTTTTGTTTGTGCCGTTGAAGTTCTTTGACCTCGTCGGCCTGATGCCGATGCCCGGTTTCCTTGGCGGCATTCCGCAGTTTTGGACGATGCTGCTGACCGCGGCGGTAGGTGTTTCACTCGGGCTGTTGGTGTCGGTTTTTGTGCGGACTTCGGAGATGGCTACGAGCCTCGTACCGCTGATATTGATCCCGCAGATACTGTTTTCCGGCTTGGTCGGTGTTCCGGCGGGTGTAAGCAAGGCTGCAAGTATGGTGATGCCGGCGGCATGGTCTTTCGACGCGATGAAACGGTTCTCGCATCTGGATACGCTTGAGGAAGAAGGGGCGAATCCGCGTGGAAGCACGAACGGCCTCGGGTTATACAAATCTTTGGATGCTGAGAATGAAAAGATGCTCGACGATTTCCGCGTCGCGATCGAAGAGTATAAGAACGCTGCCAAGGCGTTTCATAAGGATCCGTCGAGTCATCCGGCACCGATCGAACCGGAACTCGGCAACGTAACGAAGGTGCCGGAGAATCTAAGCAGCTACGTGACGTTTCTGCATCCGTGGATGGTGAACGAGGTTGTGAGCCAGATAGTGCTGATGCTAATGTTTGGAATGTTGGTGATCGTAACGCTGATCGTCCTGCGGCTGCAGGATCTTATATAGATATATAGAAGGGAAGTTTTGATGAAGAGATTCTTAAGTAGTTTTGCGTTGTTCGTCGTCCTTGCAGTTGTCTTTTCGAGCCTCTCCGGCTGCGGCGGATCGAATGGTTCCACTCCGGCCGCGAACACGGCGGGAGCGCAACCGTCGACAGGCGAAACGAAAAAGTCGGAGTATCCGCCGCTTGCGACGGCGGTCGCGCAGGCTGATATGCGAAACATCGACGGCTCCACCTCGAAGGTCGCCGACATGAAAGGCAAGGTGCTGCTCCTGAATATGTGGGCAACGTGGTGCGGCCCGTGCCGCGGCGAGATGCCGGCGCTCGTAAAGATGCAGGAGACGCACCGCGACCAGGGTTTCGAGATCATCGGACTTAATACCGACGACGGCGACACGAAGGAAATGGTCGAGGAGTTTGCTAAGGAGATGAACCTCAACTACACGCTCGTCTGGGCGCCGACCGATATGCAGAATGGCATGCTCAAGATCAGCAATTTTAACGGTATCCCACAAAGCTTCGTCATCGACCGCGACGGCAATCTCCGCGGCGTGTTCAAGGGCGGCGGCAAGGCGGAGGTCAGGAAGATGGAAGATTTAGTCGCTAAGGTTGTCGCCGAGTGACGCCGGGTGGAACCATGGGTTCTACGAGAATCGTCTTGAAACTGGAGAGACTAACCAAACCCGGAGCAGCTCCCTTCGGTTTATTCACAAACTTTTTCAAGGTGTAGTGCACAGCCGCTTTTGGCTGTGCTTTTCCTTGGCTGTAGAACGCGGCGAGTTGGGCGGCTTCGAGCAAGGTTGTCGGCGGGATCTCTTTTCGATCGGGATTTCGGACGACGACGTGCGAGCCGGGATAATCGGCCGCGTGCATCCATGTATCGAGCGACTTGGCGATCTTGAACGTCAACTGGTCGTTGTCCTTGGCACGTTTGCCGACGAGGATCTCGAATCCGTCCGAGGAGATGAACGTCCTCGCGACTGCCGACGTAGCGGCGGTCTTCTCCCTCGCCTTTTTCGATCCGGACTTCTGCTCTGGTGCGACGCCTTCACGCAAAGCGTCGATGTCACGATCCTCGATCGCCTGTTCGACCGATTGAAGCTGTGTCCCTGATCTCGCCAAATCGGCGTCGATGATGCCGATCCGCTTGGCGATCTCATCGCGAGCGTTCCTTGCTTTTGTGTATCGTCTGAAGAACTTTTCGGCGGCAACGGTGAGCGGATCGTTTTCGTCAACTTCGATCTCGATCGCTGGGGCAGCTTCGTCGAAATAATCGATGACCTCTACCTTGGCTCCTTTTCGTTTCGCGGTCGCGATATTGGCAAGCAGCAGGTCGCCGAGTTTCTTCCAACGCTCCGCGTCGCCGTGCGAATCGAGGTCTCCGAGAAGTTTTCCCTTGAGCTTTTCGAGCTTGGCGATCTCGCGGGTGATCTTTGTGCGGGCTGAGTGTGCGGCGGATCGAAACTCGGCCTCGGCCAGTCTTTCAAGGTTCGCAGCATCCAGGGCTTCGGAAAGAGAACCGAACGATTGGAACTCTGCAGGCTCGCCGTGTGCCGGGTACGCGTCCGTCGATCGACCGGCCGGCGGTGCGTAAACGTCCCCGAACTGCTGACCATCGCCTAGGGTGTCGCGCAGCGAGTCGACGATCCGTCCGGCACCATCGAGCAAAAAGAGATTTGCCGATTTGCCGGTCAACTGCACTATAAGACTCGCCTGAAATCCCTCGCCAAGTTCGGTCGTCCCGTCGAGGTCAAAGCGTACGATCCGCTCGCCTGGCAACTGCTCGATAGCGGCGATCTCTGCTGCAGAAAGCCGCTTCTTTATCTGCATCGCGAACGCAGTGGTGTTGGCCGATGTCTTTTCAAGGTCACGGAGGCGTCGGCGGATCTGGTATATGCGCGGATCGGTGGGCTCGATGCTGATGAAGAGATATCTGGAATCGGCGAGACGAAGATCGATCGCCATCGAAAGCCGCGACAACACGAAGACTTTTCCGACGCGCCGCCCGATCAAGGCGTCGCGAAGTTCAGGGATGATCTGTTCGAGCGTCGCGAGGTTCATAAAGTAGAAAGTGTAAGGCGTGAAAAGAAAAAGTCCAGAACCATTCGGGTGGTTCCGGACGAGATGGCAAAAGGCGTTCTAGGCGAAAATTGGGCTAGAGCTCGCGAACGAGGATCGTGCCCGAAACAAGATCGTGGGCCGCACGGCGTTCCTCATTGAAGAACGCTGTCAGGAACCCGATCCCAAGCAACGGCAAACTTAAAAGGAAAACTGCAGAACGAACGGCCGCCTGATGAAAGGTCGGATATTCATTTGCCTCGATATCGATGACCTCAAGCGAAAAGATCTTCATGCCAAGCGTGCGGCCGCGAAGCCCGACGCCGACGGTCATATATGTGAACATCACAATGCCAAATGCCGCGACGATCGCGATGATACCGGACACGGAAAGCCATTCGCCGCCGCGAATTAACAGTGGCGACATCAGGATCGCCGTGGCAAATCCGACGATGATCGCGTCGAACAAGCCGGCAGTAACTCGAGTCGAGAGCGGGGCGAGGTCGTCGATCTCTTCGACCTCTGGCTCGACGGGCGAAGCTGCCAATTCAATGATCTCAGGCTCGGTCGCGGCGATCTCGATCTTGATCGGTTCGTAAACCGGCTCTGCTATCTTCGGCAGCTCGGCAGGAACGACGGCTGCAGTTGCGATCGGAGCCGGCGCGATATCGGCGATCGGCGGAAGCTTGTTCGTGTCGAGTCCGCGTCGCGGAGTCACCGAAGTTGTAGAAACGAGCCTCGGCCTCGGCAGTGTGTTGACCGTTGCGGGCCTGGCGGCGGTCGCTGCTCCGGATCCCGTACCTCCGACGACGTTGAACGGAAAACTCTTTGCCGCCGGAGCCGGCGTGAGTGGCTGTTCCGAAACGGGCTCGCCCGAAAACTTTCGACGCGAATCTTCGATCCGCTTCAGTGCATTCTCCAAACGCGGATTCGATGCGGTTTCAGGCTCGGGTTCGGCGATGTACTGAGCCTTGAGTGCCGCGTTGCCGTTCGTAACTAGATGCGTGTGAAGCCCCGGTATCAGCGGCTGCTCGACGACGGGTTCGGCCTTTCGCTGCCGGATCGAGTTCTGAAGCTGGAGACGCCAGTCGGGCACGTTCGACTTAGGATTCTGGAATCCGACGAGCGTCGGACTGGTGTGACGGCTGATGCGTTCGGTCGGATCCGCTTTTGGCCGACGCTCGATCACCGGCGGATTCGGAACCGCCGCGATAACCGGCTCGGGGTCCGCAAATGCGACAACGTCCGCTGTTTGTTCTTCGATCGCCATCTTTTCGTCCGCTTCCTCGACGATCCTCAATTCCAGAGGTTTTGAAACACGCCCGATCTTGCCCGCGAGTTCCTCGCGAACGCTGTCTTGGACCATCGTGCCGCATGCGTAGCAAATGGACAGCGTAGGTGCAAGTTCGCGTTTACAGACGGGGCACGTCATAAGGCTGAATCCTGAATTTAGAATGAAATGGGCAGCGCGGTGCTTAAACTATCGGTCAGCGTATCAGAAATTACTTTAACTCGTCAACAGTAAAGCGCACAAAATAGATGCGCTTACGGCGATATTAAGCATTTGCCGCGCAAAGAGTTTGAAAACAAAGAAGTTATAAAGACATTAATTTATTAGAGGGGCTGGCGCCCGGCGAAGCCTGCCTCGGTGTCGTGCCACCATTCTATCTCGTTGCCTTCGCCAAGTTGCCAACATAGAAGCACGATCCGATCGCCGCGGCGTGAGGGGAAATCTATCAGGCCGCGTGTGTAATCCTTTAGCTGAACGCCGGCTTCGTTGATCTCGGTGGTGACCTTTCCTATCTCGTAAAGCGCGTGGACATAATCGGCACCACCTTGCATCCCGCCGCCGAATTCCGACGCCGCCGCCGCGGCCCGAGCAAACTCCCGCATCTCACCGATCTCGGCATACAGCTTCTGGATCCGCGTCAGCTTGATGCGAAGTTCGGGCAGCAAGGCGTTGGCTTCTTCGATCGTGAACAGCTTCATTGGTCGTCGCGAACCCTCACGAGATCTGCTGTGCCACCGCTATCGGGCCGAACGTTTCGTGAGTCACGATGGCCGCGAAGGATCGTGGGTTCGGGTGCATCGCCATCGGGCAAGAACGAAGGGATCTCGAAGTCGCTGGTTTGCGAAGTATCTTTCCGGATGAGGTCGGCAATGTCTCCGAGATCGATAAAGAAATCGGCAACGTCGATAAGCCTTGGGGCCGTGTTCGATCGGAATCCCGCGACCTCTACGCGGCAGCCTTTGTAGGCTACGGCGTTGACCGCATAGACGAAATCCTCATCACCCGAAACGAGCACGGCCGTGTCGTATCTGCCGGCGAGCGAGAGCATATCGACGGCGATCTCGACGTCGAGATTTGCCTTTCGGGTGCCATCGTAAAACGTTTTCAGCTCCTTTTGCACGACTCGGAATCCGTTTCGGCGCATCCACAGAAGAAAGCCTTGCTGCCGTTCGGCGCCGACATCGACGCCGGTGTAGAAGAACGCACGAAGCAGTCGTCCGTCGCCGAGCAGGATACGGAGAAGCTTGTTGTAATCGATATCTATGTTATGAAAGCGTGCCGCGTGGAAAAGATTGTTGCCGTCGATAAAGACAGCGACCCGGCCGCGGTGGCCGAACTTCCACGACGAACTTGCGGTCGTCTCGAACTGCATTGTGTTGACCCCCAATAAAGATCGGGCCTTCGGCGAGATGCAGCTACATCCAAGCTGTCGGACAAGTTACGAGTTGAGATTTTCTAAAGGACTTCCTGCTTCTAGATGGATCGAAAAAAGTTCTGATCTATGGTCTATCGAACAAATGAATATGTAACTTCCGAAACTAAAATGTAACTCAAACTCAATGAAGCCTTGCCCCTAGTTTGCTACGCACGCCGGTCGCGGTCAAGCAAATGTTCCGGCTAAATGCTAAAATTCCTTGATTTACCAT
>Ga0307505_10001383_pt1 | contig 19771 bp, 16 predicted proteins | sample 23_S_MG_FD_202183 | JGI IMG/M metagenome (GOLD analysis project Ga0307505, IMG submission 202183) | Soil microbial communities from Populus trichocarpa stands in riparian zone in the Pacific Northwest, United States - 23_S | ecosystem: Environmental > Terrestrial > Soil > Riparian zone > Trees...
GCGCGAGTGGGTTCCTTCCCCGAGCCCTCACGCAGCGCGTTGCGGGCCCGTTCGATCGCGGCGGCGGCATCGCCCACACGCGTCGGCACACGAATTGTGCGGCCCTTCTCAGCGATGGCACGGCCGATCGCCTGACGGATCCACCACGTGGCATACGTCGAGAACTTGTAACCGCGTTCGTGGTCGAACTTCTCGACGGCGCGGATGAGGCCGAGGTTGCCCTCTTGCACCAGGTCCAAAAGGGGCATGCCGGCGCGCTGGTAGCGCTTGGCAATGTTCACCACGAGGCGCAAGTTCGAAACGATGAAGACCTGCTTGGCGTCGTCACCGGCGCGCACCGCGTTGCGCAATCGACGCTTCTCCGCCGCCGACATGCTGGCGACGTCGCTCGGATGTTCCATCGCAGCAGCCGCAATCTGTCCTGCCGCGATCACCGTGGCGAGTCGTACCTCGTCCTCACCGGTCAGCAGTTGGTGCACGGCGATTTCACGCAGGTATCGACCGATCAGGTCGTCTGCCGCGTCACCGTCCCCTCGTGCCACTCGTTACTCCCCGGTCCGCTGGTAGTGGATGACCACGGTACCGGGGGCATCTTCGGAAAACGGGGATGAGTGAGCATTCACCTGTTAGACCTCGCGGATGCGCCCCACACGTCGCCTTGTTCTGACAGTTTTCGCCGCGTTGGCTCTAACGGCAGGCGCCTGCGGAGGTGACGACGCAGGCAGCTCCGATTCGACGGCGACGACCGTGTCCGAGCCCCGGATCACGATCAACTCGCCGGCGGACGGTGCGCACATCAAGGGCAACGTTGTGACGCTTGCGATCACGGCGTTCAACATCAGCATCGTCGCGGCGGATGGCGACACGACCGGCAAGACGGGTCACTTCCACGTGTTTGTCGACAAGGACCCCGTGGCGCCAGGCGCCGTGATCGACAAGGCGCCGGGGATCATTCACACCGTCGATGACCCGATTCTCGTTCCCGGACTTTCCGTGGGCCCGCACACCCTCACTGTCGTCTTTGGTGATGGCTCCCATACCCGCCTCGGCAACGCGTCGGCGACGATCGACGTCATCGTCGACGGACCTTCGGTCGATGCCACCGCCCCCGCCACGCTCAAAGCCGGTGAACCGTTGTCGATCGACGTGACCACGGCGGGTGTCGGCATCGTGGCGGCGGACGGCGACGCGTCGGGCGCGACCGGGCACTTGCACGCGTTTGTAGATGTCACACCTGTCGCGCCGGGCGAGGCGATCCCGGTCGGCAATCCCGCGATCATCCACTCGGCGACCTCACCGATAGTTGTAACCGGCCTCACGCCGGGCGAACACACGATCTGGGTTGTCGTGGGCGACGGCACCCACGCCGCGTTCAAAGACTCGGTTCGCGACAAGGTCGTCGTCACCGTCAGCTGACAGAGCCGCCCTCTGTACGCTGTGCGGCTTCGGGCGCATAGCTCAGTTGGCTAGAGCGCTGCCCTTACAAGGCAGATGTCGGGGGTTCGAGTCCCTCTGCGCCCACCATGGAGCCTCTCGGTGTTCACCATGTTTCAATCAACGTCGCCGACGTCGACGCGGCGCTCACCTTCTACACCGAGGTGCTCGGCCTGACCCAGCGGAGCGACAGGCCCGACTTCGGCTTTCCCGGGGCATGGCTCGACGCCGGTGGTCAACAGCTGCATCTCATCGGCGGTTCGGTCCCGAAGGGTGAGGGTCAACACTTCGCGCTGCGCGTCGCGGACCTCGACGCGACAGTCGAGGAGTTGCGGGCTCGGGGCGTGCAGGTCGGCGACCCATCGCCGGTCGGGACCGGCCGACAGGCCTTCGTGATGGACCCCTCTGGCAACCTCGTCGAACTGCACCAGGCTCAGGGCGACACGGCGTAGACCACCACGCTCGTCGCCTTGCCACGCACCGGCTGAGGGCCGCGTGGCAGCAAATTCGCCGGAGCGTCGACGCAGGCGTCGACGGTGGCCTGCGTCAGCAGGATGTTGTCGCCGGTGTCCTTTGTCATCTCTTCGACCCGCGCCGCGATGTTGACCGCGTCGCCGATCACGGTGAAGTCGAGCTTGCCGCCACCGCCGATCGTCCCCGCGATGACGCGACCGGTGTTGATGCCGATGCCCATGCGCAGCCCCTCGCCGAACGCCTCGTGAATCTCACGCTGGATCTGGACGGCGGCAGCGATGGCACGCTCCGCGTGGTCGATGAGCGGCTCGGGCGTGCCGAAGACGGCGAGCACGCCGTCGCCGGTGTAGCGGTTCGGGTGACCGCCCGCGTCGCGGATTGCGGGTACGAGGATGTCGAAGAGTCGGTTGAGGCGAGCGACGGCCTTTTCAGGTGTGACCTGATCCGCGTACGTCGTGAACCCGCGCACGTCGGCAAAGAAGATCGTCGCCTTGACGGCCTCACCGTCGAACACCGACGAACCCTGATCAAGCAAGCGCTGCGCCAAGGTTGGGTCGACGTACGAACCGAATGCCGCTTGGAGCGCCGTGCGCTGCTGCAGACCCTCCATCATGTCGTTGAACGCCACGGCGATATTGCCGAATTCGTCGGTCGAGGCCACACTCAGCCGTTGCGTAAAGTCGCCCTGGCGGACGCGCGTGATCGCATTCGCGAGGTCGCGCAGCGGCTCAAGCGTCGGCTGAATAACCCCAATCTGGAAAAGCGCAACGCAATAGGCGGCCATCAGCACGCTCGTGATGGCGGTCGCGACGAACGCGGTTTCGAGCGACGAGCTGAAGAGGTAGGCGATGCCACCGGCGCCCAGCCCGCTCGTGAAGCCTGTCGCGGCCACACCCAGAGTGAAACGCACGCGCAACGACCACGCCTTCATGGTCGGCGCGGTGTTCGTAGTGATGCGTTCCGCGACTTCGTCCAGAAGCGGCCGCATGAGGAGTGTGTTGCCCACGCCGACGAGGAACATCGCGACGAACTGAGCGGCCGCGAGCACGAACTCGATAGTGACGAAGCCCCGCCAGCCCATGTGGGTGTACCGATTGATTATCGGCCCGCCTATGAACACTCCGAGCGGGATCGACACGAGCACGGCGCGCTCGACCAAGCGTCGCGACGCGACGAGGGCGACATCGCGAACGTGTTCAGGATTGGAGTGATCACCGCCTATCCACGCTTCGATCGGGTCGCGCACCGTGCGCTCGGTGATGATCGCGAAGCTGGCCGCCGAGACCAGAACCAAGAAAAGCGTGAACGCGAAGATCGCTCCTTCGCCGGCTTCGAGCCTCCACACCTCCGTGAAGAGCGTCGCGAGGGGGGCCAGGATGCCCACGCTCACCACGGCGCAAGAGAGCACGCCAAGCGCGGCGAAGTAGTGGTTGCGGAAGCGCAGCCAGAACCACCGGACGAACCTGTCCACCCGTCCTGTTTACACAGTGAGTGCCGCGATGTGCTGTGACAGATGGGACACCATGTACCGGTGCTGGGACGGACACTCGTGGTAATTCCCACGTTCAACGAGGCGGCGAACATTCCCAGCCTCCTCGAGCGGTTGTTCGCCGGCGTCGACGTGGATGTCGTCGTGGTTGACGACGGCAGCCCTGACGGCACCGCGCGCGTTGCGAAGGAGGCAGGCGGCGAGCTCGGTCATCGCGTAGAAGTGATCGAGCGGGTGGCCAAGAGCGGGTACGGCTCCGCGTGCCGCGCCGGCTTCGAGCACGGGCTCGCCGGTGACTACGAAGTGATTCTTCAAATGGACGCCGACCTCTCCCATAAACCCGAAGACGTGCCGCGCCTACTGGTCGAGATCGAAAAGGGCGCGGAGGTTGTTATCGGGTCGCGTTACGTGCCGGGTGGTTCGATTCCCGGGTGGAGCCTGCCGCGGCGGCTGCTGTCGCGCGCTGGCAACGGGTACGCGCGCGCCTGTCTCGGTCTGGCTGTGAACGACGCCACCGCGGGGTTTCGGGCGTACCGGTCCGACGTTTTGCGGGGCATGGACTTCGTCACCACGCGGACCGACGGTTACGGCTTTCAGATCGAGATGGCGAACCGCGTGCGCCTCTCGGGCGCGCGCGTCGTCGAAGTGCCAATCGAATTCGTCGACCGCACGCACGGTCGCTCGAAGATGTCGAACCGCATCGTGGCCGAGGCGTTGTGGATGGTGACGCGGCTAGGCATTCGCCGCATGGCTAGGCGTCTGAGCGGCGCCAACCGCTAAGGGGCAGCGCCGCCGCCGCGAGGACCGCCCCAACGCCGAACACGAACGACGGGAACGTGTCGAGGGTTTGTAGCGCGATGCGCACCGTCGGCGCGACCGGCGCCAGGCCCGCAGGCGTCGCGGCATAGGACGCCCGGAGGTAACCCCACGCGACGACGACCAGGCCTGCAATGAGAGCGGCGCCGACTGTCGTTACAACCGGCGACACGGTGCGCTCGCGCCACGCCACACCGCTCGCGATCGCAACTGCTCCGATCATCGGTAATACGTGGCGGCCCTGGATGCCGAAACCGTTCTGGCGCAGCACGGCGGCCGAAACCATCACGAACGCGGCGGCGAGTAGCGCGGCGGCGGCGACGATGGCTGATCGCTTCTGTCTATTGCCCACGACGAGACCGGACGCGATGAGCACGCCGACTGCCCCCAGCCATGTCCATGCCATCCATTCAGGCGGTAGCGACCCGACGGCCGCGAAGAATTGTCGCGACGCGAAGCGGGCGTCGCTGAGGGTGGGGCCAATCTGATCGAGAAAGAAGCTGAAGTCGAAGGCGACGTGGGGCTGCACCACGGCTTCCCATGCCACCGTGAAGAGCGTGCCGACCCCGATCGCCGTCGCGGCGCTGATCGCGGGCACGCGATGGGCGCGCACCTGGTCGAGGCCGCGGCGCCACGACCCGGCGCAGATGCCGACTAGCAACAGCGCCGCGATCCAGATCGGACCGAGCGATCGGCTCGTAGCAAGCGCGAAGCCGCCGGCGCCAAGGCACCACCAGTCAAGGGTGCCAACGTCGCCGTCGTCGGTCAGCGCCAGCGCACCGGCAAGAAAACACAGGGCGCCCGTTACCTCGAACGCGTTGGGCGATCCGGACGCGACCACGCTCAGCGTGCCGAGGCTCATGTACGCCAGCACGCCGCCGATGACGGCCGGCGCTGGAAACCGCCGGCGCAGGGCGACGACCCCGAGACCAACCAGCACCAAGCCGAGCAGCGCGGGCGCGAGCCGCGTTACGCGGTAGGCGGCCTTGGGCGTGTCGAAGACGTTGGCGGCCAGGCCTCCCGGCGCGTATGCGAGCGGCTCAATCGTGCCCATCGTGTTGGGCTGCGGTCCGATGAGCGGGTCGCGGCCGCAACCAAGGCGTTCGCTCGTGACGACCACTGTGCACGGGAGTTGTTCGGGTCGCTGACGCGCGTCGACTTCGACGAGCCGCACCCCTTGCCGCACCCACGCCAACGCGCTCAGGTTGCCGGGGACGCAACAGGTTTTCTCGGCGACCACGACGGGTGGCTCTCGGGTCTTGACGCCGACTAGTTCGCCGTTGCCGACCGAGAGGGCTCGCTCGTAGTGGTCGAGTTCATCCGGGAAGGCGCCGAAGGGCGTGAACCACGCCAGCGCCACTGTCATCAGCGCCAGGCCGAGAATGAGACACACGGTGGCCGGCGAGCGATGACCTGAAGCCTTCACTGCCAGTTCGCCCAGGCAAGCCAGACGGCCACGACGATCGCGGCGGCGAGGGCGGCCTGACCACACCAGGCGAGGTACTTCCGGGCCACTACGCCGCGGGTCCACAGGGGACCGAGGGCGCCGATCACGACGAGCGGCACGAGTACCAGCGCTTCGGTCGTTGTGAGAACGGCCGCCGCAGCGAGCGCGCCGGCGCCGAGCGCGCTGCGCGCCTCGTAGCCACGACGCCACGTTCGCGCCACCAGCAAGAGGGCTCCAGCCGCGAGCGCGATCAGTTGGACGACTATCGGAACAGCGGGATGGTCGGGAACGCGGCGCCGAGAATCGGCGTCGGGTCGGTTCGCAGCCAGCTACTCAACATCGTGGCGTAGACGCTGCGCAGGTCGACGCGGGTTGCGAGGTTGCCGTCGTCGAGTTGGGCGACGTCGAGCTTGGGTCCGTACATGCCGCCTTTGATCGCCGAACCGAGTGCGACGACGGTGCTTGCCCCGCCGTGATCTGTTCCGCCCGACCGGTTTTCGTAGACGCGTCGCCCGAACTCCGAGACGATGAGCATGACGGACTGGTCGCGGACACCGAGCTTCGTTGCGCTAGCAAAAAAGCCCCTCACAACATCGTCTAGCTCGGACATCAGCAGCGCGTGACGGCCCCGCTGATTGATGTGTACGTCGTACCCATCCAGGTTCAAGAAGCCGATTTCGGTGCCGAGCGCCGACGCGAACAGCTGGGCCGCATTGTCGGCCTGCGTGGGTACGCGGCCTTCCACGAGGATCCCGCGCATCTTCGCGAGCGGGTCGGCCACGCTGAGCAATTCCTGCTGGGCGCGGACCAGCATTTCGCGGGCGCTTCCCTGCGGCGCCGTGGCAGCTGCGAGGCGACCGACGGCGGCGCGCCGGGCTGCAACGTCGGCCAGCTTTGTGTCGTTGAACCCGAATCGGTCGATGGACTGCAACGAGAGGCCGTCGGTCCGCTCGCCCACGAGCGACAGTGGCAGCGAGTCGCCGAACGCGGCTGCGCGCACCGTGCCGCGATCCGGCGTGGCGTCGAGGTATCGGCCCAACCAGCCCGTCGCGAACCGATCGTTCGGGTCGGCGGTTTCCCACCGGCGCTGCTGCGTGGTGTGAGAGAAACCAGCAATCGCGGTGCCGACGTGTTGCACCGCCGCGAGCTGACCCGCGCGCCAGAACTCGAACAACGACGGCAGGTGCTTGTTCATGCCGTAGCCGTTGCCCATATTGAGCATGTCGCTGTCGCGCAACGCGACGCTGGGCCGCAGCTTCACGAGCGCGGCGTCGCCCATCGGAGCGATCGTGTTCAGCGGATCGTTGCCACCGCGCAGAAAGACGACGAGCAGGTGCCTTGCAGCGGCGGGAGTGGACGCCGCGGTCGCGGCTGCCGCCGAGGGGTCGGCGAAACGCACCCACACCGGAGCGGTCGCTCCGAGCGCGATGCCCCTGAGAACCGAACGGCGACTGATGGGGTTCGTCATGAGAGGTTGAAGTCCGGAGAAGAGGCGAGCACCGTGATCAGGCCCGCTGTGCGAACCGCGGTGGTGTTGCGCGCGGTAGCTGCCAAGTACGCGTTCAGCGCATCGATAGTCGGCTGGGATAGCGATGTCAGGCCGAGGGCCTCCATCCACGGCGCGAGCGCCAGACCGGACGGCGCGTTCGCGGACGGATTGGTTGCATGAATGCGAGCGAACGCGGAGGCCGCGTTGTAGCGGGCGAGGACGGCGCCGGGGCCGAGCATCCGCTTGCCGGTCGGCCAACCCACCACACTCGGCGGACGGAAGAGGGTCTGACCGGCTTGGGCCATGTACGAAACGCCCTCATGCACCTCAGTGCGACCGAGGGCGCGCATCAGGCCCGCGACGTACTCGGCCGGAGACTTCGGCAGAGCCTGGCGCGCGCTAGTGGCGCGGAATTGCTGGGAGTAGAAGATCGTGCGCAACGCGTCGTCGAACCGCCAGTTGCGAGCGAGGGAGGACGCCACCGTCCCGGCGAGGGTGCCGCCCGGGTCGGGCCCTACGAAATGCGCGACGAGCTTTTGCGCGATGAAGCGGCGTGAGGTGGGCTGGCTAAGGAAGAGGTCGACCACACCATGCGGCGTGAAGTTCGACGTGACGCCCAGGATTGTCTTGGGGCCAGCGTCATGGAGCGTCTTGTCGAAGACGAGTTTCTTCCGCATCCCGGGCGCAGGCGTGACCAGCGTGTAGCCGGTGAGGGCGCGGGCGGTTTCCTTCACGTCGCGCTCGGAGTAGGTGCCAGAGCCGAGCATGAAGAGCTCCATGAGCTCTCGACCGAGATTCTCGTTCGGCTTGGCCGCCCTGTTGCGCTCGTTGTTGAGGTAGCAACTCTGCGCCTTGTCGTCGATCATGGCGTGCGCCAGCTCGGCGAAGCTGCCCAGCGCGTGCTTCCGGATGATCGAGTGATGAGCCACGAGCGCGGCTGCGTCGACATTCGGTGCCTGGTACGCGGCGACGAAGTGATTCGAAAGGAACAGGGTCATGCGCTCCGCTAGCGGCGAAGCCGACGCAATCATCGAGCCCAGCCACCCTTTTTGAACGTCGCTGAGCGCCGGCTGCAGGAGAGGCTCACCCGTTTCCTGGGTCAGTAGGGCCGAACTGTTCTGTTTCCGGAGGGCGGGAGCGACGAGATCTTCGACCGCGGTCGAGTAGTCCTTGCTCGCGTAGGCGTCAAGATCAGCCTTCCGGGCGCCAAAGCCCGCTCGGCGAAACAGGTGCGCCAGAAGCGCCCGGTGCTCGTCGGTCATTCCCCAACCTTCACTAGATCGTTGGACAGCGTACCGATGCTTCAGAATATTGGAAGTGATCTGGCCAGATTTCCGCGGCGTCTTTGGTCGAAAAGGCCGCGGAACGACCCCGACCGGGGTGAATTACCCTCACCGCACTGTGCAGCCTCTCCTCCGGTGCCTCAAAACGGCGGTCATCGCTGGCGCGCTGTTGGCGATCGGCCTCCTGATCTTGATCCCGCAGGCACGGGCGTTTACGGGCAGCTGGACCTCCGCCGACACCGAGGGCCTGTCCGATATGGCCGAGTTGAGTGAACGCTCAGTTGTGCAACGTCGCGACGGGTCGACGCTGGCGCTGTTGCATGCGGACGAGAACCGTGAGCCGGTGAAGCTCTCCCAGGTGCCCGATTCTGTGATTGAGGCCGTAATCGGCGTTGAGGACGACCGCTTCTGGAAGCATCACGGCATCGACGTGCGTGGCACGTTCCGAGCGCTTGCCACCAACGTGCAGTCCGGCGCGGTGCGCCAAGGCGGCTCCACGATTACCCAGCAGCTGGTGAAGAACTCGTTGCTGACGCCGGAGAAGACGGTGGACCGAAAGGTGCGAGAGGCGCTGCTCGCGTGGCGCCTCGAAGACCACATGTCCAAAAACGAGATCCTCGAGCGGTACCTGAACACCGTCTACTTCGGCAACGGCGCGTACGGAGTGCAGGCGGCGGCCGAGGTGTACTTCGGAAAGCGGGCGTCGCAGCTGGACCAATCCGACGCGGTGCTGCTCGCGGGGATCATTCGGAATCCCGGCGCCTACGACCCGATCAAGTTCCCGGAGAACGCGAAAGACCGCCGGCGCATCGTGGTTGATCGTCTCGTTAGTTCCGGCGTGATGTCACAGGCCGCGGGCGACCGCGTTCTGGCCACGCCGCTGCCGCTCGGGGTCAAGAGCCTCGAGCAAGAGACGAACGACTACTTCGTCGAACACGTGAAGCAGCAGCTTCTGAAGGACCGCCGGCTCGGCGAGACCGCGCAAGAGCGCTACAACGCCGTGTTCAAGGGCGGCCTCAAGATCGTGACGACCCTCGACCCGAAAATATCGCAGGCAGCGCAGAAGGCCGTCGACGACATCCTGCCCGACACGAAGGGTCGGTTCACGGCCGCGCTCGCCTCGATAGAGCCGTCGAGCGGCGCGGTGCGAGCGATCGTCGGTGGCAAGGATTTCAGCTCGGTCAAGTTCAACCTGGCCACGCAGTCGCAACGCCAGCCCGGCTCGGCGTGGAAGGCGGTAGTGCTCGTTGCGGCGATCGAGCAGGGCTACGGCCCGTCGACAGTGCTCAACGGCTCCGGGCCGTGCAAGGTGGACTTCGACGGCCACAAGCCTTACGAGCTCGAGAACTTCGAAGGCGCCGCCGCGGGAACGCTCCCGCTGTCACAAGCGACCGCGAACTCCGTGAATTGCGCGTACGCGCGATTGGCGTCTGCGACCGGGTTGAAGCACATCGAAGAGGCGGCCGAGAACCTCGGGATCAGCACAAACCTCAAGGTGCCTGACTGCGACTGCCTCACTCCCGCGCTTTCAATCGGCGGCTTGACCGTCGGGGTGTCGCCGCTCGAGATGGCGTCGGCTTACGCGACGCTCGCGGCCGACGGGGTGTATCACCGGCCCTACTTCATCGACAAGGTGCTCGATCGCAACGGCAAGGTGCTGTTCCGCGGCGCCACCAAGGGTGAACACCGCATCTCGACGCAGACCGCGCGCGTCGCGACTTCGATCTTGCGCGGCGTCGTGAGTGGTGGCACCGGAACCCGGGCCAACCCCGGCAAGTGGCCGGTGTTCGGTAAGACGGGCACCGCGCAGGACTACAAGGACGCCTGGTTTGTCGGCTCCACGCGCCAGCTTGCAGCGGCGGTCTGGATGGGCGCGCCCGAGGGCGAGATCTCGATGTACGGCGTGGGCTCGGTGGGCCGCGTGACTGGAGGCTCCTATCCGGCGCGCATTTTCGGTCAATTCATGCGCGAGTCGATGGAGGGACGTCCGGTGCAGCAGTTCCCCACTCCGAACTCACGAGACCTCGGGAACAAGCAGATTCCCGGCCAAGGCGACATCGTTGATCCGACCGCCTCGACCACGTCGAGCACGATTCTCATCGGCCCCGATGGCAGTGTGGTGTTCCCGGACCTGCCCGGCGGCGGCGGCGGCGGAGGAGAGACCACGACCACGATGAAGAAGCCGTCGACACCGACCACGTCGCCCTCGCCGCCGACAACGACGTCGGGAAACTGCGACCCACCGGGCTGGGATCGCGAACAGCTTGGCCCGTATCCGTGTCAGTAGCGGGACTTGCCGCCCTCGCGTCGGTGCAGGAACACGACACGGCGATCGACCAGCTGAAGCGGCGCCTGCTGTCGCTGCCCGAACGCGGTGTTGCCCATGAACTGAACGAGCGGCGCCACGCGATCCAAGAGCGGCTGACCGGGCTGGCAGCGCATCTCGGGGAACTGGCCGCGGCCGAAGAGGAAGTGGAGCGCGAACTCGCCATCGTCGAAGAACGCGCCACTTCGCTTGACAACGCCCTGCGGGCCCCGGGCGCAGGCACGCGTGACGCGCAGGCGATCATCCACGAGGTCGATCACCTGCGCGAGCGCGCGGGCGCGCTCGAGGAGCGCGGGCTCGAACTGCTCGAGCAACGCGACGCGCTCCTCGGTGACGAGAAGGCCGCACAGGCCGAACTCGACCAGGTCGCGGCCGACGCGCCCGGTGTGCTGGCTGCGGTGGCTACCGCCGAGGGCGAGGCCGGTGTCGAGTTGAAACGGCTCGAGGCCGAGCGCGCTGAGGTCGCGTCGGGTCTTGACGCGGCGCTGCTTGCGACCTACGAGAAGTTGCGGAGTTCGCTCGACGGCGTCGCGGTCGCTCGTGTGGTGAACGGAGCATGCACGGGCTGCCATCTCAGCCTGTCCTCCGCCGACCTCGACCACCTGACGCGCCTGAAGCCAGGCGAGTTCGCGTCGTGCGAACAGTGCGGGCGCATTCTCATTCCCTCGTGATCCTTTGGTTCGCGGCGTGCGCCGTGATGGGAACGTGGTTGGTGCTGCGCGATCCGTCCTTCGACTACCGCCTCGTCGCGATCGGCGCCCTCCTGCCGGATGTAATCGACGCGCCGCTTCGTCACCGCGGCGCGGCTCACACTTTGGTGTTCGCCGTAGGTTTGCTCGCGGTGGTCATGCTCGCCACAACGAACCGACGACCAATTCGGAAGCGGCTCATCGCGCTGCCGATCGGGTTCCTCGCGCACTTGGTGCTCGATGCTGTGTGGGCGCAGCAGGCGTTGTTCTGGTGGCCCGCCTTCGGTAGTTGGGGCTCACACGCGGTGCTGCCGGAGCCGATTGTGTTGGTGGTGCGCGAGCTCGTCGGCTTTGTCGTTGCGTTCAAGGTGGTCCAACGCTTCGCGCTGCGCGACCGGCAGCGCCGCGAAGAGTTCCTGCGGGCGGGCAGACTCACTCCGTGCTGATTCTGGCCCGCCACGGCCGCACCGCCGCGAACGCGCAACGCCTGTTGTTGGGGCGCGCCGACGTGCCGCTCGACGACGTTGGGCTGCAGCAGGCCAAGGCGATTGGGGTGGCGCTGAGCCGGTCGGGTCGTAGACCGCGGCGCATCATCGCGAGCCCGTTACTACGCACCCGAGCCACCGCGGCGGCGATCGCCGCGGCGTGCGGCGACGACATTGAGGTTGAGGTCGACGACTGTTGGATCGAGGTCGACTACGGCGAGTTCGACAGCACTCCGCTGGCCGAAGTGCCGAGCGAGGTCTGGCAGCACTGGCGCACCGATTTCTCGTGGGTGCCTCCGGGTGGCGAATCGTTGGCCCAGGTTGGCGTGCGCGTGCGCGAGGCGTGCGCGGCATTGGCGGCCGAGGCGGCCGATGACGACATCGTCGTTGTGAGTCACGTGTCGCCAATCAAGGCCGCGGTTGCATGGGCGGTCGGAACCGGTGACGACGCGGCCTGGCGGTTGTTTTGTGACGTCGCGTCAATCTCGCGCGTGCGTACTACCGGCGACCTGCCGACACTCGTGTCGTTCAACGAGACCGCGCATCTCGAGGACGTCGTTTAGCGCGCCAGTAGCGCCGGCAGCCCCTTCGCGACCTTGTCGTAATCGGACTCCTGGTTGTACGCGTGAGCCGCCACCCGTAGGTAGCCCTGGCCGCGCCACGGGTTCGCCGCGACCTCGACGCCGAGTTCGCGGGAGACGAGGGCAATGAAGTCCCGCGCTTCAAGGTCGGTTGTGACTACGCCGTCGGGCAGTGGGATCAGGCTCATCGGGCCGCGTGCCGTTTCCGGCAGCGCGGGCGACTTGCCGATTGAGTCGGCGATGAGTTGGCCACCCCACGCGGCGAGCGCGTCGTTGTGCTGCCACAGTGCGTCCCATCCAAACGCGGCCAGTATCGCGACCGCAGGCTCGAGGCAGAGGTAGGCGGTGTAGTCGTTCGTGCCCTGCCACGCGAAGCTCGCCGGGAACCCGTCCTCCAAACCAAAGCTGGCCACGAGCGGCGCAGTGCGAGTCCGCCACTCGTCGTTCACGGCAAGCGCGGCGCACGGACGAGGCGCGGCTGCCCACTTGTGGAAGTTGCCCGTCCAAAAATCCGCGCCGAGATCGCCCACGCCGAGGGGGCGACTGCCGGGTGCGTGCGCGGCGTCGACGATGGTCACGATGCCCCGGGCGCGCAACGCCGTCACGATCGACGCGACAGGCAAGACCAGACCGGTTGGCGACGCGATGTGATCGACAATCGCGACGCGCGTCTTGTCGGTGATGACGTCAAGGAACGCCTGCACGTGAGCGGCCTTGTCGTCGGCCAGATCGATTGCGGCGACTCGGGTGGTGCCCCCGACCGCGTCGGTGGCGCGCCGGGCGGTGCGCAAGACCGCGCCGTAGACGTGATCGGTGACGATGACCTCGTCGCCTTCGCGAAGGCTGACCGTGCGCAGTGCGATGTTGACGGCGGTCGTGGCGTTCGCAACGAACACTGCATTGTCCGGCCCAGCGCCGATGAAGTTCGCCATCTGTTGGCGGGCGCGCTCGAGCCGTTCGGGCAACTCGAAGCGAAACCACTGATTGGGGTTCGCCTCGGCGCGACGCTGGAGTTCGTTGCGGTGTTCGCGCACCGGCCGCGCAACTGCGCCGTACGAGCCGTGGTTGCAGTGGCTTACCGAGGGGTCGAGGTCGGCCCAGAGTTCGTCGGCGCCGGGAAGCATCAGACGCGCCAGTTACCGCGGCCCGCCGAGTCGGCGTAGCGGAGCCAGACGCTCCGACTGACTGCCGCTGCCCGCAGCAACGAGTTCTCCCATCCGTTGGCAGGCACACCGAAGGTCGAGCCCGGGAACTCCCTGGCGCAGGTGGACTGTCCCGCGGTCCACGGGCCCTCGACGGTGGTCACCTTCCAAGTGTCGGGGTTCGTTGTGCACGCGAACGAATGATTATTGGTGCAGCCCTGCGCGTGGAAGCGCGTGTCGCCCGTCGACGCGGCGCACCGAGCCGAGCCGTTCGGAGCTGCCGGCTCGTTGGTAGCCCACGACCATACGATTGCAGCTAGGCGGGGATCCTCGGGCGTCAACTGGTCGAAGCCGATCAGCGTGGCGCCACACTTCGCCATGGCCGCGGCCTCGGTAGTGGTGAGGTGACCCGACTCGCCGTCCACGACCGCCGACAGCCAGGTCGAGTCTTCGTACCAGCGCACGATCGCGCGGCCCGAGCCGACGCGCCTGCGTTCCGCCGCGCATCCCTTTAACCCGGGATAGTCCTCGCCCGGCCCTGAACCAGACTCCTGCCAGTTCTTGTTGTCGCCGCGTTCGAAGACCCACGAACCCCACGAACCGGGCCCGCAGTTCCCGACGATGATGACGCGGTGCCCTGCCGCCCGTAGCGCGGCGGGTGTGGTCGAGGTGGGCAACGGCGCACACGGCTGGCCCGCCGGGGGACGGGCAACGAGATTGCCGAGCGAACGCTGCAGTGCCGCGCCGACGGAGTTGTGAGCCATGACGTTCTCGTCGAGGTTGTTCTCGAGATACAGCAGCACGACCTCCTTCGAGTTCTCGTCGCGCTTTAGCCACGTGCGTAGTTCGGCGAGGCCGAACTCGAGCGGCCGGTCGATCGTGCAGCCGACGTGCACGCCGCTGTTCACCTGTCCGTGGCAGAGCGTGACGGCGTTAAAACCGGTCTTCGCCGTGCCGTACAGCGACGGCACCCAGTGCAGGTCCATCTCGATCGCCCGGATGTCCATCCGCAGCTGGTCGAACATCGAATAGATCTGATTCGGATCAAGATTGGTCAGCGTCGGCGGCGCGTAAACCGACGAGTTGTCGGAATTGTGCGTGTGCGGGATCGTGGCCCGCGCGAGCGGCACGTTGTCACCGAGGCCACGCTGCAACGTGAGGGCGCGGTGCGTCCAGCTCTTCTCGTAAGCCGTCATGTTCGCGACGCCCGCGGAGCGCCCGTCGACCAGGGCGCAGGTGTCGGCCAGTCCCAAATTGCGGCAGCCGTTGGCCAGGCCGCGGATCACTTGTTCGACGCTGCGGCAGCTCCGTTCGCCGACCTGGGGGACGGTTCCGATCGCGGTACGACACGCCGCCACGACATCGGCGGCGGATGCAGCCGTCGCATTCGGCGCGTTTGCCGCAGTAAGCCCAAATGCGACCGTAACCGCGCCCAGCATTACAAACAGGACCTTGCCCCAGCGATGCATGTTGTTCACCCTAGAAGTGTTCGGTTGGTCGGCGAGTTCGCTCGCTACCATGGCGGGAGGTAAGGGGGCTGGGAGCCAATTGACGACACCGCAGCTGCCTACCGGCACCGTCACGTTGCTTCTCGCCGACATCGAGGGCTCGACGGGTCTTTGGGAGACGGATCCCACGGCGATGCGAAACGCCGTCGACCACTTCGAGCGCGTCGTGTCCGAAACGATCAGCGCGAACGGTGGCCTGCGCCCGGTCGAGCAAGGGGAGGGCGATAGTTTCGTTGCCGCGTTTTCGCGCGCCGCAGACGCGGTTGCCTGCGCTCTCGCGCTCCAACTCGTCGACCTTGGTCCGATTCGGCTCCGGATCGGATTGCACACCGGCGAAGTCCAACTTCGCGACGCAGGCAACTACATCGGTCTGACTGTGAACCGGTGTGCCCGTATTCGCGACCTCGGTCACGGCGGTCAGACGCTGCTGTCGGCGGCAACGTATGACTTTGTGGCGGACCGGTTGACCGAGGGTGCATGGTGCGCCGACCTCGGCCTTCACCGTCTCCGCGACCTCGCCCGTCCGGAGCAGACATTTCAGTTGTGCCATCCCGATCTCGACAACGAGTTTCCGCCCTTGCGGTCGCTCGACTCGTATCAGCACAACCTTCCCGTCCAGCTCACAACCTTCGTGGGACGCACCGCTGAATTGGCGGAGGTGTGCGATCTCCTCACGGAAGCGAGGCTGGTCACGCTGACCGGCTCCGGTGGTGCCGGCAAGACGCGACTGGCCATCCAGATCGGCGCCGACACGCTTGCCGATCATCCCGATGGCGTTTGGCTGATCGAACTTGCTCCGGTTGCCGACCCCGATCTGGTGCCCATCGCCGTTGCACGTGGGCTCGGTTTGCGCGACGAGCCGATTCGCTCGACGACGGAAACGATCGTCCATTATCTGAACGGGCGTCGGACACTGATAATTCTCGACAACTGCGAGCAGGTCGTCGCAGCGTGCGCGGAGCTTGGAGAAGTGCTGTTGCGATCATGCGCGTCGACGCACCTCCTGGTCACGAGCCGGGAACCGCTCGGCGTGGGCGGCGAAGTGACATGGCGCGTGCCGTCGCTCAGCCTTCCGAGCAAGAGTCGTCGTCAGGTTCTCGAGAACGTGCACGCCTCCGAGGCCGTGCAGCTCTTCAGCGAACGAGCGTCGCGTTCGTTGCCGGGCTTCGCCGTGACCGAAGCCAACGCCGCGGCGGTCGTTGACATTTGTCAGCGCCTCGACGGCATACCGCTCGCCATTGAACTCGCCGCGGCGCGGGTCCGCGTGCTCAGCCCTGACCAGATCGCGGCTGGCCTGGCCGACCGATTTCAGTTGCTGACCGGCGGTGGCCGCACCGCGGTGCCGCGTCAACAGACGCTTCGAGCTTCGGTCGACTGGAGCCACGATCTGCTGACCGAGCCCGAGCGCATCGTGTTTCGTCATCTTGCTTGTTGCGTCGGAGGCTTCGACTTCGAGGGAGCGCGAGCCGTCGCCTCGGGTGACGGCGTCGAATCCCACAATGTTCTCGATCAACTGGCGCTGCTGGTGGACAAATCTCTCGTGGTCGCCGACGCGGCGGGCGACTCGATTCGGTACCGGCTGCTCGAAACGGTTCGGCACTACGCCTACGACCGCCTAGTGGAGTCTGGTGAGGAGATCGATGCGTTGCGGCGGCATCGGGACCACTTCTTGGCCGTGGCCGAGCAAGCGGCGGCGGGGGTTCGCAGCCCCGAACAGGACAAGTGGATTGCCCATCTCGAGCGCGAGATCGACAACCTCCGGTCCGCCTTCGAATGGAGTTGCGAGCGCGGCGACATCGACGAAGCACTGCGGCTGGCATGCTCCCTCGGCTACGTCTGGGTGTGGCGTGGCCGTTACGCCGAGGGCCGGGAGTGGCTTGACGCGGGGTTGTCGAGAGTCGTCGACGTTGGCCACACCGTTCATGTGCGCGCCCTCGCGCTGCGTGGCCAAGTCGAGGGCGCGGCATTTGGTCTCAGTCTGGGCTGGAGCGAGCAGGCAATTCAGCTGGCTCGGGCCGATGGCAACCCGGCGCTGCTTGCCGAAACGCTTGCCGCTGCCGCGATGACCACCGCGTACTGGGGTGACCTGGCCGACGCGTGGTGTCGCGAGGCCATTGAGCTCACGCGGCGCATCGACGACCAGTGGAACCTCGCGCAGGCGCTCACCGCGCTCGGAATCTTGCTTGTGCTTTCTGGCCGACCGGTGGAGGCCCGCAGCGTGTTCGACGAGAGCGAGCCCGTCGCGCGACAGCAAGGGCACCGGTTCGCGTTTCTGCTGAATGCCACGCTCTCCTCGATGGCCCTGATCATGCAGGGCGACCTCGATGAGGCGTGCCGCCTCTCGCGCGCCGCGGCTGACGAAGCGCGTGCCGCTGGTGACCGCACCACCGAGCTGTCCGCGTTGTGCGGCAACGCGTGGGCGCTGGCCGAAGCGGGTCAACGGGAGTTAGCGATGACGGTGGCGCAGGACGCGCTCGTGGTCGCGCGTGAATTCGGCATGCCGCCGCTCGAAGGCCTGCCGAGGTTGTTCCATGCGGTGGCGGCGATCGCCAATGGTGAAGCTGAGCTAGCGGCTTCGGAGGCGGCTGAGGCGTGGGCGCTCGCGGGCGGAATGATTGGCGCAACCGACTTGGGTCTCGTCATCTGGGCCGAAGCGGCCCTCTCGCTCGGCGACGTGGCAACAGCACAGGCCCGGGCGGCCGAAGCGCTGGAGCGCACTGCGGCACTACCCGACAACTGGTTCCACGCGCGCGCCCTTACCGTCGATGCGCGGCTAGCCCTGAGCGACTGCAACTTCGATCGGGCGCGCGATTCGATTCTGGCCGCGGTGGCCATCGGTCAACGCGCCTCGGACCGGGCCCGTGGGGCGGAAGGTCTCGAGATCCTCGCCGCAATCGCGGCGGCAACCGACGAGCCCGCGAACGCGGTGCGGATGCTGGCGTCGGCGTCGGCCGTTCGCACCCGGACCGGGTACGCCCGCTTCGATATTTATCGCGAAGACTTAGAGCGCCTCGTTGATGAGTTGCGATCCCAACTGGGTGAAGCGTCGTACGCGGAGGTATGGGCCGAAGGCGCCCTGCTTCCACTCGACGACGCATACGCGCTCACGGCGGTCGCCGCCTCGAGTCGTAACCGGCCGTCGATCGGGTGGGACAGCCTCACGCCTGCAGAACGCGACGTCGTAAGGCTCGTAGCGGACGGGCTGCCAAACAAGGACATTGCGGAGCGCCTCAGCATCTCGCCCCGCACCGTTCAGGCGCACTTGACCCACGTGTACAGCAAGCTCGACGTGTCGTCTCGTGTTCAACTCGCCAACGAGGCGGCGCGGCGACTCTGACGGAATCTACGCCCCCGGGTTTGTCGGCGTACGCGTTTCGGCCGATGACAGCGCGGTGACGATCGGGCACCATGCGCGCTATGCGACAGCGAGACGCTGACCCCGTGGTCGAAATAATGCGCGGTGTACCTGCGCTCGCCCGTTTGTCGGATGCGACGCTTGCGTCCTTCGTGCCGCTCATCGATGAGGCCGAGATCCGCGCTGGTGGCCTGCTCACACGTGAGGGCATCGTGAGTCGCCAGGCGTTCATTGTGGTCGACGGCACGGCGACGGTCTTTGTCGACGGCGAGGAAATCGCGCATGTGGGTCCGGGGGATTTTGTGGGTGAGATGGGCATGCTCGACAAGTTGCCGGCGTCGGCGACGGTGCGCGCCGATGGCAGGGTGCGCGTTCTGGTTTTCGGACCGGTCGCGTTCTCGGTGCTGCTCGATCAAAAACGCGTCGTTGCCGCGATGGCCGCGCAGATGTCACAACGGCTGCGCCGTGGCAACGCCGAGGCGGCCGCGGCCCAGCGCGGTGCCGCGAAGTCGGACGCGGTCGCTTAGTCAGTCCCCAGTTCTAGGTCCGGCTGGATGACGGTGAGTCGGCCTGTAAGCGGGATCCTGTCCTCCGGCTCCTTGCGGAGATCCGGATGGATGACCATCCATCTATGCGGCCTACCTGAGGCGTAGCCGGGCCGGCTTCCTCGTTTTGGCCTTGCTCCGAGTGGGGGTTACCAAGCCGCCCGGGTCACCCCGGACGCTGGTGCGCTCTTACCGCACCGTTGCACCCTTACCTGTGCTCGATGACTTCCCTTGCGGGAGGCCAGGCGAGCCATCGGCGGTTTGTTTTCTGTTGCCCTGATCCGACACGTCGCCGCGTCCTGACTCGCGCCAGCACTCTGCCCTATGGAGTCCCGACTTTCCTCGATGCCACGCATTTTTCAATACGGACGACACCGCGGTCACCCGGCCGACTCACCGTCAGCCTCCAGTGTCGCAGAAACCCGCCGCAGCACGGCTACCGCGAACTCGATCGGCGTTGTGAACGGCACGGGGCTCGCAAGCGCGCGCTCGATGGCGTCGGGCGGAACCGCGAATCGGTACGGCGTCATCGTGATCAAGTCGCGGAGAGTGCCAGTCGCCGAAATCTCGATTTCGCCGACCACTTGTTCAAGGTGGATCAGCGCGAACCGGGCGTCGTCGACTAGCGGTACCACCTCGTCGTGGAGTTGGGGCGTCTCGTATAACAGGGCCCGAACCGCGGCGAGATGGTTCGCTCCGGGCACGGCG
>Ga0307505_10001384_pt1 | contig 19752 bp, 16 predicted proteins | sample 23_S_MG_FD_202183 | JGI IMG/M metagenome (GOLD analysis project Ga0307505, IMG submission 202183) | Soil microbial communities from Populus trichocarpa stands in riparian zone in the Pacific Northwest, United States - 23_S | ecosystem: Environmental > Terrestrial > Soil > Riparian zone > Trees...
TGGGGGAAGCGGCTTCGTCACCTTCCTCTTCAGCCTGGAGGATGGGAGCGGCTGTGGCAAGGGTTGCCCCGTCGTCGAGGTTCATCACCCGGACACCGGTGGCGTCGCGACCTTGGCTCGAGATTGCACGCACCGGCATGCGCGCGGTGACGCCGTTGGACGCGGCCACCATGATCTCGTCGTCGAGGCCGACCATGAAGGCCGCGACAACAAACCCGCGTTTGGCCGTGAGCTTGATGCCCTTCATGCCGAGGCCGCCGCGGCCCTTACGCGGGAACTTGTCGAGCTGGGTGCGCTTGCCGAAGCCGGCGTCGGTGACGATGAGGATTGCGGTGTCGTCCCGGGCGACGTCGCAACTCACCACCTCGTCATCGGCGCGCAGGCGCATACCGATCACACCTTGCGCGGAGCGACCCGTCGGACGCACGGTCTGTTCGTCGAAGCGAATGGTGGCGCCGGACTTCGTGACAATGAAGATGTCGTCGGTACCACTCGTAGTGAGCACCTTCACCAATTCGTCGCCGTCCTTCAACGTGATGGCGATGAAGCCTTCGCGTCGCGACTTGTCGTACTCGGAGAACGGCGTCTTCTTGATGATGCCCTTCTTCGTGGCGAACAGGAGCATCTTGTCGTCGGGGTAATCGCGCGTGGCGATGACAGCCTGGATCTTCTCGTCCGGCTCGAGCGGCAAGAGGTTGATCACGGGCGTGCCGCGCGCGGTGCGCTCTTTCATCGGGATCTCATGCGCCTTCAACCTGAACACGCGGCCGCGGTTGGAGAAGAACAGCAAGAACGCGTGCGCGGTGGTGTGAATCACCTGAGCGACGAGATCTTCTTCCTTCAGCTTGGCGCCGGCAATGCCGCGCCCGCCGCGCCCTTGCGTGCGGAAGGCTCCGGCCGCGACCGTCTTCACGTAACCGGCCCGCGTGATGAGGAACACGAGGTCTTCGTCGTTGATGAAGTCCTCGGCGCCGAGCTCGCCTGGGTCGTGCGTGATGATCGCTCGGCGGTCGCTCGCGAACTTGTCGCGGATTGCGCCCATCTCCGTCTTGATGACCGTGCGCAACACCTCGGGCTTGGACAGGATGTCTTCGAGTTCTTTGATCGTGGCCCGTAGCTCTTTGATCTCGTTGTCGAGCTCGGTGCGACCTAGGCGCGTGAGGCGCCCGATCGTCATGTCGAGGATGTGGTTGGCCTGGATCTCTGAGAATCCGAAGCCCTTGCCCATCAGACCAGTACGCGCTTCGGCCCGGTCGGCAGACCCACGCACCAACGCAATGATCTTGTCGATCATGTCGAGCGCCTTGATGAGGCCTTCGACAATGTGGGCGCGGTCTTGTGCCTTCTTCAGGCGGAACTCGGAGCGGCGCGTAATCACGTCGACCTGGTGCTCGACGTAGGCCCGCAGCGCGTCGACGAGATTCAGCGTGCGCGGAATGCCGTCGACGAGGGCCACCATGTTCACGCCGAAGCTGGTTTGCAGCTGCGTGTGCTTGAAGAGATTGTTAAGCACCACGAGCGCATTCGCATCGCGCTTGAGGCCGACCACGAGGCGGGTGTCGTTACCGGCGGAGAGATCGTCGAGCGAGCGAATGCCGTCGAGTTCGCGGTTGTTGACCAGCTCGGCGATGCGAGTGGTGATGGAGTTGATCGACGCCTGGTAGGGCAGCTCGGTGACGACAATCGCCACCCCGGTCTTGGTTTCTTCGATCTCAGTCTTCGCGCGTACACGGATCGAACCGCGCCCGGTGCGGTAAGCGTCGAGGATGCCCTGGCGGCCAAGGATTAGGCCACCAGTTGGAAAGTCCGGGCCGTGCACGAACTTCATCAAGTCGTCCGGCGTGGCGGCGGGGTTGTCGATCAGGTGGATCGTGGCATCGATCACTTCGCCGAGGTTGTGGGGCGGAATGTTCGTGGCCATGCCGACCGCGATCCCCTGGCTGCCGTTGACAAGCAGGTTCGGGAACCGCGAAGGCAGCACCGACGGCTGCTCAAACTCGTTCGTGTAGTTCGGCTCGAATTCGACGGTGTTCTCGTCGATGCCGGCCAGCAGCTCGTTGGCCAACGTCGCCAAACGACACTCGGTGTATCTCGAAGCGGCCGCCGGAAAGTCGGGAGATCCGTAGTTACCGTGGAAATCGATCAGCGGCTCGCGTAGCGAGAAGGGCTGCGCCATGCGCACGAGCGCGTCGTAAATCGAGCCCTCGCCGTGCGGGTGGTACTTACCCATGACCTCGCCCGACACGCGGGCGCTCTTCATGCGGGGCCGGTCGGATCGCGCCCCCATGTCGTGCATGCCCCAGAGGATCCGGCGGTGCACGGGCTTGAGGCCGTCGCGCGCGTCGGGCAGCGCGCGCGCCACGATCACCGACATCGAGTACTCGAGGAAGGAGCGTTCCATCTCCTCCTGGATCTCGACCTCTTCGACACCACCGACGAAGTCGGCGGACAGGTCTACGGCGTCTTCTTCGACTTCTTCGACGTCTTCGTCGTCGGGCGGCAAATCACTCATCGTCTATTCCTAAATGTCCAAGAACCGGACGTCTTTGGCGTTCGAGACGATGAAGTTCTTGCGCGCCTCCACGTCGTCACCGAACAGGACACTGCAGGCCTGGTCGGCGAGCGCGGCTTCATCCGCGCTCACCTGTAGCAACGTGCGACGCGACGCTTGCATGGTCGTGTCGCGCAGTTCCTCCCAATCCATCTCGCCCAGCCCCTTGAGGCGGCCGAACTCGGCTTTGTGATTCGGCCGCTCCTCGAGGAACCGCGTGCGGGCGCCCTCGTCCTTCAAATACACGGTCTCCTTGCCAACCGTCGTTGAGAACAGCGGCGGCTGCGCGACGTAGACCTTGCCGGCCTCGATCAGCGGACGCATCTGGCGGAAGAAGAACGTGAGCAGTAGGGCGCGGATGTGGCTGCCGTCGACGTCCGCGTCGGCGAGCACGATCACCTTGCCGTAACGCGCCTTGTCCGAGTCGAACTCTTCGCCGATGCCCGCGCCGACCGCGGTGACCAGCGTTTGGATCTCGATGTTCTTCAGGATCTTGTCGATGCGCGCCCGTTCGACGTTGAGCGGCTTGCCGCGTATCGGCAAGATCGCTTGGTTCTCCGGGTTGCGACCCCGGATAGCGGAACCACCCGCGGAGTCGCCCTCGACGATGAACAACTCGGCCTCTTCGGCGTTCTTCGTGCGGCAGTCGGTGAGCTTGCCCGGCAAGCCCGCGCCTTCGAGCGCGGACTTACGCCTGGTCGCATCGCGCGCTTGGCGCGCCGCAACGCGCGCGCGCTGCGCCTGCGTCGCCTTCATCACGAGTGCCTTGGCTTCGCTCGGGTGTTCTTCGAGCCACTCGGCCAGCTTGTCGTTGGTGATCTTCTCGACAGCAGAGCGCATCGCAATCGTGCCGAGCTTGCCCTTGGTCTGGCCTTCGAACTGGGGGTCTTGCAGCTTCACCGTGACAATGGCTGTGAGGCCCTCGCGAATGTCTTCGCCCGCGAGGTTCTCGTCCTTCTCCTTCAACAGCGCGCGCCCTCGCGCGTACTTGTTGACCACGTTGGTCAACGCCTTGCGAAACCCCTCTTCGTGCGTGCCGCCTTCGGGCGTCTCGATGCCGTTAGCGAACGAGTGGATTCCCTCGTGGTACCCGGTGTTCCACTGCATCGCGATCTCGACTTCGTGGTCATCACCCTTGACTTCGTACGACGCAACCTTCTTGAACAGCGCGTCCTTCGTGGAGTTCAAGTGCCGCACGTAGTCGACGATGCCGCCGGCGTAGCGGTATGTAATCGACTGGGTGTGGCCGGGGCGCTCGTCTTTGAACCGGATCTCGAGGTCTTTGTTCAGGAAGGCGTACGTCTGCAGGCGCTCGAGCACTGTCTGAGCCCGGAACTCGATGCCCTCGGCCTTGAAGATCTCGGGGTCTGGCCAGAACTGGATCGTGGTGCCGGTGCGACCCTTGGGCGCGTCGCCCTTCTGCTGGATCTTGCCCTGGGGCTTGCCGCCGTCTCTGAATTCCAAGACGTAGTGCTTGCCCCCGTTGTCCACCTCGGCAATGAGCCGGGTCGACACTGCATTGACGACCGAGACACCAACCCCATGGAGGCCGCCGGAGACCTTGTAGCCGCCACCACCGAACTTGCCGCCGGCGTGCAAGACGGTCAGCACGACCTCGAGAGCCGACTTGCCCTTCTGCGCGCCGGACTTCATGGGATCAACCGGGATTCCGCGGCCATTGTCGACGACCTTGCAGCTCCCATCGGCCATCAGGGTGATGTCGATGCGGGTGCAGTGCCCCGCCATGGCCTCGTCGACGGAGTTGTCGACGACCTCCCGGATCAGGTGGTGGAGGCCCGTGAGACCGGTGGACCCGATGTACATGCCGGGGCGCTTCCGGACGGCTTCAAGGCCTTCCAGAACCTGGATCTGGTCTGCGTCGTAGCTCGCCTTGCCACTCTTTTTGGTCGCGAATTTGTCAGTGCTTGGGGCAGTTTCGGAGGGGGTCATCGTCTCTCTTCGTAGCGAGGTTTGTCGCAGGCAACTTGGGACCGATTCTGAAACTAAAAGTGCTGGTCAGAGGCGGTATAGAAGCCAAATTGCAATGACGTAAGTTTACCAGACCGGTGTGACGTTCCCAGACGTTCTACGCCCGAATTCTCACGTTCTGGCTGAGTCGGTCGATAGGCCCCCTATGGAGCCCGTCCACGACCTCGTGATCCCGTCGCGCAACGGGGCGCGGCCACGCCGCGTCCTGCTGATCGTCGCCACCGCCCTCGCCCTCACCGGCGGCCTGGCGACCCAGCACGTGAGCGCGGCGCCGACCGCGATGTCATTCCTCAACGAGGCCCGCGACTTCTCCGCCAAGCACGAGTCTGCGACCTTCAGCGGGCTGATGACGATGACTTTCGCGGAGAACGAAAGCGGCCTGGGCTCGCGTACGACATCAAAGGCGCGAATAACGGGCGAGGTCGACGACGACCGGATGCGCATGGTCATCGACCATGGCGAGGGCGCCGAGGAGATGATCATCATCGGCAAGACGATGTACATGCGTTCGGCGGAAAGCACGATCCTGCTAGTCGCCGAAGAGTTCGCCAAGGAGTCGCTGGCGTCGCCCGGCATCGTCAGCGGCAGCCCAGCCGAGACGAACCAATTCGACCTCGACAAGATGCTCGGCGCCGCCTCCAAACCTGTGGTGTCCAAGCTGGACGACGGTCGAGTGACGATGACCGTGCGGCTCGACCCTAAGACGATCGATCCTGAATTCGCGGAGCACGTTAAGTCCTTCGAGATCCGGTTCGTGGTGCTGGACAACGGTCAAGTCGAGTCGATGACCCAGACCTGGAAGGGCCCGGCGTTTGACGGCGAAATCGCGCTGAATTTCAGTGACTGGGACACGCCTGTGAAGGTCGCCGAACCCACGGCAGCACAGGTTGACCCAACTCCGGACTTCGACGAGGCAAAGATCGCCAACTACCGCGACTCGACACTCGTGATGCCCCGCGTTATCCCGTCGGGCTGGGAGATGACCTACGCAGACCTGATCACGGCGGAAGAGTCCGACGAGGATTGCGCACAGGTCTCGGTCGACTTCGACGACATGACCGACGAAAGCGACGACGCGCTGTACGCGTACACATACCTGCTTCCGGCCGACTGCGTTGAAGAGGTTGGTGGCAAGGCGTTTCAGGCCGGCCCCTACTCGGGTTACATCGACACGGACAAGGACGGGTCGTGGGTGGAACTGCGCATCGACGCGACGAGCGTGTTGGAGATCGACACGAACCTCCCGCCGGCCGACATCGCACGCATCTTCGGAGATCTCGTGGCGCTCGAGCTCTCCAAGGGACCGACGGCTGCTGGCCCTTCGATCTAACCGCGCCTCGGCTCAGCGCCGAACGCGGATGTCGATCTGTTTCACCGCGCCGGCGCCGAGCGCCGAACAACAACGCTCCACCAGGTCGGTCGTCATGAACTGGAGCTGCGACGCCCACGCGCTTGAGTCCACCTCGACGCGCAAGTGACCGCCGCGTAACGACACGGGTTTGGCGTGGGCCGCAATGCTCGGCCCGACCAATTCCTCCCAGCGCTCAAACAGACCGCTGAAGGCGCTGGCCGACGACGAACCGAATCTTTTCGCGACCTTGTCGAGCGACGCTCGAATGCCGACCGGTTCGCGATCCTCGTTTCGTTCAGGCAGCGGCCTCCAGGTCACGGTGTGACGATCCTTCCATCGTGGATGCGCACCATCGACGCGGGCTCTGCGCCCTCAGGCAGCGGGCCTGCGGTGGTGAGAATCGCTTGGCCTGACGGCAAGCTCGCCAACAGCGCGGCCGAGCGTTTCGGGTCGAGTTCCGAAAACACATCATCGAGGAGCAGCACGGGCGCGGCGCCGGTGGTCTCCGTGACCACTTCGTGTACGGCGAGGCGCAGCGCGAGAGCCAACGACCGCTGCTCGCCTTGCGACGCGTGGGTGCGTGACGGCAGCGTGCCGATGTGTAATTCCAACTCGTCGCGGTGCGGGCCTATCGTGGTAACGCCACGCCGCAAATCGTCGGAGCGAGCCGCTGTGAGCGCCGCGTGCAGCGCGCCGCGTTCGTCGGCGTCGTCGGGGTTTGACCAGGACGGCACGTAGCGCAACCCAATCGTGGCCGCGCCTTGCGCGACCGACGCGTATGCCTTCGCGGTGACGGGCTCAAGGCGCTCTGCGAGGGCGCGCCGGGCAATCACAAGTGCGGCTCCATGCTCTGCCAACTTGGTGTCCCACACGTCGAGCGTGGCCACCACGTCGGGGGTGGCCCGGCCGCCCGCAGAGCGCAGCAACGCGCCGCGTTGACGCAACACACGCTCGACCGCGGCGATCGTCTCAGCGTGCTGTGGTGCCAGGGCGACGAGGGCGTCGTCGAGGAGTTGACGGCGTTCCGACGGTCCGCCCTTGACAAGCGCCAGGTCGTCGGGGCTGAACACGCTCACGCGCACCGCGCCGAGCAGATCGCGACTGCGGCGCAGTGCCTGGCCGTTCACGAGCACCCGCGGAGCTCCGTTGCGTGGCACTTCGGCTTCGACCGTGAGCCGGCGGCCGTCCCGATCGGCCTCGGCTCGCACAAACGCCGACGGCGCGTCCTGGCGGACGAGTGCTTCGTTAGGAGCGCCGCGAAACGACGACAGCGTGGCCAGCCAACCCAACGCTTCGAGCAGGTTGGTCTTTCCGTGACCGTTCTCGCCGACAACGACCGTCAGGCCATCTGGGGCCAGGTCGAGTCGGGCCGAGGTGTAATTACGAAAGTCTTGGACCGCGAGCCAGTTGACGCGCATCGCGTTCGCGAACGAGCCGAACTACGGCACCCGCACAGGCATCAGCAGGTACAGGTAGTTCTCGTTGCCGACGCCGCGCATGGTCGATGCCTTGAGCGCGTCTTGTGTTTCGAGCGTGAGCTCGTCGCCGGCGATGGCCTCGATGCCTTCGGTCAGGTATTGCGGGTTGAACGCGACCGTCATGTCGGCGCCTTCGTATTTCGCTTCGACGTCTTCGGTGGCCGTGCCTTCGGCCGGGTTCGTGACGGTGAGCTCCACGCCGTCGGCCCGCAATGACATGCGAACCGGTGTTGTTTGGTCTCTGACCAGGAGTTTCACGCGCTTGACCGCGTCGAGGAGCGCGTCGCGATTCACGGTGAGTTTGTTCGGGTAACTCGCCGGTACGAGGTTCAACACGTTGGGGAATTCGCCCTCGATGAGGCGCGTCGTGAGTTTCACCGAGCCGACTTCGAAACTGGCCTCGGTAGTTCCAAGCCGGACCTGCGCTTCGGGCGCGCCGCCGAGCACGCGTTGTAGTTCGGCCAGCGCCCGGGACGGGATCAGCACCTTCTGCTCGCCGCGAACTACATGCAGGCCCGGGAGTTGGCGCACGGCCAGGCGATAGCTGTCCGTCGCGATGAGTTGCACGCCGTCTGCGGTGGCTTGCAACAACACCCCGGTGAGGATCGGCCGGGCCTCGTCGCCGCTGGCCGCGCGAACTACTTGCTTCAACGCATCGGCGAGCTCAGGGCTGGCAACGGTGACCGCGTCGCTGGCAACTGCACCCGGCGAAGCAGGGAACTCGTCTGCGGCCAACACGCGCACAGCAAATTGGGAACGACCCGACGCGATCTTGGCTTGGTCGGCGTCGGCCTCGATCGTGACTGCACCCGGTTCGAGAGCCCGCACGATGTCGGCCGCCAGCTTGGCCGGAATTACAGAAACCCCGTCCGCAATGCCGGCAACCGTGGCGACTACCTCGATCGTCAGGTCGAGATCGGTCGCCGTGATGCGTAGTTCGTCTCCCGTGACTTGGAGACGCGCACCGGCCAACGCGGGTAGTCGTTCGCGGCCAGATGTCGCACGGCTTGCCGAGGTCAGTGCCTCGACCAAAACGTCGCGTTCACAACGAAACTTCACAGGTGGTTTTCCTAACTAACTCTTTAAGTACATATTCAGTAGCAGTAGTAGGTGCTGTGGATTGTGCACAACACCTCGTTTGCCCAGGTCAGCCGGGGAAATGTTCGCGGCGTGTCATCCCCAGAATCACACAGGGGTGTAACGCCTAGGTGGACTGTGGGGGAGAACCGCCCCTTCGTCCACAGCTGTCCCCAGTGTTATCCCGTGCCCGGACGCCAAGGCTCATCCCCCGCTCTTGATCTTGGTGATCAAGCCGGTTACCTGGTCGTAGATCTGGCGCCGTTCCTTCATCAACCCCTCGATCTTCGACACGGCGTGAATGACGGTCGTGTGGTCGCGGCCGCCGAACTCTTTCGCGATCGCGGGATACGAGAAGTCCGTGATGTCACGGAACACGTACATGCCGACCTGGCGTGCAATTACGAGCGGGCGGCGCCGGCTCTGCCCGCAGAGATCGTCGACGCTGAACCCAAAGGTCTCGGCGGTGGCGTCGAGGATCGCCTTGGGTGTGATTTGGCGAGGCTGGTCGCCCGAGATGATGTCGATTAGCAACTGCTCGGCGAGCTCGAGGGTGATGTCTTGGCGATTGAGGCTCGCGTACGCGACCACGCGGGTGAGCGCGCCTTCGAGCTCTCGAATGTTGTCTTTTACGTGCGTGGCGATGAGTTCCAAGACTTCCGGCGGGATCTCCATCGGGTCGTTTTCGGCCTTGCGGCGCAGGATCGCGAGACGGGTCTCGAGCTGCGGTGGCTGCACGTCGGTGAGTAGGCCGGCCGCGAACCGGCTGCGGAGGCGGTCTTCGAGCGTCGGGATGTCTTTCGGGGGCCGGTCGGACGTGATCACGACCTGCTTGCGGGCGCCCGTGAGGTCGTTGAACGTGTGAAAGAACTCTTCCTGGAGGCCTTCCTTGCTCTCGATGAACTGGATGTCATCGATGAGCAACACGTCGCTCTCGCGGTAACGCCGCTTGAACGCGATCGTTGTATTTGTGCGGATGGCGTCGACGAATTCGTTCATGAACGTCTCGGTGGTGACGTAACGAACGTGGCGGTGGGGGAAGTTCTGCCGCACGTAGTTGCCGATGGCATGCAACAGGTGGGTCTTGCCGAGGCCTGACTCGCCGTAGACGAACAGCGGGTTGTAGGCGCGACCAGGGTTTTCGGCCACGGCACGCGCTGCAGCGTGGGCGAACGAGTTCGACTCGCCAATGACGAATGTGTCGAAAATGAACTCGGGGTCGAGGCGGGCGGGTTCGCCGTGACGGGGCGGCGGCGGCGGTACTGAGAGATCGGCGCCGTCGTTGCTCATGATCCCGGCACTACCGACGCCCGATGTCGGAACACCTCCGAACGCGGCGGCGGTATTCGCGTCGATGACGCGCACTTCGACGACCACTTTGGCCGGCGCACCGTGCGCTTCGCTCAGCGCCGCGTCGAGCTCGTTTTGAAACCGCTCCTCGAGGCGTTGTTTCACCACCGAACTGGGCGCCGCCAACGTAAGCGAGATCTCGTCGCTGACAATTGGTACAAGTTCCTCAAACCATGCCATCCACGCCGCCTCGGACAACTGTCCGCGCAATGTGTCCGCGCACGACTTCCACAACCGCTCTGCGTCCGTCACCTGCCGTTCCGCCTCCCGGAGCTCATAGTTCTCCACACTTCTCTCCACACCTGTGGATAAAGCTCTCGCGACGTCCAACTCAACCCCCCGGGGTGCTAGCGCCGGCCCTAGGGGAAGGAGGGCGAATCCTGCGATCGGCTATCTGGGAGGCGTCGGTGGTGGCCGCGCCCACGAAGTGAGAGAGGCGACCGTATCACCGTTGTCCACAGGCGGACATAATGAGCTAAATAAGCCACTGACCAGGTAAAACGATGAAATCTGCGCCCAAAATCGGCCCCGGCTGGCGCGCGGCCAACCCGCGGCGTAGCCTTGACGGACCGTCGCCTTGGCTGGGCCTCGTCTGCCCGCCGTTTCGCGACCCGCTACTGGTGTAGCGAACCCGTTTACTCCCAAGGATTCCGAATGAAGCGCCCCTATCAACCCAACGCCCAAAAGCGCGCTAAGCGTCACGGCTTTCGTCACCGGATGTCCACACGCGCCGGTCGCGCCATTATCTCGGCTCGGCGCCGCAAGGGCCGCGCCAAGCTGTCGGCTTAACGCCCAGTCTGGCTACGCAGCTCCGTGACGACCCCTGGTCGGCTCCGGGGACGGCGCACGTTTGCGGCGCTTGCACACCAAGGCCGCACCGTTCGCAGTGGTCCCATCCGCGTGCGTTATCTCGCCGCGTCTGATGACGAAACTGCTGTCGGCTACGCCGTCGGCAAATCCGCGGGCGGAGCGGTCCTCCGCAATCGCATCCGACGTCGCCTTCGAGCCGCGATCGCTGGCGCGAATATGCCGTTGACCAGCGGTTTTTACCTGATTTCGGCCGACGCTGCTGCGGCGTCAATCCCCTTCTCTGAGCTCACCGCGGCGCTGCAATCTGCGCTCGCGAGCTTGGCTACCGAGGCTCGTTCGTGAGCCGCACGGCCCGCGCCTTTCGCTGGACAGTGAAGGCTTATCAGGGCCTCAGCGCTGGTCGACCGCCGCGCTGTCGTTTCCATCCAAGTTGTTCGGCGTATGCCATCGAAGCCCTCGAGCGCCACGGCGCCGGGCGCGGCTCATGGCTCACATTGCGCCGTCTCGCACGCTGCCAGCCGTTCGGGGGCTTCGGCGTGGATCCCGTTCCCGAATAGAGGAAAGAAATTGTTCAGTCTCCTGGCCGGTGTCCTGGCCTTTTGGTACGACCTGATTCCGAACTTCCTGTTCGCGATCTCGATGCTCACGCTCACCGTCATGGTGGTGTTGGCGCCGATCACCCTTAAGGGCACTCGCAGCATGCTCGCCATGCAGAAGTTGCAGCCCGAAATGAAACGCATCCAAGAGGCGCATAAGGGTGATCGCCAGGCCGCCAACGAAGCGATGATGGCGTTCTACAAGGAACACAAAATCAACCCGCTATCAGGGTGTTTGCCGATGTTGGCGCAGTTGCCAGTGCTGTTCGTGATGTTCCAGGTAGTGAACGGGCTCGTAAAGCACGAAGGCAGCGTCGGAACGCCGAAGTATTTGAGCCACGACTCCGCCCTGTACGAGGCGCTACGCGACAGCGGCGGCAAGATGAAGTCGTTCGGGGTCGACTTCGCGGCCCATCCAGGCAATGCAGGACGCGGCTCCGTCGTGCTCTACATGCTCATCGGGCTAGTGGTGCTGACCTCGTTTTACCAAGTGCGTCAGATGACGTCTCGCAACACGTCGCAGATAGCGCCGCAGATGCAGATGATGAACCGCATTACTCCCCTGTTTTCGGGCATCGTTTCGTTGAGCTTGCCCGGCGCCGTGACGCTGTACTTCCTGGTCAGCAACCTGTTCCGAATCACGCAGCAAGGCCTGATGTACCGCTTCGACCCGAATCTGCGGGCGCATGCTGAAGAGGTGCGCGAGGTCAAAAGCAAGGCGGCCACGTTGCCGCCCGAGCCCAAGAAGGGCCTCTTCGCCAGCCTTCGCGAGCAAGCGGAGAACTCGCCACGCGCCGCCCGCAACGGCGGGGGCGTGGCCAAACCCAACGGATCAAGCAGCGCATCCGGCCCCAAGCCGGCTAGTGGCCGCGTCACGCAGCCAGGACGCCAAAACAACGCGTCCCGCAAGCGTTCGAAGAAGAGAAGGTAGATCCCCCATGGAATGGGTTGAGATCACAGGCAAGACCATCGACGAGGCCAAGGAATTAGCGCTCGACCAGCTAGGTGTCGACGCCGACGAGGCCGAATTTGAGATCCTCGACGAGCCGAAGGCCGGCCTTTTCGGCCGTGTACGGGGCGAGGCGCGGGTGCGCGCACGCGTGCGCCCCACTGCCCCCCGGTCGAAGGAAGGTGGCCGACGCGGACGCGCGAGGCGGGACGGCGGCGATGCCGTCGCGACCACGAATGACCAGGTCAGCACGGAGAATGGTGCCCGGGCGACCGGCGCGAACGATCCGGAAATCGTCTCGGCGATCGCCGCGGCGGTAGCCGATCCAGAAGATGGCGATTCCGGAGAGCGGAACGGACGCACCCGCAGCCGCGGCGGCAGCCGCGGACGCGGTGGTCGCGGTCGTAGTGGTGGCGGAAGCAGTAGCGGGGAAGGCCGGCCGCGGCGGTCGGACGGCGAATCAAGACGAGGAGAACCAGTGTCGGTCGAAGCGTTGGAAGAGCAGGGCAAGGTGGCGGTCACGTTCTTGAACGGGCTGCTTGAGGCCTTCGCGATGGAAGCGACCGTCGCGGTGCGCTCCGTGAACGACTCCGCGGTGGAAGTCGCCGTAGATGGCCCAGACCTCGGTCTCCTGGTGGGACCGCGTGGCGCCACGCTGCAGGCGATCCAGGAACTCACGCGCACCGCCGTGTTGCGTGAGACAGGGATGCGAGATGGCTGGGTGATCGTTGACGTGGCCGAATACCGGGTGAAGCGCCGCGCAGCGCTTGAGAAGTTCGCCCTCCAGGTCGCTGAGCAGGTCACGAGCGGAGGTACCGCAGTGCGCCTCGATCCGATGCCGCCGGCTGACCGCAAGGTCGTCCACGACGTGCTGACGCCAATCGAGGGCATCGAGACAAGCTCCGAGGGCGAAGAGCCCCGGCGCCGCGTCGTGGTTCGCCCCCAGCCCGTTGGCTAGAGACCATCTCAGTCCGTCCGGCTAGGTAGCAAACGCTGCCGTCGGCCGACGAGCCGGTTCTCCGGGTCCTAAAACAGGCCCGTGACCTGGGATTTCTTGGCCCGGGACCAGTGGAAGACCACCTTGAGCACGCCCGCGCGTACCTGCCTGCGTTGCCTCGCGTTGGCCGCGGAGGGGTAGTTGTCGATCTCGGAACCGGCGGCGGCGTGCCCGGTCTACCCCTGGCATTTTGGCGCACCGACCTCACGTGGGTCCTCGTGGATGCCATGGTCAAGCGGGTCGCCTTCGTACGATCCGCCGTGGCCGAACTGGGCTTGAAGGCTGAGGTGATCGAGACTCGCGCTGAGGCGATGGCCACGGACGCACGCTGGGCGCGCAACGTAGACGAGGTGGTGGCCCGGTCGCTGGCCGCGCCGGGCGTGGCGGCCGAGTACGCCGCGCCGCTTCTTCGCGTCGGCGGCAAGGCCGTAATCGCCGAGCCGCCCGGCGGAGACGCCGACCGTTGGCCGGTGGCCGGCTTGGCCCAACTCGGTATGCGGCGAGGTCCAGTGCTGTTCGCTCCGACAGCCACGTTGCAGGTGCTGGAGCAGATCTCTGAATGCCCGCCGACGTTCCCCCGGCGCGTCGGCATCGCCGCCAAACGTCCTCTGTTCTAGAGGTAAGGCGCCCTGAGCAGGGCTTTCGCATGTTTCACGTTAAACATTTGAACTCGAAACTCGGGTCGATGTTTGACGTGGAACATTTATTGGTCCTTGACCTTGGGCCTCAATGCGGTGAGAGTGTGGCCGCATGAGTGCTCCTGAACCGGACATCCTCCGGCGCGGCCAAGCAATCTTCGATCGATTGCGTGGGGGCAACGCCGAGGACGAGGTTTCCGAGGCTCCTGAAGTCGAAGGGCCGGTAGTTGAAGAGCCTGTTGTCGAGGAGCCCGTTGTCGACGAAATCCCTGCTCAAGAGCCTGAAACAGTCGTTCCTGACCCGCCGACCATGGCGGAAATCGTGGGCGAAGCGGCGACAAACGTCACTCCGAACGAGCCAGCGGCCGCTCCGGCTGACGGCGGCCGTGCCCCGCACCCAGCTTCGTTGCGTCCACTACCGCGGGTTGTTGCCATCGCCAACCAAAAGGGCGGCGTGGGCAAGACCACGACCACGGTGAACCTCGGCGCGGGCCTGGCCGAGTTGGGCTATCGGGTGCTGATCATCGACCTGGACCCGCAGGGGAATGCCACGACCGGGCTCGGTATCAACCCGCGCAACCTAGAAAACTCGATCTATGACGTGCTGTTGCACGATGTCGCGCTCGACGACTGCATCGAGCCCACCGCGGTTCGCAACCTTTTCGTCGCGCCGGCAACCATCGATCTCGCGGGCGCAGACATCGAACTGGTGCCCGCTTTTAGCCGTGAACTGCGCCTCCGGCGGGCGATCGAGGGCCTCGACGACTCCTTCGACTTCACCATCATCGACTGTCCGCCGTCGCTCGGACTGATTACGGTGAACGGCCTGGCGGCCGCCGGTGAGGTAATTGTCCCGATTCAGTGCGAGTATTACGCGCTTGAGGGCCTGGGCCAACTGCTCAAAAACGTCAATTTGGTCACAGGCAACCTGAATCCTCAGCTCACAATCAGCGCGATAGTCCTGACAATGTATGACTCAAGGACGAAATTGGCTGAACAAGTGGCCGCTGAAGTGCGCAACCACTTCGGCGACCGCGTTTGCCGCATGGTGATTCCCCGTACGGTCCGTTTGTCGGAGGCGCCGTCGTTTGGGCAGCCGATTCTCACGTTCGATCCCACTTCCCGGGGCGCTGTGGCGTACCGCGAGTTGGCCAAGGAGGTAAGTGGTGGCGCGCCCTAGCGGCTTGGGTCGAGGTTTATCGGCCCTAATTCCAACCGATGTCACCGTAGACAGGGGTTCCAGCCTCATTGATGTGGCCGTTGACCACGTGGAACCGAACCGTTTGCAGCCCCGGAAGCACTTCGATGAAGAGTCGTTGGCGTCGTTAACAGCGTCGGTGCGGGAACTGGGCGTACTCCAGCCGATCCTCGTTCGGGCCACTGAAGGCGGCCGTTACGAACTGATTGCGGGGGAGCGGCGGTGGCGGGCGGCCAAGCGCGCCGGCATGGTCTCAGTGCCGGCGATAGTCAAAACGACTACCGACACGCACTCGCTCGAGCAGGCGCTCGTCGAGAATCTCCATCGGCAGGACCTCAATCCGCTTGAGGAAGCTGCCGCGTATCAGCAGCTCATCGAGGACTTTCACCTCACGCACGACGAACTAGCTACGCGGATGGGGAAAAGCCGAGCCGCGGTGACCAACACGCTTCGCCTGTTCCAACTGCCACCAAGTGTCCAACGGATGGTCGCCGACGGTCAGCTCGCCGCAGGGCACGCCCGCGCGCTGCTCGGAACCCCAGATCGCAGCTTCCAAGAGGCATTGGCCAAGCGGGCGGTCGCCGAGTCGCTCAGCGTGCGAGCCGTCGAAGACGAGGTGCGAGCCCGGGTCAAGCCTGCGGCGGAGGATGAAGAGGGCGCCTCCGCTCCGGCCGGTCCCGCGGGCGAGGCGCCGAAGCGACTTCGTCCGCCGGGGTTCCGCGAACTCGAGGAATTACTCGCCGAACTGCTCGACACGCGGGTGGCGGTGGACCTAGGCAAGAGCAAGGGCCGGGTCGTGATCGAATTCGCCGACCTTGAGGACCTCGAACGCATCTATCGCCGGATTACTGAAGTCCCAGTCGACTAATCGAGCCTGCAATACGGCATTGATTGAGGTTGAGGGCACCTCAAGAACCTTTCCCCAGGCTGTGGGGAAGTCTGTGGGGAACTTTCGCTAGCAACTACCTCGGAGCGAAGTCTCTACGTCAGATCGAGGCAGGGTCCATCGACCCATCGCGCGATGGCGCGACCCACCGCAGCGGCCGCGATCGAGGCCTGTTCGACCACCAAGCGTGGCGGTCCGAGCTCGACAGCGACTGCCGGCATGCGGGTCTCGCGCAGGATCGGTGTGGCCATGGGAACGGGCGGGCCGTCGGTGCCGGCGCCGCTAATCGACAATTCGTCGAGAATCAGGCCTGCCAGGCGGCGGCCTGCGGGCGAGACCGTGCCGTGCGCGCCCCAATAAGCGGCGCGGCACCCGCGGCCAGGGGCCGCGAGTGCCAAGCCGACGTACACCTCGGCGGCCGCAGCATTCGCTTGGCCGGCCAGGATCGCCGTATCAGGATGCGATAACAACGTTACGATCGCGCCCTGGCCGACCAGCTCATGCTGGACGGCACGCTGGAAAGCGTTGACGCCGCCGGATTCGCCCAATGCGACCCGTCGTCCGGCCAGCGTGGTCGGCGTGCCTTGCCAGTGAACCGACTCGCGGACAGCCGCCGGGTCGATCTCCGGTCCCTTCGATCGCAGCCGTTGGAGGCTGAGCAACGTCGTCGCCCCGCCGATGCCGTCGACGCTCAACCCGGCGTTCCGCTGAAAGGAACGCAGCGCTCGATCCGTGTCAGGGCCGAAAATGCCGTCGATCCGGCCCGCATCGAATCCGAGTGCGCCCAGTCGGCGCTGGAGATCGACGACGTCGTCCCCGCGCAAATACGGGTTGCGCATGTAGAGCAGCCGGTCGCCTAGGCGGTAGCCGGCTTCGACCAGGCTCGACCAGGTCTGGCGGCCACAAATGCCGTCCACCACAAGGCCACGGCGCTCTTGAAAGACCCGCACTGCCGCTTCCGTGGCAGGCCCGAAAACGCCGTCTTCACTGGCAATCGGCACGCCTTGCGCGAGTAAGCGGCGCTGCAGGTCCGTTATTGCTGGACCCTCAGCGCCGCTTTGAAGAGGTAGCCCCTGAGGACCTACAGGTATCGGTCGAGCTCCTCGAGCAGCTGGCCCTTGCCCTTGGCGCCCACGAGTCGCACTAGTGGCTCGCCGCCCTTGAACAGGATCAGTGTCGGGATGCTCATCACATCGAAGCGGGCCTGGGTCGCCAGGTTGTCGTCGACGTTCAACTTGCCGATAGTCAACTGACCGGAGCGCTCAGTGGCGATCTGTTCGAGGATTGGCGCAATCGTCTTGCACGGCCCGCACCACTCGGCCCAGAAATCAACCAGCACCGGGGTGTCGGCTCCTACCAACGTTTCGTCGAAGTTGGCGTCGGTGAGGGTGAGCAGGTTGTCGGACAACGTAGGGCCTCCTGAAGGCGGTCTCGGGGTTGATGGTACCCGGGTGATGTAACGGCTAACGGGTTGCAGTAATTCCCGCGTTATTGCGCTTCGAGCCAGCGTTCACAGTCGATTGCGGCCATGCAGCCCGAGCCCGCGGCGGTGATCGCTTGGCGGTACACGTGGTCCTGAACGTCGCCGCATGCGAAGACGCCATCGACGTTCGTATAGGTCGAGTGGCCGATCGTCTTGAGGTACCCGGCCTCGTCGTGGTCGAGGAAACCTTTGAAGATGTCGGTGTTCGGTACATGGCCGATGGCGACGAACAGGCCATGGACAGGCAATTTGGTTTCCTCGCCCGTCTTGACGTTCTTCAACACCGCAGCCTCGAGCGTCGGGTCGCCGATCAAGTCGGTGACGACGCTGTCCCAGATGAACTCGAGCTTGGGGTTGGCCCGGGCGCGATCCGCCATGATCTTCGACGCGCGCAACTCGTCGCGGCGATGGATCACATGCACCTTGGTCGCGAACTTCGACAGGAACATCGCCTCCTCGAGCGCGGAGTCGCCGCCTCCGACCACCGCCACCTCGAAACCGCGGTGGAAGAAGCCGTCGCATGTTGCGCAGGTCGAAAGGCCATAACCGAGCAGGCGCTTCTCGGCCTCGAGGCCGAGCATGAGTGACCGCGCGCCGGTTGCCACGATGACCGCGTCGGCGGTGAAGATTTGTCCGACTGAGGTCTCGATCGTGAACGGGCGGCTGGAGACGTCCACCGAGGTCACCTTGGCGGTGAGGAACTCGGCGCCGAACCGCTCGGCCTGCAGCTTGCAGTTCATCATGAGCTCGGGACCCATGATTCCGTCGGGAAAGCCAGGAAAGTTCTCGACCTCGGTCGTCAGCATCAGCTGACCACCGGGCTGGTCGCTGTCGGAGGACGGTTCGCCTTCGATGACCAGCGGCGCGAGGTTCGCACGGGCCGCGTAGATAGCCGCGGTTAGACCTGCGGGTCCCGACCCGACGATCACGACATGCCGATGCTCGCTCATCTTTAGGCCGCCTTCGGCGGCCCTGATGAGCCGTTCGCAGTATTGATGGATTCGCTCGCAAGCTCGCTCATCGTGTTGCCTTGATTGCCTTTCGCCAAAAGATGATGCCGAGGAATGTGAATACCACTGCGACGCCGGCGTACCCGGTCCACATCGGGCCGGGGATGATCGCCAACAAGCGCACGAGCATGATCAGCAACAACGTGAGCAATGTCATTCCCGCCACGGCGAACAGGATCAGGTAGACGACGTAGCGCGCCACCTTGGCCAGTGGTTCCGTGGTCTTGCTGCGAACGAACTCAATGCCCTCGTCGAGCTTGTCGAGCAGCTGGGTAATCCAGTCGTCTTGCTTTAGCCCGCCCGCCGGTGGAGGCAGAGGGCTGCCCGGGTCATTCATGGCCGGTGACGCTACCCTGCCGCGGTGCGCGTCGTTTTCGGAGCTCTCGGTGCCGTGTTCATAGGTTTGCTCGGCGGACTGATCATGGGTGAGTACCAGTTACTCGGGGCCATGGCGCTCATCGCGGGGCTGCTGTTTGGCCTCGCGGTAGCGGAGGTCGCGATCACTCTCGGCAAGAGCAGCGATTGGTTTCTTGTCGCCGCCGCGGCGGTGGCTGCGTTCGGTGGGTTGACGTGGGCTGCCTACATCGAAGCGGGCGACAGCCTCGGCCGCATAGCGGGGTTGCGGTGGGTCGGGTCGGTTCTCGCGTTGACTAGCGCGGGCTGGTGGGTGCGGACTCTTGGGTCGCGATCAACGAGCAGTCCGCCCGCCGAAGAATCTGTATGAACTCTTTGTCGTCTGCGCCACGCACGAGGTGCGCGACCGCAGCGACGCCGTTGTAAGTGAGTGTGGCTTGCCACACTGCAACATTCGGTTCGTCATACGGGCACGGTGACGGTTCGCGCATCCTCTTCTCGGCCTGGGACTCGGCTGACTGACCGAGATCGGTGCGCGCTCGCTGCACCACGAGCGCCACATCGTTGATCTCGCCTAGCTCGCCGGCGTCATAGGGCGCGGCCTCAGAGCCGCCTGCGGCGAATGTGTTGTCGCCGGAGGTTGCGTTTTCGGCGCCCAGGCCCGCGGTCGGGGTGGCGGCGCCGGCGGAATCGGCCACGCCTGACTCCAAAGCCGTGTTCGGCGACAGGTTGTCCGAGTCGGTTCCGATCTGGCTGATCGCCCAGCCACCAACCGCGAGCGCAACGACGAGCGCTGCGGCCGCCGAGAGTGAGTTCATGCGCTGGCCGCGCGCGGCTTTGCGTCGGGCGCTGCGCATCGGCACGGGCTTGCCAACACTCTGAAGCGCCGCGACGCGCAGCGGTTCGTCCGCGGCCTGCAGCGCGGCGGCGAGCGCCGCTTCGCGCAGGTGCGGTGACGGCGGGATCACGGGCGACGCCATCGCGTTCGACGCGTGACGCAGCGCTGACATGCGGGACTGACAGACGTCGCAGTGC
>Ga0307505_10001385_pt1 | contig 19750 bp, 18 predicted proteins | sample 23_S_MG_FD_202183 | JGI IMG/M metagenome (GOLD analysis project Ga0307505, IMG submission 202183) | Soil microbial communities from Populus trichocarpa stands in riparian zone in the Pacific Northwest, United States - 23_S | ecosystem: Environmental > Terrestrial > Soil > Riparian zone > Trees...
GTCGCGATCTTCACTCAAAACTGTCTCTTCGCGTGATCCAATAATCGGGTTCGCGGTGTTGATGAGCTACCGCAAGAATGATGATCTCTTCACGATAGACGATATATATAAAGGATCTTGTAGGGGAATTTATGGAGGAGACACTTTCGAACGTCTTGCTTCTCGATCGGCCAAGCAAATGGGTACGCGGAAATTCGTTTTCTGGCAAGGTCGACCTCTGTCTTGAATCGCTTCCCTAGGCCCTTGACTTCCAACTCGTAGTAGTTGATCGCTTCGTTGAGTTCGCGAAGTGCGGGAGTCGAGAAGATCAACTTCATTTTAGTCGAATATTTCTTCAGCCGGCACGCCGCCGATCTCCCCGGCCTTGTATGCTTCAAATCGGCGCAAGGCCTCGTCAGCCCATATCTCATCCAGGTTCGGATCAGGTACGTCGAGGCTCTTCAACAGGCTGTCAACGATCAGAAACTTCTCGGTCGCAGGTAGTTTAAGAGCCCTTTGGAGGATCTCAGAGTTGCTCATAGACATATTGTAAGAACCTTCCCGATTAGCGTCAACGGAAATCCGAGTTAAACGTCAAACTCCGCCACAACCGGAGCATGATCACTCGGCTTCTCGAGGAACCGCGGGGTCTTGTCGATCACGCACGATGTCGCCTTTGCCGTGAGCGATGGCGAGGTCCAGATGTGGTCGATGCGGAGGCCTTGATTGTTCTGCCAGGCTCCGGCGCGGTAATCCCACCACGAGAATTCCTGTGCGGCGCCGTTCATCTTGCGGAAAAGATCGGTAAAGCCCCATTGCTTGACGTTGTACATCGCAGCTCGTTCCGGCATCGAGAAATGCAGTTTGCCGGTCCAGCGGGGGACGCTCCAAACGTCGAGGTCTTCCATTGCGACGTTGAAATCGCCGCAAAGCAGAACGTCCTGTTTGCTGTCGCAAAGGTCGTCAAAGTAACGCCGCAGCCGCAGAAGCCAGTCGAGCTTGAACGTGAATTTGTCAGTCCACAGGTCGGTGCCGTTCGGGATGTAGGTGTTCACGATCCGCACGCCATTGACCGTCGCGGCGATCATCCGCTTTGGCGATTCGTCGTCGTCATCGAGGAAATTCTTCTGTACATCCGTGATCGGGAATTTCGACAGGATCGCGACGCCGTTGTACGACTTCTGGCCGATGAACTCGGCCTCGTAACCAAGCTCCCGAAGCGACTCGACCGGAAAATTCTCATCGACGCACTTCGTCTCCTGCAGGCAAAGCACATCCGGCTGAGCCTCGGCCACCCACGGCGCAAGCTGCGGCATTCGAATGTTGAGCGAATTTACGTTCCACGTCGCGATCTTCATGAAATTGTTTTATCACATAACTGCAGCCTCGCCCGCACGGCGAGAATGAAGCGCGCGAAAACGCCCCTCAATCTTCGAATGAAAACCAAGAGGCGCTCTTACTGTCGTCTTACTATTCGCGGGCGCCAGCGGCAGCGAGATATGCTGCCACGGCTTTATGGCCACCCTTTCGTGCCATAAACAGAGGGCTCCGGATCTCGGTCGTCGTCGGATTCCCGAATCGCTCAACCTCTACCCGGGCGTTCACATCGGCGCCGCTCTTGATCAAAAGCTTGACCACTTCGAGACGCCCTTCGGCAGATGCCTGGATCAGAGCGTTCTCATCATCAGGGATCATCTTGTTAACATCTGCTCCGCGTTCGATCAGCAGCCGCACGATGTCGAGGTGGCCTTCGCGAGCTGCCATTATAAGCGGATTTCCGTCGCCCGGTACCGACAATTCGAGATCGGCCTTGTATTCGAGAAGGAGCATTACCGCGTCGATGTGCCCTTCACGCGCCGCGGCGATCAGCGGAGTGCCGTCGCCATCAAAGGCCACGTTTACGTTCGCTCCCGCTTCGATCTGTTTTCTCATTGCCGCGACATTACCTGATTCCGACGCCTTGAAAAGCGCACGATCTGCGGGGGATCCGATGTCGTCGTCATCATCGTCTTTGGAAAGGCTGCTAACCTCGAGTGACTTTGTTGCACCCGTCTGTGCGACGGCCTGCAGCGATCCGACGCCGACGAGAATGAATCCGCCGACGATCGCAACACATGCTGTTGCCAGAATTCCGGCCGGACCGCGACGTTGCCGTTCGTCCAGGATCGCCGATACGCGAAATGACAGATCGCTTCGCTTGGCCATCGCTACCACGGTGCTGAGTCCGCGCCCCGAGATATGTCGCGACAGGCCGACGAGCTGCTCGGCGTAATCAGCTTTGCCGTATCTCTGAACGACCGCGTCGTCACAGGCGCGTTCGGCCTCGAGACAGAATTTTCTCCAAACCGCCCATACGAGCGGATGAAACCAGTAGAACGCACACACCGTACGGGCTGCCAGTCGAGCCGCCCAATCGCCCCGACGTACGTGTTCAAGCTCATGGATGATCGCCCGGCAAAGATCGTCCTCGTCCCAAGCTTCCGCATCGGGCGGCAGCATGATTACCGGCCTGAAACTACCGAATGTGAATGGTGATTCGACTTTCTCATGAAGCAGCACGCGAACCGAATTCGAACCGCCATTGATCGTTCTAACCAGCGCGTCCAACTGCAGCGAAGGGATTCCATCACGTCTCAGACGGCGTAAACGGAACAGTTCGAGAGTTAACATTAGGCCGATGATCGCAGCTCCTGTGAGCCAGCCAGCCAGCAACACCGTGCTCAGCGAGATCTCAATTCCCGAAGCCCGCTCGGCAACCGCCGATCCTGTTACGGGTAAGGCCTGAGCTTGAGCCGATAGACCGTCGGACGGCAGAAACGCCGAAGGCCTCGGATCAGTTGCAAGCGGCACTTCGATAGCGATTCCCGCGGAGAAGAATGCTACGGCCGGAAGCGCGATCGCGACTGCCAGCGTCGCCGCAAGCGTCAGATAGCGCCAGGATGCCGGAGCCTTGCGGGCTGCGAGAGCAACCCCCAATCCGAGCAGCATTATGATGGATGCTTTGGCAAGGACGGTAAGATAAATTGAGTCGGCCAGAGCGAGAATGATATCCGATATAAACGCGTTCATATTTGCCTCCTATTTTTCCCGCGCCTTATCGATCTGGGCGCGAAGTTCGTCTAACTCTTCATTGGTCCAATTCTCATTCTTCAACAGCGCCGCTACCGTTTGCCTTCGCGATCCTTCGAAGAAAACGTCGATCAACTGATGAAGCGCGTTCCGCTGAGCGGCAGTTCGCGAAACGGTGGGTTCGTAAACGTATTTCAGGCCTTCCTCGAAATGGCGGATCTGCCCCTTGCCCTCAAGCTTTGCGAGCATCGCCCGGACGGCCGAATAGCTTGGCGGCTCTGAAATAGCTTGCCTTATCTCTTCCGCGGTCGCCCGGCCGCCCAGCGAATGGAATGCATTCATTATTTCTCGCTCGCGGCGTGTGAGTTTTGCGTCTTTAGCTGCCATGGTCGGAAGATTCCCTCAATAGTGGGTGCTACGTTTGTAGCACTATGCTATAAACGTAGCAGGTTGTCAAGGATTATTTTTGGAAGCTATTTATTGCGAGCCGGTGAGGAGTTTCGTTCCCAGAAGACACCGTCCGAAAGTCCTTGAATGGAGGGGTCATTTTCCGCCAGTTCCAGGCGTTTTGCCGCAACCAAACAATAGTGCTCGTCCGATTCGATCGCGACGAACTTACGGTCGAGTTTCTTCGCAACGACCGCAGTCGTGCCGCTGCCGGCGAAGGGGTCGAGGATAAGGTCGCCGGGGTTGGTTGAGGCGAGGATGATCTTGGCGAGCAGCTTTTCAGGCTTTTGTGTCGGGTGGTCGGTGTTCTCGGGCATCGACCAGAAAGGCACGGTGATGTCGGTCCAGAGGTTCGATGGATGAGTGTCGCGAAACTTTCCTGCCTCGTCCCAATCCTTCGCCTTCCCATTCTCACGATACGGAGCCATCACGCGTCGGCGTTGTTTTACGGCATCGAGATTGAATGTGTACTCGTCCGAAGCTGTAAAGAACCAGATGTCCTCCGCGGCATTCTTCCAATTCGCTTTCGCCCCTCGGCCCTTCTCGCGTTCCCACGTGATCCGGTTGCGGAGCTTGAAATACTTCGACCCGACCCGCTGGATCGCCGCCGATGACCGCCAGTCGCCGCAGACGTAAACACTCGCCGTGGCCTTTAGCAACGGAACGCACAACAACAGCCACGAATCCAGAAACGCTTCATACGCATCGTCGGACGTTCGCAGGAACTTTTCTTCGCCGAAGGTTTTAGTCAAGTTGTATGGCGGGTCGGCAAAAAGCAAATCGAAACTGGCCACTTTCAGTTGGGGCAGGACTTCAAGGGAGTCGCCCTGGATCAAGGAAGCTCCATTTGTTTCATCCGGTCCGACCTGTGACCGCAAGGAAGCGATTTCGTCCTCAGCCAGTTCGATCGTTCGATTTCGGGGTGCTCGCACCGTGGAAGTTTAACTCCGGATCGCCGAGCGGCGAAGCTCAGCTTCGCCGTCGGTTGAAAGCTATATGGAAGGCCGGCGGAAAAGCAGAGCTTTTCCGCTCGGCAGTTTCGCCTATCAGCGACGATTCAGGTCAACCCGGCGAAGCTGTTCTTCCAGGTCGAGTTCTCTTGTGATCGAGGGCGACAGCCGGGCTGCTTTTTGCCTGCTTACCGTGTGCGCTCGACGCGAAATGCTGATGGCTGTCAGGTCAAGGATAAGATATCCGTCCAGATCTAACCTGGGCTTGTCGAATTGGATCGTCTGTCGCGGCTGAATTCCGAACTCCGTCAACAGCCGATACGCTCTGATAATGCGCCCTCCATTGTGTTGGTATGGCCGGACCGGATAGGCATTCGGCTTTTTCGGGTCTACCGGGCATAACGCGAGCCGCGAGTTCAGCGCGTCGTACTTTATCAGCACGGCCGCCGGTGCTCCGAAACGCTCCCACGTCGTGCGGCTCAGCACGATACTCCCTTTCGGGTTCATCGTCACATACATCCCCGACCACCGAGCTCCATCGCCTCGCGGCAACGTTGCCCACTGCACTTCTTTTGTTTCGTTTCCCATAGACAAAAGAATGTACCACAGATAGGATTCGATTGCAACGAGAATTTGATGTGGATGAGTGACGATCTCAAGGCTTTCAGTGGCTGTCGATCAGTGATTTCATTATTTCGGAATGGCACGGAAATATCGACAATGTCGATAAGGACACTTCCCTATCGAAGTGATCTTATTTTTACGGGACGGTCACGCCTGTTTTGGCGCATTGATCGCCCGACATATGAAATGCCCATCGTTCGGGCATTTCAACCGGTGACATTTTGTAACCGGTTCAAGGTCGGCTTTGGATTACGGCTGTGAGGTAGGGTAGCGACGGATGAAGAAAACGTCGAGAACTAGGCGGCCAGTTTGTCGTACACTTTCTTGATCGCGGTTCTCTTGCGCACCGTCGCGTGTTCGTAGGCAAGTTCAAGAGCATCAAGTAGCGTCTCTTTTTCCTTGTCCGTCAATGCAGGTTGGGGCTTAACCGCTGCGCCCGACTTTGTTATCACGGTCATACCGTAATACTTTCCGCGTACAGCAGTTGAGAGGTCGCCGATGCCTTTGACGTGATTGCCTTTCATGAGTTTAGTTCTTCGTAGATCTCGCGATCAAGACGTTGGGCGGTCCGAGCGCTTATTATGTGCAGAATAACAAATTCCTCACCGGCCTCAAAAGCAGTTTCTTCTGTGTGAGTGATTCGCAAGAGCCTATTGCGGCTTGAATATCCGAGAGTGGTAAAACGCTTCTCTTGATCTGAATGTTCAGGGTCGAAGATAGTCTGCATACTCGGATCGGAATAAAATACGGTTTCGGCTTCTGTGAAAGCTACGCGATGGTCGCGCCAATTCTTTGCGGCTTTTGCGTCTCGCCAAGTAATTCGTAACTGCATAAGAACAATTTCCGCAAAACCCACGTCCGCCGACTAACCGAATCTTAGAACTATACATCACCCCTCTTTACTTTCAACGCGGGCTGACATAGGCTCGCCCTATATGTGCTTCCTTGACCCTCAAAACAGGCGCGTGATAGTCTCTTATGTTTTGGGTATCGGGCGCTTGATGCGTCTTTATTATTAGAGAGCAGTTTTAACAATTTCGTATGTCCCTGCTGGCTTTAGCCGGGTCCATCCAGTTATTTCCGGACGGAACCTTATTCATCCACATCGCGCTGATCTTGATAATGATCTGGGTATTGAACCGGACATTTTTCAAGCCGATCAACCGCGTTCTTGCCTCTCGTGACAAGCACAAGTTCGGCCCGGGCGGTGAGGCCGAGAAGATCCTGAACGACGCCCTCGAAAAAGAAGCAAAACTCAGCAAGGAAATGCTCGGAGCCCGAAACGATGGCTATGAGCTGATCGAGAAACAGAGAGCTGGGGCGGTCGACCAGCGTGCGAAACTCATTGCCGATGCCAAGGCTGAGACGGCCGCCAAGCTTGCGGCTGAGAAGCAGGTGCTCGTCGAACAAACCGAGGCGGCACGAGCCGAGGTTGCGGCTGAGGCCGTGGTGCTCGCTGACAAGATCGCAGGAAACATTCTGAAGGGATAGCATGTTCGCATTTGTTTACAGTTTCGTCCTTCTATTAGCGAGTGGCGGCGGCAGCCAGGGCGGGTACATGGATTTCTATAACAAGTACCTGAACATTCCCGGCTTCGAAGCCTGGAAGTTCCTCAACCTCGCCATCTTCGTCGCCTTCATTGTTTACGTCGCGAAAAAGCCGCTGACCGAAGCGTTCAAGGCAAAACGCGACGCCATCCGCGCCGATCTGATCAAGGCCGAGGAAGAGAAGAAAGCCGCGTTAGCACGGTTCACGACTGCCGAAGCAAAACTTGCGTCGCTCGATAATGAGAGGCAGTTGATCCTGAACAAGGCAAAGGCCGAGGCAGACGCCGAATCCGCGCGGATCGCTGATGCGGCCGCTTTTGAGGTTGCAAAGCTTTCCGACCAGACCTCGGGCGAGATATCGCGGCTTACGCAGCTCGCAAATCTCGAATTGAAGCGGTTCTCGGCGGAAGAAAGTGTTCGGCTCGCTGAAGAAAAACTGCGAGCGAAGATCGACGCTAGCGCCGACGCGAACCTCGTCAAATCAGGAATTCAGGCGATCGGAGGTTTGAACTAAATGAGTGTTGAAACGATCGCACGCCGCTACGGGACGGCTCTTGCTGACGTCGTGCTGAAGACCGGCGAGACCGAGACGGTAAAGTCGGAGCTGAAAACGTGGGAAGAGATGATGGCATCCAACGCCGATCTGCTGAGCGCTTTCCGAAACCCGTCGATCGCACATCTCGATAAGGAGAGAGTCCTCGAATCGCTAATCGAAAAGACGAAGCCGACGAGAACAACTTCAAATTTCCTTCGCGTCCTGCTTCGCAACAGCCGCCTGACTGAGCTTGCCGCAATAAACGACAAATTCGCTTCGGTGCTCGAAGACCGCGGGGGGCGAATATCTGCCGATGTACTGTCGGCACGGGAACTTTCGGAAGATCACAAACGGGAATTAAAGTCGAATCTTGAGAAGTTGACCGGAAAGGAAGTGCGGCTTAATTTCGGCATCGATCAAAGCATTATCGGCGGGGTAGTTACCCGCGTCGGCTCGACGGTTTACGACGGGTCGGTAAGAACGCAATTAGAAAATCTTAGAGAACAATTAGTTAACGGTTAATAGACATGGAAGCAATTAAAGCTAACGAGATCAACGAGATCATTCGGGCACAGATCGAGAATTTCGACTCAAGTATGACGGTCGATGAGATCGGCCAGGTGATCAAGGTCGGTGACGGTATCGCCGAAATTCACGGCCTCGAAAAGGTGATGGCCGGTGAGCTGCTCGAGTTTCCGCACGGTGTTCGCGGCCTCGCGCTCAACCTCGAAGAAGACAAGGTCGGTACCGTGCTCTTCGGAGATTTCCAGAAGATCAAAGAGGGCGACGAAGTTAAGCGTACACGCCGCATTATGTCGGTCCCGGTAGGCGACGCCATGATCGGCCGGGTGGTTGACGCGCTTGGCAATCCGATCGATGGTAAGGGCGAGATCCTCACCGATACATTCAATCCGGTCGAGCGTATCGCTCCCGGAATTATTGATCGTCAGCCGGTTAAAGAGCCGCTCCAGACCGGACTCAAAGCTATCGACGCGATGGTGCCGATCGGCCGCGGACAGCGTGAGCTGATCATCGGCGACCGCCAGACCGGTAAGACTGCCGTTGCGATCGACACGATCATCAACCAGAAGGGCAAGGACGTCATTTGTGTTTACGTCGCTATCGGCCAGAAGGCGTCGACGGTTGCCCAGGTAGTTAAGAAGCTTGAAGATTATGGTGCGATGGATTACACGATCGTGGTCACGGCAACCGCTTCCGATCCTGCGGCGATGCAGTTCCTGGCACCGTATTCTGGCTGTGCTATTGCCGAATACTTCCGCGACAACGGCCGCCACGCTCTGACGATCTACGACGATCTTTCGAAGCAGGCAGCGGCCTATCGTGAGATCTCGCTTCTGCTCCGCCGTCCGCCGGGTCGCGAAGCCTATCCGGGAGACGTTTTCTATCTACACTCACGCTTGCTGGAACGTGCGGCGAAGATGTCGGATGCACGCGGCGGTGGTTCGCTGACCTCGCTCCCGATCATCGAAACTCAGGCCGGCGACATTTCGGCGTACATCCCGACTAACGTGATCTCGATCACCGACGGCCAGATCTTCCTTGAATCGGACCTGTTCAACTCCGGCGTGCGTCCCGCGATCAACGTTGGTAACTCGGTTTCGCGTGTGGGTGGTTCGGCACAGATCAAGGCGATGAAGGCCGTTGCGGGTACGCTCCGTATCGACCTTGCGCAGTTCCGCGAGCTTGCGGCATTTGCACAGTTCGGATCGGACCTCGACAAATCGACGCAGTCGCAGCTCGAACGCGGCAAACGCCTGACCGAGATCCTGAAGCAGGGCCAGTATCAGCCGATGCCGGTCGAAAAGCAGGTGGTGATCATCTGGGCTGTCTCGAACGGACTCGCTGACGATATCGCTGTCGAGGACCTGAAGGCATTCGAATCCGAGCTTTCGAACTTTATCCAGAAAGCCCACCCGGCGGTGTACAACACGCTGCGCGAGAAGAAGAGCATCGACGACGATCTTAAGGCTTCGCTCAAAGAAGCGATCGAAGATTTCAAGGCGACCCGCTGGGGAAAGTCCGATAAGGACGGTGAGGTGGCCGCAGCCGCTGCGTAATACATAGTTTCAGGTTTCACTGTAACGTGAAACCTGAAGCCTGAAACCCAAGAAAATGGCAAGTTTGCTAGACATGCGCCGGCGGATCAAGTCGGTCAAGAATACGCAGCAGATCACTAAGGCGATGAAGATGGTCGCCGCGGCAAAGCTCAAGCGTGCGCAGGATCGCGTTACGGCGGCCCGGCCGTACGCGAAGAAGATGACGGACGTATTGAGCGCTCTCAGCTCGAACGTCACCGACGAGTTCTCGCATCCGCTGCTTGATGCTCGGGGCGACGAGAAGTATCTCGTGGTGCTTGTGACCGCAGATAAAGGACTCGCCGGTGGATTCAATGCCAATGTGATCAAGGCTACGCAAGCATTTATTGCCCAGAATACCGGCAAGGATATCGACCTCGTTGCAGTCGGCCGCAAGGGACGCGATTTCTTCAAACGCCGCAGCACGACGATCTCCGAAGAGTACATCGGCCTGACTGGTCGCGGTACTGCGAACTATTCGGACGCGGCCGAGATCTCTGCACAGATCATTAAGCGGTTTAGCGAAGACACGTCGATCGACAAGGTCTTTCTCGTCTTCACCGAGTTCAAGACGGTCCTTTCACAGAAACCGGTGATCGAGCAGCTTCTGCCGATCCCGAAGATCGAAGCGAGCGAGGAAGAGGGCTCGGCTACCGCCGAATACATTTATGAGCAGCCGGCTGCCGAGATCTTTGGAAAGCTTTTGCCGAAGCAGGTCGAAACTCAGGTCTATCGGGCAATGCTCGAGTCGGTCGCGTCGGAGCAGGGTTCGCGGATGACGGCGATGGATTCGGCTTCGAAAAACGCAGGCGAATTGATCGATTCGTTGACGCTGAACATGAACCGGATCCGGCAGGCGGCGATCACCAAGGAGATCATCGAGGTGGTTTCCGGCGCCGCCGCTTTGTAAACACAATGCCAGCTAAAGCTGGAACTCAGATCACCCAACGGCGCAGATGGCTTACGGCCTATGCGCCGTTGATCATTTGGACCTTGTTCACACTCGGCCTCGGCAGCGGTGCCGCGTCGATGAGCGAGACCTCGCGATTCATCCGTCCCCTGCTCGAGTTTCTTTTCCCTGCCGCCGACGCCGATACGCTATACCTTTACCACGCCGCGATCCGCAAGCTGGCTCACATATTTCAGTATGGCGTTCTTTGCCTACTGGCTCTTCGGGCCTTCGCACCCTTCAAACGCCCGGCTGTTCTAGGGTTATGCTACGTGGCCGCCGTTGCGATCACGGACGAAATAAATCAAAGCTTCGACCCTGCGCGCACCGCAACGCCCTTGGACGTACTTCTCGACATCGGCGGAGCTCTCATCGCCATAGGTTTCGTGTCTGTAGTCCGCAGAATTCGGCCGCCCAGGGAGCCCAACGCTAATGTACGCAACACCGGTTCAGGTTCATAACAAAAAAACGGTGCAGGGTGCGCTATTTGCGCGATCTTGCGGCCTGCGCTTGTCCCGCCTCGGGAACATTCACGGAAACATTTACGGGCGAACCTTCAGGTCATTGCTGCGCCAAACTCTTCCAATACTGCGAACTTTATGGCATATTCTTCGTTAGTCATTCCATAAGGAGAATCCAATAAAAATGAGCTTAATGGACAAGGTCAAAGAAGCGGCTATGAATCAGTTTATCGAGGTCATCGAATGGCTCGATAACTCGCAGGACACGCTGCTTTACCGGTTTCCCGTGTATCAGCAGGAGATCAAGAACGGTGCCCAGTTGATCGTTCGCGAATCGCAGACCGCCGTTTTCGTGTTCGAGGGGCAGGTCGCAGACGTGTTTACGCCCGGCCGATACACCATCGAAGGCGGCAACACGCCGATCCTGTCAAAGCTCGGAGCCTGGAAGTACGGTTTTAACTCGCCGATCAAGTCGGAAGTGTATTTCGTTAATACTAAACAGTTTACGGACATGAAATGGGGCACGTCGAACCCGATCATGCTTCGCGATGCCGATTTCGGTATCGTCCGCCTGCGTGCATTCGGAGCTTACAGCCTTCGCGTCGCCGACCCGAGCGAGTTTATCAAACAGGTCGCCGGAACGAACGCCCACTTCCAGACCGAGGACATCGACGGCCAGTTGAAGCGTGCGATCGTAACGGAGTTTTCAGACGCTCTGGGCGAATTAAAGGTCCCGGCCCTTGACCTTGCCGCTCAATACAAGGAGATCGGTGAGGCGATCCGGGCGAAGATCAACGAAGACTTCAAGGGTTACGGCCTCGAGGTTACGAAATTCTATGTCGAAAACGTCAGCCTTCCGCCCGAGGTCGAAGCCGCGATGGACAAGCGTGCCTCGATGGGCGCGCTCGGTGACGCTCAGAAGTACATGCAGTTCCAGGCTGCCGACGCTCTTCGCGATGCCGCTCAGAACGAAGGCGGCGGTGCAGGTTTAGGTGCGGGCCTCGGAGCCGGCTTTGCCGTCGGCGGCCAAATGGCAAATGCTTTTGGAGCGGGCCAACCGGGCGGCCAGCAAATGGGCGGAGGAGCCCCTGCGGCCGCAACTGTAGCCTGTCCGGCATGCGGTAAACAGAACAACCCCTCGGCAAAGTTTTGCGCCGATTGCGGCGGCAAGATGGAAGTCGCCCAAGTGCCATGCGTGAAGTGCGGAGCCAAGCTTCGCGAAGGAGCTAAGTTCTGTTCGGAATGCGGCTCGACGCAGGAGAAGCAGAAATGCTCAAACGCCGAATGCGGAGCCGACCTTGCACCGGGAGCAAAGTTCTGCGCTGAGTGCGGAACGAAGACTGAGCCCGCCGGATAAAACCGAAGCTCATTCGTCTGTATCGAACCAGCGTTCATCATTCACTTGGTGGACGCTGGTTTTTTGTGGTGTCGACCCGATTCCTACACCTGGTGCTGGTGCTGATATATAATGAAGCAAATGAGCGTTTACGAAGGACTGACCGAATCGAAACAGTTTGCCTGCCGTGTGATCGCCGACCACGCACGGTCGACGGCCTTTGCCATTGCCGACGGCATCCTGCCCGGCAACGAGGGGCGCAATTACGTACTCCGCAAGATAATGCGCCGAGCTATTTACCACGGCCGCGAACACCTCGGCCTGAACGAGCCGTTCTTCTACAAGGTTTGCGACCTCGTCGTCGAGAACTTCTCAGGAGCGTTTCCCGAATTGGCGGTCCAGCGTGATTTCATCGGAAAAATGGTACGGCTTGAAGAGGACCGGTTTGGTAATACTGTGACTGTCGGGCTCGGCAAGCTGGCGGAACTAACGCTCGAAAAGGACACTCCGTCTGACGAACTCTTCCTGCAGGTCGCGAAGTTGTACGACACGTTCGGAACGCCGAAAGACCTGATCAGGGTTTATCTGGAAGAGAAGGGTATCGCGTTTGAAGAGGACGACTATAACGACCGCTTCGAGGCGGCCCTGCAGGATCTTCAGAAGCAGTCCGGTATCGGCAAGACCGAGCGGAAATCGGAGATCAACCCGATGTACGCAGAGATCGCGGACGCGGTCGGGGCGAACCGGTTTCACGGTTACGCGTTGACGAAAGTTGATGACGCAAAGGTCGCTTCGCTCGTCAAAGGCGATGCAAAGGTCGACGGACTGAACGAAGGCGATGAAGGATTGGTCATCCTCAACGACACGCCGTTCTATGCCGAATCCGGTGGGCAGGTCGGCGACGTTGGAACGATCGTTAGCGGTGCGGCTCAGCTAAGGGTGCTCGACACCTTCGCACCGATCCCCGGCGTGATCCTTCACAAGTCACGTGTCGAAAAGGGTTCGCTGAAGGTTGGCGATGCCGTCACGGCAATAGTTGATGAAGGGAAACGCGACGCGACGCGGCGAAATCACACGGCGACGCACCTTGTTCACGCGGCTTTGAAAGAAGTGCTCGGAACACACGTCAAGCAGGGCGGATCGGTCGTTGCGCCGAATTACTTGCGGTTCGACTTCACGCATTATCAGCCGATGACGGACGCTGAGATCGGCGAGGTCGAGGAACTGGTGAACCGCTACATCCTGCAGAATGAGCCGGTTACGACGAACCTGATGGCGATCGAGGATGCGATGCGGAGCGGCGCTGTCGCTATGTTCGGCGAGAAGTACGGTTCCGAGGTACGCGTACTCAGCGTTGGCGACGGGAAATTCTCGATGGAGCTATGCGGCGGCACGCATGTTCGGGCGACCGGTGACATCGGCAGCTTTAAAATTACATCCGACGAAGCTATCGCATCGGGCGTTCGGCGCATCAGAGCAATCACGGGCCTGGATGCCTTTGCGCGTTTTCGCGAAGACGAGATCCTGATCGACCGCAGCCTCGACGTATTGAAAACCCAGCGTGATCAGCTTCCAAATGCGATCGAGAAACTGCAGGAAGAACTGAAACGCACCCGCCGCGAGATGGACGACCTGAAGTTGAAAATCGCAACCGGCGCCATCGGCGGAGCGTCTTCCAATGGAGACGAAGCGCGCGACATCGCAGGTGTGAAGGTGATCGGCAAGATCGTCGAAGGCCTTGATGGAAACGGGATGCGGCAGCTTTCGGATACGTTGCTTGCTCGGCTCAAATCCGGCGTGGTCGTCATCGGCCGCAAGGAAGAAGGCAAGGCCGGCATCATCGTCCGCGTATCGGACGACCTGACCGCTAAGGTCAAGGCGGGCAACGTGATAAAGGAGATCGTGCCGATCGTCGGCGGAAAAGGCGGAGGCCGGCCCGACATGGCCGAAGGCGGCGGAAGCGAACCCGAAAAACTCGCCGAGGCGATAGACGCGAGCTACAAGGTAATTGAGAACTTTTTGACATCCTGACTCGTTTAACTAACTAGTCAGCGTTTTTGACACCATCCTCACGCAACTTAAGTTGTCACAAACGCGTGAGAGATGGTGTTTACTTTCTACGGATGAAGTGTCCCTGAAAATCAGATGTTAGCGGGCGAAAGATTCGGCAGATACGAGATAAGCGGCAAGATCGGCGAGGGCGGCATGGGCGAGGTGTATTCGGCCCGCGACCTCGAACTCGATCGCAATGTCGCGATAAAGCTCCTGCCCAATGAGTTTACCGCCGACGAAGAACGCCGGCTGCGCTTTCGGCAGGAAGCCAAGGTCGTCTCCTCGCTGAACCATCCGAACGTCATCACCATCTACGAGATCGGCGAGAACGACTTCGGCCATTTCCTTGCTACTGAGTTTATCGAAGGCAAAACGCTTCGCGAGGTGATCAAGCGGGAATCGCTAACGCTCAACCGAATTCTTCGGATCATGGAGCAGGCCGCGAATGCGCTCGTCGCCGCACATAACGAGCACATCGTCCATCGCGACATCAAGCCCGAGAACATAATGGTCCGCCGTGACGGCATCGTTAAGGTGCTCGACTTCGGCCTTGCGAAACCGGTGATCGGCTATAAGAACGGCGACGACAGCGCGAGCAACAAGACCGTGCCTGGGACCGTGATGGGCAGCGCGCGGTATATGTCGCCGGAGCAGGCCCGCGGCCTGGAGGTTGATGAACGCACCGACATATGGAGCCTCGGCGTTGTGCTGTTCGAGCTTCTGATCGGCAAGGCTCCGTTCGACGGTGAAACAACCGCCGACACGCTTGCGGCCGTGATCTATCACGAGCCCGAACCGATCTCAAATCTTTTGCCAAACGCTCCTGTCGAGCTTTCGCGTATCGTTCGCAAGGCGTTGCAGAAGGACCGCGATGAGCGATACCAGAGTGTCAAAGACCTCGCCCTCGACCTTAAGGAATTGCTCCACGAGCTCGATCATTCAACGAGCGGCAATCGCACCGGGCACGTCATCTCGAACCCCGAGTTCAGCGAGAATCCGACGATCATTCACCGAACACTTAGCGGCAATCATCAGACCGATCCGGTCTTCTTGTCGCCGTCGGCAAAGAACAGCATCATTCGTCCTCAAGTCCGTCGTTGGCCAATGGCACTCGCCGCTGCATTCGCCCTATTGGTCGTCGCATTCGGCGGATACGCCATCTACAGTTTTGCAACGGCTGAGACGCCGCTCGCTGCTCAGGCGTTCATCCGGCCGCAGATGTCGCGGATCAACACCGACGGCCGCGTACTTATGCCGGCGATCTCTCCCGACGGGAAGTACGTCGCATATGTGGCGGGCGAAACCGGGAGCCGCAGCCTTGTCGTTCGCCAGATCGCAACCGACAGCACCGTCACTGCCGTTCAGCCAACGAACCAGAATCTCAGTTCGGTCACGTTCTCGCCGACCGGCGACCACATCTACTATTGCCTGACGAGCACGGATTTTTCGATCAACACGCTCTATCAGGTGCCGACCCTCGGCGGTACGCCAAAGAAGCTGATCGAGGACGTTGACAGCCCGGTGACATTCTCGCCGGACGGAAAGCAGTTCGCGTTCGTGCGGCATCGGTCCGAGCCGAACGAGGACGCCATTTTCATCGCGAATACGGACACGCTCGCGATGGAGCAGTTGATCTCGAATAGCGAAACTGAGTACGATTTCCTCGCTTTTCGACTTGCATGGTCGCCCGATGGCCGTTCGATTCTGACCGGCGCCGGTAATCGTGAAAGCGGATTTATTACGAAGACCGACATCGTAGAGATCTCGATCGCGGACAAAAAGGTAAAGCCGGTAAATCGGCGTGAGTTTTTCGTCGTGAACAATGTCGTTTGGTTCGCCGATGGATCAGGGTTCGTTTTCTCAGGGCGTGAGACCCAAAACTCGCCGAACCAGATCTTCCGCGCCTCGTACCCCGACGGTCATATAGATCCGGTCACCAACGACTTCAACGATTACCTCGATGTGAGCGTCTCGACCGACGGCCGCAATCTGGCGACGCTGAAGGGCGACACGGTATCGTCCGTGTGGAGATACACGCCGGACACAAAAAAGAGCACGCAGCTCTCCAGCGATTCTCGGCTGCTTGAGGGTATGCACGGCCTCATCCATCGACGCGACGGCTCGCTGGTCTTCACAAAGACCGAGGGCAAGGAAACCGACCTTTGGATCTCGGACAGCGACGGCAAGAATCCGCGCGTGCTCCACGCAGAGGAAGGATATTCAGTGATGCCGGTCGCAACTGCTGACGGCAAGTATCTGGTTTTCAACGTTCAGAAGGACAAGACCTCGAAGCTGTGGCGGTCGGACGCTGACGGCAAGAATCCCGTTATGTTGTCGGACGACGATGCAGAGGCTGTCGATTTTCATCCGCAGCTCACGCCCGATGGATCCGTCATCTTCCAGCGCAAGGCGCGTTCGAACGAACGGTTCGCGATAATGAAGATGTCGATCAACGGCGGGCCCGCCGAACCGTTCTACGAATCGGAAGGCCACAGCGCTTTCATGGCCAAGATATCGCCCGACGGCAAACGCGCGGCGTTTACGACATACGACATTAAGACTTTCCAGAAGAAGCTGCACATCGCTGCGGTCGAGAACGGACGGTTCAGTAAGATCGAACGCGAGCTTGAATACAATCTTATCAATCAGTATGCGTGGGCGCCGGACAGCAAGTCGCTGACGGTGCTGACAAATCGCAGCGGCGTTCAGAACTTGTGGCGGCAGCCGCTCGATGGCTCGGAACCGACGGCGCTGACGGATTTCAAATCCGGCCGGATTATGAACTTTGCCTGGACCGCGGACGGCAAGGAACTGATCGTAGCCCGCGGAAATACGAACAACGACCTGATCCTGATCAAGGATACCGAGCGGCTGCCTACCGGCCAGACTGTCGCACGCCGGACAAACAACAACTTCGAACGGCCGACGTTCAATCTCTACAACTTCCTCTTCAGCGGCATTCGATAAACTCTCGCACGCCATCGATCACTCTCTGCACCTCGTCATGCGTCGTGTAGACGGAACAACCGACACGCACCAATCCCTGTTCCTCAACGCCCAGCCGCTCTACAACCGTCTGAGCGTAGAAGTCTCCGTGAGAGATGAAGAGTCCGCGATCACCGAGGAATTTACTGACGTCTTTCGACGGATGATCGCCGACAGTGAACGAAACAAGAGAAGTCCGCGGCTGTGTTGGCGGCGGCCCATAAACCTTAACGCCGTCGATCTCGGTAAGCCCGTTCCAAAGTTCTGCTGCGAGTTCCGCATCGTGCGCGTGCATTACGTCAAAGGCCGAGGCCAATCCTTCGCGTCGCGTCGATCCGTGACCCATTGACGCGATGAAGTCGACAGCGGCCGCTGCACCGACGATCGATTCGTGACTCTGCGTTCCCGTCTCGACGTTCTCGGGAGCGGCGTCCGGTGCGGGACGGAGCTTCGGAAAATCGATCGAACCGAGCAGCTCTTTGCGTCCATACAAAATACCGATGTGCGGCCCGTAAAACTTGTACGCCGAGCACGCCGGAAAATCGGAGCCGATCGCCTGAACGTCGATCAGCGAATGCGGAGCGAAGTGGACCGCATCGACAAAACTTAACGCACCTGCTTCCCGTGCAATGCGGCAAACTTCGGCAACATTCGTTATCGTCCCCAACGAGTTCGACGCCGCTCCTATCGCTACAACCCGCGTGCGATCGTTTAGCACTGCCGGAAGTTCATCGAGGAACAGCTCGCCCGATTCGATGTCCATCGGCAGCACGCGGATCACCACACCGCGGTCTTTCTCGAGCGACCGCCAGGTATCGACGTTGCCGTGATGATCGAGCTCGGTGACGACGATCTCGTCACCATCGGCAAACTGTCGGCCCAATGCACGAGCAAGATGGAACGTCAGCGAGGTCATGTTCTGTCCGAAAGCGACTTCGCTCGCCGAGCAGTTGAAGAAGTCGGCGAACGTCTGCCGAGCATCGTCGATCATCGCGTCGGTCTCGTCGCTAGTCGGATATCCCCAGTGCGTGTTGGCGTTATGGTTGAAGAGATAATCGCTCATCGTCTCGACCACGGATCTCGGGACCTGAGTTCCGCCGGGGCCGTCAAAATAGGCGACGGGATGGCCGTTGTGAATGCGTTCAAGAGCGGGGAACTGCGAGCGGATCTCGTCGATCGAAAGGCTGCGCGTTGTTTGAGCTTGCATAAAAGGAGGTCGGGCAAAGTGCCGAATAAATTAGTGACACTTTACCCGATGATGGTGGGACGAGGGAAATCCCTCGCCCGTTATGAAGACTGTTTACGACGACGTCGAATAGCTTGGCTGGCTGCACGACTGGTGGATCGCGAGATCGTCGTCATCGTCCTTCTTCACAGATTTGTTCGCCGTGATCAGGATCACCGACGCCACGATCACGAACGCCCCGATCAGCATCTGAGCCGTCAGCGATTCGCCGGCGATGCTCCAGCCGAGGATCACCGCGATCACCGGATTCACGTAAGCATAAGTCGCAACCATAGCAGGCTGCGCATTCTTGAGCAGCCAACTGTACGCCGTAAAGCCGATCAGCGAGCCGAAGATGATCAGATAGAACAACGCGAAGATCGAGTTCGTCGAAACCGCCGCCGGATCGAACGTCGTGTGTTCACCGCGGATCAGGCCGACCACGAACAGCGACACGCTGCCCGCCAGCATCTGCATCCCGGCGGTCAGGAGCGAGGACGCGGTACCCCGTCTCCGAGCAAGGTCGCCTCGGGCCGCGATCACATCACCCGCTCACGCGGGGTTCCGACTTGCTATTCAGCGATCTTGATCCCGAGTTCGTCTAACTGAGCTACGTCGACTTCACCGGGAGAATCCATCATCAGGTCCTGAGCCGAGGCGGTCTTTGGGAATGCCATTACATCGCGGATGTTTTCGGTGCCGCACAGGATCATGCAGGTGCGTTCGATTCCCGCGGCGAAACCGCCGTGAGGAGGCGTGCCGTATTCGAGAGCGTCGAGGAAGAACCCGAACCGCGTCCGGGCCGATTCCGGCGACATTCCGAGGGCTTTGAAGTTCAACGCCTGAACCTCTTGCTGGTGGATACGGATCGACCCGCCGGCGCATTCGTATCCGTTGATGACCGCATCGTAAGCCTTTGCACGCACCTGCCCGAGTAGATGATGCTGGGCGGGATCGTTCACGCCCGTGCGGAAAAGTTCCAGGTCCTCATCCATCGGCGACGTGAACGGATGATGCGCGGCGACGTATGTGTCAGTTTCGTCATCGTGCTCGAACATCGGGAATTCGGTCACGATCAGGCACTCGTATTTACTGCGATCGATCAGGTTCTCGCGACGAGCGACCTCATTGCGCAACGCTCCCAAAGCCGCCGCGACGACTGATTTCTTGCCGGCGACGATCAGGACAGCGTCGCCTTGTTCTGCGCCGGAAGTGGCCGCAAGCTCCGCGATCTTCGCCTCGCCGAGAACCTTCAACAATGACGATGTCGTCTCATCACCGATCTTGATCCACGCGAGAGCACCGGCGCCATATCGCTTCACGAACTCCTGCAGCTCGTCGGTCTGCTTGCGCGAATAGTCGGCCTTGCCCTTTACGACGATCGTCTTGATCTCACCCTCCGCCTTGAGCGTATCGGCGAAAGGTGCGAAGTCGGCTTCCTTCAGGTTCTCGCTCAGATCGTGCAGCTCCATTCCGAAGCGCAAATCAGGCTTG
>Ga0307505_10001386_pt1 | contig 19728 bp, 14 predicted proteins | sample 23_S_MG_FD_202183 | JGI IMG/M metagenome (GOLD analysis project Ga0307505, IMG submission 202183) | Soil microbial communities from Populus trichocarpa stands in riparian zone in the Pacific Northwest, United States - 23_S | ecosystem: Environmental > Terrestrial > Soil > Riparian zone > Trees...
CGCGATCGTCACGATTCACGCAACCGGCTTCCCAACGACCTAACGCCGCCCTCGAACCTAACGTGGCCCTGGAAACCCTGCTTCTCCGACAGTCCCTTTCGCCGGGGTGACGAAGTGGGATGGCGATCGGATTGGAGGCTAAAGCCCCAGAGAGGAACTGGGAGGCAGTGCCGGCTTCGCCGGCTCTGCCGAGCCCATCGGAGCGCGCAGCGCGCACGGGGGTAAATTTCCAATGCTCCACGCCGTCTGGCAAGGTACGCGCCTATGGACCGGCGCCGCGCGATCAACCTTGCCCTCAGCCTCCTCGTCAGTGGCGGCTTCCTCTACCTGGCGTTTCGAGACGTGTCGGGCGATGAGCTCGCGGCGGCGTTCGGCCGCGTCGATCTGCGTTGGATCGCCGTCGCCGTCGGCATCAGCTTCGCGATCATGGTGTTTCGCGCCTGGCGTTGGCAGCTCGAGCTTCGGCCGCTGCAGCACGTGCCGTTCCGCCAACTCTGGGTCGTGACAGCCGTCGCCTACCTCGCCATCAACCTCTTCCCCGCCAGGCTGGGCGAGGTGGTGCGGCCGTGGCTGCTGGCCCGCCGCACGTCGGTGACCTTCTCCAACGTCGTCGGCAACCTGGTGATCGAGAAGACTCTCGATTCGGTGGTCATCCTCTTCTACATCCTGGTCGGACTGATCACCGTCGAAAACCTTCCCGAATGGGTTCGGCGCGGCGCCGTCGTCCCCGCCACAGTGGCGGCCGTGCTGGTGGCGTTGGTAGTTCTGTTATGGTGGCGCGGCGAGGCGTTCTTCGACCGCTGGGTCGTGCGCTATCTGCCCGAGCGATTCGCCGCCGGCGTTCTGCGCGTCGTCCGGAGCATCGTCGCCGGCATGAGCATCCTGCCGAACACGCGTCTGCTTCTAGCCGTCGTCGCCGTCTCGTTGGGGTTGTGGTTTCTGCCGATCCTGTCGAGCTGGGTGACGATCCAGGCGTTCGGCCTCGACGTTCCGTTCAGCGCCGCCGTCGTCGTCTTCATCTTCATCGGCTTCGGCACCGCGCTGCCGAACGTGCCGGGCATGTTCGGCCCCTATCAATACGCCTGCATCCTCGCTCTCGGCTTGTTCGGCGTGGCGCAAGCCGACGCGCTCGCCTACGGTCTGGTGCTCAACGCCATCCAGTTCCTGACCCTCGTCGCGCAAGGGCTGATCGCCCTGCCCTTCGCCGGCGTCAGCTTCACGGATCTGATGGGCGCCCGCGGCGCCGACCAGAACGACGAGGGGCGCGTGCCTTGACCGGAGGCAGTGTCGGCTCTGCCGACACTGCCGAGCCCATCGGAGCGCGAAGCGCGCACGGGGGCGAATTTCCAAAGACGTTACTCGGGAAGGGTCTTGAGAAGCCTGTCGACGCCGAGGCCGGCTAGTTCGCGCACGGTGAACCAGTGGGGCCCCGCGCGCCAGAACATCCATGCGTTGAACAGATTCGAGCTGAGCGGGACCTGGGTTTCGTCGAACCGCCGCCTCCACACCACGTCGCCCGCCGGCACCGAGTACAGCGCGAGGTCGAACGAGACGCTCGCCGGGTGCGTGGCGGCGAAACGCGTCCCGACCCGCTCCTGAAAGCGAAAGACGTTGCCGAACAACACCGCGTCGGCCCCGGTCTCCGCGGCCAGCGCTTTTGCCGCTTCGATCTCATCCTGGATGCCGATCCGAGCCGCGGTCGCCTCGACTGTCAGATCCGGCACGAATCGGAACCGCGTCTGCCCAGCGAGGAAGCCGTAGATCTGCCCGGTGATGGCGCGCCCCGCGTGGGTCTCCAACACCGGGCGCTCCCCCTTCTCCAATCGCGGCGGCACCTCGCGAATCGGCGACACCGCGATCAGGTCGATGCTCGGCACCTCGGTGTCGACACTTCCCCAGTGGCGAGGGTTCCATTTCGAAGTACCACACCCGCCCGCGAACGCGGCGACGACGGCGATCACGAGCCACGCGCGCCTGGGGTCAGACATCGAGCTTCAATCCCAGCTCGCGCAGTTGGCGCGGGTCGACTTCACTCGGGGCATCCGTCATGGAGCACGCCGCCCGCTGCGTCTTTGGGAAAGCAATCACGTCGCGAATCGACGGACTGCCCGACAACAACATCGCCAGCCGATCGAGTCCGAGCGCGATGCCGCCGTGCGGCGGTGCGCCGAACGACAAGGCGTCGAGAAGGAATCCGAATTTCGCGCGGGCCTCTTCGGCGCTGATCCCCAGTAGGCGGAAGACGCGCTCCTGCACGTCCGTGCGGTGGATTCGGATGCTGCCTCCACCCAACTCGGTGCCGTTCCACACGACATCGTACGCGCGCGAGCGCACGTTCAACGGATCGCTCTCGAGCCGATCGAGGTCTTCTTCGCGCGGCGCGGTGAACGGGTGATGGATCGCCACCGCGCGTTTGTCCTCCTCCGAGTAGTCGAACAGCGGAAAATCGGTCACCCACAACAACGCGTTGTCGCCGTGCGGGATCATCCCCAGACGTTCGCCGATGACGAGCCGCAGATGCGCGAGCGCATCGTTCACTACCTTGGCCTTGTCGGCCGAGAACAGGATCACGCTTCCCACTTCCGCGTGCGTCGCCATCTCCACGGCCTTCATCTGGTCCGCACTGAGGAACTTGGCGATCGGCGATTGCCACCCCTCGGCGGTCAAGCGCGCCCAGGCGATCCCCTTCGCGCCGAATTGCGTCACTTCGTCGGGCAGCGTGTCGAGATCCTTGCGCGAGAGCCGGCTGCCGTCCGGGACGGCCAGAGCCTTGATCAGCCCGCCGCGCTCGGCCGCTTCGCGGAAGACGCGCAACTCGGCTCCGCGCAACGCGTCCGTGACGTCGGCCAACTCGAGACCGAAGCGCACGTCCGGACGATCGATGCCGTAGCGAGCGATCGCGTCCGCATACGTCAGTCGCGGGAACGGCCGCGCGATCTCTATGCCGCGCAAGGCGAACACCTCGACCAACATGCCTTCGATCAGTTCGTAGATCTGCTCGGGCGTGATGAACGACGCCTCGATGTCGATCTGGGTGAACTCCGGCTGCCGGTCGGCGCGCAGATCCTCGTCGCGAAAGCACTTGACGATCTGGAAGTAGCGATCGAGTCCGGCGACCATCAACAGCTGCTTGAACAATTGCGGCGACTGGGGCAGCGCGAAAAAGTTGCCCGGATTGACGCGACTCGGCACCAGGTAGTCGCGGGCCCCTTCCGGCGTGCTCTTGGTGAGAATCGGTGTTTCGACCTCGATGTAGCCGCGCTGGTCGAGATAGTCGCGCACGCACTTCGCCACGCGGTGGCGGAAGATCAACCGCTCCTGCGCCGCCGGCCGTCGCAGATCCAGGTATCGGTACTTCAGGCGCGTGCTCTCGGCCACCGGCGAGTCGTCCTCGATGGCGAACGGCGGCGTCGCCGAATCGTTCAGTACCCGCACCTCCTCCGCTTTGATCTCCACTTCGCCGGTGGCGAGGTTCGGGTTGAGCGTCTCCGGCGGCCGCTCGCGCACGGTGCCGCGCACGGCGATGACGAACTCACTTCGCAGATCGCCCGCCGCCTCGTGCGCCACCCGGCTCTCCTCCGGGTTGAACACCACCTGCAGGATGCCGCTGCGGTCGCGCATGTCGACGAAGACGACACCACCGTGGTCGCGGCGCCCGCCGACCCAGCCCATGACGATCACTTCGCGCCCGATGTCCGACCGCCTCGGCACGCCGCACTCGCAAGTGCGCTGCCAATCTCCCAATTCGTTCAGCCTCACGCTCCTCCCTCCGCCGGTGGCCCGGAAGCCAGCACGGCCCGCAGCGTCTCGATGTCGGCGTCGAGCCGCGCCACGCCAGGTCGATCGGCGCGCGCGCGCATGTCGCGCACGGTCATCGTACCCGCCGCCACCTCGTCGTCGCCGAGAATGATCACATACGGTGCTTCGAGCTTGCCCGCTCGGCGCATCTGGCTCTTCAGACTCTTCCCCGCCGCCTCCACCTCGACCCGCGCCCCGGCGCCGCGCAGTCGCCGCACCAGGCGGAATGCCTCCGCCTCCGCCGCGACGCCCAGCGGCGCGACGAAAAACTCCGGCGCCTGCCGCGTCGCCTGCTCGCCCTGCGCCTCCAGCACCAGCGCCAGTCGCTCGATGCCGAGCGCGAAGCCGATGCCGCCGACCGCCGGGCCGCCGAGCGAGCGGACCAGCCCATCGTAGCGGCCGCCGCCACCGATAGCGTTCTGCGCGCCCAGTCCTTCCGCCACGACTTCGAACGCCGTCCGACAGTAGTAGTCCAGTCCCCGCACCATGTACGGCTGTCGCCGCAACTCGACGCGCTCGGCCGCGCACAGCTCGAGGACGCGATCGAAGTGGGCGGCGCAAACGTCGCAGGCATGATCGGCCATCACCGGCGCGTCGCCGCGCATGGCGACACACGGGGGCTGCTTGCAATCGAGCAGGCGAAGCGGGTTCTGCTGCAATCGCCGTTGGCAGTCTTCGCACAGATCGGCGCGACGGCTCTCGCCCCAGGTCACCAACGCCTCGCGGAAAGCGGGCCTGCAGTCCGCGCAGCCGAGCGTGTTGACGTTGATCTCGGCCGATTTGATACCGAAGCCGCGCAGCAAATCATCGATGAGCACGATCACTTCCGCGTCAGCGGCCGCATCGTCGCGGCCGAACACCTCGGCGCCGATCTGCGAGAACTGCCGCAGGCGGCCGCGCTGCGGTCGCTCACGGCGAAACATCGGGCCGAAGTAGAAGAGCTTCGTGACCGGCTCCGCGTTCTGCATCGCGTGCTCGACGTACGCACGCACCGCCGAGGCCGTTCCCTCCGGCCGCAGGGTCAGATCGGTACCGTCGCGATCGCTGAAGGCGTACATCTCCTTCTCGACGATGTCGGTCGTTTCACCGACCGATCGGCGAAACAGCTCGGCGCGCTCGACGATCGGCAGGCGGATCTCATCGAAGTGATATCGCCCGAAGATGTCGCGAGCGATCGCTTCGAGGCGCGACCAACGCGCGCTCTCGCCGGGGAGTACATCGTGAAAGCCTTTGACGGAGGGAATTTTCATCGCGCTGGCGCGGTTGCGGTGCCCGCGTCCGCGCGGTCGCCGACCATCGGCATCGCGGGCGAGAGCTCGAGCGGACTGCAATAAACAGACGGAAGAGTCGGCGGCAGCGCCGCTCGTCTAGCAGCCCGTTCGGGTGGCGCGGTTCGGCAGGAGCCTCGCCCTCCTGTGGGTGGTCTGGCGGACATCTAGAACCGAGTTTTCAGAGTAGGCTGCGCTTGCGCGGGAAAGCCGATCTAGCTATCAAAGCCCGGTGGCTCAAGTCAACGCGGCCACCACGTCCGTGGATCCGGTGTTACTCCGTGCGCGAGCCAAAGCCCCCATCGACGCCTCCTCGACTCCGCCCGGTCGCCGGTTGGGGTCCCGCGACGTGACGAAGAGGGGGGGAGTTCTCTCCGGCGCGGCGTTGCTGGTGTTGTTGGCGCGCCTCGCGACGGCGCAACCATCGGTCCTCATCGATCGCTTCAACGGCTTCGAGAGCGGCGGGGTCGGCGACTACACCGCCGTGGGTGATCCGCTCGGGTCGGATACCCACCGCCAGGCCGCCGGCGAGTTCGGTCTGCAGACGGCCCCGACCGCCGACGCCGTGGCGTACGCCGAGACCCAGCTCAGCGCGCCCACCGCGATCTTCACCGACGGCATCTGGGCGTGTGTCGACGTCGTCCCGGCGGCGGGGAGGCGTATTCGCACCTGGCTGTCGGGGGCCACTCCCGCGTTGCAGCTGATCCTTCGCTTCGATCGGCGGCTCGAACTGCGCACCGATCTCATCACCGTCGCCACCTCTCCCCCAGGCGCTACGGTCGCACTCTGTCCGCAATTCTCCCACATTCGTGTCGAGTACCGCGCCGCCGGCGTCGGTGGCACCGCGGGCGTCGAGATCGACGGTGTCATGGCGTCCGATTCCCACACCTCAGCCGCGTCGATCGACCGCGTGCGCATCGGGCCCGACCTGGTTTCGTCGGGATCGGCATCGCTCACGTGGGACGACCACGCGATCGTACGCGGCGCCGCGTTTCCGGACGCCCTGCGCATCGCCGGCGTACCGGTCGCGGCGGCCGCCAATCCCGCCGATCCCGAGTTCCACCGAGAATGGCTGCTCGCACCGTCGTGCGCCTCCGCCGAAGTCTGCGTTTCGGAGCGCCCATTCGACCAAGAGACCACCGTATCCGCCGCCGCGGTCGGACCGCGGGAGTCGTTCTGTTTCGCCCGCGTCGAGGACCACGGGGTCTTCGGCGAGATCCTCGCCGCCAAGAGCCTGGTGAGCGGTCGATCAACGCCCGCGGCGGCCGAGCTCGATCTGGCGTTGCGAACCAACGCCAGCGCCTGCGGAGGCAGCTCCGGGGCGACCACCGCCGGCATCGATCGGCCGCTCTCGTCGGTCTTCGGCGGGTTGCAGCGCACCGATTACAGCAATCCCGCGACCGGCAACAGCTGGACCACGGCGAGCCTCAATGCCAGCGAGTTGAGGATCCGACTCGACCTCGGTCAGAACGCCGCCGTCACGCAGGTTCTCCGCGAGGTCGCGTTCGAAACCGACGGATTCGTGACTCCCACCCCGACGACCACGCCGACCCACACCTTTACGCCCACACCGACACACACCCCGACCGACACCCCCACCATCACACCGACCGCGACACCTACGATGACACCGACGCACACCCCGACGAACACCCCGACGGAGACAGCGACGGAGACGCCGACGCACACGCCGTCCCCAACGTCGACGGACTCGCCCACACCGACCGACACCCCGACGTTCACGGTGACGGCGACGCCGACCAACACCCCGACACACACGCCCACACCGACCAACACGTCGACACCGACCAACACTCCCACCTTCACCAACACGCCGACGCGGACCCCCACCCCGTTCGAACTCCTGCTCCACCAGTTCACGGGCTTCGAGGCTGGCTGGGCGGGCGACTACGACCTCGTTCCCCCCGGCGCGACGCCGGCCGTCATCGGTGGCGCGCCCTCCGGCGATTTCATGTTCGAGTCCGGCGTCGCCGGCGGCGCGGAGTACGTCGAGACGCGGCTGCGGCAATCCGGCAGCAACTTCACCGACGGCATTCGCGCCTGTGTCGGAGTCGCCATCGCGAACACGCGGAGGGTGCGCGCCTGGTTTGCGAACGACTCGACGTCCACAGGCGTCGCGGTCGAGCTGCTGTTGCGCCCGGATCGCTTCCTCACCCTGGTGTCCGACGGCAGCGGCTTGGTCGGTGTGAGCGCCAGCCAGGTCGCCGAGTGTCCGTCCTTCACCCGCATCGAGGTCCAGCGCGCCGGCGGCATTTTGTCGCTCCGCATGAACGGCAACGTCGAAGTTGTGCAGGAGGTCGTCTCGTCGCGAATGGTCCTGCGAACCCGCATCGGCGGCGACGGCGGCGGCGGCGGTGTGCATCCACAGCCACGGATGCGATGGGACGACCACACGCTCTCGCCCAGCGCTCGCTGGCCGGGCGAGGTATCGATCGTTTCCCTGTCGCCGGCCAGCGATGGCTTCCATCGCGATTGGGGCGGCTGCTCTTCACCCAACAACCGCACCGCGTGCGTCGTTTCGCGGCCGCCGATGGCGGCGATACCGCCTCTCGTGGCGGCGGCTCCCGACAGCGCGGTCTCCTTCTGCCTCGAGGATCCGACGGCTTCGATCCTGTACCCGATCCTCGCCGTCAAGACGCTCGTCGCCGGGAGCGAATCCCCCGAGCAGTTTGACCCGGCGGAGATTTTCTACCGCACCGGCGCCTGCGCACAGGCCGGTGGCGTCGACAACGCACCGAGCGCGCCGGCACACTTCGCCGCTGGCACCGCCGGCTTCTCGCGCATCGACGAGATCAACCCGATGACGATGAGCCAGTGGACGAACGCCGACCTGGTGGACACCGAGATCGGAGTGCGCCACTCGCCGGCGGGAGTCGCTTTTCTTTCGCAGGCGTTGCTCGAGGTCGTCGTCGATGTGGACGCCCCGCCGACACCCACTCCGACCCAGACGCCAACCCCGACCCAGACACCGACCTTCTCCCAGACGCCGACCGCGACCGTCACCCGAACGCCGACGAACACGTCGACGCGAACGCCGACACCGACCGCGTCGCCGTCACCCACCTCGCCTCCGGCTTCTCCGACGTTCTCGCCGACCGCGATCCCCTCGAACACGCCGACCCAGACGCGGACGAACACGGCTACCTCCACCAACACGCCTACCTTCACGACCACGTCGACTCCATCGGCCACCGAAACCGCCACTCCTACGGAGACCGGCCAGCCGACGGCGACGGCCACGGATTCGCCGAGCAGTACCCCGACGGGCGAGTTCACCCCGACCTTCCCGTCGACGGCCACATCGACGCCGGTGCCGTCGTCGACCGCGACACCCGAACCGCCGACAGCTACCGCGACCGTCACGGTCTCGCCGACCTCGACGGTGACACCCACGCCCGAACCGACGATCCCGCCGCGCATCGGCGACTTCGTCCTGGTATCGGGCAGCAACGAATGGGAATGCACCGACGAGGCCGCGGTCGCTCTGGGCTTCGCCAGTCGCGTCATCTCGTTCCAGAACCTGGCGCTCAGCGAGGATCCGATAGCGCTGCAGCGGGACTACGCCGTGCTCTACATCGCGCCGAACCTCAGCGAGAGCGACTACGGATTCTTGCGCCAGATGTCGTTCCCGGGGGGTGCGCTCGACCGCTTTGTCCAACTCGGCGGTGTCGCCGTGATCAACATGTCCGGCAACGGCGTCTTCGAGAGCGGCCTGGCTCCCGGTGGCGTCGACTTCTTCGGCACCCAGGCCTACAACCGCGAGCGCATCTCCATTGCGTCACACCCGTTTGTAACCGGCAACGGCTACGGCGGTCGCGCCCTGACCGCCGCCGAGTTCGACAACTGGAACACGACCGACGGCGGCTACCTCGACAACCTGCCGGCGGGAGCGGCGATCATCCTGCGCAACGACTCCGGTCCGACGCTGGCCGAGTACAACCACGGCGCCGGTCGAGTCATCGTCAGCACCGTCAACTTCTGCCGAACGGGTTCGGCGGCCTCACAGCAAAATCCCCTGCAGAATCTGCTGCGCTACGCTCCGTTCTTCAACGGACTGGCGCAGACCCCTGGCCTCACCGCGACGCCGACGCCGACACCAACGGCCACGGAGACGGGACTGGCGACCGCAACCCCGTCGATCACCCCGGTCACGCCGGCGACCGAGAGTCCGACCGCGACACCGATCGGATCGCCAGCCGACACGCCGCCACCGTCGCCCTGCCCCTGCGACTGCGATGGCAACGACGTCACTTCCGTCAACGAGTTGATCCGCGCCGTCAACATCGCGCTGACCGTGCAACCGGTCAGCGCCTGCCCGGCCGCCGATGGAAACGGCAACGGCGTCGTAGCGATCAACGAGTTGATCGCCGGAGTCAACGCCGCGCTCAACGGCTGCCCCTGACCCGGAAGGGGCCACCGCCCTGGAATCCCGGTGGCCGGGTGGGCGGTTCGCGAACCGCCCCTACGATCCGGGCGAGACCGCCGAGGACCCTCTATCGATAGGGCTGAGCCGCCCCGGCGCCGCTGCCCATATCTTGCACCGTTTGCGGCGCGCGCGGCCCACCGTGCAGGTCGACGTAGGCCAGCATGTCCTTCTCGAGCTCCCGCAGCTTGCGCACGATCTCGTCGCGCAGCGCTCGCGCCTCGCCCTTCGGTTCGATCAACGAATACTGCTCGATCGCGATGATCCGGTAGACGTCCTTATCCGACTTGCCGTAGTCGACCGCTTCAAAGGTGATGATGCTGTCGCCGTTCGGCTTGTTCTGCGCGGTGAACGATGAAATCAAGCGAATCCGCTCCTCCGGTTCCGGCGACGGAGCCGGCGAAGGTTTGACCTTGCCGAGGTGCTCGATCACCGCCTTGCCGAGTTCGCTTCCCCAGGCTGGATGGGACGCGGCGCTCGCACAAAGCGTGAGCGCAAGCCCGAGTCGGATCAGTAGTGGCATCAGGGAACCTCCGTTGGAGCGTGGGAACGGGATACCGCCACGCCGAGACAACGCGACAGCTACCGCGTAGCGAACCAGACGTCCAGAGTGCGGCGGAATTCGGCGGTGTTCTGCTTTGCCCAGTGGGGCGCCCCTCACCGATCGCCTCGAGTGCCGGCCCGAGGGGCCGGTGTATCGAGAGGCCTTGCCTCGCATGTGGCGTGTCTCGATACGCTCGCTCCGCTCGCACTCGACATGATCGGGAGGTCCGCGCGTCGGGGCAAATTAGGACAGTACCTCAGATTCACGGCACAGCGGCGTTTGCTCGGTGCCGACGCGGTCGCTTACGGGATGCGAACGATGAGCGAACGCGGCACACCGACCACCTGGCCGGCGCGCAGGCGGACCGTTACCAGCGTATCGCCGGACGGAAACGCCGCCTCCGACCCGACCACAGGCGTCGAGCAGTACTGGATCAAGGTCGTGTTGCTGGCAAACGAAAAGTTCCCCAGGGCATTGAACGTGCACGCAGTCGACGACGAAGTGTGCGTATCGAACCGGCACGCGAAATCGTTGATGATGTCGTCGATCTGCGGAGTGTTGGAGAAGTCCGGCGGGTCGAGAGCCGGCACGCCGCCCGGCGGCATGGAGTTGTAGTCACACACGGTCGAACTGCCGTTCCCGAGCGGACGGTTCACCTGGATCTGCAGGTCCGCGCGCGGGCCGTTACACAATACCGGCACTGGATTCTGATCAGTCTGCACGCCACACGACCCCGGGATCCCGGACTGTGTTCCCGGTCGCCCCTCGACGAAGATGATGAAACCGAAGGGGTTCGGGAAGTCGTAGATCGGAATTCCATCGTCCGTGACGTCGATCGGCTCGCGGATGACGTTGTCGGCGCGGGCGATCCCGAATGCCGTGATCTCCGGCCCCGGCGGCCGCGTGGGCGTCGGCGTCCGGGTACGGGTCGGCGTGCGCGTGCCGGTCGGCGCCGGCGTGCTCGTCATCGTGCGAGTCTGGGTCGCCGTCCGCGTGACCGACGGCGTGCGCGACACGGTCGGAGTGCGCGTCTCCGTGCGGGTGCGGGTCGCGGTGCGGGTCTGCGTCTCCGTCGAAGTCGGCCGCGGCGGCGGTGAATTCGTCGGCGTCCTGGTCAGCGTGGGCGTGCGCGTGATCGTCGGCGTCCGCGTCGGGATCGGCGTGCGCGTCACGGTCACGGTGAGGGTCTCGGTCGGCGTGCGCGTTTCCGTCGCGGTACCCGTTAAGGTCCGCGTCGACGTTTGCGTGCGGGTCACCGTCGAGGTGCGAGTGGGGATGGGTGTCCGGGTGAGGGTCACGGTTCGTGTCGCCGTTCCGGTCCGGGTCGGGGATGTGGTCCGCGTGTCCGTGGCGGTCGCCGGCGGCGTCTGCGTCACGGTCGGGGTACGGGTCGTCGTCGGGGTATCGGTGATCGTGGCTGTGTGGCTGCCGGTCGGGGTGAAGGTGGCACTCGCCGTCGGAGTCCGAGTCGTCGTCGGGGTCCGCGTCGTCGTCGGGGTCCGACTCGTCGTCGGCGTTTGCGACGGCGTGGATGTTCGCGTCGGCGACGGCGAGAATGTTCGCGTCACCGTCACGAGTGCCGAGGTGTGCGTTCGTGTCGACGTGGGCGTACGCGTCGAAGTGAACGTGGGGGTCGCCGGCTCGACGGTCGGTGTACCGACCGTCGTCGGCGTTTCGTTCGGACTCGTCGGAGTCGCCGTGGCCATCTCCGTCGGGCTGGCCGTCTCGGTTTCGGTTTCGGTCGCGGTCCCGGTCGGCGGTTCTGGCGTCGCGGTCGCGGTCGCCGTGGCGGTCGGGCGCGGCGTCGGCAGTTCCGGCAGTAGCTCCAGCAGCGCCAACAGGTCCGCCACCGACAGGATCCCGTCCTCGTTCACGTCCACATCCGGGCAGGTGCCGGACGGCGCAAACAGTTCACGCACCAGAGTGTCGAAGTCGGCGACGTCGATTACTGTGTCACAGTTCGCATCGCCGGGAACCGCCCACCCCACCCCGGGCACCGCCGCAACAAAGGCAAGCATCAACACCAAAATGCGCGCGCCTTCGGCGATGCAGTTGCGCGCGGAACCCCCCGGGGGCCGCCTCGGCGAAGAACCATTGCTTGCACTGCAAGCCGATCGACCCAGGCGCACTTAGACGTTCTCCAACAAGACGCCGCACAGTATGCGCTTTGCACTGCGCGGTCAACGGGTTGCGAGCGGGGAGCCTTGGAGGGATTTGTTGCAAACAGACATACCGATCATGTCGAGTGCGAGCGTATCGAGACACGCTGCATTCAAAGGCAAGCTCTCGATGCACCGCCCCTTCGGGCCGGCACTCGAGGCAATCGGTGAGGGACGGTCCAAGCGGTTCGTTACATCGGGCCGGACCGGGCGCGCCACTACCACTGCATGCGGCGCCGCAGGACGCGCGCCTGCGCGCGGCTCAGTTCGAGTTCGGTCTGCTCCGGGTTGCGCATCACCAGTTTGTAGCGACCGCCAAACCACGGCGTGATCGCCTGCACGCGTCGCAGGTTGACGAGGCGCGATTTGTGGGCGCGGAAGAACACCTCCGGATCGAGCCGATCCTCGAGCTCCTTCAACGTGAAGTTCGTCATGAATCGGTCGCCGGCCGTGTAGGCGTACACCAGCCGGTACTCGACCTCGAGCCAGTAGATCTCGTCGACCGACAGGACCAGGATCTGCTTGCCCTTGTGCACCGGGATCTGCTCCGGGAAGCGCCGCGACTCGCCCCGCACGGACTCGACGAACTGGTGCCAGTCGGGCGGCTGCGTGCCGATTCGCTCGCGCACCCGGCGCAGCGTCTCGTCGAGACGAACGCGCGAGATCGGCTTCAACAAGTAGTCGACGGCGTGAACTTCGAACGCTTTGATCGCGTATGCGTCGTGGGCCGTCGCGAACACCACGTGCGGCGCGTGCGAGGCGCCGTCGAGCACCCCGAACCCGTCCATACCCGGCATCTGCACGTCGAGAAAAACGACGTCCGGTTTCTCCCGGTCGAGCAGCCGGACCGCGGACGGTCCGTCGTCCGCCTCGCCGACGACGTCGATGTCCTCGACCTTGCGCAACAACCGGCCCAACCGGTCGCGAGCGAGGCGTTCGTCGTCGACGAGCGCAACTCTCATCGGCGGCGTCACGTCGCCTCCCTCGTCGGCGACCTCACGTCGCCTCCGGATAGGGGAACGCGGAGGGTGATCGACGTTCCCCCTTCCGGCCCGCTGTGAATGACCGGCTCGTACCGCGCGCCGTAGCGGCGCGTCATCCGTTCGCGCAGGTTGCGCAGCCCGACGCCGCGGTTGAATGGCGCGGTCGAATGGGACATTCCCACCCCGGTGTCGCGCACCGCTAGACAGAGGTCGCCGTTGTCGAGCGACGCCTCTATGGTGATGAGACCGCCGCCCACCTTCTGCGAGATGCCGTGCTTGACGGCGTTCTCGACCAGCGGCTGCAACGTCAGTCCCGGCAGCAGGATGCCCCGCGCCCGTTCGTCGATGTGCGTTTCCACCCGAAGAGACTCCCCGAAGCGCGCCTGCTCGATCTCCAGATAGGCGCGCGCCACCCGCAGTTCGTCCGCCAACGGCACCAGATCCGCCTGCGTCCCCTTCAGCACATAGCGCAGAATTTCCGCCAATCGTTCGACGCACTCCTCGGCGCGCTCCGGGTCACTGCGCACCAGCTCCGCGATCGAGTTGAGGCTGTTGAAGAGGAAGTGCGGGTTGAGCTGTGCCCGCAGGGCGGCGAGCTGGGCCGCGAGCGCCAACTCGCGCAGTTCCTTCTGTTTGTCTTCCAACTCAAAGATCCGCCACCAGGCCTGATTGAAACCGATGATGCAGATGATGGTCGTCGGGATGATCGGCATGATGGCCAGCAACCACGGCGCCCCTCGAATCGACTCGGCCCTGAGCGTGATGACTTTGTCGCCGCCGGCGTAGGGAAACAGGATGGACCCCGAGCCCAGACCGAACACCGAGTACGCCGCCTCGACGACGATCAGCGACAGAATGGTGAACGACGTGAGGGCGCAGGCCATCTGCACCGCGAGACGCCACCGCGGGGCGTACTCGCGAAATCGCAGGAAGACGAACTTCCAGAGCACCAACGTCACGACCGAGAAGAGAAGGGTCGCAAAGAACCAGTAGGTCGCGGCCGGCAGCGACCGCGAGAAGATGAAGCTGACGCAGAAGTTCATCAGCCCGAGCGCGACGCCGGTGCCGATGCTCACCGCGGCCTGCGAAAAGGTGGTGCGCTCGGGAAGACCGCGATCGATGTCGCCGTCGGCGAAGAACGCCGGCGGTCGCGCTGGGTCGAGGGGGATTGCCGGCACCGAGTTCATTCGATTCTTCAAGGCGCGGATTCTACGGTCGGGGTCGGTGAAAAAGCAAAACACCCGCGTCGCCGGGATGGAGCCCTCCGGCAACCACGTCACCCCGGCGAAAGCCGGGGTCCAACTGGTAGCCCGGCTGGATTCCGGCTTTCGCCGGAATGACGATCGGTGCTGTCCGAATCAGGACAGCACCCGTCCGTCCACGTGGACGTATTGTGGGATCCGGGCTAGGCTCCGCCTCACCCCAAAACGGAAGCGAACGTATGCAATCCAGTGATGAGAAGGTCGGATGGTCGGTACTCCACCAGTTCTACCGCATTGATCGCGGTCGCTGGCGGGCGATGGACGAGGCCGCGCGGCGCGACGCGATCGCCGAGTTCAGCGCCGCGCTGACCGAGTGCCGCGGCGAGGAGGGCATGCAGTTCGTGCCGCTGGCAGGCGTCGCCAAATCCGACTTCGGCATCATGGCGGTGCACCCCGACCTGCGCCGCATCCAGCGCCTGGGGCAACAGATTGCCGCGACGGCGCTGGGGTCGTGCCTGGTGCCGGTGTACGACTTCCTGTCGATGTCCGAGGTCAGCGAGTACATGAGCGGCCCGAGCGAATGGGCCGCCGAGCTCATTAAAGGCCAGGGTCTGGCCGCCGATTCGCCCGAGTTCGCCCAGGGCATGGAGCGGATGCGCCAGCGCATGGACAAGTACGCCGAGGCGCGGGTCCACCCGCAGCTACCCACCGACATGGACATCGTCTGTTTCTACCCGATGGCGAAGCGGCGCGGCGAAACGCACAACTGGTACACGCTCGACATGACGGAGCGCCGGCGATTGATGGGCGATCACGCGAAGACCGGCCGCACCTTCGCCGGGCGCGTTTTGCAGCTGATCACGACCTGCACGGGCCTGGACGACTGGGAGTGGGGCGTGACGCTGTTCGCGCGCGACCTCAAGAGCATCCGCGACGTGGTCTACGAAATGCGCTTCGACCCGGCCAGCGCGATCTACGGCGAATTCGGCGAGTTCTACATCGGCCTGCGCCTCGACCCGGCCGATCTCGCGGACACCCTGCAGCTCTCCTGAGCTCGCCCCGATGAGGACCGACATACCGCGGGTTCCGCCGCTATCGGACGAGGCGCTCGACGAGGACACACGCGCGCGCTTCGGCGGCGCTTTCGTGCTCAACATCTTCCGCACGCTTGCGCACCACCCGAAACTACTCAAGCGTTGGTTGGTATTCGGCAACCACATCCTCGCCAAGAACACGCTGCCGGAACGCGACCGCGAGCTGCTGATCCTTCGCATCGGCTGGCTGTGCCGCGCCGAGTACGAGTGGACCCAGCACGTCGTCATCGGCAAGCGCGCCGGCCTGAGCGACGACGACCTCGCCCGCATCGCCATCGGCTCGGCGGCCGAGGGCTTGGATCCGTTCGATCGGATCCAGTTGCGCGCGGTCGAAGAGCTGCACGGAGACGCCCACATCTCGGACGGGACCTGGGCGGCGCTGGCGGAGCGCTACGACACCCAGCAGATCATCGACCTGATCTTCACGGTCGGTCAGTACCAAATGGTGTCGATGGTGCTGAACAGTCTCGGCGTCCAGCTCGACGCGGGCCTGGCGAGATTGCCGGAGGGAAAGCGGCCGTGAGCGAGCGGCTCGCCGGCAAGATCGCGATCGTCGTCGGCGCCGGCCAGACTCCAGGCGACACGATCGGCAACGGACGGGCCACCGCGATCCTGTTCGCCCGCGAGGGCGCGACGGTGGTCTGCGTCGACCGCCGCGGCGACTCGGCGGAGGAGACGGTGCGGATGATCGCGGACGATGGCGGCACGGCGATTTCGATCGCGGCCGACGCAACCGACGAACCGGCCTGCAGGGAGTTGGTCGCCGAGGCGGTGCGTCGCTACCAGCGCATCGACATTCTCCACAACAACGTCGGCATCGGCGCCGGCGACGACAGCGCGAGCCGCATCGACCCCGACAGCTGGGACCGCATCATGGCGGTCAATCTCAAGTCGGCCGTTCTCCCGTGCAAGGTGACGCTGCCGGTGATGCGCGAACAGCGCGCCGGCTCGATCATCAACATTTCTTCGGTCGCGGCCGTCTGCTCGACGCCGACCATCGCATACAAGGCTTCCAAGGCAGCGCTGAACGCGTACACGCAGTCCCTGGCGATCGGCAACGCGAAGTACGGCATCCGCGCCAACGTCATCATGCCGGGCCTGATGAACACACCGATGGCCATCGAGGGCATCAGCTCGCAGACGGGCATCGACAAGGGCAAGCTCGGCGAGATGCGCGACGCGATGGTGCCGCTCGGCGGCAAAATGGGGACGGCCTGGGACGTCGCCTACGCGGCGCTCTTTCTCGCCTCCGACGAGGCGCGATTCGTCACCGGCGTCGCCCTGCCCGTCGACGGCGGCCAGAGCGCCCGGGTCGGCTGAGAGCCCGGACAGCTCGATGACGAAAGACGCGGTATCCGCAGCGGTCTGGTCGCCACCGCGACGGCGATGATCGGGCTGCTTCGCATCGGTGGCATCGCCATGGCCGCGGTGCTCGCGCTGCTCGTCGCGATCGCCGTCGCGACTCGACTGCCGGGGGTGCAGACTTGGCTGGGCCAGCAGGTCGCGGCGGAAGTTGGACCCGGTGTGATCGTCGGCCGCGTCGGCGTAGCGGTGTGGCCCGCGCTGGGTGTCAAATTGGTCGACTCGCGGGTCGAGGACCCGGAGGGGCGGACCGTCCTGACGATCGGCACGTTGCACCTCGACCTCGAGTTGGCGACCCTCGTTCGCCAACGCAAAATCGCGGTGTCGGCGGTCGATCTCGCCGACGTCGTCGCACACGTCGATCTGCGAAAAGGTGCGGCAGGCGCGGCGCTCGACGTGCTTTCTGGATTGTTCGCGCGCCCTCGCGCCGACAACAGCGGCGCCGCCAGTCGCCCCGGCGCGGTGGAACGCGCGGAAGTCTCCACGCCGATCGAGGCGACGGACGTGACGATCCTCATTCGCCCGGCCGGCGAGAAGACCGCCCCTTTGAAGTTGATCTTTCCGAAACTCGACGTGCAGGTCCGTCGCCCGCCAGGCGACGCGACGCTGTCGATCACGACCCGCGCCGCGCTTGCCAGCGGATCGCTCGATCTATCGGTCGAGTCGACCGCGCGGCCGGAGGGTCGCGCCCTTCAAGTCAAAGCGCGAGCGGTGGACCTCGCGGTCGACGAGATCTTTGCCGAGCCACCGGGAGACTTCCGGCGGCTCACTCTCGATGCGGAGCTTCGACGCCCGGCCGGTGCGCGGGACCTATCCGGCGAGGGCCAGCTCCGCCTGAGCGAAGGGGTGGTGAGCTCTGCTTCGCTCGGAGCCCTTCTCTGGAAGGCCTTGTTCAGCCTGCTGCCCGGGAACGGCGATGGTGCCTCGGAGCTGGTGCGATCGAAGCCGACGACACTCGATCAGCTGACGACGCGATTCGCGGTGCGACAGCGGCGTGTCGAACTGAGCGAGTTCGATCTGAAAGCGGACGACTACACCGTCGCGGGCGACGGCACTGTCGGCTTCGACGCCGGCCTCGATCTCGATCTGCGCGTCTACCTGACGCCGAGCGGTTTGACCAAGATGCTCGTCGTCGCCGAGTTGCCGCTGGCCGACGTGCCGGTCAAACTGCCGCCGATCCCGTTGGCGGTCACCGGCACGCTGCAGGATCCCGTCGTCCAGGCGAAGATCTCCGCGCTGCCGAGCGACTGGATCGGATACGGAGCGCGCGCGGCGGAAAAACTACCGAAGGGCGTCCTCGGAGCCGCCCGCTCCCTACTCAAGGACGGCGGCAAACGCAGCCGAGAACTCCTCGACCCGAGGTGACGAGTGTGCGTCCCGTTATTCAACGGGCTGCTACTGTTCTGAATCCCTGGTTCGTCCTCCTCGGACGCCGAAAGACGGTTCCCCCCTTTGAGAAAGGGGTGGCTTTGGCGGCAATTCAATCGCCATCCCACTTAGTCACCCCGGCGAAAGCCGGGGTCCAGGCCGCATGCCACCGCCCCCCACCTGGATCCCGGCTTTCGCCGGGATGAGGTGGGCGCTCGCGACCGTGGCTGGAACTTTAAAACGAACTTCTGACTCAGGCACTAAGGGCGGGCAAAGCGGACGCGCCGCCACGTCGATGGGCGCAGCAGACGGAGCCCGATGCGAGGCCACGCTGTCGGCTGGAGCAGCAGCTGGCGGACTCGCTCGCGCTGTGTTTCGAACCTCGGATGCGGCGGAGGCGTCACCTGCATCGCAGGCGCCGGTCTGGGCACGATGCCGTCGCGGCGCCAGCAGGCGTCGGCAAGCGCCTCGCGCGCCAGATGCGAAATGGCGCGGACGCTGTCGCGCGTCTCGAACGCGGCGAGGTCGCGGTAGCCGCGGTCGGCAATGGCATCGGCCGCCGCGGCGAGCTCCCGCGCGGCGGCGGCGCCGGCATGCGCCGCGGCGGCGCGCATCACGTTCGCCTTGACGAGATCGAGCGCCGGCCACGCCTCCGTCGGATACTCGAGCTGCTCACGGCGTTCGAGGTACGGCGTTTCGTTTGCACGCATCCAGCCCGCGTAATGGAGCAACGAACTCCTCGCGTATGCGTACCGGTCGTCGACCTGGTCGCAACCACCCTTGAGTTCGAGATAACGCGCGAGCGTGCGGAGGAAGATGAGGTACGACCAGCGGCGCTCGATGTCGCGCAGCTCGTTGCGCTCGATGTCGTCGCTCGGATGGACGACCCGCTGGATGATCTCGTCGGCCTTGTCGAGATACGCGCGTTCCCCGGTCAGAAGCCAGGCGTCGAGCACGGCATCGAGGGAGTTCCCGGCGCCGCGACCGGGGCCGTGGTAGTGGCTGTCGACCGTGCGGGTCGCCCAGCCTGTGCGCCCGTCATCGATCAGTCCGAGGATATTGCGCGCGCCGTCGTCCATGGCGATCACCCAGTCGGCGAGCTGTCGCACCGCCTCGGCGGCGCGCGGCTCACCGGTCAGGTAGTAGAGGAACAACAGCCCGGAGGTGTAGTTGTTCTCCGCGCTCGGGCCGCCGCCGTGCGACGCGAATCGCGACGGACGGTTGGCCGCCGAATACGAACGTTGGGTCGCGGTGGCCGCGTCCCGGTAGTGCTCGGTGTGCCAGAACAAGCCACCGCTATACGCCGGCCTGTCCTCGGTGGTGTTGTACAAGTCGATGTCGACGACGTGGCGTGCCAGAGGCAGTGCCACGTCGCGCCACGCGGTGTCCCCGCTCCATAGATACTGCAGGAGCGCGCCGTAGATGACGTCGTACTGGTTGTTGTAGTGCGAGATCACGGGCGCGGGACCTTGGTAGAAGCGGCCTTCGTGATCGGCGAAGAGATCG
>Ga0307505_10001387_pt1 | contig 19724 bp, 18 predicted proteins | sample 23_S_MG_FD_202183 | JGI IMG/M metagenome (GOLD analysis project Ga0307505, IMG submission 202183) | Soil microbial communities from Populus trichocarpa stands in riparian zone in the Pacific Northwest, United States - 23_S | ecosystem: Environmental > Terrestrial > Soil > Riparian zone > Trees...
CTTCGTCCAGTGCGACCTCACCGATGCCGCGAGCACACGCCTCGCACTCGCCCGCTGTCCTAAGGCGACGCACCTCTTTTACACAGCGCGGGCGCAATTCTCCGATGCGAGCGTCGGCGTCGAGGACGTTGCGGGCAACCGTGCGATGCTCGCGCATCTGATCGACGGCGCCGAGGCGGCCTGCCCGGGCCTCCAGCACGTCCATCTTGTCGAAGGCACGAAATGGTACGGCATGCACATCGGTGCCATGCGCTTGCCGGCTCACGAGGATGATCCGCGGCACATGCCGCCGAATTTCTACTACGATCAGCAGGACCTGCTCAGCGAACGCGCCGAGAGCAGGCGCTGGACGTGGTCCGCTTCGCGCCCGGGCTTTCTCTATGACTTCGCGCCGGAGCGGCCCCGCAATCTCGTTCCACTGATCGGCGCCTGGGCCGGCATCTGCGCCGAGCTCGGCCTTCCGCTCGATTTTCCCGGCAAGCCCGCGTGCTACGACGCGCTGATGGAGGCGACGGACGCGTCTCAGCTCGCGCGCGGCATGAAATGGATGGCGACAGCGCCGGCCGCCCGCAACGAGGCTTTCAACCTTACGGACAGTTCACTTTTCCGCTGGTCCCGCCTGTGGCCGAAGATCGCGCGGCTCTATGGCCTCGACTGCGGCGTTCCGCGCCCTCTGAACCTCGGCAGGTGGATGGCGGATAAGGGGCCGCTATGGGACGCCATCGTCAAGCGTCACGGCCTCGTCGCACAGCCCATGGAAGCCGTGGTCACCTGGAACTTCGGCGATTTTCTATGGGGTCTCGAGCACGATATCGTCTCGAGCATGACCAAGATCAGACAAGCCGGCTTCCACGACACCATCGACACGGAAGACCGCATCCTGGCGCATCTCCAGCGCTACCGCGAGGCACGCCTTTTGCCCTGAACCGCGGCTGATCCTGCGTCATTTTAGCGGCGGATTTGGTTGCAAACGGGGGCGAGGCCACTATAGTCCGCGCGAAATCACGGCAGACGGTCGATGCGGCGGGCGCGACCTACGGAAGCCGGTCTACGCCCCCATTCATCATCCAAGACCCCTGGGAATAGCGCGCATGTCCACTTCACTGGTCTACGCTCAAGCCGGCGGCAGCGACTTCATGATTCAGTTGCTGCCGATCCTGCTTATGTTCGTGATCTTCTACTTCCTTCTTCTGCGCCCGCAGCAGCAGCGCGTGAAGCTTCACCGGGAGATGGTCGCCAACATTCGGCGCGGAGACGTGGTCGTGACGGGCGGTGGCATCATCGGTAAGGTCACGCGCGTGAAAGAAGGTGACGCCGAGGTCGAGGTCGAGATCGCCGAGAATACGCGCGTTCGCCTCATGCGCGGCACCATCGCCGAGGTGCGGGTCAAAGGCGAGGTCGCGAAGGCCGGCTGAGATGCCGCGCGCGACGGTTCGCCGCTTCTGAGCTTAGAGGTCCGGGAACGAGATGCTCCACTTTTCGCGCGTCAAGATGATCGCGATTCTGCTCGCCTGTTTGGTGAGCATGATGTTCGCGTTGCCGAACCTGTTCACGAAAGAACAGCTGGCATCGTGGCCTCGCTTCCTGCCGAGCAAGCAGATGCCGCTTGGCCTCGATCTCCAGGGTGGCGCCCATCTTCTGCTCGCCATGGACACCGAGGAGCTCCGACGCGAATGGTTGCAGACGCTTCGCGATGATGCGCGCCGCACGCTCCGCGACGCCAAGATCTTCCCGACGGGTGTCGGTATCGCCGGCAATCAGGTGCAGGTACGCCTCGCCAAGCCCGAGGAGGCGGATGCGGCCATCCGCGAGCTGCGCAAGCTCATTCAACCGCTCGGCAGCGCCATGCTCGGCACGAGCGGCGAAGATCTGACGATCACGAGAGGTGGCGACGGAACCATCCTCATAGCGCCGTCAGCGCAGGGACTTCAGCAGCGCGTCATTCATGCCGCGGGCGCTGCGATCGAGACCGTCAACCGGCGCATCAACGCCCTCGGGACGGCTGAATCGACAGTCGTGCGCCAGGGCGCGGACCGCATTCTCGTACAGTATCCGGGGCTGACCGACACCAAGGTGCTGAAGGATCTGCTCGGCCAGACCGCCAAGCTCTCCTTCCACGAAGTGCACCCGACCATGACAGCCGAGGAGGCACGGCAGGGACGCGTGCCGTCGGGGTACCGCGTCTTTGCGGCGAGCGAACGTGGTGATGAGCAGGGCGTATCGTACCTCCTGCGCGAGACGCCGGTGGTCCCCGGCGAGAATCTCGTCGATGCCCAGCCCGGCTTCGACCAACGCACGAACGAACCGATCATCTCCTTCCGCTTCGATCAGGCGGGCGCGCGGCGTTTCGGCCGCTTCACCCAGGAACACGTGGGCCGGCCCTTCGCGATCGTGCTCGATGACAAGGTTCTGTCAGCGCCGGTCATTCGCGAGCCCATTCTCGGCGGGTCTGGTCAGATCTCGGGAAGCTTCACGGTCGAGACCGCCAACACGCTCGCGGTTCAGCTCCGCTCGGGCGCACTGCCCGTCAAGCTGACGATCGCCGAAGAGCGCACGGTCGGCCCGTCCCTCGGCGCGGACTCGATCGAAGCCGGCAAACTCGCCTCGTTCGTCGGCGCCGGGATCAGTATGATCATGGTGATCGTTGCCTATGGCACATTCGGCGTATTCGCTGTCATCGGCCTCATCATGAACGGCACGATGGTGGTGGCGCTCATGTCTGCTGCCGGGACGACGCTGACATTGCCCGGCATCGCCGGCCTCGTCCTAACGGTCGGCATGGCCGTCGATTCGAACGTGATCATCTACGAGCGAATACGCGAGGAGCTGCGCGCCGGAAAATCCGCCGTGAGCGCCATCGATGCCGGCTTCACACGCGCTATCACGACCATTCTCGACAGCCAGCTCACGACGCTCGCAGCCGCGATCATCATGTTCTGGCTCGGCTCGGGGCCGATCCGCGGCTTCGCCGTCACCCTCACAATCGGCATTTTCACCTCGATCTTCACTGCCGTCACGGTCACACGCCTGCTTATCGCCCTCTGGCTGCGCGGTGAGCGCGCCAAGGCCGGCAGGATTGCTGTCCCGATCTGAGGTCGGCACGAGAGGATCTGAAAGGCCACACGACCATGCGCTTCGTTCCGCACTTCAAGGGTTACGACTTCTTCCCGCACGGGACGCACATCAACTTCATGCGTTTCCGCGACATCTGCTTCTGGGGCTCGATCGCCGCGATCGTGATCTCGATCGGACTGTTTTTGGGTATGGGCCTCAACTACGGCGTCGACTTCAAAGGCGGCTCCATGCTCGAGGTGCAGACCAAGTCCGGCGAGGCTGCCGATATTCAGGCCATCCGCGGCAAGCTTGGCGGCCTGGGCCTTGGCGACGTACAGATCCAGGCCTTCGGAACTTCGAACGACGTACTGATCCGCATCGAGTCACAGCCCGGCGGCGAGGAAGCGCAACAAGTCGCCATGCGCACGGTCATCGACGCCCTTGGCGACGGTTATGTCCAGCGGCGCGTCGAGGTCGTGGGACCGGCCGTCTCGGCGGAACTTCGGCGGACGGGTATACTCGCCGTCGCCGCCGCAATCATGGCCATCATGGCCTACGTCTGGTTCCGCTTCGAATGGCAGTTCGCCGTCGGCACGCTGCTCTCGCTGGCCCATGACGTGCTGGTCGTGGTCGGCGTATTCGCCTTCTTCCAACTCGAATTCGACCTTGGCATCGTCGCGGCGCTACTGACCATTCTGGGCTACTCGGTCAATGACACCGTCGTTGTGTCCGACCGAATTCGCGAGAACTTGCGAAAATACAAACGCATGGATCTCGGCGAACTGCTCAATCTATCCATCAACGAGACGCTCTCGCGCACGATCCTGACGGGCGTGACGACGATCGTGGTTCTGATCGCGCTGTTCATCTTCGGCGGCTCGGTTATGCGCTACTTCACGTTCGCCATGCTGCTCGGCGTGCTCGTTGGGACGTACTCGTCGATCTTCATCGCGGCGCCGGTCCTCGAATACCTCGGCGTGAAGCGAGAGACAGTGACCGGCGAAAAAGCCGCAGCCAGCGCCCGCAGCTGATCATTCGGCCGGCTGCGCGGCAGGAGTGCGTTTCATGCAGCCTGCGCCGCCACGCTATCCTGGCCGAGCGCCGATCGAGGCCTACGGCAACGGCGGTTTCCGCTTTGCCGGCATGAGCCACCGTGGCTCCCTGCTTTGCCTCGGCGAGGCCATCGTCGGCTGGCCGGCGGCGACCGCGGCGGGCCTCACGATCGACGACTTCGCGCTGCTGCTCGCTGAACCAGCGGGCATCGAGTTGCTGCTGCTCGGTACCGGGCGCGACTTTTGCCTCCCATCCGCAGCCCTGCGATCCGGACTGCGCGAAGCAGGCATCCGTATCGAGCCGATGGACACCGGCGCCGCGTGCCGCACGTACAATGTTCTGCTCGGCGAGGGCCGGCCCGTGGGCGCAGCCCTGATAGCCGTCGACTGAAGCCCCTTACATTGGCCGCCAATAGTCGGGCGCTTCCGCGCGAGGCTCGTTCGTGCTCTATCTGCTGCAGTGTAACGAGCCAGCCCGGTGATACCGATGCCCGCCATCCTCTCGAGTGCCCGCAACGCCCTACTCGCCGGCCTTGCGCTTGCGACAGTGGCGATCCTGGCAGCGATCGCAATGAATGGCACCGACTGGCTCGGCTTCAGCTCGTTCCTACTTCGCGCCATCCATGTCGTCGCGGCGATCATCTGGGTCGGCATGATCTGGTTCGTCAATTTCATCCAGCACCCGGCCGTCGTCGGCGCCGATGACGCCGGCCGCGCGACGCTCTTCCGCCTCGTCGTGCCGAAGGTTGCGATCCTATTCCGCCACGCGTCGCATCTCGTTCTGCTCTCGGGCGTGCTGCTGCTCCTGCCGACGGGCTACATGCTTTCATCGTGGGTGTATGGCGCGCCATTCCACATGCCGCTGGCCAAAGTGCTGTTGTTCTGGGGCGCGGTGGCTGGCGCAGTCGCCATGTGGGCCTTCGTGCACATGATCATATGGCCGAACCTGCAAGTCGTGCTGGGCGAGCGGCCGGGCAGCGCCGAAGAGAAGGCCGCCGCGAGGGCGAAAGTTGCCCTCTATGCCCGCGCCAATCTCTTGCTCGCCATACCGGTGACCGTCCTCATGGTCGCCGCCGCACACCTCTTCTGACGATGACGACGGCGCCGCTCGACGCGCTGAGGCAGGCGGCCATTGCGCGCGAGCCCGACCGCTACTTCGCCGCCACGCTGGCGCCCGAAGCCCGGTGCTACGACCTCATTGCCTTGACCGCATTCGCTGCCGAACTCGCCAATATTCCAACGCAGGTGCGCGAGCCGCTCGCCGGCGAGATCCGCCTGCAGTGGTGGCGGGATGCGCTTGCCGCAAAAGGCGATCAGTCAGCCGCGGGAAATCCCATTGCCGTCGCCATGCGAGGCGCGATCGCACGTCATGGTCTGCCAGCAGAGATCATCGACGGCGTGATCGACTCGTACGCCGATGCGCTGCACGGAGAGCGACCTGCGAATGAGCAGGCGCTGAGCGACCACCTGTCGGCCGGCGAGGGTGGCCTGTTCCGGCTCGCGGCGCGCATTTCGGCAGGTGATGAAACCGGCGAACTCTGGCCAATTTCGCGCGCCGCGAGCCTCGCGTATGGCCTGTCACGTGCCTTGTTGCGCCTTCCGTCCGAAGGAGACGCTCGGCTCCCGATCCCACGCACACTGCTCTCGGACGCCGACTTGGCGGAAGCTACCGCCGACATCAGGAACCCCGCCCTGTCGGCCGCGATCAGTGCACTCATCGCGCTTTCGCGGGGCGCGATGGCCGATATCTCGCCGCTGCTCGCGAAATTGTCACGGGCACAGCGTCTGCCCTTCCTGCCCCTGGCCATGGTTAGGCCCAACTTACGGGCCTTAGAAGCATGGCTGCAGCGAGGCGGCGCAACGCCGATCGAGCCCTTGTCGATCAGCCGCCTCCTGCGCATGACGTGGGCACATGCGAGCGGACGCCTCTGACTAAGTGAGGGACATGGCACGACACCGATACGCGAGCACGCTGAAAGGCCAGGCCATTGCGACGCGGTTCCTTTGCGCGCTCGCGGCGGCTCTGAGTTTGCTTGCTGTCGTTTCGGGTCACGCAGTCGCTGAGCCGCGCATAACGTGGCAGGTCGAGAACCCGTTCCGCCTTTTCAAGCGTCCGTCCGACAGCGAAGTGCATCGCGCGACCTACCAGGACCTTGGCGACAGCGAGCGCGCGACGCCCGTGCTCTCGGCCGAGCGAGCCCTGGCGCGGCGCCACCCGGGCGATGGCTGGGCGGCCGGCATGATGGATCAGATCTGCTGGTCGGCCGATCGTAACCGATATGGCTGCAAGGAAGCGCAAGACTATCTGCATCCGCGCGCGCATCGCGTTCTCGTCGTGCTGCGCGACGTACCCGATGCCGATCGCATCGACTGCACTTGGCTGACGACACCGCTCGCGCGCTCGGGTCTCGGCGGATCGGTCACGGCACGCTGCGATCAGGCTGTCGCGCTCATGGTCCCCTATCCCGTCGGCGCACGCGTGAGTGTCGAAGTCGGTGGCCGCGAGATCGCCACCACGACTGCCACGGTAACGGATCTGCTGGTCGTCGCCATGGGCGACAGCTTCGCTTCCGGCGAAGGCAATCCCGATGTTCCCGTGCGCTTCTCGCGCGAGCGCCGCGCCGACTACGGTTTCGGGCCAGCGAGCGAGCCGCTCACCGGTTATCCCGCCCGCGTCGGCCCCTGGCAGGCGATCGGCGACAGCGCCTTCATCCGCAACAATGCACGCTGGATCGATCAGGCCTGCCATCGCTCACTCTACTCGCACCAGCTGCGCGCAGCCTTGCAGCTCGCCGTCGAGGATCCGCATCGGGCCGTGACATTCATCGGCTATGCCTGCTCGGGCGCCGAGATCGTCGATGGGCTTTTCCGCCGCTACAAAGGCCATGAATGGGTGCCGAATCCGCCCGACGTCTCGCAGCTTTCCGCGATCGCGCAGGCGCAGTGCGGCCCGCATCGCGCCGAGGGGCAGGAGATGCCCGAGGCCTATCACATGCGCGGGCGCATACCCGAGCTCAAGGGTGGCCTCGTCCTTCGTCGCTGCGATGGCGACGACGCGCGCAAGATCGACCTCGTGCTCCTCTCCATCGGCGGCAACGACATCGGCTTCGCGCGCCTGCTCGCCAATGCCATTCTCTCGGACGAGTCGTCGCTGCGCCGGCTCAGCGGCTGGTTCGGACAGGTCCACGGCTTCCTCGCAGCTTCGGAGCTTCTCGACGGGCTTGAGGCGCGCCTGCTCGCGCTGAAGCGCGCGATACATGGCCAATTGCACATACCCTGGGCCGAAGCCGACAGGATCATGCTGGTTGCCTACCCGAGCCTCGCGATGCTGCCCGACGGCCGCCAGGTCTGTCCGGACGGGCGCGCCGGTATGACGGTCACGCCGGACTTCCTGCTCAGCGAGAACCGGGCGCGTGAGTCCATGGCCGCAGGCGAGCGTCTCGATGCCGTCATGGAAGACACGAGCAAGCAGAACGGTTGGACGTATGTCGCAGGCCATCGCCAGCAGTTCCGCGGCCGCGGGATTTGCGCCGGCTACACCGACAACGCCTTCACCGTCGCCGATGACCTGCGCCTTCCCCGCTGGACGGGGCGTCGTTGGGAGCCATTCAACCCCGCGGACTGGCAGGCCTATGCGCCGCGTCAGCGCTGGTTCCGCACGCCCAATGACGCGTTCATGACCGGCAATTTCCATGTGAGCGAGTCGCTCATCCAGAAAGTGCTCAAGCTCCAGGGCTTCTCCTCCTTCCAGCTCCTGCTCGCGAGCATCTACTCCGGCGCGTTCCACCCGACAGCCGAAGGCCAGGCCGCCATGGCGGACGCGGTGGTCATCGAAGCGCGGCGCGTGCTGGGGAAGTACGGCGCGCAATAGCACCGCCGCGCCTCAAGCCTCACGCACGCCGAGTATCTCGCGAAAGGCACGCTGGCCCTTCGGCGTGATCATGACCGCTCGCGATGCTTCCACGCGGCGAATCCAGCCTTTGTCGAAACTGAACTGGCAGATCGCGGCGCCGAGTTTGCCAGCAAGATGTGGCCGGCGCTCACTCCAGTCGAGGCAGGGACGGCAGAGAAGCCGCCGGTTCTTCGCCGGGGGCTCGGCTTCGAAGCGAACAACGTCGAGCCCGATGCGCTCGAAGAGTGCGAGACCGGATGGGCTGACGATACCCGCATCGCTGTCGAGCTCGACGTGACCTGCGGCGACGAGCGCATCTGCAATCGCCACGCCGAGGCGTCCCGCGAGATGATCGTAGCACGTGCGTGCCGCCCGAAGCGCCGCATCGCGCGGACCGGTGACGACGGTGCGCCTCGGCGGCTCGATCTCGGCCGCAACGTGCATGAGGTTTTCGAGCAACCGCGCCATGGAGGGCGTGGCGAGGCGGTGATAGCGATGGCGCCCCTGCTTCTCCATGGCGAGAAGGCCGGCGCTGGTGAGCCGCGCGAGATGGCTGCTCGCGGTCTGCGGCGTAATGCCGGCGACATGCGCGAGCTCGGAGGCTGTCAGCGCGCGTCCATCCATCATGGCCTGAAGCATGGCGGCGCGCGCCGGATCCCCGAGAAGAGCCGCGACGGATGCGAGCTTGGCTGTGGTGGGCATGATCGATCCTCGAGTTGTGCCACACAGAATGCAGCGCAGACCCTCCTGAATAGTTCGACCAGAACCGTAGCAATCCGAAGGTGCAACATGCAAAGTGCGGCGCCAGAGGGGTGCGGCACGGGCGAATTGCGGAATGTTCAGAAGCACGTTTTTCGGCTGGCGCGTGACAGCCGGCGCCTTTGTCCTCGCCATATTCGGCTGGGGGCTCGGCTTCTACTCGATGCCGGTCTTCCTCGGCGTACTGCACGAAACGCGCGGCTGGTCACTCGGCGTGATCTCAGGCGCCATTACCGTTCATATGCTCGTCGGATCGCTCATGGCAGCACGCTTGCCGGTGCTGCACGCGTGGGTCGGCTTGGCGCGGTACACGCAGCTCGGCGCTGTTCTGATCGCGGTGGGGCTGATGGGGTGGGCGCTGGCATGGGAGCCCTGGCAGCTCTATGTCGCGGCGGTCCTGAGCGGCGCAGGCTGGAGCTCCATGAGCGCACCAGCCGTCAATGCGATCGTCTCACCGTGGTTCGTGCGCGCGCGGCCCGCTGCGCTCGGCATGGCTTACAACGGCGGCAGCACCGGCGGCATCCTCTTCTCGCCATTGTGGGTCGCCGCGATTGCCTTTCTCAGCTTCCCGTATGCCGCCGCCGTACTCGGCCTGACGGCAGCCGTGATCATCTGGGTAATCGCCGCAACGCTATTTGCGCGCACACCCGAGCAGATGGGACTTCGCCCTGATGGCGACAGTCAAGGTGCCGCGCCGACCAATGTCACGTCACTCGACGCGCGACCTTTGCCGGGACGACTGCTCTGGCGGGATAGGCGCTTCATCACGCTTGCCGCCGCCATGGCTCTCAGCCTGTTCGCGCAGCTCGGTCTCGTCTCGCAAATGTTCTCGCTGCTGCTGCCGACTTTCGGCACCTACTATGCCGGCCTCGCCATTGCTCTGGTGACGGCCATGGCGATTGTTGGGCGCATGATTGTCGGATGGTTCATGCCGATCGGCGCCGACCGGCGCATCGTCACCTGCATCGGTTACACGATACAGCTCGCAGGATCTCTCGCGTTTCTGGCGGCAAACGGAACGAACGTGCCTCTGCTGCTGCTCGGTATCGTTATGTTCGGCGCAGGCTTCGGCAATGCCACGTCGTTGCCGCCGCTCGTCGCGCAGGTGGAATTCGTGAAGGAGGAAGTGCAGCGCGTCGTCGCACTCGTTGTGGGCATGGGGCAAATGGTGTTCGCGTTCGGTCCCGCAGCCTTTGGACTGATCCGGGAATGGACGGTTCATGGCGAAGCGGCCAGCGCAGGCGCGGCGCCGTGGGTATTCATCTCAGCCGCGATCTTTCAGGGTCTGGCGATCATGGCCATGCTGCTCGGCCGCAAGGCGCGACCGCTTCTTAGCCCGAACCAGTCCTGAGCAGGGAGCCGCGCAATGCCTACTGCGGTGCCCCAAAGAACATTCTTCGGCTGGCGGGTAACGGGCGGGGCGTTCGTGCTCGCCCTGTTCGGCTGGGGCCTGGGGTTCTATGGGCCGCCTGTCTTCCTCGGCGTGCTGCACGCAACGCGCGGATGGTCCCTCGGGCTGATCTCGAGCGCCATTACGCTTCACTACCTCGTCGGCGCGGCGCTTGTTACGCAGCTTCCAGCGCTGCACACCCGCTTTGGACTGGCCCCCTTCACACAGGCGGGCGGGGTTGCTCTGGCGCTCGGCACACTCGGATGGGCATTGGCCACCGAGCCCTGGCAGCTCTTTCTCGCGGCGGTTGTCAGCGGTATCGGCTGGAGTGCGACGAGCGCCGCCACCATCAACGCGATCATCGCGCCATGGTTCGTGCGTGCGCGACCCGCTGCACTCGGCTGGGCATATAACGGCGCGAGCATCGGCGGCGTCATTTTCTCGCCGCTGTGGGTGGCGGCCATCAGCGCACTCGGCTTTCCCATTGCCGCAGCCGCCATCGGAATCGCGGCTGCGCTCATCATCTGGCTGATCTCAGCGAAGCTCTTTGCGCGCACGCCCCAGCAGATGGGCCTCGCGCCCGACGGCGACACACAAGGCACAGCTCCCGTCAACGTCACCTCTCCTCACGCGCGCCCTCTGCCAGGCGCGCTGCTCTGGCGGAACCGTGCTTTTCTATCGCTGGTGATCGGCAATGCGCTCGGTTTGTTTGCGCAGCTCGGGTTGATCACCCACCTGTTCTCGCTGCTGCTGCCCGCACTCGGCGCACAGCGCGCCGGATTCGCCATGGCGTTCGTGACCGTGATGGCGATCACCGGGCGCGCCCTCATTGGCTGGCTCATGCCCATCGATGCCGACCGGCGGATCGTCGCCGGCGTTGGCTATGCGGCGCAACTCGCCGGCTCGCTTGTTCTCCTGGCGGCGGGTGGCTCGAATGTTCCGCTCCTGCTCGTCGGTATCGCGCTATTCGGCATCGGGTTCGGCAACGCCACATCCATGCCGCCGCTGATCGCGCAGGTCGATTTCGTGAAAGAGGATGTGCTCCGGGTGGTGGCGCTCATGGTGGCCATTGGGCAGGCGACGTATGCGTTCGCGCCAGCGGCCTTCGGACTGATCCGCGAGCTGATACCGCCTGCCGCGGATGCAAGTGCAGGCGCTGCGCCGTGGGTGTTCGTCGCCGCAGCCGTATTCCAGGGCCTCGCAATCGTCGCCGTTCTGGTGGGGCGCAAGCGTTAGATGATCCGCTTGCCTTTCATGCTGAAGTAGCCGCTGCGGCCGACGATGATGTGGTCGTGCACCTGGACGCCGAGCGGCCGCGCCGCATCGACGATCTGGCGCGTCATGTCGATGTCGGCTGACGACGGCGTCGGATCGCCCGAGGGGTGATTGTGTACGAGAATGAGCGCGGAGGCCGAAAGCTCGAGCGCACGCTTCACGACCTCGCGGATGTAGACCGGCGTGTGATCGACCGTGCCCGTCTGCTGGACCTCGTCGGCAACGAGCTGGTTGCGCTTGTCGAGGAACAGGATGCGAAACTGCTCTTTCTCGTCGAAGCCTTGCGCGGCGCGACAATAGTCGAGCACGGCCTGCCATGAGCCGAGGACCGTACGTCCGACGATCTGGCTTTGCATGAGGCGAAGTGCGGCTGCGCGGACAAGCTTGAGTTCGTCGACGACCCGCTCGCCCACCCCTGAGACCTCGCGCAAACGGCCTTCAGGCGCGTTGATCACCTCCGGAAAAGACCCGAACTGCGCAAGGAGAGCTTTGGCGAGCGGCTTGGTATCTCCCTGCGGCATCGCGCGGAAGAGGATCATTTCGATCAGCTCGTAGTCGGGAAGGGCATCCGGCCCGCCCTTGCGAAAGCGATCGCGGAGGCGCTTGCGGTGTCCGACGTGATGAGGCTGCTGGGCTGCGACCGCAGGCGCGTCCCAGAGCGCACCTTGCGGCGCATCGCCATTCTCGTCGGACGTGGCAGAGGGCAGAGGTGATCTACTGCGCCGTGCCATCGGTGAGCCCGCCTTCCCCGATCGCGTGCGGCTTAGTCGACTTTGTAGGGCGGGCAGTGAAGGCCCGCAGGCGAGTAGGTGAAGACCTCGCAGCCGTCCTCGGTGACGCCAACCGTGTGCTCGAACTGCGCCGAGAGCTCGCGGTCGCGGGTTACGGCGGTCCAGCCATCCGGAAGGATCTTCACCGATGACTTACCGAGGTTGATCATGGGCTCGATGGTGAAGAGCATCCCCGGCTTCAGCACGGGACCCTCGCCCTTGGTGCCGTAGTGCAGGATGTTCGGGCGATCATGGAAAACCCGGCCGAGGCCGTGGCCGCAGAAATCGCGCACGACGCTGCACCGCTCGCCTTCCGCGTAGGCCTGGATGGCCGCGCCGATATGGCCGGTCGTGTGCCCGGGCTTGACGGCCGCGACACCACGCATGAGCGCCTCATACGTCACCTCGATGAGCCGCTCGGCCTTGCGCGGGATCGTGCCGACGCCATACATGCGGCTCGTATCGCCATGCCAGCCGTCGAACACCAGCGTCACATCGATATTGAGGATGTCGCCCTCGCGCAGCGGCTTGGGGCCCGGAATACCGTGGCAAACGACGTGGTTGACCGACGTGCAGATGGACTTCGTGAAACCGCGGTAGTTGAGCGGGGCAGGGATCGCGCCATGATCCATGGCGAACTCGAAGGCGAGATCGTCGAGACGTTCCGTCGTCACGCCCGGCTTGACGAAGGCCGTCAGCATGTCGAGCGCCTCGGCCGCGAGCTGCCCCGCCCGGCGCATGCCGGCAAAGGCCTCGGGTCCGTGCAGCGGGATCTGGCCGTCGCGGCGCGCCTGGGTGCGCGCGTATTCGAGATTGGACATTCTATAAGCCTGTAAACGGGTTTCGCGGCAGAATCGAGCCCATAGGCCGGGCAAGGATCATCGCGCGCATTCGTTGCCAAACAATCTAGCCAATTGCCGCCGGAGTGCAATGCGCGGGATGGTTATCAGCCGTGCGTAGAGGTTGCGTAAATACACCCGGGCATGGCATGCGGGCCCGCAGCAAGGCACCCAAAAGGCGCGGACAGGACACCATGCAACTGGACAAGCTGAAAACAACGGCGGGCCTCGATGTGGCCGGCAAGCGTGTGCTCGTCAGGGCCGACCTCAACGTGCCGGTGGCGGAAGGGCGCGTCACGGACGCGACACGTCTGACGCGGCTCGTGCCCGGAATTCTGGACCTCGCTGACCGGGGGGCGAAAGTCATTGTCCTCTCCCACTTCGGCCGGCCAAAAGGCGCGCGGGTGCCGGATATGTCGCTGAAGCCGGTGGCCGAGGCGCTCGGCAAGGCATTGGGACGGCCTGTGGCTTTCGCTGGGGATTGCATCGGCGACGAGGCAGCCAAAGCCGTTGCCGGACTTGCCAATGGTGGCATCCTGGTGCTGGAGAACCTGCGCTTTCACAAGGGCGAGGAGAAGAACGATCCCGAACTCGCCGCCGCCCTCGCAAAGCTTGGCGATATCTTCGTCGGCGATGCCTTCTCCTGCGCCCATCGCGCGCACGCATCCACGGATGCCATTACGCGCCTTCTGCCGTCCTATGCCGGGCCGCTCCTCATGGAGGAGATCAACGCGTTGAGAACCGCGCTCGAGCATCCCAAGCGGCCGACGGCGGCAGTCGTCGGCGGTGCCAAAGTCTCGACCAAGATCCCCGTGCTCACGAACCTCATGGCCAAGGTCGATCACCTGATCATCGGCGGTGGCATGGCCAATACGTTCCTGCTCGCAAAGGGCCACGCGATCGGCAAGTCGCTGGCCGAACCCGACCTCGTGGGCACCGCGCGCGAGATCATGGACGCGGCGGCGGCCAAAGGCTGCACGATCGTGCTGCCCGTCGATGGTGTGATCGCGGCTGAGTTCAAGGCCGGCGCGGCGAGCCGCGTGGTGGACGTGACGGCCATCCCCGCCGACCAGATGGTGCTCGACGTCGGGCCGAAGTCGCTCGCTCATCTCTCCAAAGTCATCGAGGGCTGCCGAACATTGCTCTGGAACGGCCCGCTCGGCGCCTTCGAGATCGCCCCCTTCGGCGAGGGCACGTTCGCGCTCGCGCGGCAGGCAGCGACCATGACCAAGGCGGGTAGGCTCGTCTCCGTCGCCGGCGGTGGCGATACGGTCGCAGCGCTCAATGCCGCGGGCGTGACGGAGGACTTCACGTATGTCTCGACGGCGGGCGGGGCCTTCCTCGAGTGGCTCGAGGGACGCGAACTCCCAGGCGTGACGGCACTCGCCCGATGAACGACGCTGCACGGAAGCTCCGGCCCAAAGCCATAGTCTTCGACCTCGACGGCACGCTCGTCGACAGCGCGCCGGAAATTGCCAGCGCGCTCAATACGGCAATGTCGGAGATCGAGCAGCCGCCATTTCCGCTGACCGAGGTACAATCGTTCATCGGTGGCGGCGCGAAAGTCGCACTCCAGCGCGCGCTGGCGGCACGAGGCACCCACATCGAAGCTGCCGTCTTCGATGCGATGATGACCTCGTTCTACAAGAAGTATGCTGAAGTCTCCGCGGCGGGGAACGGCCTCTATCCCGGTGTCGTAGAGACGCTATCCGCGCTCCGCGCCGGCGACATCCCACTTGGGGTGTGCACGAATAAGGCGGCCCACATCACGACAATCGCCCTCGAAGCGCTCGGGATCGCGCGCTTCTTCTCGACGGTCGTCGGCGCGCTCGATGATGTTCCGCGCAAGCCCGCGCCCGACATGCTGCTCAGGGCTCTTGCCGACCTCGGGACGCGGCCCGCCGACGGCTTGGTCGTGGGTGACAGCAGATCCGATGTCGGCTCCGCACGTGCCGCCGGCTGCCCCGTGATCGCTGTCAGCTATGGTTACCCACACGGTCCTGTCGCCGACCTCGGGGCCGACGCCGTGATCGACCGAATGCCCGATCTACTGCAGCTGATCGGGGTTCCCCGCTAGGCCGCGCTGAACAACAACCGGCAAACCGAGTCCAAGGACCAGCGCTCCGCGGCCAATAGTGCCCAATATTTGCGGTTTTCGAGACCGAAATATGCTGCTAGACCAAAACCCGAAAATTTCAAGGGTTCGTGCGAAAATCGCACGGCAGGGGGAGGATACGGATGGGGGCACTCGCCAGCTACATCCGCTTTGCCGAATGGGTGAACGAAAAGGTCGGCCAAGCGGTCGGCTGGCTCAGCCTAATCACCGTTCTCGTCTGCTTCGTCGTCGTCGTGATCCGTTACGTCTTCCACACAGGTTTTGTATGGATGCAGGAACTGTACGTGTGGACGTACGGCCTGTCGTTCATGCTGGGCTCCGGTTACGCGTTCCTCGCCGGCCGGCACGTGAGCGTCGACATCTTCTCAGCGCGCTGGACGCCAAAGTTCAGAGCTAAGATGGAGATCTTCTGCTCCATCATCTTCCTGTTCCCGTGGCTGCTCATGGTTGGCTACTACACATGGGGTTACTTCCTCGACTCGGTGTGGCTCCGCGAGACCTCCCAGCAAGTCGGCGGCATGCCGGGCCTTTATGTCCTGAAGGGCGCCATTATGGCCTTCTGCGTCCTCATGGGGCTGCAGGGGCTGGCAAACTGCGCTCGGGCTATTCTCATCCTGAATGACGCCGAGCACCTAGCGCCCAAGCGCGAGATCGCCGGCCTCGGCGAGGCAACCGCCTAGCACCGCTTCATTCCTGCACAGGTTTCCTTGCCAATGATGAGCGCCCTTACCACTGGCGACATTCTCTCGATCGTGCTGTTCATCGGCATTTGCACGACGCTGATGCTCGGCTACCCGATCGCGCTGACACTCGCCGGCACCTCGATCATCGTAGCCGTTCTCGGTCACGCATTCGGAGCCTTCGACTACTCGATTCTGAATGGCGTGCCATCGCGCTATCTCGGCAGCATGACGAATGACGTGCTCGTCGCCGTGCCACTGTTCATATTCATGGGGCTCATTCTCGAGAGGTCCGGCATCGCCGAACGGCTCATCACAACGATGGGCCAGCTCTTTGGCAGGCTGCGCGGTGGCCTCGCCTACTCTGTGATCATCGTCGGTGCGCTGCTGGCTGCCTCGACGGGTGTCGTCGGCGCGACTGTCATCACGATGGGGCTGATCGCCCTTCCGACGATGCTCCGCGCGGGATATGCCAACCGCGTCTCGACCGGCGTCATCTGCGGATCGGCGACGCTTGCGCAGATCATCCCACCGTCGACAGTGCTCATCTTCGTCGGCGACCTTCTTGCCGGCATCAACCAGGAAGCACAGCTCCGGCGCGGCAACTTTACGCCGGATCCGATTTCGGTCGGTGATCTCTTCGCGGGCGCGCTGATCCCCGGCGCTATCATGGTATGCCTGTACCTTCTGTGGATCATCTATAAGGCGATCTTTCAGCCGAACGAAGTGCCGGCATTGAAGATGACGGACGAGGAGCAGAAGGGGCTCTCCTGGCGCGTCATCTCGGCGCTTATTCCTCCCCTGCTGCTCGTGCTCGCAGTGCTCGGCAGTATCTTGTTGGGCTTCGCGACACCCTCGGAGTCGGCGTCGGTCGGCGCAATCGGAGCGATGCTGCTGGCCGCCATGAACGGCAGGATGTCCTTTGCGACGCTGCGTTACGCATCCATGAACACGATGATGACCACGTCCGTCATCTTTGTGATCGTCATCGCGGCTTCGCTATTCTCGCTCGTGTTCCGTGGGCTCGGCGGAGAGCACATGGTCGAGGAGGCCCTGAGGAACGTCCCAGGAGGCGTCAACGGCGCACTCTTCGTCGTGATGTTCATCATGTTCATCCTGGGATTCTTTCTCGACACCTTCGAGATCATCCTGATCATGCTGCCGGTATGCGGTCCCGCGCTTCTGATGCTGGGCGTTGATCCGGTCTGGCTCGGCATTCTCATGGGCGTGAACCTGCAGACGAGCTTCCTCACGCCGCCGTTCGGCTTCACGCTGTTCTACATGCGGAGTATCGCGCCGCCGAGCATCACAACAGGTGAGATCTGGATCGGCTCGATCTCTTGGACTTGGCTGCAGGTCTTCGCGCTCGGTCTCGTGTGGGCTTTCCCGGGCACAGCGACGTGGCTACCAAAGTATCTGTTCGGCGGCCCGACGACGCCTGCTGCCATTCATGGTCCGGCCACAGCCGGCGAGAAGCCCGGAAGTGCCCCGCCCCGGAGCCTCGATTCGATCCTAGGCACCACGAAATTCGACAAGGATGGAATGCCGATCGAATCGGACAATCCATTCTCCCCGAAGAAATAGGTCGATCGCACCATGAACCTTGTAGATCTCGAATGGGGCGTCGGCCTGCTGGCTCTTTGGGCGGTGACCTTCGTCGTCCTTTGGAAGACGGTTGATCGTCCCGGACGACCGGGCATCATCAAGGGGCAGCTTGTGACCGAGCACTTCCTCCTCGCTCACATCCTCCTCCTGATCGTCGCCATTAGTATGCTGGTTAAAGGCTCCGGCTACTTCAACTAGCCACCAGTTCAGCCGACCACGAAACAAAAAAGCCCCGCGACAGGATCTGCCGCGGGGCTTCTTTTCTTGAGCGTCAGCTCGTCAGGTCGGGAACTTGTAGTCGAGCAGGCGGGCATTGAGGAAGCCCTGCTCGGCAATGCGGTTCCAGCTCGACTGCTCGCGACGCGCCTTGAGGAACGACTCGATGACTTCCTTAGTCACCGCGTCGCCGCCGTCACGCAGCTCCTGAATGACTTCGCCGCACTTCTCTCCGTAAACCTGGAGGAATTCGTTCGGGAAGCGCTTGAGCTGCACATTGTGCGTGCCGATCAGCGTTTGGAGCGACGCGCCGTTGCGGGCGTTGAACTCGGCCGTGAACCTCAAGTTCTCCTGGGCAATACACGCCTCGAAGATCGTGCGCACATCCTTCGGGAGAGCCATCAGCTTCTTCTTGTCGACCGTCACTTCGATCTGCGTGCCAGGCTCGTGCATACCAGGCCAGTAGTAGTACTTCGCGACCTTGAAGAACCCGAACGTCAGGTCGTTCCACGGACCAACCCACTCGGTCGCGTCGATGGCGCCCGACTGGAGCGCGGCGAAAATTTCGCCACCGGGCAGGTTCACGACCGTAAGGCCCATCTTCTTGAGCGCCTCGCCGCCGAGTCCCGGGATGCGCATTTTCATGCCGCTGACGCTGGCCGCGCTGGTGATCTCCTTGTTGAACCAGCCGCCCATCTGCACGCCGGTCGAGCCCGCGTGATAGCCCTTGAGGTTGAACGGATCGAGGACCTTGTCCCAGAGCTCCTGGCCGCCGCCATACTGCATCCAGGCTTCCTGCTCGGCCGTCGTGAGGCCGAACGGCACGGTCGAGTAGAACATGAGCGCCTTGCTCTTGTTCGGCCAGTAGTAAGGTGTCGCGTGCATGAGATCGGCGGCACCGCGCGTCACGGCGTCGAAGCTCTCGAACGGCGGAACAAGCTCGCCAGCGGAGTAGACCGTGATCTTCAGACGGCCTTCGGTGGCAGCCTCAACCGAGTTTGCGAAGCGCACCGCGCCCGTGCCCTGACCGGGGAAATTTTTCGGCCAGGTCGTCACCATCTTCCATTCGATTCGCGACTGGGCGATGGCCGGTGTCACGATCGCCGAGGTGCCAGCAGCGGCACCTGCGACGGCAGCCCCTTTGAGGAACTGACGCCTCTTCAACGTCTTCGGTAGCTCTGCCATTTCTATGTTTCTCCCTGGACTTAAGCGGACGTACGCGGATCAATTCCGTGGCCGCCCAGCGAATGGGCGATGTCCGTCGCGAGTATTGGGGAGTCATTTGAAATTTGGCAATCTGGACTTAAGGCGGCGCCCAAAAGATCAGCAGCGCACTGTGCGGGACACGGGTGTGCGGCGCGATCTTCTTGACTTCGCCCCGTATCGGCGCCCCCATTCACCTTGGACTGCCATCGCATTCGGGGAAAATGAACCATGCTGCCACTTGCCGCCTATGCCGACCGGATGTCTGTCCGGCCAGGAGAGACCATCGCATTCAAGGTCTCGAGCATAGACGACGTGCCCTACACAGCGCGGCTGGTGCGCGTGATCTCGGCTGATGCCAATCCGGCCGGCCCCGGCCTCGTCGAGGAACCCATCGAGGCGGAGTTTGCCGGAGCGCACAAAGGGCGCTTCCAGCCCGTACACGCCGGCTCTTACGGCATCGTCGAGCAGAGCGTCGATCTCGGCACGATGGGCAGCCTGAGCCTCGTCGCGACAATCTGGCCAACGCGTCCGGGCATTGGTCGACGGCAGGGCATTCTTTCGGCCTACGACCCGGCCGTGCGACGCGGCATCGCCGTGGCCATCGGCGAGGATGGCAGCGTCGAGGCGCTGCTCGGCGCCACGCGCGTCAAGACCCGCGTTCCTCTCGAGGATCGCCATTGGTATCGCGTGTTTGCCGTCTACGATGCCGCGACGGCGACGCTTACGGCCGGGCATGTGCGTCTCGACGCCGGCCGTCCCGTGGGGGCGCCGCGCACGGCGAGCACCAAGCTCGAAGCAGGTGCCGCAGCCCTCCCTGCCGCCGGAATGCCATGGATCATCGGCGCGCTCGGCGGCACGCCCGTGAAGGGC
>Ga0307505_10001388_pt1 | contig 19722 bp, 14 predicted proteins | sample 23_S_MG_FD_202183 | JGI IMG/M metagenome (GOLD analysis project Ga0307505, IMG submission 202183) | Soil microbial communities from Populus trichocarpa stands in riparian zone in the Pacific Northwest, United States - 23_S | ecosystem: Environmental > Terrestrial > Soil > Riparian zone > Trees...
AGCAGATCATCTTCGAGGCGTTCCAGCAGGCCGACGGCTCGACCAGCCGCAAGTACGGCGGCACCGGCCTGGGCCTGGCGATCTCGCGCGAGCTCTCGCGCCTGCTGCGCGGCGAGATCCGCCTGGTGAGCGCGCCCAACAAGGGCAGCGTGTTCTCGCTCTACCTGCCGCAGGCGTTCCCGCCCTCGCGCGTGGCGCGCAAGTCGAGCGACGCCGTGGCGGTGGCGAATCCCGCGATCGAGGCGGCGCGCGTCGCCGCCGAGCGCCGTGTTGCCGATGCCCAGGCCTACATGCCGGAGCGGCAGGAAGAGGAGGCGGCGACCGGGTTGAACTCTCCGCCACCGATCCCCGTCAACGAGGCCGACGACGACCGGGAGTCGGTGCACCCCGGCGACCGGGTCGTGCTGATCGTGGAGAACGACCTGGCATTCGCGCGCGTGCTGCTGGAGTCGGCGCGCAGCCAGGGCTTCAAGGGCGTCGTCACGACCCAGGGCACCGCGGCGTTGTCGATGCTGGCCGAATACCGGCCGGCGGCGATCCTGCTCGACATCTTCCTGCCCGACATCGAGGGCTGGCGGGTGCTGTCGCGGCTGAAGAACGACCTCACCGTGCGCCACACCCCGGTGCACGTGATCTCCACGGAGGAGGCGCGCGACCGCGCGATCGACTCGGGCGCGCGGCGCTTCATCGCCAAGCCGCTGCAGAGTCGCAAGGCAGTCGACGAGGTGCTGGGCGAGATCTACGCGTTCACCACCAGCAGCCATCGCAAGCTGCTGCTGGTCGAGCCCGACGGCGTGCGGCTGAAAACGATCCGCGAGTTCCTTTCCGGGCTCGAGGACGTCGAGGTCGTGGCCACGACCGATGGCGCCAAGGCCGCGGAGATGATCCGCGCGGCGAAAGTCGACTGCGCAGTGGTCAACCCCGAGACGCCCGAGCTCGAGCTCGCCACGCTGATGGAGGAGATCCGCGACATGGAGCTCGTCGCCCCGCCCGTTATCGCGTTCGGCCGGCAGTCGGCCTCGGTGGGCGCGGCGAGCGTCGCCTACAGCCACGCGCCGGGCGTGCGCGAGGCGCGCTCGCTGGAGCGGCTGCTCGACCAGGTCGTGCTGGCGCTGCACATCGACGTGACACACCTGTCGGAGCGCCATCGCAAGACGATCGAGGACACCGCGGGCTCGACCAAGGCGCTCGGCGGCCGGCGCGTGCTGATTGTCGACGACGACATCCGCAACATCTTTGCGCTTTCGTCGGTGCTCGAGGACTACGGCATGGAGATCCGCACGGCCGACACCGGACGCGAGGCGATCGAGATCGCGCGCAAGGGCGGGCTCGACGTCGTGCTGATGGACATCATGATGCCGGAGATGGACGGGCTGGAGACCACGCGCGAGATCCGCAAGGTCCCGTCGTGCAAGGACCTGCCGATCGTGGCGGTGACCGCGAAGGCGATGAAGGGCGACAGGGAGCGATGCATCGAGGCGGGCGCCTGGGATTACCTCTCCAAACCGGTCGATCGCGAGCAGCTGCTCACGGTCCTCAAGGCGTGGCTCTACCGATGAACGCGATCAACATGGACGCCCAAACGATCTCCGCGCACGCCCCGGTGGAGGATTCCGTCGCGACGACGCATGCCGAGCGCTCGAACATCCTCATCGTCGACGATCGCCTCGACAAGCGGGTGGTGTTCCGCACCATCCTGGAGGAACTCGACCAGAACATCATCACCGCGTCTTCAGGCGAGGAGGCGCTGCGCTGGCTGCTGGACAACGAAAGCGCCGTGATCCTGCTGGACGTCAACATGCCCGGCATGGACGGGCTGGAGACCGCGGAGCTGATCCGTTCGCGGCGCAAGTCGGCGCACACGCCCATCATCTTCATCACCGCCTTCGCCGACGAGATGCACACGGCGCGCGGCTACTCGCTGGGCGCGGTCGACTACATCCTGTCGCCGGTGGTGCCCAACATCCTGCGCAGCAAGGTAAAGGCGCTGGTGCAGCTGCACCGCCTCAACGCCGAGCTGAAGAAACGTTCTGACGAACGGGTGGCGCTCGTGAAGGAGCAGGCGGCGCGCAGCGTGGCGGAGGAATCGCAGCGGCGTGCGAGCTTCCTCGCCGAGGCCGCGCAGGTGATGGCGAGCTCGCTCGACGTCGACACCATCCTCAAGGGCTCCTCGGGCCTCACCGTGCCCTTCCTCGCGGACTTCGCCGCGATCGTGCTGGTGGGCGAGGGCGGGGCGTCGCGCGCGCGGCGCACGGCCTCGGTGGCGGGATGGGACGGCTACCTCGGGGAGAGCCAGGGCGCCTTCGAGGCGGCGCTCAAGGACATGCTCGCGCGCGTGGTCGCCTCGGGCGCGCGCATGCATGCCGATCGCCTCGTTCCCGCCTCGGTAGACGCGAAGGAGGGTTCCCCGGGCGAGATCCATGGATTCCCGCTCGTCACGCGCGGCCGCACCGCGGGCGCGCTCATGATCGCGCTCGGCCCGTCCTCGCGTCGCCTCGCCGGCGCCGACCTGGGCCTCGCCGAGAACGTCGCCGGGCGCGCGGCCACGGCGCTCGACAACTGCCTGCTGTACGAGGAGATCCAGAAGGCGGACCAGCGCAAGAACGAGTTCCTCGCCACGCTCTCGCACGAGCTGCGCAACCCGCTCGCGCCCATCCGGACGGCGCTGCACATGCTGCGCGGCGGCGAGCTCGACGCGGCGCGGGCGCGGCCGCTGCTCGAGACCATGGACCGCCAGATCGGGCAGATGACGCGGCTGGTCGAGGACCTGCTCGACATCTCGCGCATCACCCGCGGCATCATCCAGCTCAACCCCGAGGCGGTGGACGTCGCGGCAGAGGTGCGCGCGGCGCTCGAGTCGTGCGCGGGCTCGGTCGAGGCCGGGCGCCACGAGGTGTCGGTAAACATGCCGGAGGTCGCCCTGCGGGTGAGGGCGGACCGCGTGCGCCTGCAGCAGATCCTCGAGAACCTGGTGCTCAACGCCGCCAAGTACACCGATCCTGGCGGGCGCATCGAGATCTCGGCGCGCCGCGAGGGCGACGAGGTCGCCATCGAGGTCCGCGACAACGGCATCGGCATCGAGCCCGACAAGCTGCAGCAGGTCTGGGAGCTCTTCGTCCAGGTCGACGACTCGCACGAGCGCACGCGCAAGGGACTGGGCATCGGGCTCGCCCTGGTGCGCGACCTGGTGCAGCGCCACGGCGGGCGCGTCGAGGCCGCGAGCCAGGGCCTGGGCCACGGCAGCACCTTCACCGTGCGGCTGCCGCGGGCCGAGGAAGGCGAGAGCGCCGCGCAAGAGGAGCCGCGAGCGCAGGAGGCGGGCCTCGCCGGCGGGCACCGCGTGCTGATCGTCGACGACAACGTCGACGCGGCCGAGACGCTGGCGATGATGCTCGAGATCCTCGGGCAGGATACGCGCCAGGCGCACGACGGCCGCGAGGCCCTCGTGGTGGCGGCCGATTACAAGCCCGAGCTCGTGTTCATGGACATCGGGCTACCCGGCATCTCCGGGCTCGAGGCCTGCGAGCGCATGCGCAACGACCTGGGAATGCGCGAGACCTATCTCGTCGCGCTCTCGGGCTATGGCACCGAGGAGGACCGGCGCAAGTCGCTCGCGGCGGGATTCGACGACCACCTGGTGAAGCCGCTCGATCCCGGGGCGCTGCCGGGCATCCTCGGCAACGCGGGCAACGGCAGCCGCGCCGCGCCTTGAGGCATGGGGTAGAATTCCATCCAGGAACGGGGCTGAAAGGGCCGCCATGGTTATGAGACCGCCAACTACGAGGTTCACCGGAGGTTATCGGTAGGCGGGCTCGCGTCCGGGATTCGGTGAGAAAAAGCGCGGCTCGTCCGCGCTTTTTGTTTTTTGGTGGCTAGGCCCCGTCCGATCGCTGCAACCGCAGCGGACGGGGTGACGATGAGGTTTCCATGGTGAACATCACGCTCCCGGACGGCTCGGTCCGGAAATTCGACAACCCCGTCTCGGTGGGCGAGGTCGCCGCGTCCATCGGCCCGGGGCTCGCCAAGGCCGCGCTCGGCGGCAAGGTTGACGGCAAGCTGGTCGACGTCTCGCACCGCATCGGGCAAGACGCGAAGCTCGCGATCGTCACCGACAAGGACCCCGAGGGCCTCGACCTCATCCGGCACTCGGCTGCGCACCTGCTCGCCTACGCGGTAAAGGAGCTCTTCCCGGACGCGCAGGTGACGATCGGCCCGGTGATCGAGAACGGCTTCTACTACGACTTCGCCTACAAGCGCGCCTTCACGCCCGAGGACCTCGTCGCCATCGAGAAGCGCATGGGCGAGCTCGCGAAGAAGGACATCCCGGTCGCGCGCGAGGAGTGGAAGCGCGAGGACGCGGTCAGGTTCTTCGAGTCGATCGGGGAGAAGTACAAGGCCGAGATCATTTCGGCCATACCTGCCGAAGAGGGCATCAGCCTCTATCGCGAGGGCGACTTCATCGACCTTTGCCGCGGCCCGCACGTGCCCTCCACGGGCAAGCTCAAGGTCTTCAAGCTGATGAAGGTCGCCGGAGCGTACTGGCGCGGCGACTCGAAGAACGAGATGCTCCAGCGCATCTACGGGACGGCCTGGGCGAAGAAGGAGGACCAGGACGCGTACCTCACGATGCTCGAGGAGGCGGAGAAGCGCGACCACCGCCGTATCGGCGCGCAGCTCGACCTCTTCCACCTGCAGGACGAGGCGCCGGGGATGGTCTTCTGGCATCCCAAGGGCTGGGCCATCTGGCAGCAGGTCGAGCAGTACATGCGCCGCGTGTACCAGGACAACGGCTACCAGGAGATCCGCTGCCCGCAGATCCTCGACAAGTCGCTGTGGGAGCGCTCGGGACACTGGGAGAACTACAAGGACAACATGTTCATGACGGAGTCGGAGAAGCACGACTTCGCCGTGAAGCCGATGAACTGCCCCGGGCATGTGCAGGTGTTCAACAAGGGAGTGCGCAGCTACCGCGAGCTGCCGCTGCGTTACGGGGAGTTCGGCGCCTGCCACCGCAACGAGCCCTCGGGCGCGCTGCACGGGATCCTGCGCGTGCGCGGCTTCACGCAGGACGACGGCCACATCTTCTGCACGCCCGGGCAGATCCTGCCGGAGTGCATCGCCTTCACGGCGCTGCTGCAGAAGGTCTATCGCGACTTCGGCTTCGCCGGCATCATCTACAAGGTGGCGACGCGGCCCGAGAAGCGCGTGGGCTCGGACGAGTCGTGGGACCGCGCCGAGGAGGCGCTGATGGAATCCCTTCGGCGCTCGGGCTGCGAGTACGCGGTCTCGCCCGGCGAAGGCGCCTTCTACGGGCCGAAGATCGAGTATTCGCTCAAGGATGCCATCGGCCGCGTGTGGCAGCTGGGCACGATGCAGGTGGACTTCAACATGCCGGGCCGATTCGGTGCGGAGTACGTCGCCGAGGACAACTCGCGCCAGGTCCCGGTCATGCTGCACCGAGCCATCGTGGGCTCGTTCGAGCGCTTCATCGGCATCCTGCTCGAGAACCACGCCGGCGCGCTGCCGCTCTGGCTTGCCCCCGTCCAAGTAGTGGTCATGAACGTGACGGACCGCGCGGAGTCGTATGTCCGGGAAGTCGAGGGGCGCCTGCGCGAGGCCGCATTCCGCGTCGCCGCCGATTTGCGGAACGAGAAAATTACGTATAAAATTCGGGAACATAGCATTCAAAAACTTCCTTACCAGCTGGTTCTCGGAGATAAGGAAGTCGCCGCAAGGACGGTCTCAGCGAGAACGCGTGCCGGGGAGAACCTGGCGCCGGTCCCGCTCGAGGCCTTTATTTCGCGCCTGAAGGACGAGGTAGCGGCGCGCAGATGATCTCCAAGGACCTAATTTTTAAAGGATTTTCCGCATAGCTCAGGACAAAGCAGTACGCATCAACGGCGAGATCAATTGCCCCGAGGTTCGCCTCGTTGGAATCGAGGGGGATCCGATCGGCATCGTGAGCATCACCGAAGCGATGCGCATGGCGGAAGAGGCGGAAATCGACCTGGTCGAGATCGCTCCCACGGCCAAGCCTCCGGTTTGCCGGCTGATGGACTACGGCAAGTTCAAGTACCGCGAGAGCAAGAAGGCGCACGAGGCGAAGCTCAAGCAGAAGCAGATCCAGGTGAAGGAGGTGAAGTTCCGGCCTGGGACCGACGAAGGCGATTACAAGATCAAGGTGCGCAACCTCACCCGCTTCCTCACGGAGGGCGACAAGACCAAGGTGACGTTGCGCTTCCGCGGGCGCGAGATGGCGCACCAGGAGCTCGGCATGGCGCTGTTGAAGCGCGTCGAGGCCGACCTGGCCCCGGTGGGGACGGTGGAGCAGTGGCCGAAGCTCGAAGGACGCCAGATGATCATGATCCTGGCGCCAAAGAAGAAGCACTAGCAGCAGAACGTATGATTGGGCCCCGCCCCGGGTTAAGGATTCCCGGGGTGACAGTCCGGGGTGACGACGCAGTCACAAGGTGACTGCTGGTTCGAAAGCGCGGAGCGGTTCCGCCACCAGCTGCACCAATGCAAGGAGGGCAACCATGCCCAAGATGAAGACCAAGAGTGGCGCCGCCAAGCGCTTCCGGGTCCGCGGAAGCGGCTCGATCAAGCGTTACTCGGCGGGCAAGCGCCACATCCTCACCAAGCGCACCACCAAGAACAAGCGTCAGCTTCGCGGCGTGGGTTCGGTCCATTCGACCAACCTCAAGCACGTGAAAGCGATGCTTCCCAACGGATAAGGAGCCGCCATGCCTCGCGTAAAACGTGGAGTCACGGCGCGCGCGCGCCACAAGAAGGTCCTCGACCAGGCCAAGGGGTACCGCGGCCGCCGCAAGAACGTATACAAGATCGCCAAGGAAGCGGTGATGCGCGCGGGGCAGTACGCCTACCGCGACCGCCGCAACAAGAAACGCGAGTTCCGCGCGCTGTGGATCGCCCGCATCAACGCAGGCGCCCGCGGTGCGGGCGTGACCTACAGCCAGTTCATGGCGGGCTTGAAGAAGGCCGGCATCGAGGTCGATCGCAAGGTGCTGGCGGACCTTGCGGTGTTCGACAAACCTGCATTCGGCAAATTCGTCGAGCAGGCCAAGGCGAGCCTCGGGGCCTAAGCAGACGTAAAACAAGAAACGGGGCTCGCAAGAGCCCCTTTCTTTTTTCATGCAAAAACTCGAACAGATCGTCGCCGAAGCCACGCACGCCATCGCGGCGACCGCAAGCATCGCGGAGCTCGAGCAGGTCAAGGCGCGATTCCTGGGCAAGAACGGCACGCTCACCGAGCTGCTGAAGGGCCTGGGCAAGCTCGACGCGGCGGAGCGGCCGAAGGCGGGGGCGTCGATCAACGAGGCCAAGGCGAGGGTCGAGGCGTCGATCCAGTCGCGGCGGGACGCCATCCTCGCTCGCGAGCTCGACAGCCGCCTCGCCGCCGAGGCCATCGACGTGACGCTTCCGGGCCGGCGGCAGGGCGCCGGTGGCCTGCACCCCATCACGCGCGCGCAGGAGCAGGTCGAGAAGCTCTTCGCGTCGATGGGCTTCGCGGTGGCCGACGGTCCGGAGATCGAGGACGATTTCCACAACTTCACCGCGCTCAGGATGTTCCCCGACCATCCGTCGCGCAGCATGCAGGACACTTTCTACGTGGAAGGCGGCGAGCGCGTGCTGCGCACCCACACCTCGCCGGTGCAGATCCGCTACATGAAGTCGCATCCGCCGCCGGTGCGCATCATCTGCCCGGGCCGCGTCTACCGCGTCGACCACGACGCCACGCACTCGCCGATGTTCCACCAGGTCGAGGGCCTGTGGGTGGACGAAGGGATCAGCCTCGCGAGCCTGAAGGGCACGATCACGCAGTTCTGTCGCGCCTTCTTCGAGCGCGACGACATCGGAGTGCGCTTCCGGCCTTCCTATTTCCCGTTCGTGGAGCCGGGCGTGGAGATCGACATGGCATGGTCCAGGAACAAGGACGGCGAGATCTCCTACCTCGAGATCGCGGGGGCGGGCGTGGTGCATCCCGACGTGCTGCGCAACGTGGGGATCGATCCGCAGAAGTACTCGGGCTTCGCGTTCGGCATGGGGCTGGACCGGCTCGCGATGCTCAAGTACGGCGTGAACGACCTGCGGCTCTTCTTCGAGAACGACCTGGGCTTCCTGAGGCAGTTCCGATGAGAAACCGTCGCCCGACCCTCACCCCGGCCCTCTCCCAAGGGAGAGGGAGCGCGCGATGAAGGTGTCCGTGCAATGGCTCAGGGAGCTGGTCGACATCGGCGACATGCCGGTGGCCGAGCTCGCGCGCCGGCTCACCATGGGCGGGCTCGAGGTGGAGGAGATCACGCCCGTGGCGGGCGCCTTCTCGGGCATCGTCGTCGGCCACGTGAAGAGCGTGGCGCCGCATCCCGACGCCGACAAGCTGCGCGTGACGCAGGTCGACGCGGGCACCGGGGAGACCCTCACGATCGTGTGCGGGGCGCCCAACGTCGCCGAGGGACAGAAGGTGCCGTGCGCGCTCGTGGGCGCCAAGCTGCCTTCGCGTGACGGCCGCGATCCGCTCGAGATCAGGAAGGCCAAGCTGCGCGGCGTCGAGTCGAGCGGCATGCTGTGCTCGGCGCTGGAGCTGGGGCTCTCGCAGGACCACGAGGGCCTGCTCGTGCTCGATCCCGCGGCGCCGGTTGGACGCGACATACGCGAAGTGCTCGCGCTGGACGACGTGTACCTCACCCTCAAGCTCACACCCAACCGCGGCGACTGCCTGTCGATGCACGGCATCGCGCGCGACCTCGCGGCGATCCTGGGCGCCAGGCTCACGCTGCCCACGCCGGCGCCGGTGCCCGCCTCCATCAAGGACGCGCGCACGGTTTCGATCTCCGAGCGGCGCGCGTGCGGCCTGTACTGCGGCCGCGTGATTCGCGGCATCGACGCGCGGGCGAGCACCCCCGACTGGATGCGGCGCCGCCTCGAGCGCGCGGGGCTGCGCGCGATCAGCCCGCTCGTGGACATCACCAACTACGTGATGCTCGAACGCGGCCAGCCGATGCACGCGTTCGACGATGCCAGGTTGAAGGGCGCCGTCGGCGTGCGTTTCATGGCGCCGGGCGAGCGCCTGAAGCTGCTGAACGACCAGGAGGTCGACCACCGCCCCGAGCTGCTCGCGATCACCGACGAGAGCGGCCCGGTCGCGCTCGGCGGCGTCATGGGCGGGCACGCGACGATGGTCGGCGACGACACGACCGACGTGTTCTTCGAGGCGGCCTACTTCGACCCGATGGCGGTTCAGGGCAAGGCACGCGACCTCGCCCTCGCGAGCGATGCCGCGTATCGCTTCGAGCGTGGCGTGGACCCGGCCGGAGCGGCCGCGGCGCTCGAGCGCGCCACCGCGCTCACCCTGGAGGTGTGCGGGGGCAAGGCGGGGCCCATGGTCGAGGCGCGTGGCGAGGCTCCGCGGCGCGAGCCGATCGCGCTCCGCCCCGCGCGGGTGCGCGAGCTGCTCGGATACGCGATCGCCGATGGCGAGATGCGCCCGCTGCTCGAGCGGCTGCAGTGCCGGGTGGTGCCCGCGGGAACGGCGCTCGGCGTCACCGCGCCCTCCTGGCGGTTCGACATCTCGATCGAGGAGGACCTCATCGAGGAGATCGCGCGCATCCACGGCTATGAGCACGTGCCCGCGGCGCCGCCGCGCGCATCGGTTCCCATGCTCCACTCGGGCGAAGGCAGCCGCACGCGCTTCGACCTGCGCCATCGGCTTTCCCACCTGGGGTACCAGGAAGTCATCAACTACGCGTTCGTCGCGCAGGAGTGGGAGCACGACTTCGCCGGCAACGAGCGCCCGGTGCGCCTCGCCAACCCGATCGCGAGCCACATGAGCGTGATGCGCACCACGCTCCTCGCCGGCCTCGTCCAGACGCTGCGGGCGAACCTCAACCGGGGGGAGCAGTGGGTGCGCATCTTCGAGATCGGGCGCTGCTTCGAGGGCACCGAGCCGGACGTGCAGGTGCAGCCCGAGCGCATCGCCGGCCTCGCCTACGGCACGCGAACCCCCGAGCAATGGGGCAGTGCCGCCATCCCGGCCGACTTTTTCGACGTCAAGGGCGACGTCCAGGCGTTGGCCGCCCCCTTACCGCTCGAATTCACCGCCGCGAGCCACCCGGCGTGCCATCCGGGCCGCTGCGCCGCGGTCAAGGCGGGTGGCCGGCTCCTGGGCATCGTGGGTGAGCTGCACCCGCGCCTCCAGCAGGCCTGCGAGCTCCCCTTGGCACCGGTGGTCTTCGAGCTGCTGTCGAACCCCCTCCTGGAGGCCTCGGCCCCACGTTTCACGGGCCTTTCCCGCATGCCGGTCGTCCGCCGGGACTATGCCTTCACGGTCGCCGAGGAGACCCCCGCCGGGGCCATCCTGGAGGCCGTTCGAGGGGGGGTTCCGGGGTTCGTCCGGGAGGTCGAAGTGTTCGACCAGTACCGCGGAAAGGGGGTCGACGCCGGGAAAAAAAGCCTTGCCCTACGGATAGTTATGCAGGATACTGACAGGACTTTGACAGATTCCGAGGTGGAGGCGGTCATGGCCTCCGTCCGCGAGCAGATCAACGAAAAATTCCAAGCCAAGCCGCGCACGTGAAAGACAAGGTCACCCTCACCAAGGCCGAGTTGGCCGACCTCATGTTCGAGAAGGTCGGCCTGAACAAGCGCGAGGCCAAGGACATGGTCGAATCGTTCTTCGAGGAGATCCGGATCGCCCTGGAGAGGGGTGAGATGGTGAAGCTCTCGGGATTCGGCAACTTCCAGCTCCGGAAGAAGCCGCAGCGCCCGGGGCGTAACCCGAAGACCGGGGAGGAGATTCCCATCACCGCGCGGCGCGTCGTCACCTTTCACGCGAGCCAAAAGCTGAAGAGCCTGGTGGAGAAGTCCTTCAATGGCCATGGAGAACCCGGCGACGACTGACCTCCCGGCCATCCCCGCCAAGCGCTATTTCACGATCGGCGAAGTTAGCGAGTTGTGCGGGGTGAAGCCGCATGTGCTCCGGTACTGGGAGCAGGAGTTCACGCAGCTCAAGCCCCTGAAGCGCCGGGGCAATCGCCGCTATTACCAGCACCACGAGGTCCTCCTGATCCGCCGGATCCGCGAGCTCCTCTACGAGCATGGCTTCACCATCAACGGGGCCCGCAATCGCCTCGAGGAGCCGCCCGGATCCATCTCGCCCGCGGCCGCCGCGTCCAGCACCAAGACCATGACGGTTCCGCAACCCATCTCGCCCAGCAACATCCGCAAGGAGCTCAAGAGCATCCTGAAAATGCTCGAGAGATAGTCGTCATCCCGGGCGCCGCTCCTGCGGCAACGGCCCGGGACCCGATTGCCCTCCTGTATAATTTCCAGTCCGGTCGGGGCGTAGCGCAGCCTGGTAGCGCACCTGCATGGGGTGCAGGGGGTCGTAGGTTCGAATCCTATCGCCCCGACCAATTTCCGTTTTCCCTTATCGATCCGGAACTTCGGCGAATATGCGGCCCCCTAAGCACTGTTGCTTCAGGGCTGATCGCATAAATTGACCCCCGGACCCGAGGGCGTCCCTCAGGGACCAAACCCGTTGCCGCAGAACCAGGTCTTCCGCCTGCTGGTGGAAGGCGTGACCGACTACGCCATCTTCATGCTCGACCCGCAGGGGCGCGTCGCCTCGTGGAACCCGGGGGCCGCGCGGCTTAAGGGCTACACGCGCGAGGAGATCCTCGGCCACCACCTCTCGGTGTTCTATCCGCGGGAGGCGGTGGACCGGCAATGGCCGCAGCACGAGCTCGAGGTCGCCGCGCGCGAGGGCCGCTTCGAGGACGAGGGTTGGCGGGTGCGCAAGGATGGCTCGCTCTTCTGGGCGAACGTGGTGATCACGGCGCTGCGCGACGAGAGCGGCCGGCTCCAGGGCTTCGCCAAGATCACGCGCGACCTCACCGAGCGCAGGGCGCACGAGGAAAGGCTGCGCGAGAGCGACGAGAACTTCCGGCTGCTGCTCGAGGGTGTCGAGGAGTACGCCATCTTCCTGCTCGACCCCGAGGGGCGCGTCACGAGCTGGAACGCAGGCGCGCAGCGCATCACCGGCTACGCGGCCGAGGAGATCATCGGCCACTCGTTCGAGCGCTTCTTCACGCCTTCCGACGTGGCCGCCGGCCACCCCGCGACGGAGTTGCGCCAGGCGATGCTCAATCGTCGTTCCGAGGACCGCGGATGGCGCCTTCGCAAGGACGGCAGCCGCTTCTGGGCCGAGGCGATGGTGACCTCGCTGCGCGACGACAAGGGGCGAATGCGCGGATTCGCCAAGGTCGTGCGCGACCTCTCCGATCGCAAGCGCATGGAGTCCCTCGAGGAGCAGGGGCGCCACCTGACCGAGTTCCTGGCCATGCTCGCGCACGAGCTGCGCAACCCGCTCGCGCCCATCCGCAACGCGCTCGCGATCATCGCCGCGTCCGAGCAGGGCTCCAAGCGCGTGAAGTGGTCGCGCGAGGTGATCGAGCGGCAGACCGACCACCTCACGCGGCTGGTCGACGACTTGCTGGACGTGAGCCGGATAACACGCGGCAAGCTGCGGATGCAGACCTCGCTCGTGGACTTCAACATGACGCTGCAGCGGGCGATCGAGTCGAGCCGCCCGCTCATCGACAAGCGCGGGCACCGGCTGCACGTGGGCGCGCCGAGCGAGCCGGTGATGGTCAACGGCGACATGACGCGCCTCACGCAAGTGGCCTCCAACTTGATCAACAACGCCGCCAAGTACACGCCAGAGGGCGGCGACATATGGGTCGAGGTCGTGGCGAGGGGCGGGGATGCGGTCCTGCGCGTGCGCGACAACGGCGTCGGCATCCCATCGCACATGGTGGAAAACATCTTCGATCTCTTCGCGCAGGGAGAGCGCACCCTCGACCGCTCCGAAGGCGGCCTCGGCATCGGTCTCACGCTCGCGCGGCGCATCGTGGCGCTCCACGGCGGCAGCATCGCGGCCCGGAGCGCGGGGCCGGGCACGGGCTCGGAGTTCACCGTCACGCTGCCGCGCCTGGATCTCGAGGCGACCGAGGTGAATCCCGCGATTCGGGTCGCGCATGCCCCGAATGGAGCTCCGAAGCGCTACGTGCTCGTCGTCGACGACAACACGGATGCGGCCAACAGCATCGGCATGCTCCTGCGGATGCACGGCCAGGAAGTCGACATCGAGACGCTTGGGGCGGGCGCGATCGAGCGCCTGAGGAAGCGTCGCCCGGACGTCATGCTGCTCGACATCGGCCTGCCGGACGTGAGCGGCTACGAGGTCGCGCGCGAGGCGCGGCTGGTGCCCGACGGCGACCGCATCCGGATCTTCGCGCTCACCGGCTACGGCGCCGAGGACGACAGGCGCCGCTCGCTCGAGGAGGGCTTCGACGGCCACCTGGTGAAGCCGATCGCCCCCGCCGACCTCGTGAGGCTCATCGCGGATCCCGAATCCGGCGCCTGAGTCCCCTGCCTCGCCGTGGGCCCGCGCACGCCGTCAGACCCAGCTGAGGAGCACCTTCCCCGACTGGCCCGAGCCCATGGTGCGGAATCCCTCGAGGTAGTCCTTCACGTCGAACCGGTGCGTGATGATGGGCGTGAGGTCCAGGCCCGACTGCAGCATGGCGATCATCTTGTACCAGGTCTCGTACATCTCGCGCCCGTAGATGCCCTTGATCACGAGGCCCTTGAAGATCACCTGGTTCCAGTCGATCGCGGCCTCGGCCGGCGGGATGCCGAGCATGGCCACCTTGCCGCCGTGGTTCATGGTGTCGAGCATCTGGCGGAACGCGGCCGGCACACCCGACATCTCGAGGCCGACGTCGAATCCCTCGACCATGCCGAGCTCCTTCATCACCGCCCGCAGGTCCTGCCTCGCGACGTTCACCGCGCGGCTCGCGCCCATCCGGGTCGCGAGCTCGAGCCGGTAGTCGTTCATGTCGGTGATGACGATGTGGCGCGCGCCCACGTGCCGGCAGATCGCCGCCGCCATGATGCCGATGGGGCCCGCGCCGGTGATCAGCACGTCCTCGCCCACGAGGTCGAAGGAAAGCGCGGTGTGCGCCGCGTTGCCGAACGGGTCGAGGATGGAGGCGAGGTCGTCGGAGACGTCGTCGGGAATGGGAAACGCGTTCTCCGCCGGGATCACCAGGTAGTCGGCGAACGCCCCCGGCCGGTTGACCCCCACGCCCTGGGTGTTGCGGCAGAGGTGCCTGCGGCCCGCGCGGCAGTTGCGGCAGTGCCCGCAGACGATGTGGCCCTCGCCCGAGACGCGCTGGCCGATCTTCAGGCCCCGCACCTCCTCGCCCATCGCCTCCACCACGCCCACGTACTCGTGGCCGACGTGCATCGGCACCGGGATCGTCTTCTGCGCCCAGTCGTCCCAGTTGTAGATGTGCATGTCGGTGCCGCAGATCGCGGTCTTGCGGATGCGGATCAGCACGTCGTTGTGGCCGACCGCGGGCTTGTCCGCGTCGGTCATCCAGATGCCGGGCTCGCGCCGGGTCTTGGCGAGGGTTCTCATTTGACGACTCCGAGTTGACGCCCGACCTTGGCGAAGGCCGCGACGGCGCGATCGATGTGTTGGGGTTCGTGGGCGGCGGACATCTGGGTGCGGATGCGCGCCTGGCCCTGTGGGACGACCGGGTAGGAGAAGCCGATCACGTAGATGCCCTCGGCGAGCAGCAGGTCGGCCATCCGCTTGGCGAGCGGCGCCTCGCCCAGCATCACCGGGATGATCGGGTGCCCGGCGCCGGCGAGCCTGAAGCCGAGGGCCGTCATCTCGCGGCGGAAATGCTCGGCGTTGCGCGCGAGCTTCTCGCGCAGCGCATCGCCCCGCTCGAGGAGATCCAGCACCGCGAGCGAGGCACCCGCGATGGCCGGCATGAGGGTGTTGGAGAAGAGATAGGGGCGCGAGCGGTTGCGAAGCCACGCCACCACGTCGCGCGGTCCCGCGGTGTAGCCGCCGGAGGCGCCGCCCAGCGCCTTGCCGAGCGTGCCGGTGAGGATCTCGACCCTGCCGTGCAGTCCGCAGTGCTCCGGGGTGCCGCGGCCGCGGGCGCCCACGAAGCCCACGGCGTGCGAGTCGTCCACCATCACTTGCGCACCGTAGCGGTCGGCAAGCGCCCGGATCGCCTTCAGGTCCGCGATGATGCCGTCCATGGAGAACACGCCGTCGGTGGCGATCATCCTGAAGCGCGCGCCGGCGGCGTCGGCCGCCTGCAGCTGGCGCTCGAGGTCGGCCATGTCGTTGTTGGCGTAGCGGTAGCGTTTCGCCTTGGACAGGCGCACGCCGTCGATGATCGAGGCGTGGTTGAGCGCATCCGAGATCACCGCGTCCTCCTCGCCCAGCAGCGTCTCGAAGAGGCCGCCGTTGGCGTCGAAGCACGAGCCGTAGAGGATCGCGTCCTCGGTGCCGAGGAAGGCGGCGATGCGCGCCTCGAGCTCGCGGTGCACGGTCTGCGTGCCGCAGATGAAGCGCACCGACGCCATGCCGTAGCCGTGCTCGTGGATCGCGGCGTGCGCCGCGGCCTCCACTTCGGGATGGTTGGCGAGGCCGAGGTAGTTGTTGGCGCAGAAGTTGAGCACCCTGGCCCCGCCTGCGACCTCGATCTCGGCCGATTGGGGCGAGGCAAGGATGCGTTCGTGCTTGTAAAGGCCGGCGTCCTCGAGTTCTGCGAGGCAGCCGCGGAAGTGCTCGGTGAACTGGCTGGCCATGACGGGATTATGGGACAATGACGGCATCCGTACGGGAGAGCGCGTCCTCGCGACGCCGCCGAAGGGGTAGAACCCGCAAACTCTCAGGCCAAAGGACCGTTCGGACCCGGAAACAGACTCCGGACTCTGGAGAGAGGCGGCGAGGCCGCCCACCGAAGGGGCACGTGGCAGTTGCGCCACAATCTCTCAGGTAAAAGGGACAGAGGGGTCACGCAAGCGCCGCTTGCGTGACCCTTTTGCTTTCTGCGACCGGAGAATCCGTTGCTCAAGACCACGCCCCTGAATGCCCTGCACCGCGCGGCCGGTGCGAAGACCGTCGACTTCGGCGGCTGGGACATGCCGGTGAACTACGGCTCGCAGATCGAGGAGCATCACGCCGTGCGCCGCGACGCGGGCCTCTTCGACGTGTCGCACATGCTCGCGGTCGACCTCGAAGGGCGGGGCGTGCGAGAGTTCCTGCGTGGCGCGCTCGCCAACGACGTCGCCAAGCTGAAAACACCCGGGAAAGCGCTCTACTCCTGCATGCTCAACGAGGAGGGCGGCGTGGTCGACGACCTCATCGTCTACTTCTTCCGTGATGACTGGTTCCGCCTCGTCGTGAACGCGGGCACGGCGGAAAAGGACCTGGCGTGGCTCGAAGGCCTGAGAGAGCGCTCGGGCGCGACGCTCACGATCAACCCGCGCCGCGACCTCGCGATCGTCGCGATCCAGGGACCGAATGCGCGCAGCCGCCTCTGGGACGCGCATCCGGCGACGCGCGCAGCCACCGAGCCGTTGGCCCCGTTCAGCGCCGCGCACGTGGGCTCGTGGATGATCGCGCGCACCGGATACACCGGCGAGGACGGTTTCGAGTTGATCCTGCCCGCGGCCGAGGTTGCGGCCCTGTGGGAGAAGCTGGTCGCGGCAGGCGCCCGCCCCGCAGGCCTCGGGGCGCGCGACACGCTGCGCCTCGAGGCCGGGATGAACCTCTACGGCCAGGACATGGACGACGCGACCTCGCCGCTCGACGCGGGGCTTGCGTGGACCGTCGACCTCAAGGAAGCGCGCGATTTCACCGGCCGCGGGGCGCTGGAAGCGCGTGGTCAACAGCACCGCTTCATGGGCCTGCTGCTCACCGACGCGGGCGGCGTGCTGCGCGCGCACCAGAAGGTGCGCACCGCCCACGGCGAGGGCGAGATCACCAGCGGCACCTTCTCCCCCACGATCGGCAAGTCCATCGCTCTCGCGCGCCTGCCCATGGGCGTCGCCGCGGGCGACACCGTCCACGTGCTGGTGCGCGACAAGGCGCTCGCGGCTCGCGTGGTGAAGGCGCCGTTCGTGCGCAACGGCAAGACCCTCGTTCAACCCTGACCACCAAGAGGACACGCATGAAGATCCCCAAGGAGCTGCGCTACACCGAGTCGCACGAGTGGGCGCGCCGCGAATCCGACGGCACCGTGAGCATCGGCATCACCGACCATGCCCAGGAGCAGCTGGGCGACATCGTGTTCGTCGAGGCGCCGCAGGTCGGCCGCAAGGTCGCTGCCGGCGAGTCGGTCGGCGTGGTCGAGTCGGTCAAGGCCGCCTCCGACATCTACGCGCCGATCGCGGGCGAGGTCGTCGCAGCGAATCCCGATCTCCCCGGCTCGCCGGAAAAGGTGAACGAGGACGCGTTCGCCGCCTGGATGTACCGCATCAAGCCCGCCAATCCCGCCGATCTCGACAAGCTGCTCGACGCCGCCGCGTACGAGAAATCCGCCTCGGCGTAATCACCGGAGTCCCGCCATGCCCGACATCCCCGCCCGATCCTCCGCCACCCTCGCCGAGCTCGAGGACCACGCCCAGTTCCAGCGCCGCCACATCGGCCCCGACGCGCAGGACGAGGCCGCGATGCTCGCCACGCTGGGTTTCGCCTCGCGCGCGGCGCTGATCGACGCCGTGATCCCGCCGGCGATCCGTCGCAAGGACGGCATGGGCCTCGGCCCGCCGACCACGGAGGGCTCGGCGCTCTCGGCGCTGCGCCGCATCGCGGAGGCGAACCAGCTCTTCAAGTCGTACATCGGGCAGGGCTACTACGACACCAAGACGCCGGGCGTGATCTCGCGCAACGTCTTCCAGAGCCCGGCGTGGTACACCGCGTACACCCCGTACCAACCCGAGATCTCGCAGGGCCGCCTCGAGGCGCTGATCAATTTCCAGACCATGGTGTGCGACCTCACGGGGCTCGCGATCGCCAACGCCTCCATGCTCGACGAGTCCACCGCCGCTGCCGAGGCCATGGCGCTGGCGCTGCGCACGACCAGGCTCGCCTCGCGCACGTTCGCCGTCGCCGACGACGTCCTCCCGCAGACGATCGACGTCGTGCGCACGCGCGCCGAGCCGCTCGGCATCAAGGTGGAGGTCGCCTCCGCGGACCGCCTGGGCGAGATCGAGTGCTTCGCCGCGCTGGTGCAGTACCCCGGCGCGGAAGGCGAGGCGCGCGACTACGCGCCGCTCGCGCAGAAGCTGCACGGCCGCGGCGCGCTGTTGGTCGCCGCCGCCGACCTCCTCGCGCTGTGTGTCCTGAAGCCGCCGGGCGAGTGGGGCGCCGACGTTGCCGTGGGGAGCGCGCAGCGCTTCGGCGTGCCGATGGGGTTCGGCGGGCCGCACGCGGGCTACATGGCCGTGCGCGACGAGTTGAAGCGCACGATGCCGGGACGCCTCGTGGGCGTGACGGTCGATGCGCAGGGCAGGCCCGCATACCGCCTCGCGCTGCAGACGCGCGAGCAGCACATCCGGCGCGAGAAGGCGACTTCCAACATCTGCACCGCGCAGGTGCTGCTCGCCGTCATGGCCTCGATGTACGCGGTCTACTACGGGCCGGCCGGGCTGCGCCGCGTCGCTCGCCGAGTGAATCGCCTCGCCACGATCCTCTCGCTGGGTCTCGCGCGCCTCGGCTTCGCGCCGCAGTCGACCGCCATCTTCGATACGGTCACCGTTCCCGCGGCCGGCAAGCGTGCCGCGATCCTCGAGCGCGCGCGCGCCGCGCGCATGAACCTGCGGCTGCTCGATGCGGACCGGCTCGGCATCTCGCTCGACGCGACCACGACCTCCGGCGACGTCGCCGCGATCTGGGCCGTCTTCGCGGGCGCGCCCCCCGCATTCACCGTGGCGGAGCTCGACCGCGAGGCGCCGTCGGGCATCCCCGCGGCGCTCGCGCGCACGTCCGAGTTCCTGACGCACCCGGTCTTCAACCGCTACCACTCGGAGACCGAGATGCTGCGCTACCTGCGCGCGCTCGCGGACAAGGACCTCGCGCTCGATCGCTCCATGATCCCGCTGGGCTCGTGCACCATGAAGCTCAACGCCACGAGCGAGATGATCCCGGTCGCGTGGCGCGAGTTCGCGCACATCCATCCGTTCGCGCCCCCGGAGCAGACCGCCGGCTACCGTGCGCTCATCGAGGACCTGGAGCAGCGCCTCGCCAAGGCCACGGGCTATGCGGCCGTGTCGATCCAGCCCAATGCCGGCTCGCAGGGCGAGTACGCGGGGCTGCTCATCATCCGCAAGTGGCACGCGAGCCGCGGCGAGGGCCATCGCGACGTCTGCCTCATCCCCAGCTCGGCGCACGGCACCAATCCGGCCTCGGCGCAGATGGCCGGCATGCGAGTGGTGGTGGTCGCGTGCGACGACTCGGGCAACGTGGACATGGCCGACCTGGAGAAGAAGGCCGCCGCGCACGCGAGGAGCCTCGCGTGCGCGATGGTCACCTATCCCTCGACGCACGGGGTGTTCGAGGCCGGCATCACGAAGCTCTGCGAGATCGTGCACCGCCACGGCGGGCAGGTGTACGTGGACGGCGCCAACATGAACGCCATGGTGGGCCTGTGCGCGCCCGGCGTTTTCGGCGGCGACGTCTCGCACTTGAACCTGCACAAGACGTTCTGCATCCCGCACGGCGGCGGCGGCCCCGGCGTGGGCCCGGTGGCGGTCGCCGCGCACCTGGCGAAGTTCCTGCCGGGGCATCGCTACTTCGAGCGTTCGGCCGATTCCATCGGCGCGGTCACC
>Ga0307505_10001389_pt1 | contig 19719 bp, 13 predicted proteins | sample 23_S_MG_FD_202183 | JGI IMG/M metagenome (GOLD analysis project Ga0307505, IMG submission 202183) | Soil microbial communities from Populus trichocarpa stands in riparian zone in the Pacific Northwest, United States - 23_S | ecosystem: Environmental > Terrestrial > Soil > Riparian zone > Trees...
AGTAGGCGCTGGCTGTCGGCCATGCGATCCGCGTAGGTGACCGGCGAGCCCTGGTCGTAGCCCTCCGCGTTTTCTTGGGGGGTCCCGAGGAATCGCTCGGTGTAGATCGTGTCGTAGTAGCGCCAGTTCGAGACGGGCGCGACGGCCATCCCGGCGTGAAAGGTGGTGGGGCCGTCGCCGTAGAGCATCGCGAGCAGCGACAGGTATGCGCCGTAGCTCCATCCCCAGATGCCAATGCGATCGCCGTCGACGTACGGCTGGCGCGCGAGCCACTGGGCTGCAGCGATCTGGTCTTCGGCTTCAATCACGCCGAGCCGACGCTGCGTGATTGTCTTGAAGGCGTGCCCGCGGCCACCGGTGCCCCGGTTGTCGACACCAACGACGATCACGTCCAGTTGCTCGGCGAGCATGTGGTGCCACAGCCGCTCGGACCCGCCCCAACGGTCGGCCACCTCCTGGCTGCCGGGGCCACCGTAGACGTGGAATAGCACGGGGTAGCGCCGGCCGGCGTCGAAGTCGGTGGGCCGGATCATGTAGGCGTGCAGCGGAGTGCCGTCCGCCCCCGGGATGTCCATGAACTCGGGCGTGGGGAGACCCAGTGCCGCCACCTTCGCACGCAGGGCCTCGTTGTCCTGCAGCACCGTCACGGGCGTCCCGTCGGACCGGAGCAACTGGGTGACCGGCGGGGTCGACTGCGTGGAGTACACGTCGAGTACGTACCGGAAGTCGCCCGACAGCTCGCTGCCGTGCCAGCCGGGCTCCCGCGTGATGCGCTCGGGCGCGGCGCCGGCGCGGTAGCCGCGCGTGCCGGGCAGCCGCGTCCGGTAGAGGTGCCTCTCCCGCGCGCGCTCGGCGTTGGAGGTGAAGTAGACCCAGCCGGTCGCCTCGTCGACGCCGTGGAAGTTCGACACGTCCCAGTCGCCGCGCGTGATGCGCTCCACCGGCCGGCCGTCCAGCGTGTGCAAGTACAGGTGGCTGTTGCCGTCCCGGTCCGAGCGAAGCACGAAGTGCTCGCCATCCCGGAGGAACGTCACAGTGCCGGTGGCGACATCGGAGAAGCCGGTTTCCACCTCGACGTAGGCATCGCTCTGCTCCCGGAGGATCGTCCGAACCTCCATCGTACGGGGGTCGCCGTAGAGGAGCTCGGCCACGTTCTGATCCCGGTTCATCCGGATCATCCAGACCATCGGCTGGCCGACGATCGGCGGCGTCCAGCCCATCCCCGCGATGTACTCCGTCTCATCGTCGTAGGTGTACTCCGGGGCGCTGCGCCCCTCCTCCGGTCCCTCGTACCAGGTGTCGGTGTCGAAGTAGCGGATCGCTCCAGTCGAGGGGTCCACGAGGCCGATGCGCACCTCCGAGTTCATCTCGCCCACCTTGGGGTAGCGGAAAATCTGGTACTCGGGGTAGAGCGTCGTGAGGTTGGTGACCTGGAAGTCCCGCGTCGCGGTCTCGTCGAGCTGGAAGAACGCGATGTGCCGGCCGTCGGGGCTCCAGCGGAAGCCGTCGCGCAGGCCGAACTCCTCCTCGTAGACCCAGTCGAACGTGCCGTTGATGATGCCGCCCTCGGATCCGGTGTCGGTCAGCCGGCGGATCGCGCCGGTGGTTACGTCGGTCACCCACAGGTCGCGATCCCGCACGAACGCGACGCGCCGGCCGGCGGGGTCGAACTTGGCGAACATCTGGAATCCGGCCGCCCGCGGCGCGATGGGCGAGACGCGACCCGTGGGGAGGTCGTAGACGTAGTAGTAACCCTTGGTGTTGAGCCGCCACACCCGCTCGGAGTCGGTGTAGAGCAGCACCTTCGAGCCATCGGCGGAGTAGGCGTACTCCTCGATCTCGATCAGCGCGTCGTCCGCGCCGGCAGCGTCGGGGTTGCGCAGCGCCGCGCCGTCGATCAGCGTGCGGCGCTCGTCGGTTTCGAGGTTCAGCTCGACGAGGCTTGTCGTGCCGGCGTCGGCGTCGGAGTCGACGTAGCGGAGCACCGGCCCCTCGTCGGCCCAGCGGCCGCCCTCGAAGTACTTCGGCGCGTAGGTCGGCGAGGCGAAGAGAGCCTCGAGCGTCAGCGGGGGCGCCTCTACCGGCTGCGCGCTTGCGGCGGCTGCGAGCAGAGGGACGAAAGCGAGAACTGAGAATCGCGAGAGGGAGGCGGGCTTGCGCATCGTGTCGGGGCTTCGCGGGGCGGGGTGCTAAAAACTAAGCACTCCGCGACTGTGAGGGAAGGTGGTGGAGAATAGGGGTGGGGATTGCAGTACGCTAGCCGGTAGAACCCTCCATGCCAGCCCCAGCTGCCAGTCCCGCGAGCCGCCAGCAGGCTGCCTGCCGCCCCCGCTCCGGGCCCAGCGATCAGCGAGATGAGAGCTGCTAGCTATAATCTGCCGCGCCGGGTCCCAGCGAGGCAACGAAGAGGGCCCCACCCTGCGGAGCGTCGGTTACGACGACGTCCCCTCCGTGAGCGCGAGCCACCGCTCTCGCGATGGCCAGGCCGAGGCCGGTCCCCTCCCCTCGGGTCCGGGCGTCTCCCCCGCGGTAGTACCGCTCGAACACGGCCTCCTGCTCAGCGGGAGCGACGCCGGCGCCCGAGTCGGAGACGCGGATGGACACGCCGCCGTCGCGGGCGTCCGCGCTCAGCGCAACTTCCCCGCCGACCGGCGCGTGCCGGCGCGCGTTCGAGAGCAGGTTGTCTAGCATCCGCATCAACCGAGCGCCGTCGGCCTCGATCACGGGTAGATCAACCGGCGCGTCGACGACGAAGTTGATCCCGGCTGCGGCCATCGCCGGCCGGTGGCCGTCGGCCACCTCGGAGAGCAGCTCGGCAAGCGGGACGGGCTCCCGGCGTAGCGGGCCGGGGGCGCCGCGATCGTCCGGCGCGGCGTCGAGCACGGCGAGCTCGAAGAGGTCCTCTACAAGGCGTGCCGTGCGGCCGGCCTCCCGGCGTGCGGTGGCGAGCGCGCCGGCTGCCTCCTCCCCCCGGCCGGCGTCGAGTAGCCGTTCCGCCTCCTCCAGGTAGCCCGTCAGGGACGCGAGCGGCGTGCGCAGGTCGTGCCCCACGCTGGCGACGAGGTCGCGGCGCAGGCGGTCGGTCGAGCGTAGCGCGGCCATGCCTTCCTCAACTCTGGCGGCCATCTCGTTGACGGCCGCCGCCAGCCGCCCTAGTTCGTCGTTCGCGCCGGCCGGCAGGCGACCGGCGTAGTCGCCGGCTCCGAGGGCCTCCACGCGCCGCGTGATGCGCCTTAGGGGCCGGACGAGCGCCGTGGTGAGTGCGGCCGCCAGTGCTAGCGCGAGCGCTACGGCGAGCGCGCCGACGATGGCAAACGCGCGGCGTAGCGCGGCTGCCGGCGCGGCTGTGGCCGCCGCGAGTGTGCCGTCGAGGGGGCGCGCTACGAGGGCGCCGGCCAGCAGCCCGTCCGGGGCGAGCACCGGGGCGACGGCCCACGTCTCCTCGCCGGCTTCGATTGCCACCTCCCCCCGGCGCATCGCGTTGCTCGCGCCGGACGGCACGCGGAAGCCGTTGCTATCTGCCCTGCCGAATGCCGCAGCCACGCTTCCGTCGGGGCCGACCAGGTAGATCGGGTCCGACAGGCGGGTCGAGATGTCTAGCCGGAGCCGGTGGGGGATCTCGAAGTGCCCGGGGTCGAGCGGGTCCTCGCCTGCTACCCACGTGGCGCGCGACTCGAACTCCTCCGCGAGACGGTCGAGGCGCAACGTGAGCCCGTCGCGAACAAGGTCGGAGCTCGCCTCGCGGAAGAGGGCCGCGCTGAGCGCTATCGCGAGCAGGGTCGTTGCCACGACGACGCTGGCAAGCGCCGGCGCGACCTTCCAGAAGACGGTTCCGGGCCGGCGGTTCATCCGCCGGCGGAGGCGAAGCGGTAGCCGACGCCCCACACGGTGCGCACGAAGCGCGGCCGCCCGGGCTCGGGCTCGATCTTCGACCGGAGGCGTTGCACGTGCGAGTCGATCGTCCGGTCGTAGCCCTCGTAGGTGATCCCCCAGATGCCCTCCAGGAGCTGCAGGCGCGTGAAGGGGCGGTCCGGCCTGCGCGCGAGGAACAGGAGGAGATCGAATTCGCGCGCCGTGAGGTGGACCTCCGCGCCGGCGCGGCGCGCGGTGCGCCGGCCGGGGTCGATCTCGAGGTCGTCGAACACCAGCGGCGTGTCGTCGCCGAACGGCGCCGCGGCGAGGCGCTCGCGGACTGTGCGCTGCCGGCGCAGCGCGGCGCGGACGCGCGCGACCAGCTCCGGCATGCCGAAGGGCTTGGTGATGTAATCGTCGGCGCCGACTTCCAGTCCCACGACGCGGTCGAGCTCGTCCGACCGGGCGGTGAGGAGCACGATCGGCAGCAGGGGATACTGTGCACGGAGCCGGCGCGTCACCTCCAGTCCGTCGACGCCGGGCAGCATCACGTCGAGCAGCACCAGGTCCGGCTCCGCGCCGGCGACGGCGGCGACGGCCGCGCCCCCGTCGGCAACTGGTTCTACGTCGTAGCCCTCTTCGCGCAGCCGCCCCGCGACCAGGTTGCGCAGCGCGTCGTCGTCCTCTACAAGCAGGATGCGGGGCATGGGGGAAGCCGGCGATTAAAGCGATACGGCGATCCACACGCGGGATCGTTCGAATCAGCGATTCAGCGATTCAGCGATTCAGCGATTCAGCGATTCGAGATCCTGACCGCGGGGATGCACCGAGCCTTTCGCTCGTCCTCGCCTCGCGCCGCGGTCCCTCAATCTCAGACATCGGAGTGTCTGAGAATCGAGTATCGGAGCGAGTATCGGGAGCGTTGCGTCCCCGAGCCCGTCCAGCGGCAGCATAGGAGCGGAAATGGCATCGCGCATCGTAGCTGTCAGCGATCAGACTCCGCACACTGCCCGCATGACTCTTCTCTGGTCCCCATCACGCGTCACTTACCACTGAACGTCGCCAATTGACCACTGACCACTGACTACCGACCAAACCACCGCAACTCCGTGACAACGCCGGCCGGCACCGCGCGGTTTTTCGTTCATCGACCCTCTGCTACCCTTGCGCGCTCTCTTCCTGGTCACGGCATTCGCCGCCTGCGCGGTTGCGGCGGCCGCGCAGCCGGCGCCGGCGGGCGCGCGCATCCTGCGTGCGTGGCAGGAGGGCCAGCGCGCGGCGGCGGCCGCGGTAGGCGCGGTCCGCGCGGAGGAGCGCATGACGCGCACCGTTGACGGGCCCGGCCAGCGCCACGACTTCCTGACGGAGTCGGAAGTGGAGGCGGGCGCCGGCGAGCCGCGCCGGCGGATCCGCTACGCCGAGGTGGACGGGTGGGCAGTTGCGCCGGAGCGCCTCGCGCGCATCGAGCGTCGCCTGGATCGCTCGCTGGGGCCGGGCGCGGCGTGGACGCGGGCGCCAGCGGTGGGGGACATGCTCCGGCGCTCGGTGGCCGTCGGGCCGGCGCGCTCGACGTTGCACGACGGCCGGCCGGCGTGGGAGGTGGAGGTCGACGCCGGCGCCGGCCGCCCTGCGCGCGGCGCTCTCGGGCGGGGGACGCTATGGTTCAACCGCGCGCCCGGCGACCTGCGCCTGCTCGCCGCGCGGTTCGCCCGGCCCCTCCCCGCCGGCGGCCACGCGACGCTGGACGCCGAGTTCACCCGCGCCGCCGGCCTCGACCTGCCGCGCCGACTGACGTCGGACGCCGACGTGCGCCAGCGCCGGCGCACCCGCTGGTTCGCGGTGCTCGTGCGGACGGAGGTGGAGTATGGAGAGTGGAGGTAGGCGGGTGCTTGGTTGCTGGTGGTTCGTTCGCGGCGGCTCGTGGCCGGTGGCTGGTAGCCGATTGCTACTGGCTCGTGGCTCGCGGGCCTCTACGGCACGTGGGTGGCCGGCGGGATGGTCGCGGGCAGGCCGGCGTTGGATGCGTGATTGGTGACTCGGAGACCGCGGGCGCCTACCCTTGCGTGGTCTCGCATCCGCTGGCTACCACCGGGGGGCGTCTCTACTCCTCTGATTCTCTACTCTCCCTCCTCCTCTCGTCGCTCTCCTCTCCGGGCCTGCCCACCCTCTCTCTCCGTAACCTTCCGCCTTTCCAAACCCTCAGGCATGCTCCTCCGCCAGATCACGGACCCGAAGCTCGCGCAGTACGCCTACCTCGTCGGCTGTCCGGCGTCGAAGGCGGCGCTGGTGGTGGACCCCCTCCGCGACGTCGATCAGTACCTCGAGGCCGCGCGGCGCGAGGGGCTCCGCATCGTCGCGGTCGCGGAGACGCATATCCACGCGGACTTCCTCTCGGGCACCCGTGAGCTCGCGGAACGCGCAGGCGCGCACATCTACCTCTCCGCCGCAGGGGGGGCGGACTGGTCCTACCGCTGGCCTGCCGGCCGCGACGACGTGACGCTGCTCGACGACGGGGACACGTTTCCCATCGGCAACCTGACGATCCGCGCCGTACGCACACCCGGCCACACGCCGGAGCACATCGCGTTCACCGTCACCGACCGCTCCGTGGAGGAGCCGATGGGCGCCCTAACGGGCGACTTCGTCTTCGCCGGCGACCTCGGCCGGCCGGACCTGCTGGAGAGCGCAGCCGGCGTGGTTGGATCTCGCGAGGCCGGCGCCCGCGACCTCTTCGCGTCCGTCGACACCCTCCTGCAGTGGCCGGACTGGATGCAGGTGTGGCCCGGTCACGGCGCCGGCTCGGCGTGCGGAAAGACCCTCGGCGCCGTGCCGCAGACCACCGCCGGGTACGAGAAGCGGCACAACGACTCCGTCCGTGCCGCGCTCGAGGGCGAGGATGCGTTCGTCCGCGCCATCCTCGACGGGCAGAACGAGCCGCCGCTCTACTTCGCCCGGATGAAGCGCCTCAACCGCGACGGCGTCCCGCCGCTGCCGGCGTTGCCCGCGCCGCGCCGGCTCGCGCCGTCGGAGCTCGCAGACTGGTCCGGGCGCGCCGATGCCTTTGTGCTCGACACGCGAACCGACAGGCAGGCTTTCATGCGCCGGCACCTCGCCGGCGCGCTGCATGTGCCGCTGGACCGCACCTTCAACACCGTCGCCGGCTCGCTCGTGGCGGACCCCGAGGCGCCGTTCCTGCTCCTCGTCGACCCCGACAGGGTGGAAGAGGCCGTGCGCGATCTTGTCCGCGTGGGCCTCGACAACGTCCAGGCATTCGCCACCCCGGAGGACGTCGAGGCCTACTTCGCTGCCGGCGCCGAGGCGGCGTCGATCCCGACGATCGCGACGGCGGACCTCGAGGCGCACCGGCCGGGTGGCGCACGCGTGCTGGACGTGCGCTACGGCCCCGAGTTCGAGCGCCGGCACGTGCCGGACGCGGTCCACATCCCCTACACACGGCTGGCGGAGCGCTTCGAGGAGCTACCGAAAGAAGGAACCATCTACGTGCACTGCGAGACGGGCGTGCGTTCGGCAGCCGCCAGCGCCTTCCTCGCCCGCGCCGGCTACGACGTGGTGTATGTGAATGGCAGGTTCGCGGAATGGAAGGGGAACGCTGGCAAACGGCAGCTTGCAGGATGAGGTTGGCGGAAGGAGACAGCTGGCGCGTGGGCCGGCGCGGGCATTGCGGTCTGATCCGGGGGGGCGTTCGGGGACCCCGTGGCTGATGGTGGGTTCGCTGCTAGCTGCCAGCTGCCAGCTACCGACTCATCCACCGCCTGATTCTCCTCCGCGCCGGGACCGCGCCGGCAGGGCAGCGGGTTCGACGTGGTGCCCCGCCCGACCATCGAGTTGACAGCTGTTGGCTGCCAGCCGCGGACTACCCCAGGGGCCTTCCGTTACGAACCCGAGCGGTTTCATGCGCCTGGCCCTCTTACGCAGCCTCGGTGGTCCGAGCCTGCACGCCGACGAGCCGGTCCTCCTTGCCCGACTGGATGCGACGGGTGCGCAGCCCGACCTGGCCTGCCGCGTTGCGAGGTGGCTGGGCGACACGCCCGCACCGCCGGCCGGCGCGCCGGCGTGCCTGGCCGCGATTGTGGCGAGCGTCGCGGAGCACGCCGGCGTGGGCGGTCCCGTAGCCCGCCTTGCGCCGGGTCCGCACGGGCCCGACGTGCTCGTGGTGCGTGAACCCGAGCCGGCGATGCGGGCCCTCGTGACGAGGTCCGCGGAAGTGCTCGCCGCGCTGGACACTGGCGCGCTGGCGCCGTCCCTCGCCGAGCTTGCCCGGGAGTTCGCCGATCTGCTCGCCCGCTACCGCCTCGGGCCGTCGACGCGGGCCATCGTCGACGCGGCCGCCCGCCGCGGCGTCCCGTGGGAGCGCCTCGACGAGAGCAGCCTGATCCGGCTGGGCTGGGGACGCAACGCGCGGCTCATCCGCGCGTCGATAACAGGTGCGACGGGCTCCGTCGCGGCCGACATCGCGTGCGACAAACCTCTCGCCTCTCGGATTCTGGCGGCGGCGCGGTTACCCGTCCCGCGCGGAGAAGTCGTGGCTACGGTCGGCGAAGCGGTGGCGGCGGCGCAACGGATTGGCGGACGCGTTGTCGTGAAGCCGCTCTATGGCAATCACGGCCGCGGCGTCTCGGTCGGCCTCGAAGGCGATGCGGCAGTGAGAGGCGCGTTCCAGATCGCGCGCGACCACGGCCGTCGGGCGCTCGTCGAGGAGCAGTTCGAGGGACGCGACTTTCGCGTGCTCGTCGTCGGCGGCCGTATGGTCGCGGCGGCGGAGCGCCGGCCCGCACACGTCGTCGGCGATGGCCGGCGCACCGTGGCGGAGCTTATCGACGTGGTCAACGCCGACCCCCGTCGCGGTGATGGGCACGAGAAGCCGATGACGCGTATTCGGCCGGACGACGTGGTGCTCGCGCACCTGGAGTCCGAAGGGCTCGGGCTGGACTTCGTGCCCGCGCCGGGCGAGCTGGTCTGGATGGATCGTACCGCGAACCTTTCGCGGGGCGCGACGGCACACGACGTCACAGATAGCGTCCACCCTGCCGTCCGGACGGTCTGCGAGCGGGCCGCGCGAGCGGTGGGACTGGACGTGTGCGGCGTCGACCTCGTGACGCCTGCCGTCGACCGCCCGCTGGGCCCGGGCAGCGGCATCGTCGAGGTGAACGCGGCGCCCGGCCTACGCATGCACGTAGCGCCGGCGGAGGGCCGGCCGCGGGATGTGGGTTCTGCCATTATCGAGAGCCTCTACCCCGCGGGCGCGCAGTCGCGGATCCCGGTCATCGCCGTGACTGGCACGAACGGGAAGACGACCACCACCCGGCTCATCGCCCACGCACTGTCGGCCGAGGGGCTCGTCGTGGGGATGACGACCACCGCCGGAATCCGTATCGGTGACGACGAGATTGCCGTGGGCGACACGACGGGACCCGGCTCGGCGCGCGTCGTACTGTCGGACCCTACGGTGGACGTTGCCGTGCTCGAAACCGCCCGTGGCGGCATTCTCAGGCGCGGACTGGCGTTCGACCTGGCCGACATCGCCGTGCTGACCAATGTCACCGAGGATCACCTGGGGCAGGACGGCATCCGGTCCCTCGACGACCTGTACCGGATTAAGCGCCGCATCGCGGAGCGTGTCCGTGAGGACGGTGCACTGGTGCTGAATGCTGACGACGAGCGCCTGGCCGCGCTGCCGGACGACCCGGCGATAGCGGGCGTGCGCCGGCGCGTAGTCCTATTCAGCCTGGTTTCAGACAATCCCCGTGTGCTGCGTCACCGCGCGCGCGGCGGCGCCGCGATGTTCGTCCGCGGCGGCTGGATCGTCGAGGCGTCCGAGGGCCGCGAGAAGCCGCTGGTCCGCATCGAGGACGTGCCGATGACGATGGCCGGCGCGGCGCGCTTCCAGATCGCCAACCTGCTCGCGGCCTGCGGCGCTCTGCGCGCCCACGGCGTCGAGCGCGGACGCGTGGCCGTCGCGCTGCGCTCGTTCCGCGCCGCTGAGCACAACGCCGGGCGCGCGAACCTCTACCGACTCGGCGAGGGCTACGTGATGCTCGACTACGGACACAATCCGGCCGGATACGAACAGGTATGCGCTGTTGCCGAGCAGTGGCGGCGCGCCGGCCGGCCCGTGACGGGGATCGTCGCCGCGCCCGGCGACCGGCCGGACGACACCATCCGCGCGTCCGCTCGAGTCGCAGCGCGAGGCTTCACGCGGATTGTCGCGCGGGACGATGTCGACCGGCGCGGCCGGGCGGCCGGCGAGGTCGCGCGCCTGCTGCTTGAGGAGGTGGCCGAGGTGGCACCCGACATCCCGCGTGCCCACGTACCGGACGCGGTCGACGCGCTTCGCGGCGAACTGGACGCGGTCCGCGCCGGTGCGGTCGCGGTCGTCTTCTATGAGAAGCTCTCGCCCCTGCGTGAGCTCCTTGACGGTGAGGGCGCGGTGGCCGTCGACGCTGTGCCGATGCGCGGTGCGCGGGCTTCCGGCGCCGGCTTCGTCTCGCGGGCAGCCGACCGTGTGCGCCGCGGCGCAGAACCGGACCTGCGACGTCTCGCGGACAGCCCGGAGTTCGCGGATGATTTCTCCGGTGACGGCGGAGTACCCGTCCTGCGCGTTGTCGACCGCGGTCTCGACTACACGACGGACGAACCGGGCGACATCGATCGCATCCCGCGCTCGCCGGGCTAGCGCTGCGCCGGCGCGGCCGGGGCGCTCAGCGAAAGACGAGCCCTCCCGCCGGCCACCTGGACGTTGCCCGTTACGTGGCGGTCTCCCGCCTCCACGGCGGTCACCAGTCGCGCTGCGACGCCCAGCCGCACGAGCGCGACGACGCGCCCATCCGCAAGGCCGGCGGCGATGGGGCCGGCGGCCTCGTCGCGCGCCCGAAAAGGGCGCCACCGCGAGCGAGCTAACGTCACCCACGTCGACGGGAGTGGGCCGACCGGTGCCGTCACCGCTGTGAGCGAGGGCGCGCACTAGCTCGTCCACGGCCGGTTCGAACGCGGCGCCCTCCCCGTCCCCGTCGGGTCCGGCTCGAACCTGGCGTTCCGCCTGCGCGACGAATCGACACCCGTATGCCGGAACGGCCGTCAGCAACTCCCGGCCTTCGTCCCCGAGTCCGGCTCGCAGTCGTGAGACCGCAACCAACAGGGCATTCTCCTCCACGACGACGCCAGGCCATATGGCAGCCATCAGCTCGTCCTTGGTCACGAGCTGTCCGGCGCGCCCGCAATGTAGGCGAGCACATCGAACGCCTTGGGACGCAGCGACACCGGCCCGCCCTCCCGCAGCACCAGACGCTCCGCGGCGTCGAGTACGAACGGACCGAAGGCCAGGCGATAGTGCCTGTTGAGCACGCACTGTGGAATAGGCCCGACGCGTGGTCGGCGAAAGGTAGGAGAACCGAAGGGAAACCGTAAGGACGCGAGCGTCGGCGTGGCCGATCGTGGGAGACATCACCTCCCGGGGATGCCGCGCCCGCGCGCGGTCCTACCGCACCCCCGCCGGGCCCCAAAAACATGCGAACTCACGCCGCTCACAGTCTCGCAGTCGCCGTCGGTATCGGCTGCGGCGCTCTCCTCGCTCCGACGGGACGGGCACAACCGGCCGCGTTCCAGGCGCTCGGCGTCCTTCCCGGGGATGTCTCGAGCCAGGCACTGGGGGTTTCGGATGACGGTGCCGTCGTCGTCGGATTCAGTGACGCCGGGGGCGGCCCAGAGGCGTTCCGCTGGACGGCCGGCGGAGGGCTCCAGGGGCTCGGGTTCCTGCCGGGCGGAGTCCTCAGCGTCGCGGGCGGCGCGTCGGCCGATGGTGCGGTCGTCGGTGGAGCCAGCAGTTCCGGTAGCGGTGCGCCGATGGAAGCATTCCGGTGGACGGCCGGCGCCATGCAGGGCAGCGGACACATCCCGAACAGTTTCAATACCGAGGGGACGACGGTGTCGGCCGACGGCTCGACCGTTGTCGGATACAGCACGATCGTGATCGACGGACTCAATCACGCGTTCCGGTGGATGGATGGCGGCGCGCCGCAGGACCTCGGCGTCCTCGTCGGCGGCACGGAGAGCCGGGCAAACGACGTCTCGGCCGACGGCGGGGTCGTGGTCGGCTTCAGCTCGGGCCTCGCGTTCCGGTGGACGCAGACGTCCGGGATGGTCAGCCTGGGCTCACTACCAGGTGGTTCCTTCAGCTCTGCCGCCGGCGTGTCGAACGACGGCTCGGTGATCGTCGGGGTCGGCGTAGGAGGGAATGGGCTCAACGAGGCGTTTCGCTGGACCCAGGTCGATGGCCCCGTTGGGTTGGGCACCCTTCCCGGCGCCACGGCGAGCCAGGCCTTCGCCGTGTCGGCCGACGGAGCCGTGGTCGCCGGGCGCAGCTCGGGCCTGGCGTTCGTATGGTCCGCCGACGGAGGCATGCGCGATGTGAAGGCCGTCCTTGTGTCGGCGGGCCTGGATCTGACGGGATGGACGCTCAGCACCGCCACTGGCCTTTCGACGGACGGAGCAGTCGTCGTCGGCTACGGCACCAATCCGCAAGGCCAGAATGAGGGATGGAGGGCGGTGTTGGGCGGCCAGGTCGCTGCCGAACCGGGGCCTGGTGCTCCTGCAATGACGCTCCAAGCGCCCGTGCCTAACCCCGCGGCTTCGCGGACGACGGTGCGCTTCGTTCTCGTCGCGGCCGGCCTCGTCCGCCTCAGCGTCCACGACGCTCTCGGCCGCGAGGTCGCGCTCCTCGTCAACGCCGAGCGGCCCGCCGGCGTCTACGAGGCGACCCTCGACGCTTCGCGGCTCGCGCCGGGTGCGTACGTGGTGCACCTCGCGGCGCCGGCCGGCGTCGCCGCGCGCCGCTTCGCTGTCCTGCGATAGGGCTTCAGCTCAGCGGACGAGGGTGAACGTCTCGCTATCGAGTATCTGGCCCGCCGACTCCAGGCGGGCGACGTAGACGCCGGCCGGCGCCGGCCCGGCGCCAGTCGCGGCGTCCCACTCCACGCCGGCCGCGCCGCGCGCTACCTCGAGCCGGCGCACGCGCCGGCCGCTGAGGTCGGACACAACGACGGAGAGCCCGGCGGCGGCGCTGCCGGCGCTGACGCGGAACGTGACTCCCCCGCGCGACGGGTTCGGCATGGCGTCGATCCGCGCACGACTCCCGCGCGGCCGAGGCTCGGTTCGGTTGGGCACCGTGGTGTTCAGGAACAGCGAGAGACCACCAGCCGAAGTGCCAAGCAGGACGTCGACATCACCGTCGCCATCGAGGTCGCCGGCGGCGGGCGTTGTCCCGCGCCGGACGGGCGGCAGCGGCGCCTCCTCGACCCACGCCGGCGCCGTCGGGGAGCCGGCGTTGCGGAAGAATCGGGTCGGACCCGCGTCGGTCCCTATCAGCACGTCGAGGTCGCCGTCGCCATCGACGTCATACAGCGCCGGCGTCGAGAACTCGCCGATGTCGGCCGGAAGGCCGGCGGCGTCGCGGTAGGCGTCGTCCTCCGGCAGTGGGAGGCCGTTGGCGGAGGGGAAGACGGCAGCGGAGGCGGTACCGGTGTTGCGGTAGAGCCGCACGCGACCGTTGGCGTCGCCTCCGATCAGGTCGAGGTCGCCGTCGCCGTCGACGTCGCCGAGTGCGAGGCGCGCGTACTGGCCCATGTCGAGGCTCCAGTAGCGGGTGGTGTCCATCACGAACGCCGGCTCGGCCGGCGTGCCGTCGTTGCGCAGGTAGGCGATGCGCCCGTTGAATCCGCCTACGAGCAGGTCCGGATCGCCGTCGCCGTCGAGGTCGCCGAACGTGGGACCGTAGGCGCCGAAGTCGTAGTCGAGCGAGAGCCAGTCGGCATCCTCGAGGCGGAACTCGGGCGCCGTGGCCGACCCCGTGTTGCGGAAGAGAGCCAGGTTGGCCGACGAGACGGCCGCCGGGTCGGCCTCGTTGGCCAGGACCAGGTCGAGGTCGCCGTCGGCGTCGAGGTCCACCAGCGCGGGCACGCTGCGCCGGCCTACGTCTACGCCCGAGATCATGCGGGGCGTGCGCAAGGTGTAGCTCGCCGCCGCCGGAGTGCCGACGTTCTCATAGAAGAAGAGCGCGTCGAACCAGTTCTCGGCCGTAGCGCAGAGGCCGCCCAGGATGCCGAAAACGAGGTCCTGATCGCCGTCGAGGTCCACATCCGCGAACGTCGCCACGTTGTAGCCGCCCGACGTGAGCGGCTCATCCAGCGGGAATGCCTCGGACACGAACTGGAAGTTTGCGTCCTGTGGCGTGCCGTCGTTCCGGAAGTACCAGAGCGACCGGGCGAAGTAGTCCCCCCAGAAGAACTCGCGGTCGCCGTCGGCGTCGATGTCGGCGAACACAAGGCCGTTCGCGCCGTGCTTCATCGACGGGCGGCCGAAGCCGGGCATGCCTCCCTGGCGTTCCAACCCCGGAAACCCCGGCCTTGATGGCGGCCCGCAGGTCGGACTCGCTTCGTAGATCTCGAGGTCCTCGAAGCGATTGGTCACGAACTCGAACAGCGGGCGGCCATCGGAATCGTTGCCCACGTTGCGCCAGAGGGCGACGTCACCGCGATCGACCTGGCCGTACAGGAAGTCGAGGTCGCCGTCGCCGTCCGCGTCGAACAGCGCGGGGACGGAGTTGTCCTCGGTGTTCACCTCGGAGACCCCGTCGGCCGCGAGGAGAGGGTCGGCGAGGAGCGTCAGGATGGGAAGGCCGTCGGCGGCGCGGCCGTCGTTGCGCCAGTAGCGCATCACCGTCGGTCCGCCCCACGCGAGAAGGTCCGCGTCGCCGTCGCCGTCCATGTCTCCGAAGCGGTACCACGCTCCCGGCGCGATGTCGCGCAGGACGTCGGTCCGCCAGCGGAAGCCGAAGCCGGGGCCCCCGGCGACGTTCTCGTAGACGGCCAGGGCGCCGCCGCCCTCGGTGACCACGAGGTCGGGCCGCGCGTCACCTACGAGGTCGACAAGCTGCGGCTTGGGAGAGAGGTAGCCGGCCGCGCTCCCGAAGCCGCCGGCGAACGGGTACGGGTACGCCGTGCCAGCGGCGTCTCGCACCACGATGGCGTCGACGCGCTGCTCCAGCGGCAGCCCCTGCGCGCCGGCGGCGCCGGCCGCCGCCAGCGCCGCCAGGGTGACCAGCGCGCCCCGCATATCAGTGATGGTGCACCATGGGGTGCTCCAGGCCTGCGGGGTACGCGCGGACCTGGATCACCTTTACGAGTGCTCCCGTCTCCGCGTTGAATACCGACACGTTGCCGAACGCTTCATTGGGCAGGGGCGTGCGCGTGGTGTCGCCCGGGTCGCCCGAGAGGAAGCGGTAGGTGGGCTCCCACGTCGCGCCGGGTGGCCAGTTGGAGCTCGTCACGAAGAACACCGATCCATCCATCCCCGGCGCCGGCGAGTGCGGTCGCGCGAGCGGGCCTCCGGACGGATTCTCGACCGTCCGTGTGACCGTGCGCGTCGGCACGTCGACCATCGAGACCGAGTTTCCGAACTGATTGGGCACGAGCAAGGTGTGGCCGTCGGCGCCCAGATGCGCGTGGTACGGCCCGTCGCCCACGATGACGGGGTCGCCAACAACCGTGAGGCTGCCATCCTCCTCCAGCCGCATGAAGAGGACCTCATCGGTGCTGCGCGAGGTGAGGGTCACCTCAGCGAGGTGGAGCGAGGACGCGCTGCCGTGGGCCGCGTGCTCACCGGCCGCCGCCGCGTGCTGCGCCGGGTGGACGCCGAAGTGGATCAGCTCCCGCGCCGGCCCCTCCAGCGGGACCATGATGAACTCGTAGTCGCTCGTCCGGATCGTGGCCATCTGGTTCCCCGTAAGCGCCGCGGTCATCACGTAGGCGCCATCCGTGGTGATGCCGAGCGCGTGCGGGATGTCGAAAGGCGTGGCTACCTCCTCGATGAGGGTCATCGTCGCGCGGTCGAATACGCCGATGCCGGGCGTGCCCGTCTGCGAGAGCGTCGACCGGCCAACGAACAGCTGGTTCGTGTTGGGGTTGACGGCCATCATCCCCGGCGTGCGGAACGACGGCGACTGCGCGAGGAGGTACGCGGGTGCGCCGGGATCCAGGGTGAGGTCGGTAGAAAGCTTCAGCACGCGGCCGGCGCTGTCGTCCCCTCCGTTCACTAGCGAGACGTACCACGCGCTGCCGTCCGGCTCGAATACCATGTGGTGCGGGCCGTAGGTGCCCGCCGGCACACCGAGGTCATCGAAATAGACGCGTCGGATGACCCGGTGGGACATCATGTCGATGAGGGCGACGCTGTTGGCCTCCCCGGCCTGCTCGGCCGCGTAGAGTACGTGCTCGGCTGTTGCGTAGGGCACGGCGCCGTCGTCGCTACGCGCGCCGGCGGCGATCCAGCGCTTAACGAACCGCAGCTCGTCCGCCTCCAGCCGGCGCAGGTTCGGGAACGGAAGCGTCGCGTCGGCCGGGAGGTCCTCAAGGAAGCGCACAAGGAAGCTCCCCTCCTCGTCGAAAGGCACGATGGTCTCCCCGCCGGCGCCGGCGAAGATGGCCGCCCACGTGTAATCCGACAGTGCGCCGGCGGTCGTGCCGGCGCTCGCGGCGAAGATGTTGCGCGCGGCCAGCAAGGGCTGCACGTAGTCGCCGAAGTCGGTCGACGCTACCTGGTCGTAATCGACTGTGGACGGGTCGAACGGCACGGGATCGACGCCCTCCGTGTCGCAGCCCACAAGGGGTGCGAACAGGAGGAGGACGGGGAGTGAGAGGGCGCGGCTTAACGAGCTCATCGGGGGCGGGGGTAGACGCGCAAAGGTAGTGGGTTAGTGCGGGGGGAGGTTTGAGGTGGCTGAACGCTGACCGCTGGCAGCTTAACATCCCCCGTGCCGCCCTTCCGACTCCGCAAGCCACCCTCCCTGACGCCGGGCAGTCGCATCGCCGTCGCGGCGCCGGCCAGCGCTGCGCTCGCGCCGGCAGATGCGCGGGCGGGCCTGGACGCGCTCCGCGCTCGCGGGCTCGACGTGGACGAGAGCCGCGCGCGCGCGCGCCCGAACGGGTACCTGGCCGGGGACGACGACACCCGCGCGAAGGAGCTCAACGCGCTGCTCGTTCGCGACGACGTCGACGCCATCTTCTGCCTGCGCGGCGGGTACGGGCTGCTCCGGATCCTCGACCGCATCGATTACGAGGCCGTCCGAAGGAACCCGCGGCTCATCGTGGGCTACTCAGACATAACTGCCCTGCACCTCGCGATGCTCGCCTGCGCCGGCGTGCCCGGCCTCGCGGGACCGATGGTCGCGCCCGACTGGCCACGCCTCGACGACGAAACAGAGACGCAGTTCTGGGCCGCCGCCCGCGGCGACGCGCCAGTCCAGGTCCTCGGACCCGGAGGCGAGAAGCTCTACGGCATGCGTGACGGTCTCCACGAGGGCACCCTCATCGGCGGCAACCTGTCGCTCATCTGCTCGCTGGTCGGCACGCCCTACTTGCCCGACCTCGCCGGCGCGATCCTGTTCGTGGAGGACGTGGGTGAGCCGCCCTACCGCGTCGACGGCCTGTTCGCGCGGCTGCGCCTCGCCGGGATCCTCGAACGCCTCGGCGGGCTCGTCTTCGGGGCCTTCACGGCGAGCGACCCACCGCCCGGACGCCCGTCGCTGTTCATCGACGACGTGCTGAGCCACTACGCGGCGATGGTCAATGGCCCGGTCGCCGGCGGGCTGGTATTCGGCCACTTCCCGCGGAAGAGCACGATCCCGGTGGGCGCGCCGGCGCGCCTCGACGTCAGCGGTGGTTGGGCGGAGCTCACCGTGCTCGAGTCCATAGTCGAGCAACGATCATGATCAGCGACGCCCTCCTTTCGGCGGTCCTCCAGGTGGCGGTGTTCACCCTGATTCCGCTCATCGTGTACCTGGTCACGCGACGCAAGGCGACCGGATTCCTGGAATACGTGGGCCTGTTCAAGCCGGAGGCGCGAACGATGGCCTTGGCAACGGCCTGGGTGGCACTCACGATCGCCGCGCTCGCCGCGCTGCTCGCCTTCGCGCCGGCGCTCCGCGACACCCTCGGAGGGCCGGGGACGGCAGCCGGCGCGCTCCGCGAGATCGGGCCCACGCCGGCGGGCATCGTCGCCCTCCTCGTCGGCGCGCTGATCAAGACGGCGCTATCCGAGGAGATCCTGTTCCGAGGCTTCATCGCCAAGCGACTCATCGCCTGGCGGGGATTCGCCCCCGGGAACGTCCTGCACGCCGTTCTCTTCGCCCTCCCCCACCTGCTCCTGCTCGTCGTGCCGGACGGGCCGCGCGTCACCGCGGCCGGCGCCACAGCGCTCTTCACCTGGCCCTTCCTTACGGCGCTGGTGCTCGCGTGGCTCAACGAGCGCCGCGGCAACGGGTCTATCGCTCCCAGTTGGTGGGCGCATGCCGCGGGCAACGCGACGGCCTACGCCCTCCTCGCCTACGGCTGAGATGCGGCTCGCGGTGTTCGCCTCCGGAGGAGGATCCAACTTCGGCGCCATCATCGACGCCGTCGCGGCCGGCGTGCTGCCGGCCGAGCTCGTGCTGCTGGTCGCCGACCGCGCCGGCACCGGCGCGGCTGCCCGCGCAGAGGCGGCCGGCGTGCCCGTGGCCGTCGTGGCGCCCGGCGACTACCCCGCGGCCGGCGCCTTCGGCGACGCCCTTCTCGCCGAGCTCGACGCACGACAGGCGGACTTCGCCGCGCTCGCCGGATACCTCCGCATGATCCCGCCGGCCGTAGTCGCCCGGTTCCGGAACCGCATGCTCAACGTCCACCCCGCCTTGCTGCCCGCGTTCGGCGGGCACGGCCTCTACGGCCGGCGCGTGCACGAGGCCGTGCTCGCCGCCGGCGTGAAGGTCTCCGGCGCGACGGTGCACCTGGTGGACGAGCACTACGACACCGGCCCGATCGTCCTGCAGCAATGCGTGCCCGTCCTCGACGACGACACGCCCGAGACCCTCGCCGCGCGCGTCCTGGCCGTCGAGCACCGCGCGCTTCCGGAGGCTCTGCGGCTGTTCGCCGAAGGAAAGGCTCGCGTTGAGGGGAAGGCTGTGAGGGTAGAGAACTGAAGCTCGAGGATGGAGGGATTGAGCTTGCATCGGTTTTGTGGACACCCCGATCCTACCATACCAGATCGAGGTACCCCAATGCCCAGAGTCCATTACGACGACGAGTTCAAGCGCGAGGCGGTTCGCCTCGTAGTGGAGCTTGGTCACCCACGCAAGCAGGTCGCTCGAGACCTCGGCGTCTCGGTGGGCACGCTGCGCGACTGGATTCATCACTACACCGACGGCAAGGCGATCGTCTCGGACGCGCTGCCCGAGGCCGAGCAGCTCCGCCAGCTACGGCGGGAGTTGCACCGCGTGCAGATGGAGCGCGACATCCTGAAAAAAGCGGTCGGCATCTTCTCGCAGACGCCGCCCCGGACGTGAGATACGCCTTCATCCGTCGGCACGCGAGCAAGTATCCGGTGGCCCTGGCCTGCCGGGTGCTTGGTGTCAGTCGGAGCGGGTTCCACGCCTCGCTGGTGAGGCCGGAGAGCGAGCGCGCGCGAGCGGACCGTGCGTTGTGCGCGCTGATCGCCGATGTCCATGCGGCCAGCCGGCGCACCTACGGGGCGCTGCGTGTGCGAGCCGAGATTCGCGCGCAGGGGGTCCGGGTCGGACTTCGGCGCGTGAGCCGGCTCATGCGGCTGGCCGGGTTGCGAGGCGCCGTGCTTGCGCGGAAGGCACGCCGCCCGCGTACGGCCCGCGAGGCGCCGGACCTCGTCCGGCGTCGGTTCTCCGCGGAGCAGCCGGATCGGGTCTGGTGTGCGGACATCACGCAGATCTGGACGCGCGAGGGCTGGCTGTACCTGGCTGCGGTGCTCGACCTGCACAGCCGCCGGATCGTCGGCCATGCCGGCGGCCGGTCT
>Ga0307505_10001390_pt1 | contig 19702 bp, 20 predicted proteins | sample 23_S_MG_FD_202183 | JGI IMG/M metagenome (GOLD analysis project Ga0307505, IMG submission 202183) | Soil microbial communities from Populus trichocarpa stands in riparian zone in the Pacific Northwest, United States - 23_S | ecosystem: Environmental > Terrestrial > Soil > Riparian zone > Trees...
TGGAAACAGGTCGCCCAGTGGATCAGCGAAGACATTGCAGCCGGCAAGGCCATGAGCGATGCGCCGCTGCCGGCATGGGTCACCGATGGGCGGGACGGCGTGCACGGCAAGGACGGTTCGTACTCACCGGCGACCGGCAGCAGCGCGCCGCGCTCCAGCGCGGCAGTCTACGCACGCCAGCTGTTCCCCGAAGCGCTCCTAGGCGAACGCTTCGACAACGGGACGACGGCCTGGGAAAACGAGGGTGTGCGCCTGTGGTCGCTGGGTGGCGACATCGGCATCGTCTCGTTCAAGACCAAGATGAACACGGTCAACGACGCCGTACTCGATGGACTGCAGCGCGCCGTGGAAGAAGCCGAGAAGACGTTCAAGGGACTCGTTCTCTGGCAGTCCAGCGAGCCGTTCTCGGCTGGCGCCGACCTCAAGGGCGCGCTCGCCCTGGTCAAGGGTGGCCAGATCGCCGCCTTCGATGCGATGGTGCGCAATTTCCAGGCGACCAGCATGCGCCTGAAGTATTCGCTGGTACCGGTCATCGCTGCGGTTCGCGGCATGGCCTTCGGTGGTGGCTGCGAGTTCCAGATGCATTCGGCGCGCACGGTCGCTGCGCTGGAGAGCTACATCGGTCTCGTCGAGGCCGGCGTGGGCCTGCTGCCGGCCGGCGGTGGACTCAAGGAACTCGCGCTGCGCGCCGCGCGCAATCCGGTCGGCGATGCGTTCGACGGCGTCAAGAGCATGTTCGAGACCGTGGCGATGGCCAAGGTGTCCGCCAGTGCGCAGGAAGCAAAGAAGCTTGGCCTGCTGCGACCGGACGATGTCATCGTGTTCCACGCTCACGAACTGCTGCACGTTGCCAGCGGCCTCGCCGCCCAGCTCGCCGATGCCGGCTGGCGCCCGCCGCTGCCGGCGCGCGACATCGTAGTAGCCGGCGACGTCGGCACGGCATCGCTCAAGATGATGCTCGTCAACATGCTTGAAGGGCGCTTCATCTCGCCGCACGACTTCGAGATCGGCAGCCGTATCGCCGACACGCTGTGCGGCGGTGCGGTCGAACGCGGCTCGCAGGTCGACGAGCGATGGCTGCTCGATCTGGAACGCACGCATTTCGTCGAACTCGCGCAGATGGCGAAAACGCAGGATCGCATCGAGCACACGCTGACGACCGGAAAGCCGCTCAGAAACTGAGATCCGGGCGTGGGGATTCGGGAATCGTCGAGCAGCGCATGCGCGCACTCGGATTTCCCGCAGCCCCGATCCCGAATCCCGAATCCCTTTCGAGGAACGAGAAAATGACCAAGCAGATCCAGGACGCCTACATCGTCTCCGCCGTGCGCACTCCGGTCGGCAAGGCGCCGCGCGGCGTGTTCCGCAACACCCGCCCCGACGACCTGCTCGCGCACGTGATCCGCGCGGCGGTGGCCGGGGCACCGGGCATCGATCCTTCGCGCATCGACGACGCCGTGATCGGCTGCGCGATGCCCGAAGCCGAGCAAGGCATGAACGTCGCGCGCATCGCGGTGCTGCTGGCCGGCCTGCCGAACACCATGGCCGCGCAGACGATCAACCGCTTCTGCTCGTCCGGCGTGCAGGCGATCGCTCTCGCGGCGGACCGCATCCGCACCGGCGACGCCGATCTCATGCTCGCCGGAGGCACCGAAAGCATGAGCATGGTGCCGATGATGGGACACAAGATCGCGATGAATCCTGCCGCATTCCGCGACGAGAACGTCGCGATCGCCTACGGCATGGGCATCACCGCGGAAAACGTCGCCAGTGAATGGAAGATCAGTCGTGAGGACCAGGATGCATTCGCGCTCGACTCGCATCGCAAGGCGCTGGCCGCGATCGCGGCGGGCGAATTCCGCGACGAGATCGCGCCATTCACGCTCGACGACCACTATCCGGATCTTGCCGGACGATCGATCCGCACCGACAGTCGCCTGATCGATACCGACGAAGGACCGCGCGCCGATACCAGCGCCGAGGGCCTCGCGAAACTGCGTACGGTGTTCAAGGCGGGTGGCAGCGTCACCGCGGGCAACTCCTCGCAGATGTCCGATGGTGCGGCCGCCTTGATCCTGGCCAGCGAAAAGGCGATCAGGGAATTCAACCTGACCCCGATCGCGCGCTTCGTGTCGTTCGCGGTCGCCGGCGTACGCCCTGAAGTCATGGGCATCGGTCCGATCGCGGCGATCCCGAAGGCACTCGCACTGGCCGGGCTGACCCGCGAGCAGATGGACTGGATCGAGCTCAACGAAGCCTTCGCCGCGCAGGCACTCGCGGTGATCCGCGACGTCGGCCTCGACGCCACGAAGATCAACCCGCTCGGCGGCGCAATCGCGCTCGGCCACCCGCTTGGCGCCACCGGTGCAGTCCGCGCGGCAACCATCATCCATGGCCTGCGCCGACGCCGGCAGAAGTACGGCATGGTGACCATGTGCATCGGCACCGGCATGGGCGCGGCGGGGATCTTCGAGGCGCTCTGATTCCGATTCCTAGCACCAGCCGGGCTGAGCGGGGGGGGTACTGCGCTGCTCTGGCCACGAGAGGGTACATCGCCACCGCCAGACCGTTCGCGACGGCCCTCGAGCCCCGTAGAGCCGAGCTTGCTCGGCTAATTTTTGTGTCAGCGGCTGAAAAACGAAAGGCAGCCGAGCAAGCTCGGATCTACGGGGGCAGGATTGCGCTACGCCAACCGCGTGCCATTCGGAACGCGGCGCTCGGTCGACGCGAGCACGACCCCCTCGGCGGTCGGAAAGCCGGTCAGCAGGAATTCCGATCGGAACGGACCAATCTGTTTTTCGGGGAAGTTGATGACGCCGACGACCTGGCGGCCGAGGAACTCGTCCGGCGAATACAGCGCGGTGACCTGAGCGCTGGTCTTCTTCTCGCCGTAGGGGCCGAAATCGACCCACAGCTTGCATGCCGGCTTGCGCGCTTCGGGAAATGGTTCCACACGCGTTACCGTGCCGGCGACGATGAGCAGCTTTTCGAAATCCACCCACGCGATCGATTCGGGAGCGTCCGCGGTCACTGTCCCACCCGACGCCGCGCAATCAGGGGTTCGACTTCGCGTTCGAGCCCGATCTGCACCCAGCCCAGGTTGATGCCGATTCGCGTGGCTTCCGGATTGGCCCAGGCATAGACGATCACGGCCGCGCTGGCGTCCTCGATCACCGACAGCTTGAGTACCGGCGTTCCGCCTTCGCGATAAGTCAATCGTTCCAGCAACAGCGAGTAGCCCGACGCGCTGCCGTCTCGCCAGTTCAGCGCCTGGCGCCCACCTTCGCTGCCGAGCCGCAGTCCGCGATTCATGTGCCAGTCCACGTTGTCCGCCGTGGCATTGCGCCCTGCGCCGTTGACCGCTGCCCAACCCTCGAACCAGTGCATCCGGCGCGCATCGGTGCGTGCGTCGGCACCGCGCGCCTGATCGGAAAACAGCCGCACGCGCAGCCACTCGCCATCCTGCTCGATTGTCAGCGGCAGCAGCGCCGCCTGCGCACCGATGCCGGGTGCGATGGCCGCGCAGGCAGCGGGATCGGCGGCGAGTTCCAGGCGCGTCGCGCTGGCGCTGCCGCGCAGCGCACAGCCCTCCAGTGCGGTCCACGTTTCGGGATCGAATCGTGCAGGTTCTGCCGTCACCTCGAGTGCGCGATGCGGCGTGACGACTACACCGCCGCTCGGGTCGGAAACGACTCGCATGGCCCAGGTCGCATCGAGACGCGTCGCGCCTGCCAGACGTGTTCGCCACGAAACCCAACCCTCGCGCCCGAGCGCGGCGATATCGATCTGCACCGGCGGCGTCTCCAGCGGCTGCGCCTGCCAGACCTGTTCGTGGTTGCTGTAGCTTCCGGGTGCGAGCGCGGCGACGATCACCGGCGCCGCGCCGTCGCTGCGCGGCGGCAGGTTTCCGCACGAGAGCAGGGTCAGGCAGGCTGCCAGGACAACACCGGTATTGCACACGGAACGTTTCATCGCCCAAGCATAGACCGATGCCATGACGTCGCGATACCGGCGCAGGCTATGATCCCGTCACGATCCTGCGGAGCCCCCGGCATGTCCGACATCAGCACCGAACTGGAAGCTGCCGCGTTTCGCCGCCTGCTCGAACATCTTGGCATGCGTAGCGACGTGCAGAACATCGACCTCATGATCCTCGCCGGCTTCTGCCGCAACTGCCTGGCCGACTGGTACCGCGAAGCGGCCGAACAACGCGGCGTGACGATCGACAAGGATGCCGCGCGCGAACGCATCTATGGCGAACCGTTCGCCCAATGGAAAGCGCGCAACCAGCGCGAGGCCAGTGTCGAACAGCTCGCCGCGTTCGACGCGGCGCAGAAGGCCCATCCACCTTCGACCTGAAGATCAGGACCGCGCCGATGCGCGCACGCTCATCCACGCGCCGGCCAGCAGCAGTGCCAGAGCCAGCGCCTGGGTCCAGTGCGGCTGGAGCTTGCCGCCAAGCAGCAGCAACAGCGTCGACAACAACGGTCCGGCATACGAGAGCGTGCCAAGCAGGGCGAGGTTGCCGTGCTTGGTCCCCGAATCCCACAACCAGAACGCCACCCCGACGGGGCCCGCACCCATCAGGACAAGGGCTGCCCATTGCGCGGCGCTCGGCGAGCGGGTCACCTCGACACTGAAGTGGACGAGAGCGGCAAGGATGGCGACGGCCACGCACGATCCGGCCATCGCGGCGGTGGGCACCTTGCGGAATCGGCGATTGAGCACCGAATACGTGGCCCAGGTCAGCGCGGCGCCCAGCGCGGCAAGGTGGCCCGCGCGATGCGCAGGATCCGGCGCCATTCCTTCGCCACGCGTGAGCATGACGATCACGCCGAGAAGCGCGATTGCGGTTCCGGCAAATTGACCAACACGCGGACGCACGCCCGGCAGGAACGCGGCAAACACGACGATCAGCAGCGGCCACAGGTAGTTGATGAGGTTCACCTCGACCGCCGGCGCGTGGCGGAACGCGAAGAAGTACAGCGCGTGATAGCCGAACAATGCGACGACTGCGAGGGCGAACGCCGGCAGCGGCTGGCGCATCTGCGCGAGCGCGCCGCGCCCGCGGAGCGCGAGCACGCCGACTCCGAGCGCGCCGCCGATCGCGAATCCGGTCGCGAGAACCTGGAACGGCGGCAGATCGGCCGTGAACACAGCCAGCAGCGCAAACGACGACCACAGCAGGATCGCCGCGACGCCGTGTCCGGTGGCGAGCTTGCTCGACGGCGTCAGGGTCGGCTGCATGGATGGGACGGCACATCGGTGGAGTGGCCGCAGTCTAGCCCGCATTTCTCACACCGGCGCGCAAAGATGCCTCGATTCTCTTGTCCTGCATGGCGATCCGGATGTTCTGCGCTACGAACACTCTGTATGGCTGCATCTTCGCGCTTCGCGGCCCTCGCACCGGCCTCGCGGCGCCTGGCTTGCTCCTCAGTCGGCCTGTAGCCCAGCTACAGACCTCCCTGCGGACCGGCGCCAGCCACCACGATTCCGGCGCGATCATCCGCGACCGGTGTGAGAAATGCGGGCTAGACCAACCCAGGCTGCAGCCTCAGTCACGATTCGCTGTTCTTCCATCCTGACCACCAGCATCGGGTTTGAAGGCCCTCCCACGTCAAAAGCGTCTTTCTGTGGGAGGCCCTTCGGGGCCGATGCCCTTTTTCGACAGGCGTATCTGAAAGCCCTTCCGCATCATCTCGACCTCGGCGCATTCCGCATCAGGCGGCGATCTGCGAGACTGCGCGGCTTCGCCTGCCGCCACTGCGACCATGCCCTACACGCCGATTCTCGCCACCCTGGGCTATGTGCTTTCAGCCGACCGCTCGCAGGTCCTGCTGGTTCATCGCAATGCGCGCGCGGACGACCAGCACCTCGGCAAGTACAACGGGCTCGGCGGCAAGATGGATGCAGACGAGGACGTGGTCGCCTGCATGCGCCGTGAAATCCGCGAAGAAGCCGGCATCGAATGCACGTCGATGCGCCTGCGAGGCACGATCAGCTGGCCTGGCTTCGGCAAGCTCGGCGAGGACTGGTTCGGCTTTGTCTTTCTCATCGACACGTTCGACGGGACGCCACCGCAGCGCAATCCCGAGGGGACGCTGGAATGGATTGCCGTCGAACGCATCCTCGACCTTCCGCTATGGGACGGCGACCGCCACTTCCTGCCACTCGTGTTCGACGACGACCCGCGTGCGTTCCACGGCGTCATGCCCTATCGCAATGGCCGCATGGTGTCCTGGGACTGCTCGCGGATCTGAATTCGAATGCGTGGATCCGGCAGCCTCCTGCGAGGCTGCCTTGCAGATGAAATGTCGCTGGCAAACGTGCGCTGCAGAATTACCAGTGCAGCTGGGCGCGCGCTTCCAGAGCGCTCGGCTTGTCCGAACTCCCGTTCGGCCGGGTGACGTCGGCGCGCACGTAATTGAGCATGAACTTCAGGTTGTTGCGCATGTACCAGTTCACGCCCAGCGCGAGGTTCTTTTCTTCGCCACCGCGCACTGCACCGTCGTTGAGATTGATCCCTTCGTAACGCAGGCCGAGCTGCCACATGCCCACGAGGCTGCCGGTCGCCGGTTTGCTGGTCGTGAATACACCATTGCGATAGCCCCAGGTCTCACCCGTCAGGTTCCACAGTCCCGAGACGTACCAGGCGTCACCGCTGAAATCGTCATGGCTGTTGCGCTTGACCGTGGCATCCATGTACTCGCCCTGCAGCTTGAACGGGCCGGCGACCCAGCCTGCCTCCAGACCGAGCGTGTTGATGCGGTCGGCGTCGCGGAAGGTACCGGTGTCGACGAGGCGCGGCGTCGTGCTCATGTCCATGCCCGGGCGCGCGCGCAGGCGCGCGCTGTCATCGTTCGTGTCCTGCGAGATCCCCGACAAGCCCAGATGCACGACATTGCCTTCGAGATTCACGGGTGACCAGGCGAACCGCCCACCGAATCCGCTGCCGGTGCCGCCACCATCGGTGATCTCGCGACCGAAGACACTGCCGGTCGCCGACCAGGATTTCTCGGTCCACACGAGCGCGGCGCCGACCCGTCGACCGACGCCGAACGTGCTCGTGACCATCGCCTTGGGAATGAAATCGTTGTTCTTCGTGCTGCTGAGTTCTTCCATGCTGTTGGGCTGCTTGTACTGGCCCAGAGTCACGCCGAGCTTGGGCGCAAGCTTGAATTTCGCATTGACATCGAGGAACTTGTCGTTGCGTGTGCTGGCGTCGTAGCCGATGACCCATTCCCATTTTTCGGCCTTGCCCTTGAGCACGATCTCGGTGCGGCGCACCTCGCTGTCGTTCACCAGCGGCGTCACATCATCACTGTACTGGGTGCGGTCGACCTGCAGCAGGCCTTCCAGCGAGAACTTGAATCCGGCGAATTCGTCGAGAACGATGTCGGCGCGAGCCGGCAGCGCAGCCAGTCCGAGGGCACTGACGATGGCTGAAGCAAGCAAAGGATGACGCATGAGTGGCTCCGAGTCGGGTTGTTCGGTTGTGCCGCGCTGCTTGCACCGGTGGCGGGATGCCCCTGGGTTTGCCTGCGCTTGAGCGGTCGCAGCATCGTCTGCTTGCATGACAATCCGATGAATAACGCGTGACATCTTGCTTACGGTTTCACCTGCGGATCACCCGGCTGTCATCTGCTCATTGCGTCGCAACATGAACCAACGCCCGCCATTCGTGTCTGTGCCTATGGCGTGCCGTCTGCAACGGTCGCATCATCGAATGTCTACACATCGCCGACCCTGTCGGCGTCCCTGGCGGGCCGGGCCCGCCCCAACATCGGAGATTGATCATGTCGAAGAAGCTCCTCAAACCCGTCAGCCTTGCGATCGGAACCGCCCTGCTCGGTTCGCTCTCGTTGAGCCAGCTCGCGATCGCCAGCGACGGTTTCAAGGCCGCCGACCTCGGTTCTGGCTACGTGCTCGCGCGTGCCGGCGACGACAAGAAGAAGGAAGGCAAGTGCGGCGAAGGCCGCTGTGGATTCTCCAAGCTCGACACCAATGGCGACGGCGTGATTTCTCAGGCGGAATGGACCGCAGCCAAGCCGGACAAGGCCGAGAAATGGGCCAAGCTCGATGCGGACGGCGATGGCCAGGTGACCCAGGCCGAATGGGACGCCAAGCACAAGGGCAAGGAAGGCAGGTGTGGCGAAGGAAAGTGTGGGGCGAAGGAAAAGAAAGACACGCTCGGCTGATCCAAGCGATGAGTCTGCGCGACTCGATTCATGGTGCCGGACTCGGTCTGCGGCGGGCCCTCCTGGGTCCGCTGCAGGCCAACTCCGGAGCGAAGATCGACTTCCTTGAAGTGGCTCCGGAAAACTGGATCGATGTCGGTGGACGCCTCGGCCGCCAACTGCGCGCGTTTACCGAACGCTTCGACTTCGTCTGTCACGGCCTGTCATTGTCGCTCGGTGGTCCGCACCCCCTCGATGATACCTTGCTCGTGCGCATCCGCCGGTTCATGGATGCGCACGGCATCCGCGTCTACAGCGAGCACCTGTCCTGGTGCTCCGATGACGGTCACCTCTACGACCTCCTGCCGATCCCGTTCACGAGCGAAGCCGTGGATCACGTTGCTGCGCGCATCCGTCACGCTCAGGACCTCATCGGTCGACGGATCGCGGTCGAGAATTCTTCCTACTACGCCGCACCTGCTGCGGAGATGAGCGAAATCGAGTTCATCCGCGCGGTGCTCGACGAAGCCGACTGCGACCTGCTGCTCGATGTCAACAACGTCCACGTCAACAGCGTCAATCATGGGTACGATGCGCAGGCTTTTCTCACTGCCCTGCCGCCTGAGCGGATTGCCTACGTGCACGTCGCCGGGCACTTCCACGAGGCGGCCGACCTCATCGTGGACACTCACGGTGCGGACGTCGCCGCGCCGGTCTGGGACCTGCTGGATTCGGCCTACGCGCGATTCGGTGTCGTGCCAACGATGATCGAGCGGGATTTCAATATTCCGCCACTGGCCGAACTCTTGGCCGAAGTGCAGCACGTGCGCGACCTGCAGCATCGGCATGTCGACGCAACGCGCACGCGGCAACGCAATGGCTGAGCGCATGCCAATGGCGCTCGTGCAGGCCGGCTTCGCCGCGCATCTGCGCGATCCGCAGAACGTTGCAGCGCCCGCCGGAATCGAGGATCGGCGCATCGCGATCTATCGCGAACTGGTCTACAACAACCTGGCCGACCTGCTTGCCGGTAATTTTCCGGTGATCCGCTCACTTGTTGGACCTGCGGACTGGGAGCTGCTGATTCGCGCTTTCCTGCGCGATCATCGTGCCCAGACGCCGTTGTTCACTGAAATCGCACGCGAGTTCATCGGCTTCCTGCAGGCACGGGCGAACGCCGGCATCGCCGATCCGCCCTTTCTGGTTGAACTGGCCCACTACGAGTGGAGCGAACTGGCCCTGGCGCTCGACGAAGCCTCGATCGACTCGCTGCAATTCGACGAGGACGCCGATGTCGTGCACGGCGTGCCGGTCACATCGCCGCTGGCGCGCCTGCTCGCCTACCAGTTCCCCGTGCACGAGATCGGTCCGGCATTCCGGCCTGACAGCGCACCGGCCCAGCCCACCCTGATCCTGCTCGTGCGAGATCGCACGGACGAGGTCCGTTTCCTCGCCGTGGAACCCTTGACGGCCCTGCTGTTCGAGCGCCTCACCGTCAACACGACGGCAACCGGCCAATCCTGTCTGCATGCCCTGCTCGACGAACTCGGGCGCAACGACGAGGCGATGCGCGAGTCCGGGCTGGCGATGTTGCGCGATCTGCGACGACGCGAAATCCTGCTCGGCTGTGTCCCGGTGCGCGGCTGATCGCTGTTCCCTTGGGAAAGCCTTCCGGATTGATGCACTTGTTCAAGCTTGGAGGCGAGAATCGGCCTTGAAGGGCCTCTCATGACGGCACAGAGTCCGCTTGAGCTCCCCGAAAGAGCGCGATATTGCCGTTGCCATGCGGGAGAGCCTTCAGGCGCGATGTCCTTCTCCAAGGTTGAAGGCGGGTATCGGCCCTGAAGGGCCTCCCACCAGAGCCTTACCGGCCGGCGCCACCATCGGCTATGCTCAGCGGATGTCTTGTGCCCACGCCGCCCCGCGCATTGCCGAGCGCTTCCGGGGTTTCCTGCCTGTCGTCGTCGATGTCGAAACCGGTGGTTTCGATGCCGAGCGCGATGCCCTGCTCGAAATCGCAATGGTCGTGATCGACATGGATGAACGCGGCCTGGTCCATCCGCGGTCGGCGGTATCCACACATGTCGTTCCGTTTCCAGGCTCCAACATCGATCCGCGGGCACTGGAGATCACCGGCATCGATCCGGACCATCCGTTCCGCAATGCACTGGAGGAACGCGCCGCGCTGGATCACGTGTTCGCGCCAGTGCGCAAGGCCTTGCGCGACGCCGAGTGCCAGCGCGCGATTCTCGTCGGCCACAATGCCGCGTTCGATCTGGGCTTCCTGAACGCCGCGCTGCGGCGCACAGCCTACAAGCGCAGCCCGTTTCATCCGTTCAGCAACTTCGACACGGTTACCCTCGGCGGACTTGCCTACGGGCAGACCGTGCTCGGGCGCGCCGTGGCCGCGGCAGGAATCGAGTGGGATGCCAGCCAGGCCCATTCGGCGGTCTATGACACCGAGCGCACGGCGGAACTGTTCTGCCGCATCGTCAACCGCTGGAAGCGCATGGAAGATGTCGCTGTGGCGAGCGGCCTGCTCGACGCGACCGTCATCGAGTCTCAATAGATTCTGTTGGTGCTCGGTCGATCGGCCGGAGAAACGGTCTGCGCGGTCCGTGTTACGCCGCGTCCTGTCCAGCGAACCCGCCTGGACCGGGCAAGCGAGGATGATTCTTCGTCGTTCAGCCGATTTACCGCTCCGGCCACCCCTGTGCGTCGGCTCCCGGGACGGTTGACGCGCGGTCCCGTCGCCCGCATCGTGTGCCCATGCCGATTCATCTCTACATCGCCGACACCGAAGGCTGTGCCAGTTGTCGCGACGGGTTCGAGGTCCTGCAGCGCCTTGGCGATCCGCCGTTGGCGTACTGCGAAGCCTGTGGCGCCTGTCTGCGCCGTGCGATCAGTGCGCCGAGTATCGCGGTTGGCGGTGCGCACCTGCTCAAGGAAAGCCATGTCGCGCGCAGCGGGTTCACCCAGTACCGCCGGGCGGGCCGCGGGGTGTACGAGAAAACCGCAGGCAAGGGTCCGGATTTCATAAGCGGCGACTGAACGCGGCACACGCAGTCCACCGGGGTGTCGTGGGTATCCCCGCGCCTCTTCGGGGCGATTTCACGTGCCGTTTCAACGATCCGCACTCCGTAGGGAGTGCCCCCAACAGACAGCCTGTAACGCAACTGAAATATTTCAATCATCGTTCTGCAACCTTCGGGGTCTACAAAGCCCGGCATCCGATTCGTTCCGAATCAGCCAAAGGAGTTGCCAGCGTGCCCATCTCGACCAACCTGCGTGTTGTCGCCCTCGGCGTCGCCACGGCCTTCTGTTCCAGCGCCGCCCAGGCTGCCGATATCACCGGTGCCGGTGCGACCTTTGTCTATCCGATCCTGTCCAAGTGGTCGGACTCCTACAACAAGGCCACTGGCCACAAGATCAACTACCAGTCGATCGGCTCGGGCGGCGGCATTGCCCAGATCAAGGCCGGTACCGTCGATTTCGGCTCGTCCGACAAGCCGCTGCCGCCCGAGGAACTCGAAGCAGCCGGGCTCGTCCAGTTCCCGTCCGTGATCGGCGGCGTCGTTCCGGTCGTCAACATCGAAGGGGTGGCGGCAGGCCAGCTCAAGCTGACCGGGCCCCTGATTGCCGACATCTTTCTTGGCAAGGTGACCAAGTGGAACGACCCGGCGATCACGGTGCTCAACGAAGGCGTTGCCCTGCCGTCCAAGACGATCACGATCGTGCACCGTTCGGATGGCTCCGGCACCACGTTCAACTGGGTCAACTACCTGTCCAAGGTCAGCCCGCAATGGCGCGAGAAGGTCGGCGAAGGCACTTCCGTGCAGTGGCCGTACGGCGTCGGCGGCAAGGGCAATGAGGGCGTCGCGGCCTACGTCAAGCAGATCAAGAACTCGATCGGCTACGTCGAACTTGCCTATGCGACCCAGAACAACATGTCCTATGTCGCCGTGAAGAACGCGGCCGGCAAGTTCATCCAGCCCAGCGACCAGTCATTCCAGGCGGCAGCCGCGCACGCGGACTGGAAGAACTCCAAAGACTTCCACCTGATCATCACCGATGCGCCGGGTGCGGACTCCTGGCCGATCGCTGCGACCAACTTCATCCTCATGTACAAGCAGCCGAAGAACGCCGAGCGTTCGCGCTATGCGCTGGATTTCTTCAAATGGGCGCTGGAAAATGGCCAGCAGGAGGCTGCAGAGCTGCATTTCGTGCCGCTGCCGAAGGAGCTCGTAGATCAGGTCGAAGCCTACTGGGCCGAGCACATCAAGCTCTGAGCCATTCGCATGACCTCGCGTCCGCGCATGCCAGGCATGCGCGGACGTTCTCGCGCTGACCGGCACCCTGCAGAAGGAAACTGATCGATGGCCGTTCCCTCCGGCAGCGTCATCGACGCATCGCAGCCCGCCGAGCGGATCGCCGCGCGCCGCGCGCTGCGCGATGCACTTTTCGATGGCGTCTTCCGCCGCAGCGTCGCTGCGGCCGGGATCTTCGTGCTCCTGATCCTCATCGCCGTCGCGTTGTCGATGCTCTGGGGCGGTCGCCAGGCATTCCTGACCTTCGGACCCGAGTTTCTCTGGTCCACCGACTGGGACGCGGTGAATCACAAGTTCGGCGCCCTGGTGCCGATCTACGGCACGATCGTCACGGCCGCGATAGCGATGCTCATCGCGGTACCCGTGAGTTTCGGCATCGCCGTGTTCCTGACCGAAGTGGCTCCAGGCTGGATGCGCACACCGGTCGGGTCGGCGATCGAACTGCTCGCGGGCATCCCGTCGATCATCTACGGGATGTGGGGTCTGTTCGTGTTCGTGCCGTTCATGGCCGAACACATCACGCCGTGGCTCAACGACAACATCGGCGAGTGGCCGATCCTCGGACCGCTGTTCCGCGGGCCGCCGCTGGGAATGGGCATGTTGACCGCAGGCATCGTGCTCGCGATCATGGTGATCCCGTTTGTCTCCTCGGTCATGCGCGAGGTATTCCTGACGGTGCCGTCGCGGCTCAAGGAGTCCGCCTATGCGCTGGGCGCCACCACCTCGGAGGTCGTCTGGGACATCGTGCTTCCGTACACGCGTTCGGCCGTAATCGGCGGCATCTTCCTTGGTCTTGGACGCGCGCTCGGCGAAACGATGGCGGTCACGTTCGTTCTCGGCAACGCGCACCGGTTGTCACCCTCGCTGCTGGAGCCCGGCAACTCGATAGCCGCGACGATCGCCAACGAGTTCACCGAGGCGGATTCGGAAATCTACCTGTCCTCGCTGATCGCGCTCGGGTTCCTGCTGTTCGTCGTCACGTTCATCGTCCTGGCGATCGCGAAACTCATGCTCAACCGGCTCAATCGGCTGGAGGGTGCGCGATGAGCAAGGTCTCCGCACGCCTCTACCGTCGTCGCCGACTGGTCAACCACGTCTCCCTGACCTTCTCGTTCCTGGCGACCGTCTTCGGCCTGTTCTGGCTGTTCTGGATCCTGTGGACAGCCCTGTCGCGCGGCATCAATGCGATGAAATGGGACCTGTTCACCCAGATGACCCCGCCGCCGGGATCCGACGGCGGACTCCTGAATGCTTTCGCCGGCAGCCTGATCATGTGTTTCGGTGCGATCCTGGTCGGCACGCCGATCGGAATCGCCGCCGGCACCTGGCTTGCCGAGTACGCGGGCAAGCAGCGACTTGGCGAAATCGTGCGCTTTGTCAACGACATCCTGCTGTCGGCACCGTCGATCGTGCTCGGGCTGTTCATCTATGAACTCGTCGTCCACCAAGTCGGCCATTTCTCGGCCACCGCCGGTGCGCTTGCGCTGGCCCTGATCGTGCTTCCGGTCGTCGTACGCACGACCGACGAAATGCTGCGGCTCGTGCCGAGCCAGATGCGCGAAGCGGCCCTGTCGCTTGGCGTTCCACAGTGGAAGATCACCGTGCAGGTGCTGTTCCGTTCGGCAATGCCGGGAATCGTGACCGGAATCCTGCTCGCCCTCGCGCGCATCAGCGGCGAGACCGCGCCGCTGCTGTTCACCGCGCTCAACAACCAGTACTGGAGCACCGATCTCAACTCGCCAATGGCGAGCGTGCCCGTGGTCATATTCCAGTACGCCATGAGCCCGTACGAGTCCTGGCAGTCGCTGGCCTGGGCCGGTGCGTTCGTGGTTACCATTTTCGTTCTGGCCCTTAGCCTTATCGCGCGTGCCATCCTCGTACGCAACAAGGTGAGAAATGACTAACGCACCCTCTTCCTTCGCGTTGCAGACCCAGGTCGCACCTGCGCGTACCGATGCGCCGGCGGTCGTCGCGAAGATGTCCGCGCGCAATCTGGAGTTCCACTACGACAGCTTCCAGGCGCTCAAGGGCGTCAATCTGGATATCGCCGAGAAGCGCGTCACCGCACTGATCGGTCCGTCGGGTTGCGGCAAGTCGACGCTGTTGCGCATTTTCAATCGCATCTACGCGATCTACCCCAGGCAGGTTGCCCAGGGCGAAGTGCTGCTCGACGACGAGAACATCCTCGATCCGAAGTACTCGCTCAATCGCCTGCGCAGCAAGGTCGGCATGGTGTTCCAGAAACCCGTGCCGTTCCCGATGTCGATCTACGAGAACGTCGCCTACGCGATCCGCCACTATGAAAAGCTCTCCAAGGCCGACCTCGATGCACGCGTCGAGCATGCGCTGCGTCAGGGAGCACTCTGGGACGAGGTCAAGGACAAGCTCAAGCAGAGCGCGCTCGGTCTGTCCGGCGGCCAGCAGCAGCGCCTGTGCATCGCGCGCGCGGTCGCGCTCAAGCCCGACGTGCTGTTGCTCGACGAGCCGACGTCGGCACTCGATCCGCTCGCCACGAGCAAGATCGAACAACTCGTGGCCGATCTCAAGGAGCACTATACGATCGCGATCGTTACCCACAACATGCAGCAGGCGGCACGCTGCTCGGACTTCACCGCCTTCATGTATCTGGGCGAACTCGTCGAATTCGGCGAGACTGAAAAGGTGTTCACCAAGCCGGTCAAGCAGCAGACCGAAGACTACATCACCGGCCGATTCGGCTGAGGACGCACGCATGACCGTATCGAGTTCCGACCACGTCGTGAAAAGCTACGACGACGAGTTGAGGCGCCTGACCGACGAGATCCAGCGCATGGGCGATCTCGCCCTGACCGAACTGGAAGCGGCGATCGCTGCCGTGATCGAGCGCGACAGTGACGCGGCAGAACGCATCGTGCAGAGCGATGCCGCGGTGGACGCACTCGAACTGGAAGTCAGCCAGGACGTGATCCGCCTGCTCGCCTTGCGCCAGCCGATGGCCCGCGATCTGCGCGAGGTCATGGCCGCCTTGCGGATCGCGTCGGACATCGAGCGCATCGGCGACTATGCGGCCAATGTCGCCAAGCGTGCGATCGCACTTAACCAGTCCGCGCCGGTACGGCCGGTATACGGTCTGCCGCGGCTCGGAGAACTTGCGGCCGACCTGCTCCGCGAAGTGCTTGCCGCCTACCACGAACGCGACGCCGATCGCGCCCTGCTTGCCTGGGCACGCGACGAGGAACTCGATCGCCTCTACACGAGCATGTTCCGCGAGCTGCTCACCTACATGATGGAAGACCCGCGCAACATCACGCCGTGCACGCACTTGTTGTTCATGGCCAAGAACATCGAACGCATCGGCGACCACGCGACCAACATCGCCGAGAACATCTATTTCCTCGTGCATGGCACCCAGATTGCCCAGGCCCGGCGCAAGGACGACCGATCGGCCAGCGTCACCGAATCATCGCTTCCGCACCGATGATGCCGTTCGTTGCGGACGCATCCGCCTGAACAGCGCGGAGCGCTGTAGTCGCGTATAGTCGCAGCCGATTTTCGGACGGCCATACGCGGAGCCTGCCATCAGTACCCTGCCCTACGACCCTGCTGCGCTTGCCCTGTGCGCGCAGACCATCGCCGATACCGGTCGCGAGCTCAGCGTGCGCGGCTGGACCCCGGCGACCAGCAGCAATTTCTCGATGCGCCTGGATCACGCGCACGTCGCGGTGACGATATCCGGACGCGACAAGGGTCGCCTGGGACCGGTCGATGTCATGGTCGTGGATCTGGACAACCAGCCGGTCGCCACGTCGGCGCGGCCTTCCGCGGAAACCGCACTGCACACGCAGATCTACCGGCGCTTTCCGGGTGCCGGTGCCGTGCTTCACACGCACTCCCAGGCCCAGAGCGTCGCCTCGCGGTTGTACGCGAACGTCGGACTCGTGCGCTTCGAGGGTTGGGAACTGCAGAAGGCGATCAGCGGATACACGACTCACGAGAGCGCGCTCGATCTGCCGGTTTTCCCGAACACCCAGCAGATGTCAGAGCTGGTTGCGCGCGTGGACGCCTGGATCGACGCTGGCAAGGAGCTGCACGGCTATCTCATCGACGGTCATGGCATCTATGCCTGGGGCGTTGACATGGACGAAACCAGACGCCATATCGAGGCATTCGAGTTTCTGTTGAACTGCGAACTGGACCTGAGGAGATTGTCCCGATGAGCCGACTGCGCATCTTCGACGACCGTCACGGCGACACGGTACTCGCCTCGTTCGACACCCATGCCGACATCGCGCGCGAGCTCGGCGCAGTCGGGGTGCGCTTCGAGCAATGGCAGGCGACCCAACCGGTCGCGCCCGGCGCGAGCCAGGACGAAGTGATCGCTGCCTACCGCAGCGATATCGACCGCCTAATGCGCGAAGAGGGTTACCAGACGGTCGACGTCGTAAGCCTTACGCCCGACCACCCAGATCGCGCGGCGTTTCGCCAGAAGTTCCTCAGCGAGCACACCCACGCCGAGGATGAAGTGCGCTTCTTCGTCGCTGGCGCCGGCCAGTTCACCCTGCACATCGGCGACAAGGTCTATGACGTGCTGTGCGAGAGGGGCGATCTCATCGGCGTGCCCGATGGCACGCGCCACTGGTTCGACATGAGCGAATCGCCGTACTTCGTCGCGATCCGCCTGTTCAACAACCCGGCCGGCTGGGTCGCCGAATTCACCGGCGACACGATCGCCGAACGCTTTCCGCGCATGCAACCCCTTGCGTCGACCACAGACGTCTGATTCCGACGGGCGAAGTCGGGCCGAAGGGGCTTGCGTCGGCGCAGGTCGGGGCGAGCGTCCGGATGCACGACCTGGCAGAAAAAAGGGAACACGCCACGCCATCCATGCGGACAACGCGACGTGTTCCGGATCGATCAGGCTTGGGGTCCCGACCGAGCATCCGCGCCGCACGGCCCACTCCATGTGGCGGCTTGAATCGTCAGCAGACTAGACGCGCCGCAGTGCGCTCAGCGGACGCGAATCCGGAGATCGGTCATCTGTGCGCGCGACGAGTCGGCCACTGGCCGCATCGCCGGCTCTGCTACGCTTGCACATCCGGCCCGCCCGCGTACCTGCATCATGCCCACCATCCGCGCCATTCTCACCGATATCGAAGGCACGACGAGTTCGATCAGCTTCGTCAAGGACGTGCTTTTTCCCTACGCGCGTGAGCGCCTGCCCGCCTACATCGTCACCCATGCGGACCGGCCCGACGTGCAGCACTGGTTGCATGAGGCAGCCAAGGAGGCGCAACTCGTTGCCGCGAGCGAGCAGGAAATCATCGAACTGCTGATCGGCTGGATCGACAGCGACCGCAAGTCGACCGCACTGAAGGCCTTGCAAGGCATGATCTGGGCCGATGGCTATGAGGCAAGCGAGTTCAGCGCGCATATCTACGAGGATGCGGCGCGGCGCCTGCGCGAATGGCACGCGCTCGGAATTCCTCTGTTTGTCTATTCATCAGGTTCCGTGCAGGCACAGAAACTGCTGTTTGCACACACCGAAGCCGGCGATCTTGCCACGGTGTTCGCGGGATACTTCGACACCGAGACCGGTGCCAAGCGCGATCCGGCCTCGTATGCGCGCATTGCCGACGCGACCGGCATCGAACCGCAGGCGATCCTGTTCCTCTCCGACATCACCGAAGAGCTCGATGCGGCGCGCGCGGCCGGGCTGCAGACGACCTTGCTGGCACGCGCGCCCGGAACCTGTCCGCCCGCGCCAGCGCATCGGTGCGTGAACAGTTTCGACATGATCCAGTTGGGTGACCGCTGAATCCGTGAGCACTGCCCGGTCCCTGCTTGGTGACACGCTGCGCGCCACGACATTGCGCAAGCCGCGCGGCAATCCCGCGTACATGCCCGAGAGCGCGTTCCTCGTCGTCGCCCTGATCTACCTGTGCGCCGTGGCGCTCATGCACTGGGTCGATACGCCCGCACCGCGCGCCTTCGTCGGCTATGGTCTGGTCAGCACCCTCACCGATGCCATGCTCACGCTTGCCGCCGCCTGGGTGCTCATGCGCATCGCACAGCGTGCGGGAATCCTTTGGGGCGTCGCCAGCATCAGCCTGATGGCAACCCTGCTCGCGACGCTGGTGGTGGGCTGGCCGCTCGAACACGCCGCCGGATATCTGTACTCGCGCGGATACCCGCTGGCGGGAATGCTAGTCGTGATGCTGCGTTCGCTCTGGTGGCTGCTGGTCCTGTTCACGCTGGCACGCTGGCTCATGCCCCGCAGGGTCGGACGTGCACTGCTCGCGGCGGCGCTTGCATTCATGGTATCGGCAGCCCCCTGGTGGTGGTTGCCAGGCATGCCGGTGTTCGTGACCGCGGAGAGCGCGGGTGCCGGGATCGGCGCAGACTTCAGCGACGTGCTCGCCCAAGGCGGTTTCGACGGTGAACCTGCCGACGAAGCGGCAGTGATCGCGTTCGACCCCGAGTTCGTCATCTACGATCAACCGCGCATGCTCGAGAACGCACTCGGTGCACTGCACCCGCGTGTCGCCGGCCGCAGCAACCTGTATGTGGTCGCCTTCGCGGGCGACAGCAACGAGAGCGTGTTCCGCAACGAGGCCGAGTACGTGAGTCGCCTGTTCGCCACGCGATTCGACGCCAGCGGGCGCATCGTCGTCCTGCAGAACAACCCGGCCACCGTTGCGACCCATCCGCTGGCGACATTGACCAATCTGCGTTGGACGATGGAGCACATCGCCGGCGAAATGGATCCGGCCGAGGACATCCTGCTGGTCTACCTGACCAGCCACGGTTCGGAGGATCACGAGTTGCTGGTCGACATGGATCCGTTGCCGCTGAACCAGATAACCCCGGAAAATCTTGCCTACTCGCTGCGCACGCAGCCATCGATGCGCTGGAAGGTGCTGATCGTGAACGCCTGCTATTCGGGCGGTTTCATCGACGCCCTGCGCGACGATTCGACCCTGGTCATCAGCGCATCACGGCACGATCGTACGTCGTTCGGCTGTGGCGCCGACTCGCAGATCACCTGGTTCGGCAAGGCATTCCTGGCTGAAGCGCTCAACCAGACGACTTCGATTCCGGAGGCGTTCGCGCTCGCGCGCGAATCGATAGCCCTCTGGGAAGCGGACGCCGAGTTCGAGAAACGCTCCGAACCGCAAATCGCGACGACCCGCAGCATCGAGCGCAAGCTGGAGCGGTGGC
>Ga0307505_10001391_pt1 | contig 19701 bp, 16 predicted proteins | sample 23_S_MG_FD_202183 | JGI IMG/M metagenome (GOLD analysis project Ga0307505, IMG submission 202183) | Soil microbial communities from Populus trichocarpa stands in riparian zone in the Pacific Northwest, United States - 23_S | ecosystem: Environmental > Terrestrial > Soil > Riparian zone > Trees...
GTTGTTTGTGTTCCTGATTCTCGCAGCACAGTATGAGAGCTGGACTTTGCCGTTCAGCGTACTCCTCGGGACACCGATCGCCGTCCTTGGCGCACTCGGTACCTTGTGGCTGTTCAAACTAGTAGCGCCTGAAGCCAGTGAGAACGACGTCTTTACCCAGATCGGCTTGGTGATGCTCATCGGCTTGGCCGCCAAGAATGCGATCCTCATCGTGGAGTTTGCGAAGGTTGAGTATGAGGGAGGGAAGTCGCTCAGCGATGCCGCTTTGGCAGGAGCCAAACTGCGGCTCCGCCCTATCCTCATGACGGCGTTTGCGTTCATCCTCGGTGTCGTCCCCCTGGTCCTGGCTTCTGGAGCCGGAGCGCACGGAAGAGTTCTTCTCGGTCTCACCGTCCTTGGCGGGATGTTGACTGCAAGCCTCATCGCCATATTCCTGATTCCGGTCTGCTTCTACGTCGTCGAAAATCTGACGCACCGCGGCGGGCAACACGGGAACCCAAAACCAGGTGGGCCTGCGCCAGGCACTCCCAGAAAGACCGGCGATGGGGATTTTTCATTTCCGATCCCGCGACCGGTACTGACGCCGGCCACTGTACCGGATGGTGGAAGCAACGGAGGAGGGCACTGAGGTGAACCGGGCGCGAGACATGCGGGAGGAGCGTAAAAATCTCGATAGGCGAGACATCCCCCTGCCATGGACCGCTACTCGCCTCTATATAATGGTGGCGTTCATAGGTGTGGCATTTTTGCTGACTGCGTGTAAGATGGGCCCCGACTACACCCGCCCCGAAACCCCGAAGGCAGAATCCTGGAAAGTGACTGCTTCAACCGCAGAGTCCATTGCCAATCTACCTTGGTGGGAGCTACTGAAGGATCCGGAGCTTCAGCGATTGGTCCGTATGGCGGTTGAGGAAAACCTGGATTTGCAGATCGCCGCCGCCAACATCGAAGAGTTTCGGGCTCAGCTCATGATCGCCAAGTTCGATCTGGTCCCGTCGCTGGATTACTCAGGGACAGCCTTCGGTTTTCGGAACACGAACAACAATGTGTTTCCGATCGGCCCTGGCGCCGTTCCGTTAGGAGGCAATGACGGAGGATTGAGCCTCTCCTATTTAGGCGCTGATGTCGGGCTCAAATGGGAGGTGGATCTCTGGGGTCGTATCCGGCGGTCCATCGAGGCGGCCAGGGCGCAACTGTTGTCGAAATCGGAGAATCAACGCGCAGTGATCCTCGGTTTGGTCAGCAATGTGGCCGAAGCCTACTTCGAACTCCGAGGATTGGATTACGAGGTGGAAATTACCAAACGCACCCTCAAGTCGTGGGATGAAACGGTCAGGCTGTCCGAGCTTCGGTTTAAGCAAGGCACCATCCCGAAACTTGACCTCAATCGGTTTCAGGCGGAACGGGCCGGGGCTGCGGCATTGCTGGCAGATCTCGAACGCCAAGTCGTCAAAGTAGAAAACCGGCTCAGCATATTGCTTGGCCGGAGACCGACGGAGATTGTGAGAGGACTCCGCCTCACCGAGCAATCGATTCCTCCTACCGTCCCGCCCGGACTCCCGTCCGATCTTCTTCAACGGCGCCCGGACATCCTGAAGGTCGAGCAAGACTTAGTGGCGGCGACGGCCAATATCGGCGTGGCCCAGGCGGTTCGGTTCCCGCAGTTCGCGCTCACTGGCGCGGTGGGTGGAGCCGGGCTTGAAATTTCAGGGGCTGCCTTCGGACCGTTCGCCACCTTCAAAGGGGCTGCCTCCCTGAGCGGCCCACTCTTCAATGCGTCGGCATTGGGCTACCAGGCGAAGGCGACGGAGGCCCAGGCCCAGGCGGCTGTGGCCCAATACAGAAAGACCGTCCTGACCGCGTTCATGGAAGTGGAGGATGCATTGATTACTGTCCAAAAAACCGGTGAGCAACGTCTCGCACTGGAGCAGCAAGTGGCTGCCTTGCAATCCGCGCTGACTCTAGCCGACTTTCGCTATCAAGGAGGGCGGGCCAGTTACCTTGACGTACTGACGGCCCAGCGCAGTCTGTTCGAATCGGAGCTTTCGTTGGCCCGCACGCAGCGTGGGCAACTGATATCCGTCGTTCAGCTCTATAAAGCGCTTGGGGGAGGGTGGTCTCCCGGCGCAGTTGAGTCCGGGGAAGCGATCGAGGGGATGGGCGGGAGAACAGCCGAACCGGTTGAATCACATACGGCGAAGTCCCGTGATCCGTAGATAGGGCAACTTGTATCAGTCCGTTTCTATCCAAGCCGCCATCGCTTCCACGAACATCAGCTATCGAAGAAGATGCCTCAAGGCGTCTTCCCCGTATTGAGATATGTAGCTGTGACGGGTGCAGCCCGTTGAGTTGGCTTAGCTTTCATCCAGCGCGCGTTACTTGCTCCCGCTCTGCTGAAGCGACTCCAGCACCTGGTCGAGGCTGAAGCTGCCGACTTTCTGGCTTGGCGGGAATTCCTTGAACGACATCAGGAATTGCCCGATGTATTGTTGTGCCGGCACGAGGAGGAAAAGGCGGTCCGCCCTCCAGCGCCAGTATTCCCAGCTATGCTCGGCCTGTTCGAACGGGTCGGTGCGGAGGTTGAATATCCTAGGGACGCGCAGCGGCACGAACGGCTCCTCCCAGACGTCAAATCCATGTGCGCGTTGCTCAGCAAAGACGATTTTCCACTGGTTGTAGCGCAGCCCTACGAGCGAACCATCGTCGTTGAAGTAGAAAAACTCGTGACGTGGATTGGTCCCACGGCCTGCGAGCGAGTCGGTGATGTTGTAGCCGTCGAGATGGACTTTAAAGGTCTTGTCGCCGACCTTCATGCCTTTCAGGAGCTGCTCCTTCACGTCCGGCACACCGGCGGCGGCCATCATTGTCGGGATCATGTCCATGTGTGAGTAGATTTCGTTGTTCACCGTGCCCGGTTTGATGACGCCCGGCCAGCGGATGGCGCAGGGCACGCGATAGCCGCCCTCCCAATTGGTGTTCTTCTCGCCGCGGAAGGGCGTGGTACCGCCATCGGGCCAACTGGCTACCTCGGCACCGTTGTCGGTGGAATACATGACGATGGTGTTGTTATCGAGACCGAGTGACTTGAGCTTATCGAGCAACTGGCCGACCATTGCGTCGTGCTCAACCATACCATCAGGATAGATACCCAGCCCGGTCTTGCCTTCGCTTTCCTTTTTGAGGTGAGTATGGATGTGCATGCGGGTGGAGTTCCACCAGAGGAAGAAGGGCCTGTCTGACGTTGCGGCCTTATCAAGATAGGCAAGTGAGGCATTGGTGACCTCTTCGTCGATCGTCTCCATGCGCTTTTTGCTGAGCGGGCCGGTGCTCTCGATTTTCTGTGTGCCGTCCGGGTTCGCCCAGGTGTGGATCACGCCGCGTGTTTGAAACTTCTTGATCAGGGCAGGATCTTTGAAGTAGTCCGCGTTCTCGAACTCTTCCTCGGCGTTGAGGTGGTACAGCGAGCCCATGAACTCATCAAATCCGTGCGCCGTCGGCAGCGTGTCGTCGGCGTCACCAAGGTGGTTCTTGCCGAACTGCGCGGTCATGTAACCCTGCGCCTTGAGCAACTGGGCAAGGGTCACATCCCGTGCCTGGAGCCCTTCCTTGGCGCCGGGCAGGCCGACCTTGAGGTTGCCGGTGCGGAAGCCGCTCTGCCCCGTAATGAACGCGGAGCGTCCGGCGGTGCAGCTTTGCTCGCCGTACCAGTCGGTGAATAAAGCACCTTCCTTGGCGATGCGGTCGATGTTCGGCGTCTTGTAGCCCATCATGCCTTGGTTATAGGCGCTGACGTTCCAGTAGCCGATGTCGTCGCCCCAGATGATGACGATGTTGGGTTTCTTGTCGGCGGCGACTGCGGGGAGTGCGCCGGTGACCAGCGCCATTGTTCCTATAAGGATAGACCATCGGAGAATGCGATTCATGATTGTTCCTCCTTCGTTAGGACGCTCGTTGTGTCGCGCGCCGCGTGACAAACTGCAACCTTTGAATCTCATTCCCTGGCCAGGAGAAGCATCTGTCATCGACGGGAACACCTGGATTGTGCATCAATCAGAACTGATGAATTCAAACTCCACCCTTCAGGCTGCTCTCACGGAAGTGTTCACCATCTTTTCCACAATATGGATCAAAAGCGAAGGCTAAGGCTGATGGGGGAATAAAATCTAACAATCGAGAGTGAACAATGCAAGTATTATGAAGTCAGCGAGAGTCTCGACAACATTGCGTCTCTGCGCTCCGGGCTATGACGGGGGCACGCTCGCGATGCGAGCGTGCCCCGTGTTTATTCACAGACGCCCGGTTAGTCCGCCATGGTCTTGCGCGTGTGAGCCTCGCTCACGACGTGCTGTTCTACCTCGGCATTCGCCGCCTTCATATCTTTCAAGTCAATCGTAACGCTGCTGATCTTGCCTGTGAACTTGTTGTTGCCTTCCTTGTAGTCCTCCGTAACCGGCGTCGCCTCATCCACACCGACATCTGCGCCTTCATCGGCTGAGAAGAAGCAACACTGCGTATGTTCGATCCGCCCTTCGGCCACTTTTTGGCCATTCACGAGGATCGTCCCGATGCCACCCTTGCCCATGCCAGGACCATCGGAAGCAAACTCGTATCGAATCGTCGCCTTGCCCGCCGCAAGCGGCTGCGGCGCGGCAACAGTGAACCGCTGCAAGCCAAGGAAGTTGTAGGTGTACGTCGGCTTGCCATCCTTCATGTAGAGACTCCAACCGCCGAACCGCCCAGCCTGGGCGAGGATCACGCCGTTGGCGCCACCCGCCGGGATCTCCACCTCAGCGGTAATCGTATGCGACTTGTTCTTCAAGTTGATGAACACGTTCTCCGACATCCCGATCATCCCCTCGTAGACCGTCAGAGATGTGCGACTTCCCATGAGATCGGGCCGCCCAGCCGAGGCCGGGATCATGCGCTCAAGGACTCGGTCATCAATGGGCAGCACCCGATATTTAATCGCCTCCTTCAGGAAGAGGTCTTGCAGCTCCTTGAGCTTCACCGGATTCTTCGCGGCTAGATTGTTCACCAGACTGAAATCGTTCCGCGTGTCGTAGAGTTCCCACTTGTCATCGAGGAGCCCTGCGCGTGGCTTTGCCTCCCACGGTGCCCGGTGCACGGTACCGGCCAACCAGCCGTCGGAGTAAACGGCCCGGTTGCCCATGATCTCGAAGTACTGGACATAGTGGCGGCTCGATGCCTTGGCATTCGCAAACGTGTACACCATGCTCACCCCTTCGATCGGCTCCTGTGGCGTGCCATTCACGACTTTCGGCTCCGGTAGCTCCGCCGCTTCCAGAACCGTCGGCGCAATGTCGATCACATGATGGAACTGCGCGCGCATCTCGCCTTTTGCTTTGATGCGCTTGGGCCAATGAATCACCATCCCATTGCGGGTACCGCCGAAACTGGAAGCGACCTGCTTGGTCCACGTGAACGGCGTATCGCCCGCGACCGCCCACCCGGCAGCCATGTGGGGATACGACAGCGGGCCGCCGAGGTCGTCGTAGTGCTTCAGAATGTCCTGGACGCTTTCGTGTACGCCGTTGAAGTAGCTCATCTCGTTGAACACGCCGTTCATACCGCCCTCGGCGCTCGTGCCATTGTCGCCGATGATGTAGAAGATCAGCGTATTATCCATTTGGCCCGTCTGCTCGAGTGCCTGAATCAACCGGCCGATCTCCGTGTCTGTGTATTCGCCGAAGCCAGCATAGACCTCCATTTGGCGGGCAAACAGTTTCTTCTCGTCATCCGAGAGCTTGTCCCAATCCTTAATGGCTTCCGGTTTGGGGGCAAGCTTGGTCCCCTGCGGCACCACGCCCAACTTGATCTGCCGGGCCAGAGTCTCTTCGCGGAATTGGTCCCACCCGCCATCGAACTGGCCCTTGTACTTCGCGATCCATTCCTTCGGCACATGGTGTGGCGCATGCGTGGCCCCCGGCGCGAAATACAGGAAGAACGGTTTGTCCGGCGTGAGCGACTTCTGGTAGCGCATCCAGTGGATCGCTTGGTTGGTCATGTCGGTCATGAAATGGTAGTTCGGATCTTTTCGCAACTCTACCTGCGTCAATCCGTCATAGAGTAACGGCGCCCATTGGTTGGTCTCGCCGCCGATGAAGCCGTAGAACTTGTCGAAGCCGGAGCGGGTCGGCCAGCGATCGGTCGGGCCGGATGGACTCACTTCCCATGCCGCGGTCTCATGGTTCTTGCCGAAGAAGCCGGTGCTGTAGCCGTTGAGCCGCAACATTTCGGCCAACGGCGCCACGTTGTTTGGGCGGCTCCCGGTATTGCCGGGAAACGCGGTAGAGATCTCCGTGATCGCGCCCATGTTGTTCATGTGATGATTACGGCCACTCAGTAACGCAGCACGAGTCGGTGAACAGAGCGCCGTTGTATGGAAATGGTTGTAGCGCAAGCCGTTGTCGGCGAGTCGCTCGACCGTCGGCATGTGGATAGGCCCACCGAACGCGCCGGACATACCGAATCCCATGTCGTCGATCATGACAAGGAGCACGTTCGGCGAGCCAGCCGGCGCCTTGACCTCAAATCTCGGCGGGGCTGTCGCCTTGCGGGCGTCCAACTCCGTGATTGGCGGACGTTTGGGTTCCGCAATCGGCAAGACCGTCCGATCCAACTTGTCCGCCGCCTGCGTTGTCGTCAGGCCCCCCAATGCCAGTCCGGCGGTCAGCGTGAGGACTGTGAGTAATGTTTTCATGTCCACTGCTCCTTTCGTTGTGTGCTCGTCTCTGCTTGCTGCGTCCCTTAAGGTCGCCCGGCCATTCCTTTCCTGCTTCCGCTTGTTGTCGCTGTCAGTCCATCATCGCCCGTCACGTACCAGGCGGAATCCCACATGGTTCGTGCCGGTATCGGGTTCGCCCTTGCCGCGGCCGCCTGCGATGTAGCGCGCGCAATACTGGTCGGTGCAGAGGAACGAGCCGCCCCTGTGGACTTTCTTTTTGACACCGGGCTCGCTGGGATCGAAACTGTCCGCCGGCCCGTGCGGATTGCGCGTGAGCGGTCCCTGTGTGACCAGCGTCCGATAGTAGTCATGCCGATACCAATCGCTCGTCCATTCCCAGACGTTGCCGGCCATGTCATAGAGTCCATAGTTGTTGGGTGGAAACGAGGCGACCGGTGCCGCACGCTCATGGCCATCTTCCTTCGTATTCTTTTCCGGGAAGTGACCTTGAAAGGTGTTGGCCATGAACTTGCCGCCGGGTTTTAGCTCATCACCCCAGGAGTAGGGTTTCCGCTCCAACCCGCCGCGCTGCGCGAATTCGAACTCGGCCTCCGTCGGCAGGCGCTTGCCGGCCCATTTCGCGTAGGCCAGCGCGTCTTCCAATGCGATGTGCACGACGGGATAGTTCCCCCGATCCTTCACCGTGCTGTTCGGCCCCTCCGGGTGCCGCCAGTCGGCGCCCTTCACATAGTTCCACCATTGAAAGTGGTCGTTCAATTTCACAGGATGGTCAGGAGGCGAAAAGACGACTGACCCAGCCACGAGATTTTCCGGCGGCGCGCCGGGAAAATCCTCGGTGCGTGGCGCCTGTTCGGCGAGCGTCACATACTTGGTCGCCTTCACGAACTTCGCGAACTGGTCGTTCGTGATTTCGGTTTTATCCATCCAGAATCCATCCACCGAGACACGATGCCACGGTTGGGCATCGGGAAACTCATCCGCGCCCATCCAGAACTCGCCGCCGGGAATCCAGACCATGCCTTCCGGGGCGGGGCCAGGTGGCGGTGGAGCTTTCGTGCGAGGGGAGTCGGTGACAGGCTGTGCTGTTTGGGTGTTTTCCGCAACCGGTTCAGCGGTGATGGAGGGCGCATTGCGTGCCGCTTTTGCGGCAGAAATACCCATGTCGCAGGTCATGCCGGACACCGGCGTCGCTGAGACCGACGTCGGATTGTTGCCGGAACTGAACCACCACCCGGCGAGTGCGAGGCTTGCGCAGAGCGCCGAGCCGAGACCCATGAGCGGCGTGCGCATGCTTCTCGTTTGGGCAACCGGCTTCTGTAACACGTTGGCCATTGCAGATGTGTCCGGTTGTTCAGGCTGATCTCGAAAATCGGATTCTACTGCAGCGGAATGTTGATGAGGTCCGGCACAGAATTCTGTGGCCTCTTGGCCCGTTCGGTGAGCTGCTGAGCCGGTCAGTCCCGCAGGAGACTATTTCTCTTTGTCCGCTCCTCCGCTAATCTTATTAGGCTGCTCCTCCGGGATGGCGGCTTGAACCAGGGTGTTGAGGACCTCATTCAGGGGCGTATATTTTGAGGCCGTTCGCCTATTGAGGAAGTCCGACATAAGGCTGCCGAACGTCAGGCGTATGGCATCCTCTAGGAATACCGGGTCCTGCGTTAGCGTCTCGCTTTCCATGATTGTTTCTGCCACAGAGGACCAAATCAATTCGCCACTCTCTGTTTCCCACAATTGCAACGACACTCGCAGCAGACTTGAACGAGTCTGCATGACCCGGAAGTCGAATGCCGGAATTTGCCAACGATCTGTCATGGTTTGCGTGAAGGCTGCCAGGCGGGGCTGGAAGATATATCGCACCCCGAGTGCGGAGCCGATTTTCGCGAGCGAGTGGCGATCAAGGAGGTGACTCTGTTCAGCATCCCCCCGCATTCGAAAAAACTCCACGCCCAACCCGTGCTTATTGATCCTCGTGAGGGTCTCTTGTTCAGCCAGTACTTTCCATCTCGGGGCGAGGGTCTTGAGAGTTTCGTTCAGGTACTGTGACATCCCAACCGCTGATCCCTGAAGCAGCCCTGTCCCTAGTGTTGGGAAAATTGCCACTCGCTTCCCGTCGACCGGTGTTTGATCAAACGATGGAGCGACCGGGGTGGAATTTGTGCGGACCTGCCAGCCATACAGTGATCTGCTGCAGCCCGCCATACACATGAACAGCAGAACAAGGCTCGCGACCGTCGCTGTTCTTACATGCCGGAACCGTCTCATCTTGAATCTTTCGCCATGAAGCGCGGGTGTCCGATGAAGACCTGTCTACCGATTCGCTGCCATGAAGACCATCGTTCCGCCACTCGTGAGATTCAGGCGCAGGAGGTTTCCCTCCATATGCCATTCCATGACCGCTGCGATATCAGCAAGAAACTGTCTGTCCAGCGACTCAGACGGACAGGCTGCCATGGTCGAATGCGTCACAGACAACGTCAGGCTTGCACCATCCAATCGATAGTGCCCTCCGGCTTGGTTGCAGTCGGCTCGGACCTTGAGTTGTCTGTTTGGCCCGAGGCTGAGGGTATAGAGCCCTGGCCCCCTCGGCGTCGTCCTAGTCCCGTCAACGCGAACGGCATATTGCCATGTCCAGACAGGCCCTTCAATGGGGCTCGGAGTGTTTTCTGCAGGAGCAGTGACGTTCACCAGCCGCTCGCTCTGCAGCGCGTAGTGAACCTTCCTGCGCTCGGTTGGGCAACATAGCTCATCGCCCGGACGGTGGGCGGTCAGGTCGAGCTTCACGAATCCCCGCTCGATCTCGATCGTGTTCACGCGGATGCGATCGCCGAGGCGCGCGCGATCCACGATGCTCCAGCGATTCTCTCGCTGCCGCACGAGATACAAGTCGAAAAATACCCCGCTTCCACCGGGATCAGTCACGATCACGAGCGCCGCCATTGTCTGATTGCCGATCCTTCCGATCGCCACGGAGTCGGTCAAGCGGATCACAATGTCGGCGGCCGAGTCCGGTGCTGCCGGTTCCTTGTAGACGCCCCCGACGAGCGGCGCCTGGCCGCTGCGTGTCCATTCGGATGGATAAGTCATGTTACGCAGACTCTCACGAAGTTCACCCTCTGCCCATGCCGTCGTGTTTCCGAGCGGTGCAGCGATGGGGAGCACGAGTAGCATGAGAGCCACGAGACTTCTCGTGGCCCAGCACCATCTGGTGCGTGAATCGCCGATCGCTTTCTGGTCCATTACTTCATGTTCCTTGCAGTGTGAGTAAGACGTGATCGGCCGTGTCAACCGTATCCGTGTGGTTCGTGCGTTACGTGCTCATGAGGGTCTGTATGCTGGACCGCGAATGGATCATCGATCGTGCGTATGCGTCGGCGGGGTGCTTTGGTTTGTCTGGTTATTCTGGTTTGTTTTGTTTGTCTCGTTTACTCGCCTAACCCAGACACATCACAAAGGAAGCCGGCGAAATGAGTGCCCAGGAGCTTTGGCCGGACAAGTCAGGGGATATCGGCCTGACGATCAGAGGACTTTCGCGTCCTGTGCGGCTTCAATAAATCGACGCATACAATCGGCTGTTCCCTTGCGAATCAAGATCCCGTCCTCGGTGAGCATATTCGGCCCTTTCTGGATTGAGGAACAGCGCCAGGAAAAGAGGGTACGCTCGCCCGACTGAACCGTATAGTCCGCGTCCAGTTCGAATGTTCGGTCCTTTCCACTTCTCCAGTCGAGATAGAAATTCGTGACGGTGCCGGATACGATGCGGTCACTCGAGTCGCTCATTGTGTACCCCGACCGGCTCAGTTCCAGCCGGAGCGCGTCCGAGAAGAAGACGCCGATTTCCTGGCTGAGAAATAAATCGGTCTTGGCCGACGGGATGGTTTCGACTTGCCGCGGACGGACACGGTGCTCATCGGACGCCTGATACCGGAACGGCGCGGTCCCGACCGTGCCTTGTCCTCTGAGCGGATTGCTCGGCTGATAATCGAGGGACACCATGCGGGGACATCCAGTCGCCGTCACGGCGCAAAGCAGGAGCCCGATCGTCCACAGGCGCGAGTGGCCTGCAAAGAAACGCTTCCCGGCAATGACATCAATGATCATCGTTCAAAACTCTCGACGCATGAGGGAACGATGCGTTGGGACCCAGGCCACTCTATCAATCCGGTGCCAAGTATTCTATTACGCTTTGTAGTCCCAGCGCGCCATGGTTCTCTTGTCCAGGACAACAGGGGAGAACCGAGCAGGTCCCCAAGTGAGACTGGCGGGATGGGTGAGACCAGGTGTGAGTTAAATCTGAACACCTCGCGCCTTTCTCGCATGTCGCGCACGTCCCGCGCCACGGTGCGTGGCTCCTAGAAACTCGTGAACATGTAGCGAACACCTGCCTCGACATTCCATTCATAGGCCCCGACAAGGTCATGCCCCCAAATTCCGATACCCGGACGTACAAACATGCCCAATCGTCCGACCACGCTTCGACCGAGTTCGAGCTCAAAAGTCATACTGCTTTTCGCGCTCCGTTCCCAATCGATCTGCCACGCCGCTTGCCCGACGGTCCACCACCGCTCAGCCCAGAATGAATTGACTTGCACTTGTGCCTTCGAACGATTGATGTCGTTTCGACTGGGGTCGCCGCCGACGGAGATTTGTTGCGTAAACAACCCTACCAGGAAGGAGTCCCATTGGGGAATAAACCGGGCCGTGGCGATGGTTGGGCCGACCGTATATTTGCCGAGGCCCAATCCGGTTTCCGCGGCAGTGGGCATCGTCGTGACCACGCCGACGAGTACGGCATATTCGGGCGTGTTATAGGCCCGCCACCCGAGCGTGACGGCGAGATCGCTGAAGCCTTGCGCGCTGGTGGCGCCGGGACGATTCGGGTCGCTCCATTTCAAGAACGGCGCATCCACGCGGAACAAGAAATTTTTCCGATACGGCAGATCGACACGGACCGTGTTATCGACGGCCTGGGCTCCCTGAGAGAGGTCGAAGTATCCGGAAGACAGTTGTATTCGTCCCACGATGGCGGTGGGGTCGGTGCCATACTTGGCAGCCAGTTTTCTGAGACGCTCCGCTTCTTCCTGTTGCTCCGGCGTCACAGGCTGAGGTCCTAACCGTTTGAGGAAGCGGCGTTTCTCCGGTGCGACCTCGGGCGATTCCGCAGGGTCGTCCATCTCCATATGAGGAGACGCTGCGGACCCGCTCCCGGGAGATTGCTCGGGCAGCGTCTCCTGTCCCAGCGCTGTCACGGGGCACACGGTGAGCAGTGCCAGTACTCCCAGAAGCCAGGCGCATCCCCCGGCGAGATTGTCTCGTGTGTTTCTCAATTGGCACCATCTCGCGCGGGGGATTCTCAGCGCTCGCGCGCCGTCATGGTTCCGACTTAATCCACCAACGGAATTTGTCGCGCGAGTTCAAACTTGATCACCGCACGGATTTTGTTTTCGATTTGAACATAGCGGGCCGTTTTGGCTGCAGGCAGCACCTTGCCGATCTTGTCCGCGTAGGCGCGTTTCAGCTTCACTTCTTGCTCCTCAACCGAAATCGCGTCATCGAGCAGCTTCTTCGCGGTGTCGTTTGACACCGTGCCCTTGCCTTCGTTATACGCTTCGGCGTACGCATTGATGGTTTTGCCGAGCCGCTCATTTACTTGCTGCAGGTCTTTCTGGTAGGCGTCGTACAACGGCCAAAAGTCCTTGCCTTCAGCGTCCGTCAGCCCCATGTTGCTCGCGACCAACAGCTTCTTATCCGCCTTGATCTTCTGCATGAAAATTTCCATGTTGGTATCGGCGCTGCCCGCAGTTTGGGCGAATGCCGGCACGGCACACAGGATCATCCCCGCCATGATTACGCGTACAACTGATTTCATCAGAATCCTCCTTGGTGTGATGTAATGGTGAACATGGAATCGGCTATTTACTCTTCCTCGTTGATCGAAAGTGATTGTCTCGGCAGCCTCCTTATCTGGTGCATGTGATTGTGAACGATGAATGCGACCTTCTTTATCTCCTAGTGGATCGAAATAGAGGTGCGCCCATGGTTATCGGGCGTCCCTCCCGCCTTGTCTCAGTTCTTCCGAGGCGCTGGGGATGTTTGCAGATCTCGCATCAGCCGCTGAAATTCCGGGTCGTCACGGATCAGCCGCGAGGCGGCCAGGAGAAGGCGGTCGATCTGTGGGTCCGTCAGATACATCGTGGTCGGAATCTTCATGAGCGCCTGCCGTTCGTCCGGATCGTCCACCTCACTCAGGCTGGCATTGATGAAATAAATGTCGGCGTCTGGGGCAAATGGGCTGTCGGCCGTTCGAGCTGTGGCACGAAGCTTCAGCCGCGCGTTTTCCACGCCCTGGCGCACGAGTATGACCGTATCAAAGGAATATCGATTGATCGGCAGATCGATCATGGCGCCCATTGCGCTGGAGATGACCGGGATGTGATCGCTCCGGTACTCGAGCACATCGGGACTGGTTTCGGCGTTCACCGCCAACACCACGAACTTCCGAATCCCCTTCAGGTTGCCCTCCTTTAACATGTGTTCCAGTCCGCCCATGACGCTGGCTCCTTCGATCAGACCGCGCAAGGCCATGTTGTCCGAGAGGCCGCCGTCGAGCAGATGGATGTTGGGACGTTTCTCAGTATCCAAGTAAGACAGCAACTCATTCGCTCGTTGAGCGCCTGCTCTTCGAGCGACGATCGCGCCCTTCTTTTTCTCTTCCGTCAGCCATGGTGGCGCCTGATAGCCGCACTGTCCGGCATAATTCTTGAGACTGATGGGACTCAGTACGAGAGGCAGCGCCGCAGAGGACGCGGAAGCCCAGGCGATCGGCAGACGGCTCAGATCGGAACAAATCATGTCGAATTGTGCTTGATTGAATTCGAAGCGGGAGAGGGTCGCCATATCAGACGCGTGAATCGCAAGCCAAGGACGCTCATTGCGCTTGCTCAGATCTCCATAAGTGGCGCCCTCGAAGAGCGACTCATCCAATATCTCGGCCATCAGATGCGCGCGACCAAAATAGGGAGACCAGAGCCTGATCCAATTACTGGGAGACTTGAGCACTCTGGCTTTGAGTTCACTTTCCCAGTCCTTCCGCAAAAATCGCGCTTCGAAGTCATGAAAAATCTGATCGCCGCGGAGCGCATAGTACCCCGCGGTGAAGGTGCCTCCTGACAAGGCGAAGATGACGTCCAGTTCGTCAAGCAACCGCTTCTGCTTGCCTTCCCAGGTGATCTGCTGCTGGGCGAGTTCCCGTAACACCCCGAAGGCCAGCGTGGATGCCCGCGTGCCTCCACCGGAAAAGGCCGCGATAATCATGAGACCGTCCGTATTCGCACTGTCCGGCGGCATGAGGTTGCGGAAGCGATAACCTGCGGCCGGGTCCCACTGAGTCAGCGGCTCATTCGGGGTAGGTTTTACGTAGGAACAGCCCTGGAGGATGGCTAGGAGGATCACCACGGCGAACAAGCCGAAGATTCTTCTGCTCGGCATTGAAAGTTCTCCGGGCAACGCGCCCTGCATACTACTTGGATTTTTTCGATTCATACTGTTCGGCGATGGCCACCTTGATGACCTGTCCTTCCTTGAGCTGGTCCCCCACCGCAAGATTGTTCATGACCGCAATCTGTTCCTTCTTCCAGGCTGAGGTGGTGCGAGCCGCCAGGGCTTCAATCGATTCTCCTGCCCGGGCCTTGACCAAACGAATACGTTTCTCCTTGATCCCTGCGCGTTCAGATGCCGACAACGGCCTGAAACTGTGGGAAACCGAGTGAAATAGGGGCCGCAATGTGTCGAACTGTTTAGTTGGAGCCATGCCGGCCACCTGATAAATGAGTCCGCCATGCGCAATCCAGGTGATGTCGAGCGTCACCTTGCCGTCCGCCTTGATTTGCGTGTGAGCAGCAGGGAGACCTCCGATGGTCAGCTTTTCCGTCTTTGAGACCACGTCGGACTTGGTCTTCTTCTCGACCTCGCGCGCGCCATCCATGGGATCCGTCCCTTCCGCCACGGCCCCCACGAGCACGGCCCCTTCTCCATTCGGCGCTGCCGACACAAGCCTCTGCGGAGTATTTTCGTGCTGCCATGTTTCCGGAAACTGCAGGAGGAAATTCATGTCGGGATGCAGGAAGGTGTGTCCTTCAAAGATGCCGTTGGCGGCCCGCTGGCCGTACACCATGCCGTCCAGTCGAGCGAGAAATAGTTCGTGCGTTGCGCTGATCGGCGCTCGGCTTGTACGCTTCAGTTCTTTGGCATGCTCCGCGGTCTTTTTCACTCGATCGGGTGTTGCGGGATGAGAGTCAAAAAACCCGGGTTTTCTGGGCTCTTTGCTCATGAGCTCGACTTCACGTTCGAGGCTATTCAAGAAGACGGATAAAGCGGCCGGATCCCAACCGGCCTTCGCCGCCATCTCCTGTCCCACTCGATCCGCCTCAGTTTCCTGGCCGCGGCTGTATGGTGAAAAGAGCAGGCCTTGGGTCAGATCGCCGACTCCCTCGATGATATTCCCGGCGAGCGGAACGACCAGCCCCGCGAGCCCCGACGCGATCCCGAACACCACAGCAAAGGGACCTTGCCTGGAGATCTTTTGTACGGTGTGCCGCGCAGCGACGTGACCGATCTCATGCCCCACCACGCCGGCGAGTTCATCCTCGGAATTCACAAGGACGAGCAATCCTCGACTGACATAGACGTAGCCACCGGGAATGGCGAAGGCGTTGGGCTCCGCCATATCCACGACATGAAACTGGTGCGTCAGGTCCTGGCGGGGAGACTCCTTAGCCAGCCGCTGGCCGAGCGCATCCAGATAGGGGAGGAATTGCGGGTCGTCGAGCAAGCCCATCTGCGCTTCGACCTTCTCGGCCTCTTCGGCTCCGATCTTCTTTTCCTGCTCAGCCGAGATCAGCGTGACCTCGGGAAGCCCGCTGACGGGGTTCATCGAGCAGGCCGTGGCCTGCAAACCCGTCAGCAGCAGACAGGAGAGGAGCCAGCGGCGCCAATGGATCCGACACATCCAGCGATTTCTCCCACGCACGATCATAAATCCTCCTCATCGACAGTGTGGGTACCTAGTTCACTCAGGCGATCTGATAGAAGAGCCCAATGATCAAATGTTCTTGGGATCTGGCATCGACTGGCATGATGTGCTGGAGAGGCCGTGAAAGCGGCGCCGCCTATTCGAGATGAGAGTACGTACGGCAAGACTCTCGACATCGGGGCCATTCTAGAGATGGAAGGTGAATAAGTCGAGAGGGTCGTTCAGAAATTCGACAGGTGTCGTCGGCTTTTCATCCGTTACTTTCCTGTTTCAGGCTTGCCAAGTTCTCGTTGTGGTCAAAGTTAAGAATGTGCCCGCCATGAAGAAAGTAACGACCGCTCCGATGACCGGTCCAGACAATCATCGGTCTCGAGGCGATCAATCCACTGTCATACACCGACACGCTGTGTCCAGCTCACTCACCTAGCCAGACCCAGGAGTCGATCTCAAGAGGTGACCGGATATTCCCGCCGGCATTCATGGCTTTTCTTGAACGAAGCCCGCTTGCCGTCTTTCGAATAACCGCTTGAGATTCGAAAGACCGTAGAGCTCGATGAGGTTCGCCACTGCTTTCGTGCCAGCCACGTACGACGTGGGACTGTTCCAGGGACGGGGCGAGCGAATTTAGGCTGCGCGAGTGGCAGTATATTGACAAAGATTCCATTAGTGTAGATAGTGCCTTCGACATTGTCTCGCCTTGGATCAGGAAATGGTCGGGGAGAGCCCGCCCCGCCAGAAATCCACCGTGCAACTCATTTCGTCTAGTATAAATCGTCGAGCAGAGTCGGAAGCCGCACCATGAATCCTACTGTTGTCGGCGGTATTGTGTTTGCCTGCACGCTGGGGGGCGTGCTGCTCGGAATGTGGTTGCGCACCATTTTGCCAGAACAGCACCTCACCAATGAGTCGAGAGACACAGTGAGGCTTGGCGCCGGGCTCATCGCCACTATGACGGCGCTTGTTCTTGGCCTCGTCACTGCCTCCGCCAAGAGTTCCTTTGATAGTGTGAACACAGCGGTGAAACAGACCGCCGTAGACATCCTCACACTCGATCGCCTTCTTGCTCGCTACGGGCCCGAGACCCGCGAGATTCGCGGGGCCTTGCAGCACATAATTGCGAGCCGGACCGACATGATTTGGCCGCAGGGTTCATCCCAGCCCGTCCAGTTGGATCCGTTGGGAGCAGCTACGACTGTCGAGGGACTCGCGGACCAAATTCGCGCTCTAACGCCGCGTGATGACTCACAGCGATCGCTCCAATCACGTGCGCAGGACCTCTTCGAGTCACTGTTGCGAGCCAGGTGGATCATGTTCGGCGGCGGCGGAACGTCAGTCCCTCTGCCGTTCCTTGTAGTCCTCCTGTTCTGGCTCACGCTCACGTTCGCGAGCTTCGGGTTGTTTGCCCCGCGGAACATCATGGTCATCGGGGTGCTCTTCGTCTGTGCACTGTCTGTCAGTGGCGCTGTCTTCCTCATCGCGGAGATGGACGGGCCATTCGACGGCATACTTAAAGTCTCCGAAGATCCAATCCGCTACGCCCTTGCGCATCTCAATCAGTAGGCGCGTCACGCTCGCGTGTGGGCATCTCTGGAGCCATTGCCATGCGAGTCGCGACTGAGCTATTTCTAGCGAATCTATGAAAGCGTATCTTGCTTCCTTCCAATAGCTGTCAATCGACTGTCCTCAACATTCTCAATGGAGGTGTGACATGAAACGCATCCTGACAGCGGCCGTGCTAGGCGCCTTCACTGTTGTTACCACTGGTCTCGGAGAGGCCGAGATGTTTGTGTATCCCAAGAACTCGCAGACCAAGGAGCAGCAGGAGCAGGACGAGTTTAGCTGCTATAAATGGGCCAAGGAGCAGACAGGTTTCGATCCGAACAAGCCGGCCGAACAGGCCAGCGCGCCAGCAGCCCCCAAAGGTGGAGCGGTTTCCGGAGCTGCAAAGGGTGCAGCGGTCGGGGCCATCGGTGGGGCGATCGGCGGAGATGCCGGAAAAGGCGCGGCGATCGGAGCCGGGGTCGGCGCGGCAGCCGGCGCGCACAAACGACGAAAAGGCGAAAAACAGCAAGCGGTGGCTCAGGAGCAAGCTGCACAACAGCAGGCCGCGAGCGTGGAGGGCTACCAACGAGCCTTTGGAGCCTGTATGGAAGGGAAAGGGTACACAGTGAAATAGACGCGATGGATTTCCGAAGGGGGGAGACCGCGACAGAAGAGTTGCTACTCGTCCGAGTAGACGGAGAGCTGTTCTATATTTTCCTGCGTCTAGAGTGTTTGGGCGCCCTGAGAGTTTCTATCGGGTTCTTCTTCGTATGACGTGTGCTACTTCATTACCGCCGTCGCGGTGTTGCGCAGTTCGAGCGATTGAGGGTTGTAGGCACTCTGTGTGATTGCGATGTCGGTCGGTCTCACCGGTCTTCCGTAGTAGGCCTCGTTTGCCTCATCCGCCACCGCTACGAAGGCGCCATTGATTGCGATGCCGGCAAACACGCCTTTCTTTCTGGCATAGGCGATCATGTCCGCCGCGAGGCCGTGTACGGAGGCCCCTTCCCCAACAGGTCCGATTGCCATCCCTGCGTTGGCGCCGAGCTTGAAGTCGGAACGGTAGAACTCCTCCAGGCCTTTGAGAGTCCTTACGAGAAGAACGATCTCCGACACGTCACCCCCGACTTGCAAGCCGAAGCTTGCAGACCCGATGGTATAGAACACCGGGTCGCCCCAATTTCCGGTCTTTTCATCGCGTACCAGAAGCAACCCGCTGCCGCCTGCGCCGCCGAACACCAACGCGCCCCTGAGGAATTGCGGCACGATGAAGAGGGCTCTGGTCTCAGGTGACCATTCGCGGAGCGCGGCTTTCAGGCCGGGATCGGCGGCAAACGCCATCAGTGTCAGCCTCGCCTTCTCCACGAGCCGTTGTTGCTCGGCAACATCAGCCGCGCTCGCCGGCATCGCCATGGGTACAGCCGTGGCACCTAGGAGAATAGCCCCCATCAGCAATCGTGTGAGAGATGAATCCCTCCGGTTCCATGCCATGTGTATCCTGTGTCCCTCCCTCTGAGTATCACGGAATGAATCGAAGCCACCCAGTACCGAGTGACTCGTTCGAGGAGGCCCGCTGTTCACCGGCATCCGGGTTGTTGATCCGACCATTGATGAAGATCTGCACAGGTTCGACGGCTCTGCCTCGTAACCTGTTGGGCTTATATGAAACGAAGACCCACACCTGTGCTACTTGTTGATCTTCGTAATTTTGGATCCTTCCAGGGTTAGGTTGTACATCAAGCCCTTCTGGTCTAGGACGAAACCCACGATGGGTTGGTTTACCTTCGAGCTGTCGAGCGATGTTCCTGCGCCGATTGCAATGACCGCCACTGAGCCATCGACACCGACCTTCCATCCCTCACTCTTCCGAAACCGTTTCAAAGCCTCCTCATCCAGAAACACGATCATGATGGTTTTGATCTGTGCGCCGAACTGCAATCCGAACGATCCAGCCAGGGTATTGTAATAATCCACTGTCTTGCCGTTGATGCGCAAAGCGCCTTCACCTATTTCCCCGCCAACACCGACCCCGGCCTTGATAACCTTCGGAAATACCAGCAGGCCCTTGGCCTCGGCCAGAAATTTCTTGGCCCCGTCCACGTCCTTTTCGAAGTTCTCCAGTACGACATCCACGCTCACGTCGATCTCCTTGGCCGTCGCGGCAACCGCAACGTCCGTTCCCCAACAGACGATCACCATTGCAAGGCCGATCACCCACATCCAGGATTCCCCAAACTTTCGACTCAACCAGAATTTGTTTCTCATCGCGATTCATCGCTCCTTTCTCAGCTGCGGACAATAATGAAATTTTTCAACATGACTACTTTTCTCGGTCTCCTTTGGACTAAAAATTATGGGCGGCGCTTTCCTCGCGCCAGCGCCCATTTGCTTTCTTCAGGTCGTGTGTCTCTCCGTGCCGTGCCAA
>Ga0307505_10001392_pt1 | contig 19694 bp, 20 predicted proteins | sample 23_S_MG_FD_202183 | JGI IMG/M metagenome (GOLD analysis project Ga0307505, IMG submission 202183) | Soil microbial communities from Populus trichocarpa stands in riparian zone in the Pacific Northwest, United States - 23_S | ecosystem: Environmental > Terrestrial > Soil > Riparian zone > Trees...
TGCGTGGCGGTGCGGGGAAAGCCGGTTTATATTTCGTTCACCATGACGGATAGCACAGGTAAGCCTGAAAGCGGAAAGCCCCTGCGGAGTGCCGTGCGTAGCGCGCGCATTGAGGCGGCCGAACGCTCGGCGGTCATCGTCGAGTTGCGCGACGCGGAAGCGGCGCGGCTCGAAATGCTGAACGAGGCGCTCGATCCGGTGTTCGCGGAAGTTCCGGCCGAGCATCTGGTGCAGTTCGACCGGGGCCTGGGCGCGGGCACGCAGCCGCGGCTCTGGATCGACATGGTGGCGCATGTCGCCATGGGGCGGGACAAGCGTACCTATCGATTCCTGCAGGACACGGTACATGGACGGCGCGTGCTCGCGGAGTCGCTTGAGATCGCGGAGATCGTCACGGCCGTCACCCGTTACGTCGCGCGGCGGCTCGTGGCGCGCGAGCAGATGCTCGTGGGAGTCGATGGCGAACAAAGTACGCCGCCCGGCAAGCCCGAAGCCGCGCCGCGCGAAGAACGAGAAAAGGGGAACGATGCCTGGTTCATGCTGTTTGCCGGCATCGGAATCGGGATCGTCCTGAGCCTGATCGTCTTTTCGATCCGCTAGCCGATCAGCCGGTGCGTTTCGACGGCGGTCACGGAATTGTCTGGCTGCAAGCCGCGTATCTCCAGATCGCAACGCCACGCACCTGAAGTGCCGTCGATTCGGTAGAGATTCCAGCCGGCGGGTTTTTCGTCCTTGGCCGGTGCCGATGCCGACGGCACGCCCGCCAGCGGAACGGCGCCGCGCGGTCCGGGGATCGACAGCAGCGAACGGCGGTGGTCGTGGCCGTGCAGGATCAGTTCGGCGCCGTGGCTTGCGATCACATCGCGGAAGGCGCTCGCGTCCGTCAGCACCTTATGCGGGGCACGCCTGCCGGCCGGCGGATGGTGGATGAGTACAATGCGAAAGAGGCCTTCGCGCTGAATGTCGCGCAGGAGCGCGCCGAGCCGTTCAAGCTGCCGCCGTCCGAGCGTGCCGGTGGCGAGGAACGGCAGGGTCGGAAGGGCGGTCGAGAGGCAGATGAGCGCGACCGGCCCGCGCCTGCGCACGAACGGAAACGCGTCGCCGTTCGCGGACGGCGTGTCGCCCTGCAAGTTGGCGCGCCATGCGGACAGGAATGTCCGTGCATGCTCGCGGACATAGGCGTCGTGATTGCCGGGAACGAGGGTCACGTCCTGCGGCGGGCCGAGGCGGGCGAGGAAGGCGGTGGCGCGCGGGAATTCGGCCGGGAGGCAGATATTCACCAGGTCGCCGAGGACGGCGATGTGGTCGGGCTTCTGCGCTTTCAGGTCGGCCTCGATCGCGGCGAGCGCTCTCGCGTCGTGCCGTGCGGAGCGGCGAAGCTGCCAGTTCACATAGCCGACGAGTCGCTTGCCGAAGAGTTCGGCCGTGCGCGGCGCGGGCAGCGGCGACAGATGCGGGTCGGAGAGATGGGCGAGGGTGAACATGGAGGCCAGTGCTTCGATGCGGGGCTTTACATAGCGCGGAATGACAAGAATTTCTCAATCGGCTGGAAAAAGACTTAGGTTCGGGCCTTGAGGATTCGGAAAGCGATGCTCCGGCGGCTCTTTCATTTCTACTGGCGGTTTTCGCGCGGGCTCACGGTCGGCGTGCGCGGCGCGGTTTTCGACGCAGAGGGCCGCGTGCTCCTGGTGCGGCATGGCTATGTCGACGGCTGGCATCTGCCGGGCGGCGGCGTGGAGCCGGGAGAGACGCTGCTCGACGCGTTGAATCGCGAATTGCGGGAAGAAGGCAATGTTCGGGTCGCGGGCGCGCCCGTCCTGCATGGCATGTACTTCAACAACGCGGCGACACGGCGCGATCATGTTGCGCTCTTCGTGGTGCGCGAGTTCGACTATGGCGGGCCGCTGCCGGCGAGCTTCGAGATTCAGGAGGCGGGTTTTTTCCCGGCCGAAGGCCTGCCGGAGGGGACGACTGCGGCCACGCGGCGGCGGCTCGATGAAGTCCTGCGCGGGACCCCGGCAGCACCCTACTGGTGAGAGCGCGCGCTTGAAGCGCACCCGAAGGGATGGCTGCGGACGCGATTCAAGCAGCGAGCTGTCGCGCTTGCCCCGGGACGTTAACGCGAAGCGGAATCTTGAGTCTTTTCAGGCAGGTACGGACAGCGGCGAAGAGTCCGATTCCGACACCCCGGCGTTGAGAAATCGATTCCGGCGCCGCTCAGATTTTGATTCAGCTTTGGTTATTCCGCGGCGTCGGCGCGGTTGAAGCGGGCGCGGTCATGCGGCGCGTCGAAATCGAGCAGCGGGCCGATCGGCACGATGCCGCGCGGATTGAGATTGCGGTGACTGCCGTAATAGTGCGTCTTGATGTGATCCATGTTCACGGTCTCCGCCACGCCCGGCACCTGATAAAGGTCGCGCAGATAGTTCGCGAGGTTCGGATAGTCGGCGATGCGGCGCAGGTTGCATTTGAAGTGGACGTAATAGACCGCGTCGAAGCGCGCGAGCGTCGTGAAGAACCGCCAGTCGGCTTCGGTCAGCGTGTTGCCGACGAGATAGCGCTGACGCGACAGCCGCTCTTCCATCTTGTCGAGCGTCTTGAACAGCCCGCGGCAGGCTTCTTCATAGGCTTCCTGCGTGCCGGCGAAGCCTGAGCGATAGACGCCGTTGTTCACGGTCTCATAAATCTCGGCGTTGACCGCGTCGATCTCGCCGCGCAATGCGGGAGGATAGTAGTCGGTGCGGTCGGCCGTGAAGGCGGCGAAGGCCGAGTTCAGCATCCGGATGATCTCGGACGACTCGTTGCTCACGATCGTGCGCCGTTCCTTATCCCAGAGCACCGGCACGGTGACGCGGCCGGTGTAGTCCGGATTGGCGAGGAGATAGATTTCCGAGAGCCGCTGCCTGCCTTCGACCGTGTCGGGAATGGTGCCCGGCGCGTCGGAGAAGACCCATCCCTCCGCGCCCATGATCGGATCGACGACCGAGACGGAGATGATGTCTTCGAGCCGTTTCAGCTTGCGGAAGATGAGCGTGCGGTGCGCCCACGGACAGGCGAGCGAAACATAGAGGTGGTAGCGGCCGGCGGCGGCGGGAAAGCCGCCTTCGCCGCTCGGACCCGGCGCGCCGTCGGGCGTCACCCAGTTGTGGTAGCGCGAGGCCTGACGGACGAAGCGGCCATGCGCGTCGGTATTGGGCGCGTCGTCGCGCCAGACGCCTTCGAGCAGAAAACCCATGGCACCTCGCTTCCGGTCTTCGTTCTATATGGGCCAGCGGCAGCGAGGATGACAGGGGCCTGCGGCGTTCATGGATTTGCAGGCGGCGGCGTGATATTCCGCGCGCCGGAAGGAATCCTCGCGTGACCGATCTCTCCCTCCTGATCCTGTCCGAGCAGCCCGACGACGGCCCGGCGATTGAGCGCCTCTATGAGCGCACGTTCGGGCCGGGGCGCTTCGCGCGCACGGCGTACCGGCTGCGCGAGGTGATGGAGCACCGGCGGGAATTCTCGTTCACGGCGCGGATCGGGACGCTGCTGGTGGGCTCGGTGCGGCTGACGCCCATCCTCATCGGGGAGGCGCCGGCGCTGCTCTTGGGGCCGCTCACCATCGAGCCGCCGTTCCGGAGCCGCGGCATCGGCCGGGCGCTGATCGAGGCCTCGCTCAAGGCCGCCCGCGAGGGCGGCGTGAAGCTCGTGCTGCTGGTGGGCGATGAGCCCTATTACGGGCGCATGGGATTCAAGAAGGTGCCGCCGAAGCGCGTGGAGTTGCCGGGCCCGGTGGACCGCGACCGCGTGCTGATCGCGGAGCTTGTGCCGGGCGCATTCGACGGCGTGGAAGGCCCGGTGCGGCCCGACTGGTCGGGCGAGCGCTAACGCCCTTCGCGTGCCCAGGCGAAGGCGATGCCCGCCATCAGGATCAGCAAGCCCGACAGGCCCGCGAACAGCGGGAAGAGGCCGATGCCGCGCACGATGCTGGCGTCGCGCATACGCAGACCCATCCAGTCCGGCCCGCTGAAGCGTTCGCCCGAGCGCACGCCGACGATGCGCGGCGCCGGCTGGCCGAGATCGGCGAGACGCAGCACGCCGCCGCCGGTGGCCGATGCGAGCGGCGCGAGCACGTCGCCCGTGCTCGTGACTTCCGCGTATTCGCGCGGATTGATCGGGCCGACATTGACGAGCGCGGTGTGATCCCCGTTGACGGCGCGCCAGAGTCCGAATTCGTTCGCTTCGAGCCGCGCACGGAAGACGCCGGGCTCGATCGCGTCGAGCGTCAGGTTGCGCGCATCGCCGGACGGCGCGGTGACGGTGGCGGGCGGAACGGTCTCGCCCATGGTGCGCCGTTCGACCACAAGATCGCGGCCCTCGACGCGCAGCACGAGACGCTCTTCCTCGAGGTCGGGCTCCTTCATCAGCCAGTGCGAAAGCTTGCGCAGGAGATCGAGGTGCGGGCCGCCGCCCTGAAAACCGCGCGCCCACAGCCAGATATGATCCGAGAGCAGGAGCGCGACGCGGCCCTCGTTCTGCCGGCCGAGCACGAGCAGCGGCGCGTCGTCCGGGCCGCTCATCACGGCGGTGCCGCCGGTGTCCACGCGCGCATCGACGGTGCGGAACCAGTTCGACCATTGCGGCGGCTCGCTCTCCGAGCCGGGCAGGCCGCGCGTCACGGGATGGCGCTTGCCAAGCTCCGTGACGGCCGCGCGATAGCTGCGCTCGGTCACGTTGCCGGTCGGCTGCGCCGGCAGGATCGCTTCGAGCGGCGAGCGGAAGATCGAGGCGTGGCCGGCATATTCCGGCCCGGACGCGATCAGGATGGCGCCGCCGTCGCGCACATAGCGCACGATGTTGTCGAAATAGATCAGCGGCAGCACGCCCTGCTGCGTGTAGCGGTCGAAGATGATCAGGTGGAAGTCGCGGATCTTCTGCTGGAACAGCTCGCGCGTCGGGAAGGCGATGAGCGACAGCTCGTTGATCGGCGTGCCGTCCTGCTTCTCGGGCGGGCGCAGAATGGTGAAGTGGATGAGATCGACGTTGGCGTCGGACTTGAGCAGATTGCGCCAGGTGCGCTCGCCCGTATGCGGCTCGCCCGAAACGAGCAGCACGCGCAGCTTCTCGCGCACGCCTTCGATGGTGAGCGCGGCGCGGTTGTTGAGCGGCGTCAGCTCGCCTTCGAGCGGCGCGGCCTCGACCTCGACAATGTTCGGGCCGGCATGCGTGATCTCGACCGGCACTTCGGTGTCGGTGCCCGCGATCACCGTGACGCGCGCGACCACGGCGCCGTCGCGGCGGACGACGATCGGCACGCGCGCGCCGGCGGGCACGCCTTCGTCGGCGACGCGATAGCCGACCACCTGCCGCTGGCCGACGATGCCGAAGCGCGGCGTTGCGGTGAGCACCACGCGGCGGTCGCGTTCGCCCGTGCGTCCGGTGACGAGCGCATGGACGGGCGCGTTGAATCCGAGTTGCGACGGCGCGGGCACGTCATGCACGCGGCCGTCCGTCACCATAAAGGCTCCGGCGACGCGGTCGGGCGGAACGTCGGACAGTGCCGCGCCGAGGGCGGCGAAGAGGCGCGTGCCGTCGCCTTCGCTGTCGCCCTCGCTTTCGACCATGCGGACTTCAAGACCGGGAATGCGGCCGAGCCGTTCGGTGAGCGCGGTGCGCGCGGCGTCAGTCGCCTGCATGCGGTCGCCGAAGCGCTGGCTTGCGCTGCGGTCGAGGACGACGGCGGCGACCACGGGCAGCGGCTCGCGGTCCTCGCGGGTGAGCGACGGATTGGCGAGCGCGAGCAGGCCGAGGAGCAAGGCGAAGGCGCGAACGACGGCGCCGCGCGCCCGGGCCAGCAGCGGCAGAAGCGCTACGACGACCGCGACAACCGCCGCGCCGATCAGGATCGGCAGCGAGACGAGCGGCTCGAACGCGAGGCCGAAGCTCATCATTGCCCGAGCCTTTCAAGCAATGCCGGCATGTGAACCAGGTCCGCCTTGTAGTTGCCGGTGAGCACATACATCACGATGTTGACGCCGGTGCGGAAGGCGAACTCGCGCTGGCGCGGCTCGCCGGGCGTGAGCGGCAGCAGTGGCTGGCCGTCGGTGCCGACGGCCCAGGCGCCGGCAAGATCGTTAGAGGTGATCAGAATCTGCGAGACGCCGTCGCCGGCACGCGCCGGGCGGGATTCCTGTTCTTCCGTCGCCGCAGGCATCGCCTCGACCCACAGCGTGCCGCCGGTGAAGCGGCCGGGGAAGTCGCGCAGAAGATAGAAGGCTTTCGTCAGCACGTGATCGCGTGGCACGGGCTCGAGCTCGGGAATGTCGAGACCGGCGAGGATCTCGCGCAGCCGCGCGAGCGCGGGCGTGACCTCGTTCGCGCGTCCCGCGCCTTCGGCAAAGGCGTCGCGCGTGTCGAACAGGATCGTGCCGCCCTGCTTCATATAGGTGTCGATGCGCGCGAGCGTCGCGGCGTCGGGCACGGGCGAGGTCGGCAGCACCGGCCAGTAGAGGAACGGGAAGAAGGAAAGCTCGTCGCGCGAAATGTCCACGCCCATCGGCTCGGCGGTCTCGAGCGCCGTGCGCTGCGCCATGAAGATGGAGAGGCCTTCAAGGCCGGCCTGGCTGATGCCGTCGGCTTCCGCGTTGCCCGTGCGGACATAGGCGAAGCGCGTTTGCAGCGTGGCCTGCAAGGCGAAGTCGGTCTGCACTTGTGTCAATTCCTGCGCGCGCGCGACGCGATGATCCGCGAGTGCGGAGAGTGCGAGGGCCAGCGCGAGCGTCGCCGCCGTCGCGCGTCGGCGCGTCAGCCGCGACAGACCGCCCGCGAGCAGGAAGACGACGATTGCGTCGAGCGCGAGCAGCGAGAACACGCCGAGGAGGAAGCTTGGGCGCAGGTCGATCGCTTCACCCTGATGATAAGGCTCGACGCTTGATTGCAGCGGGCCGAGTGCGAGCGGCGCCATGCGGTTGTCTGGCGCGAGCGTGTTGACGGCGACCAGACCCTCCGGCGGCCCGTAGAAGCCGGGTGGATGATCCGCGACCGCACGGCCGGTGAAGTCGGCGGGGATCGGCTTGGCCGTTGGCCCGGGCGCCGTGAAGGCGCCGAAGCCGTCGAGCAGGCGGCTTGGCGCAATCGTCGGCGCCGGGCCGCGCTCGGCCTGCGTGGAGGGCGTGCCCGAAGCGGCGGCGGCGCCGGAGCCTGCGAGCGCGACGATTCTGCGAAGCATGTCCACGAAGCTGCCCGAGATCGGGAGATTCGACCATGCGGTATCCGCCGTGACGTGAAACAGCACGATCATGCCGCGTTCGCGGCGGGTGGCGGTGACAAGCGGCGTACCGTCAGCCAGCGACGCCCATGTACGCTCGGCGAGCAGTCCGTCGGGTTCGGCCAACACCTGGCGCTGCACAACGACATCGCCCGGGACGGTGAGATCGTTGAAGGGGCCATCGGCGGAGAAGCTGCCGAGCTTCTGCGGCTGCTCCCACGAGAGTGAGCCGCCGAGCGTGCGTCCGCCGCGGCGCAGGCGCACGGGAACCAGATTGTCCTCGGTCGCCGCAAGACGCGGGCCGGCGAAGCGGACGAGCACGCCGCCTTCCTCGATCCAGCGCGTCAGACGGTTCCGTGCGCTCTCGGCAATCGTGCCGACGTCGGCCAGCACGATCACCGGCAGGCGCTGATCGATGAAGCGCTCGACGGCTCCGGCCGGCGCCGTGCCTTCCGCGAGATTGACGTCGGCGAACGGTCCGAGCGCGCGGCTGAGATAAAATGTGCCGGCGAGCAGCGGCTGCGCCGTATCGGCGGTGCTGCCGGAGACGATACCGACGGTGCGGCGGCGCCAGCGCTTGTCGAGCAGCGTAACGGCACCGGCGGAACGCTCGCCCGCAATTTCGAGACGCGCGATGTCGTTGCGGATTTCAACCGGCAGATCGAAGCGCGCGTCCGTTTCGGTCGCTCCGCTCGTGAAGGTGAAGTTCGCATCGCCAAGCGGCAGGCCGCGCAGGTCACGGGCGCGCACCACGCCCTGCGCGGGCGCGGAGTCTTCGGCGCGCAGCACTTTCACGCTCAGCCCGGCGGCGGCGTTGTCGGCGGCGGTGAGCGCCACCGCGCTTGGAACGCCGCCCGAGAAGACCGACACACGGCCGGGGGCGAGCTGATTGAGGGCGGCCGAGAACTTCTCGCCGTCGCCGAGATCGGCGCCGTCCGACAGCCAGACGACGGAAACGGCGGGTGCCGCGGCGAGCAGGCGGCCGAGCGGCAGGAGCAAGTCGTTGCGGTCGGGCGTGTGCGGTACAGGCGCGAGCAGGCGGAGCGCCTCGCGCGCCTCGCCGGGACGCAGCAGCGAGGTTTCCTTGGGCGGGGCACCGCTCGCGAGCACGGCGACGCCCACGCCGTCGGCTTCGGCGCGCGCGACGATCGCGTCCGCGGCTGCCATGCGCGATTCCCATTGCGCGGCGGCGGGCCAGCCGCTGTCGATAACGAGCGCCACGGGGCCGCCCGCGCGCGATCCGGCGGGCGGCGGATTCCACAAGGGTCCGGCGGCGGCGATGATGATGAGCGCCGCCAGCAGCAGGCGCAGGAGCGTGAGCCACCACGGCGTGCGTGCAGGCGTCTCTTCCTTCGGTTCGATTTCGAACAGGATGCGCGTCGGCGGGAAGGCAACGCGGCGCGGGCGCGGAGGCACGAGCCGCAGCAGCCACCACAACAGTGGCAGCGCGATCAGTCCGAGCAAAATGAAGGGAGCCGTAAAGGCGAGGGGGAGGCCCGCGATCATAGCGCGGCCTCTTCCATCGGCTGCGTCGCCGGTTGCCGCTGCGGCAGCACGTCGGCCGAGGAATTCATGCGTGCGTGCAACGCCAGCAGCAATTCGCTCGCGGGCCGGTCGGTGCGGTGAACCGTGAAGCTCCAGCCGCGCCGTGCTGCCTCCGCGCGGATCGCGGCGCGATGCTGCGCGACCTTGGAGACAAAGTCGGCGGCCCAGGCTTCCGCGCGGCCGATGGTGATCGAGCCGCCGCCTTCTGGCTCCTCGAACTCGATGCGGCCGTTATAGGGAAAGGTCTCTTCGGCGCTGTCGACGATCTGCACGACGTGTCCGCCGGCGCCGTTCGCGGCCAGCGCCGCGATCCGCGCGGTCACTTCCGACGCCGGGCTCCAGAGGTCGCCGAGGATGACGATTTCGTCGCGGCTGCCGGGATGAAAGAGCGGCGGCAGGCTCGGCGGCTCGCCGGAGAAATGGATCAGCGTGTCGGCCATGCGCTCGATCACGTTGCGGCTTGCCGTCGGGCGCATGAGCGTCGGAATGCCGACGCGCTCGCCGCCGCGCACCAGCAATTCGCTGAGCGCGAAGCCGAGCACGAGCGCGCGGTCGCGCTTCGGCGCAATCTTCGGGTCCGACGTGAACAGCATCGACGGCGAACAGTCGGGCCAAATCCAGATCGTGTGCGCGGCTTCCCATTCGCGCTCACGCACGAAGAGGACGTTGTCGCGCGCCGAGCGGCGCCAGTCGACGCGGTTCGCGGGCTCGCCGTCGAGGAAGCGGCGGTACTGCCAGAAATTCTCGCCCGGTCCGGCGCGGCGGCGGCCATGCACGCCGTGATAGACCGACGCCGCGATGCGCCGCGCCTCGAGCACAAGGCGGGGCATCGCGGCCACGAGATGCGCGGCGCGGTAGGCGCTCGCCTGAACTTCGGCGCCCGCTTCACGCATGTTGGCCTTGTCAGCCATCAATTATCCAAGCCGTGCCTTCAGCCGTCCGATCACGCCGGCAATGGTCTCGCCGTCCGCGCGCGCTGCGTAGGTGAGCGCCATGCGGTGCTTGAGGACGGGCTCGGCGAGCGCGATCACGTCGTCGATGGACGGAGCGAGCCGGCCGTCCAGCAATGCGCGCGCACGCACCGCAAGCATGAGTGCTTGGCTGGCGCGGGGACTGGGACCCCATGCGATGTGCTGCGCGAGATCGCCTGCGTCGCTGCCGGGACGCGCGGAGCGCACAAGCGTCAGGATCGCATCGACGACCGACTGGCCAACGGGAATGCGGCGCACAAGACGCTGCGCGGCGAGGAGATCGTCGGCGGTCATGGCGGCGCGCGGTTTCGTCTCCTCGACGCCGGTGGTGTCGAGCAGGATTTTCCGTTCGGCGTCGCGGTCGGGATAGTTGACGTCGATCTCCATCAGGAAGCGGTCGAGCTGCGCTTCGGGCAGCGGGTAGGTGCCTTCCTGCTCGATCGGATTCTGCGTCGAGAGAACATGGAAGGGGCGCGGCAGGTCGTGACGCTGGCCGGCGATGGTCACATGATATTCCTGCATCGATTGCAGGAGCGCCGATTGCGTGCGCGGGCTCGCGCGGTTGATTTCATCGGCCAGCAGGAGTTGCGCGAACACCGGCCCCTTGATGAAGCGGAAGGCGCGCTTGCCCGCGCTGCTCTCTTCCAGCACTTCCGAGCCGAGAATGTCGGAGGGCATCAGGTCGGGTGTGAACTGGATGCGGCGCGCTTCGAGGCCGAGCACCGTGCCCATGGTGTCCACGAGTTTCGTTTTCGCGAGGCCCGGGACACCGACCAGCAAGGCATGGCCGCCGGCGAGCACCGTGATGAGCGCGTGCTCGACCACCTGCTCCTGTCCGAAGATGACGGCGCCGATCGCGGCGCGCGCGGCGCGCACGCTCGCGGCCGTCGTCTCGGCGGCGCGGACAATCGCCTGGTCGAGACTTTCCAGATTGTCGGTTTTCGCGGACGTCATACAGTCCTCCAAGTCCGGCGGCGGGGCGTCGGTTCCGGCCGATTCAGCCGCAGTTTCCTTGACACGAAACTCCGGCAGTCCGTCGCAATCAAGGCAAATCCGGTGCCGTTTATGCACCGGCCAACAAGCTAGGCTATCCTTGTATTTCAATGAGTTTTGGCCCGCGGGCTTCACGAAGCCGCGAGGCTCGCGGGCGGAATGACGCATGACCACAGCGCGTCCAAAGAGCCTTGAGTCCCTGGCGGCGGCGCTCGGCAAGCAGCGCGGGCCGGCGCCTGTGCATCTGTGGGACCCGCCTTTTTGCGGCGACCTGGACATGCGCATCGCCTCGGACGGGAGCTGGCACTATCTCGGTACGCCGATCGGGCGGCCGGCCATGGTGCGGCTGTTCGCGTCCGTCCTGAAACGGGAAGGCGACGGCTATTTCCTCGTCACGCCGGTGGAGAAAGTGGGCATCAAGGTCGACGACGCCCCGTTCCTGGCGGTCGAGATGGAAACGCAGGGCGCGGACGCGGAGCGCACGCTGATCTTCCGGACCAACGTGCACGACGTCGTGCGGTGCGACGCCGAGCACGCGTTGCGCTTCGAGCCGGAGGCGGGCACGGGCGGCATCAAGCCCTATATCCACATCCGTCGTGACCTGTGGGCGCTGGTCACGCGGGCGCTGTTCTTCGATCTGGTGGCGCTCGGCGAGACGCGTACACTGGATGGGCGCGAGCTATTCGGAGTCGCGTCGGCGGGTTCATTCTTTCCGATGGCGCCGGCGGAAGCGATGGCGGAACGATGAAGCGAAACGAAACGTTTACGACGCTCGAACATCCGGAGCCGGTGCTCGATTTCGTGCGCCGGGCGCGCGAGCGGTTGTCGACGGTGGCGCCGGTCTCCGCCGACGGTTTGCCGCTCGGCGGCGAGCACGAGCTTTCACCCGACATCGCCGACCTCGTCCGCAACACGCCGCAGGTGCCGGCCGCGGTGCTCGTGCCGGTGATCGCGCGCGAGACGCCGACGATCCTGCTGACACAGCGCTCCGCCAGCCTGCCGACCCACGCGGGGCAGATTTCGTTTCCGGGCGGCAAGCTCGATCCCGCGGACCCCGATCCGCTGGCGACCGCCTTGCGCGAGGCGGAGGAGGAAATCGGGCTTGCAGCGGGCTTCGCCGATCCCCTCGGCTATCTCGACCCGTATCTCTCGGGCACGGGCTTCCGCGTGGTGCCAGTGGTGGCGTTGATCTCGCCCGCCTTCGAGATGACGATCAATCCGGCCGAGGTGGACGAAGCCTTTGAAGTGCCGCTGGACTTCCTGATGTCGCCCGCCAACCATTCGCGCCAATCGCGAGAATGGAAGGGGATCATGCGCAGCTTCTATGCGATGCCCTATGGAGAGCGGTACATCTGGGGAATCACGGCGGGGATTCTCCGCAAACTTTACGAACGGCTGTATGGCTGATGGGACGCACGATCCTCATTCAACTTCTGCTCTTCTTCGCGCCCTTCGGGATCTATGCGCTCGTCCTCTACGCGACGCAGCGGGATGCGGGCGGGCGTGAGAACTGGCCTGCGAAGGTTGTGGCGTCTTTGGCGATCGTGGGCTGCGTGCTGGTGATAGCCGGGCTGGTCTTCTTCGCGCATTTCGGCGGCGCGCCGACGACCGGCGTTTATGAGCCGGCGCGCTACGAGGACGGCAAGCTCATTCCAGGCCGCATCAAATGAATGCGACAGGCGCGCGGCTGACGCGCGAGAATGCGCCGTGGCTGTTCGAGGGCGCGGTGCCGAAACTGTTCGCGATCCTCGACACGGACGGCGAGGAGGTGCGCGCGGTGGGCGGCGCGGTGCGCAATGCGCTGCTCGGCTTGCCGGTGCGGGAGGTCGATCTTGCGACGACGGCAAAGCCGGACGTGGTGGCGCAGCGCGCGGCTGCCGCGGGGATGCATGTGGTGCCGACCGGCATCGAGCACGGCACGGTCACGGTCGTCGTCAACGAGAAGCCGTTTGAGGTAACAACGCTGCGGCAGGACGTCGAGACCGACGGGCGGCACGCCGTGGTGCGCTTCGGACGCGACTGGAAAACCGATGCCTTGCGGCGCGACTTCACCATCAACGCCCTATCCGCCGACCGCGACGGAAACGTGTCCGATTTCACCGGTGGCATGCAGGACATCGCGGCGCGGCGCGTGCGCTTCATCGGCGACGCCGCGGCGCGCATCAAGGAAGACTATCTGCGCGTGCTGCGTTTCTTCCGGTTTCACGCGGCCTACAGCAATGGCGGGTTGCCGGATGCCGATGGTCTTGCGGCCTGTATCGCGGCACGCCAGCAGCTCGCTTCGTTGTCGCGCGAGCGCGTGCGCAGCGAACTCCTGAAACTGCTGCTTGCCCCGCACGCGACGCCGACACTCGCCGTCATGTCGGAGGTCGGCATTTTGATCGATGTGCTCGCGGGCGTGCCGTGGCTCGCGAGCTTCAGCAACATGGCGAAGGCCGAGGCGGATTACGATCTGGAGCCCGACGCGACGCGGCGTCTCGGCGCGCTTGCCGTGCGCGTGCGCGAGGACGCCGAACGGCTGCGCGAACGGTTGCGATTGACCAACGATGAGACGCGCCGGCTGCGCACGATGTCGGAGGGCTGGTGGCAGATCGCGCCCGACATGGGGCCTGTGGCGCGACGCGCCATGCTGTACCGGATCGGGGCCGACAACTATCGCGACCGGGTGCTGCTCGCCTTGTCGCGCGCGGAGGAAAAGACCGACGACGCGGGCTGGAGCGAACTCTACGCGCTGCCGGACCAGTGGCCGGTGCCGAAATGCCCGTACACGGCGCAACAGTTTCTCGACAAGGGCGTGCAGAAAGGCCCGGCGCTGGGCTCGATCCTGGCGCGGGCTGAGACCGCGTGGATCGACAGCGGATTTCCGGAGGAATGGGACATTCTCTATACGATCCGCGACTGGGCGATCGAGCAGGAGAAAGAGCGGGGCGGCGAGTAACCTTCCATCCGTTCGCGCAAACAGGCGGGAAGAGGGACCATCGCGATGCGGCGCTTTTGGCGCGGGTTACGGATTTTTCTCTTCGGCGGTGTGCTTGGCACGGGCTTCGGCTTCGCGCTGGGGATTTTCTTCTTCCCCTATCTCTTTCCGCCGCCGCCTGCTGCGGAACAACTATCCGAAGCCGACCGCTCGCCGCTGGTGGCCAACGGGACTTTCATTCACGCTGATCCGTCAGACCCCGTGCATTACGGCAGCGGTAAAGTCAGCGTCTATGAGAAGACCGTGTTTCTGGAATCCGACTTCAATGTCGGGCCGGGGCCGAAATATCATGTCTATCTCGTGCCGAAAGCGAATGTGCGGAAGGCCGAAGACGTGAAGGAAACGATGTTCATCGATCTCGGCCGGCTGCGTGCCTTTCAGGGCAGCCAGCGCTACGCGATTCCGGCAGGCGTCGATCTCAAACAGTATCCGAGCGTCGTCATCTGGTGCGAGGCATTCGGCGTCCTGATTTCACCCGCAGATTTGAAACCCGCCGGGTAATCCTTGGACGGTATCGTCGCGCAATTTTCGCTGTTGCAGATCGCGCTTGTCGCGGGCGCGGCGCTGTTCGCGTCGGTGATCGGCGGGGTGGCGGGATACGGCACGGGGCTGTTGCTGCCGCTGGTGCTGGTGCCGCTCGTGGGGCCTGAGCCGGTGGTGCCGATCATGGCGATTGCGGCCTTCCTCATCAATGCGAGCCGCGTTGCGGCGTTTCGTGTGGCCATCGACTGGCGCCGCGCAGGAATCGTGCTCGCGACCGCTGTGCCGGCCTGCGTCCTCGGCGCGTGGTTCTATACGCTGCTGTCAGCCGCGGGCACGCAACTGATCATCGGCGCGTTCCTGATCGTCAGCGTTCCGCTGCGGCGATTTCTGAAAAGCCGCGAGCTTCATCTCAACGACGCCGGACTCGCGATCGGCGGCGCGGGCTTCGGCGCGATCACCGGCACTGCGCCCGGCACGGGCGTCATTCTTATTTCCATGCTGATGGCGTCCGGCCTCGCCGGTTCTGCCGTGATTGCGACCGACGCGGCCATCTCGGTGATCGCGCATCTCGTACAGGCGCTGGTGTTCGGTGTCGCCGGCGTCATCGACGCCAAGGTGGTCCTGATCGCGCTCCTGATCGGCGTGTGCTCGGTGCCGGGCGCATTTCTTGCGCGGCGGATTGTGGACCGGCTGCCGGTGCGGTTGCACGCGGCGGTGCTCGACGGCGTGATCCTGATCGGCGGTGTCGCGATGGTCGCTAACGCGCTCGCGCGTTAGCCGATCACGGCCACTTCACCACGGGCGGGAGCGAGGAGAGGATCGAGTCAACGTTGCCGCCGGTCTTCAGCCCGAACATCGTGCCGCGGTCATAGAGCAGGTTGAATTCGACATAGCGCCCGCGACGCACGAGCTGCTCGTCACGCTCGGCGTCCGTCCACGGCTTGCTGAAATTGCGGCGCACCAGTTCGGGATAGATTTCGAGGAACGAGAAACCGACTTCGCGGACGAAGGCGAAGTCCTTCTCGAAGTCTCCGCTGTCATGCCAGTCGAAGAAGATGCCGCCGATGCCGCGCGGCTCGTTGCGGTGCTTGAGAAAGAAATATTCGTCGCACCACTTCTTGTATTTCTCGTAGTCCGCGACGCCGGTGTGGCGATCGCAAGCCGACTTCATCGCTGCGTGAAAGACGACGGTGTCCGGGTCATCCTGATTGCGCCGCGCGTCGAGCACGGGCGTGAGATCGGCGCCGCCGCCAAACCACGCCTTCGTCGTCACCACATGGCGCGTGTTCATGTGAACGGCGGGCACATGCGGATTGCGCGGATGGACGATCAGCGAGATGCCCGACGCCCAGAAGCGCGGGTCCTTGTCCGCGCCCGGGATCTCCTTGCGGAATTCGGGCGCAAACTCGCCATGCACGGTCGAGACATGGACGCCGGCTTTCTCGAACAGGCGGCCATGCAACATGCCCATCTCGCCGCCGCCGCCCGGTTGACCCGTGTGGTCCTTGCGCTCCCACGGCGTGCGCTCGAACCGGCCGGGCGCGTCGTCATAGATTTCGGCCGGCGCGTCGTCCTCGAGCTTCTCGAGCGCCGCGCAGATGCTGTCGCGCAATTCCTCAAACCAGGAGCGCGCCCGCGCCTTGCGGGTCTCGATGTCGGCAGGCAGTCCGATCCGATGAACGGCGGGCTCAGCCATCCGGAAATCCTCCAGTCTGGCGCAGCGATTCGCCGACGACCATGGCGACGCACACTGCGACATTCAAGGAGCGCAGGTGCTGCCGTAACGGCACCCGCACACGGAAGTCAGCGGCCGCGTGAACTGTTTCCGGCACGCCGGACGATTCGCGACCGCATAAGAGGACATCATTAGGCGCGAATCCGAAGCCCGTGTAAATCGTCTCGGCCTTTGTGCTGAGGAGAATGAGACGGCGACCTTCAGACCGGCGCCAGGCGTCGAAGTCGCGGAAGGTGACGTGATTCACCAGCCGCACATGGTCGAGATAGTCGAGGCCGGCACGGCGGAAGGCACGTTCAGTGGTATCGAATGCCGCCGGCCCGACAAAATGCACGTCGACGCCGAGGCAGGCGGCGAGCCGCATGATCGTCCCGGTATTCTGGGGAATGTCGGGCTCATAAAGTGCAATCGTCAGGGACATTTTCCACCGCCGGATCGAGCGCGAGACGCTGTGTCGCGCTGCAACAGCGCGCCGCCGAAACATAGGCCATTTGGCTGGGCACATGACGGAGTGCCGCAGCCCCCATGCTGGACAACACGGGGCAGTGATGTAATTAGATGCATTCGAAAAGGGCGCCAAACCCGCGCCGCGAGCGGCTAAGTCGAACGTTGGCCCGCCTCGCGGCGATGCGTTTTCAGAGCGTCCAATCCCGAGGTATCGGCTCAGGGGGCAAGGACCGAACCGTGGCGACGACAGCCGGCACCACCCGACGCGACTTTCTCTATATCGCCACCGGCGCCGCAGGCGCGGTCGGCGTTGCCGCGGCCGCCTGGCCGCTGATTCACCAGATGAATCCCGACGCCTCGGTGCTCGCGCTTGCATCGACGGACGTCGATCTCACCCCGATCGCCGAAGGCCAGATCATCACCGTAAAGTGGCGCGGCAAGCCGGTCTTCGTCTCGCACCGCTCGAAGAAAGAAATCGACGAGGCGCGTGCGGTACCGCTCAACCAGCTCCCTGACCCGCAGCCGGACCAGTCGCGGGTCAAGGAAGGCAAGGATCAGTGGCTCGTGGTGGTCGGCGTCTGCACGCATCTCGGTTGCGTGCCGCTCGGCCATCAGGGCGACTTCGACGGCTGGTTCTGCCCGTGCCACGGCTCGCACTACGACACCTCGGGCCGCATCCGCCGCGGGCCGGCGCCGCTCAATCTCGAAGTGCCGCCATACGCATTCGTTTCCGATACCTCCATCCGGATCGGTTGAGCGGGGCAAAGCTCGATGCACGGACACGGCACCTACATTCCGCAGAACAAGGCGCTTGCCTGGTTCGAGCGCCGCTTGCCGGTGCTGGGCCTGCTCAAGTCGTCGTTCGTCGATTATCCGACGCCGCGTAACCTGAATTACTGGTGGACGTTCGGCGGCATCCTCACCGTCGTCCTGATGGTCCAGATCGTCACCGGCGTCGTGCTGGTAATGCACTACACGCCGTCCTCGGCGGATGCGTTCGACTCGGTCGAGCACATCATGCGCAACGTCAATTACGGCTGGCTCTTGCGCTACATCCACGCCAACGGCGCGTCGATGTTCTTCCTCGCGGTCTATGTCCACATCTTCCGCGGTCTCTATTACGGGTCATACAAGGACCCGCGCGAGGTCCTGTGGATCCTCGGCGTGATCCTGTTCCTGCTGATGATGGCGACGGCCTTTATGGGCTACGTCCTGCCGTGGGGCCAGATGAGCTTCTGGGCGGCGACCGTCATCACCAACCTGTTCTCCGCGCTCCCGTTCGTCGGCGAGCCGATCGTGACCTGGCTGTGGGGCGGCTACTCGGTCGATGAGCCGACGCTCAAGCGTTTCTTCTCGCTGCACTACCTGCTGCCGTTCGTCATTCTCGGCGTGGCGATGCTGCACATCTGGGCGCTGCACGTCGTCGGCCAGAACAACCCGGCCGGCATCGACGTGAAGTCGAACAAGGACACGGTGGCCTTCACGCCCTACGCGACGATCAAGGACAGCTTCGCGCTCATCTGCTTCTTCATCCTGTTCGCCTATCTTGTGTTCTATCTGCCGAACTATCTCGGCCACTCGGACAATTACATTCCGGCGAACCCCTTGCAGACGCCGGCGCATATCGTTCCGGAATGGTACTTCCTGCCGTTCTACGCGATCCTGCGCGCGATCCCGTCGAAGCTCGGCGGCGTGATCGCGATGTTCGCCTCGATCGTCGTGCTCGTGTTCGTGCCGTGGCTCGACACCTCGAAGGTGCGCTCGGCGCGCTATCGTCCGCTCTACAAGCAGTTCTTCTGGATCCTGCTCGTGGTCTGCATCGGCCTCGGCTATCTCGGCGCGAAGCCTGCGGAAGGCGGCTACATCATCGCCGCGCGCATCCTGACCGCTTATTACTTCCTCCACTTCCTCGTGATCCTGCCGCTGCTCGGTTTCATCGAGAAGCCGAAGCCGCTGCCGTCCTCGATCGCGGAATCGGTGCTCAAGGGCAAAGAGTCCGATCCAATGCCGGCGAAGGGGTAAGGCGGTGAAACCGATGCGTCTTCTTTCCGTTGCCGTCCTGAGTGCCGTCGTCGCGGGCACCGCCGCGACCGCCTTCGCCGCCGAGCCGGGCGCGACACCGACGCGCATGAGCTGGTCGTTCTCCGGCCCGTTCGGCAAGTTCGATCGCGCGCAGTTGCAGCGCGGCTTCCAGGTTTACAAGGAAGTCTGCGCGACCTGTCACGGCCTGAAATATGTCGCGTTCCGCAATCTGGCGCAGCCGGGCGGCCCGGGTTTCTCCGATGCGCAGGCGCGCGTGCTTGCGGCCGAGTATCAGATCACCGACGGACCGGATTCGAGCGGCGAGATGTTCGAGCGCCCAGGCCGCCTGTCGGATCACTTCCCGTCGCCCGCGCCGAACGACGAAGCGCTGCGTTCGCGCTTCGGCGGCGCATTGCCGCCGGATCTCTCGATCATCACCAAGGCGCGCAGCTATGAGAGCGGCCTGATCATCGGCCTGTCCGATTTCTTCCGGCAGTATCAGGAGCACGGCGCCGACTACGTCCACGCGCTGCTCACCGGCTACGAAGCGCCGCCGGCGGGTGCAAAGGTCGCGCCGACGCAGGCATGGAATAAGTATTTCCCGGGCCACGTCATCGCGATGGTGAAGCCGCTCGAAGACGGCCGTGTCGCCTATTCCGACGGCTCGCCGCAAACGGTCGATCAATATGCGCGCGACGTTTCGGCGTTCCTGCACTGGGCGGCGGAGCCGCATCTCGAGCAGCGCAAGCGCATCGGCTTTCAGGTGATGCTGTTCCTGATCGTCTTTGCCGGGCTGATGTACTTCACAAAGAAGAAGGTCTGGTCGCAGGCGAAAGATCACGCCTGATCGCGCACTCGACCGCTTAAAACGTCATGGCCGGGCTTCGTCCCGGCCATTTCCGTTTCAGGGTCCGCTGCCTCGCGTGCCCGGGCGGGCGGCGCGGAATGCCGGTTACTTTTTTCCCGGCATCTGAGGCTGGGACGTCTGCTTGCCGAATTGCTGCTTGTAGGCGGACACCGGTTTGACCTTGTCCTCCGCCTTCGGCTTCTTCTTTTCCTTGCCGCTGCGCACCTGACCTTTGGCCATGAGAATCTCCTTCGAAACAGCCGACCGGAGGGGAGTCTAGCCATACGACCCGGCGCGCTTCAATCGGCCGCCGCCCCGATACACAAGGATCGCTGCGTGGAGGCATTTGCCTTCGGGGCGGGCCTTCTCCACATTGGCCCGGTCCATCCCTCTGTCGAAACGTGACCCATGACGCCGCCCGATAC
>Ga0307505_10001393_pt1 | contig 19687 bp, 18 predicted proteins | sample 23_S_MG_FD_202183 | JGI IMG/M metagenome (GOLD analysis project Ga0307505, IMG submission 202183) | Soil microbial communities from Populus trichocarpa stands in riparian zone in the Pacific Northwest, United States - 23_S | ecosystem: Environmental > Terrestrial > Soil > Riparian zone > Trees...
GCTATATCGACGAGATGAAGAAGGCGGGCCTGAACGTCGTCACGCTCGACGCCAGGACGCTGGCCGAGTTCAACGCCAAAGCGAACGAACTGACCCAGACCCAACGCGAGACGCTCGTCCCGGCCGACGCTTTTGACGCGGCCATCCGCGCGCGCGAGGCATACCGCAAGGGCAAACGGTGAGTGACATTCCGCAGCCGCGGTCGACGGGCTTCGCGGCTCGCGGCGAGGACGGACTGGCGGCGATCGCGATCCTCGGCGTCGCGATTCTCCCGCTCGTCGACGTCACGCTCATGCGCGCCTTCAACTACTCGCTGCCGGGCGCCGCCTCGTTCACCACGCATCTGACCATGATCGCCGGCCTGGCGGGCGCGGCGATCGCCGCGCGCGAAGGCAAACTGCTCTCACTGGCCACCGGCTCCATCCTGCCGGCCGGCGCGATTCGAAACTCCGCCGGCGTCATCGCGGCCCTTGCCGGCGCCGCGGTCGCCACGCTGCTGGCCTTCAGCGGCATCACGCTCGTCCAGGTGCATCAGGACGATGCGCGAGAGATCGCGCTGGGCATCCCGGTGTGGATCACCGTACTCGCGTTTCCGATTGCGTTCGGACTGATCGCGCTTCGGCTCGTCTGGATGTCGGCGTCTGCGTGGACCGGCCGCGCGATCGCGGCGATCGGCATCGTGGCGGGCATGCTGCTCTGGCAGTACCCGGACTCGCTGGCCGGCCTTCCACCATGGCCCTTCGTGGCCGCCCTGATCTTCGCGGCGATCTGCGGCATGCCGATCTTCGGCCTGCTCGGCGGCGCCGCCGTCTTCCTGCTGCTGGTCGGATCCGAGAGTCCGGTGAACGCGGTCATCGGCGGCTACAGCCAGCTCACATCCGAAGGACTGCCGGCGCTGCCGTTGTTTACGCTCGCCGGATTCCTGCTGGCCGAGGGCCGCGCGTCGGAGCGATTGCTCCGGCTCTTTCGCGCGGTGTTCGGATGGATGCCGGGCGGCACCGCCATCATTGCCGTGACCTTGTGCGCGTTCTTCACCGTGTTCACCGGCGGCTCGGGCATCACGATCCTCGCGCTCGGGGGCTTGTTGCTGCCGGCACTCCTGGCCGACGGCTACCGGCCGAAGTTCTCGCTCGGCATTCTGACGGCGGCGGGATCGCTCGGACTGCTCTTTCCACCCGCGCTGCCGCTGATCCTCTACGGCTTCATCGCGCAGGTGCCGATCGGGGATCTCTTCCTCGGCGGCCTGCTGCCGGGCACGCTCATGATCGTCATGCTGTCGGCACTCGGCGTGCGCGAAGGCCTCGCCTCGGCGACCGCGCGGCCGGCATTCAAACCGCGCGAGGCCGTGGCCGCGTTCTGGGGCGCCAAGTGGGAGTTGATGATGCCGCTGGTCATCATCGGATCGCTCGCGCTCGGCGCCGACGCGGTTCAATCGTCGGCCGTGGCGGCGCTGTTCGCATTGGTCGTGCAGCGCTTCATCCACCGCGACATCACCGGGTTCGCCGATCTGCGGCGTGTGACCAGCGACTCAATTTCCCTCGTCGGCGGCGTCCTCGTCATCCTCGCCGTCGCGTCGGGCTTCACGCTGTACATGAACGACGCCGGCGTGCCGCAACGGATGATCGAATGGGCCAGCGGCGCCATCGAGTCCCCGCTGGCGTTCCTGCTGGCCCTGAACGTCTTCCTGCTGATCGTGGGCTGCGTCATGGACATCTTCACAGCCATCGTGGTCGTGGCGCCGCTCATCGTGCCGATTGCGATGCATTTCGGGATTCATCCGGTCCATCTCGGGATCATCTTCGTCGCGAATCTCGAACTGGGTTATCTCACGCCGCCGGTCGGTCTGAATCTCTTCGTCGCCTCGTACCGGTTCAACAAGCCCGTGCTCGAAGTCGCGCGCGCGACCATGCCGATGTTGCTGGTACTGCTGCTGGCCGTGCTGCTGATCACGTACTGGCCCTGGTTGACGATGGGGCTCGTGGGATGGCTCGGTACCAAGTAACGCGTCGTCCTCAAGGTCCAGAGGTCCAAGGGTCCAAGGGTGCTGCCCATCAAGGTCCTGGGACCCTTGGACCATAATACGCAGGCTGGAATGGCCCCGGACTCCGATCACGACTTCCGGCTCATCATCGATTCGCCCACGCACGCCGGCGGCGTCGTCGTGCGCGGACGCGGCGCGGAGCTGCGCGTCCTGCTGGTGACGGCCAAGCGGCAGCCGAATCAGTGGGTGTTTCCGAAGGGCCACATCGAGTTGGGCGAGACCGTCGAGCAGGCGGCGATTCGCGAGGTTGAGGAAGAAGCGGGCGTGGTGGCCACGGTGTCTCAGCCGATCGGCACGCTCGAGTTCCGGAACATGCGCGGCATCGTGCGCGCGCAGTTCTTCCTGATGTCCTTCGTGTCCGAGGGCCCGCCGCGCGAAGGCCGGCGCCGCGCGTGGTTCACCGCCGAAGAGGCGCGCCAGGCGCTCGGGTACGAAGACGCGCGCATGCTCGTCGCGAAGGCGGCCCGACTCGCGTAGGGGCGGCGTGTTCACCCTCATCTCGCACGGAGACACGGAAGTCGACGGAGGCTGCACGCTATCCGGCGAGCGGCGCTGGGCGGCTTGCCGCCCAGCGGCCAACGGCCGCTGGGAAGAGACGGAGTCCTCCATGTCTCCGTGCGAACTGATCCAGATGCACGCGTCCGCGGATCGACCGGCCCGGTGCTAACATGCGCCCCGCGGAGGATCGGATGAGAATGACGAGGATTGGATTGGTAACCGGCGCGATCGCCGTCACGATCGCCTGCGGCGGATCGACGCCCGCGCCGGACACGCAGCAGACACCCACGCCCCAGCAGGCGGCACAGAACGCCGCGCAGGCCGGCCAGGACATCGCCAAGAGCCTGCAGCAAGTGGGGCAGACCCAAACGGCGACGCCGATCGACTTCGAAAGACTCGGCGCACTCCTGCCCGAACCGGCGGGTTGGACGCGCACGGCGCCCACCGGCAAACAGATCAGCTTGGGCATGTCCATCTCGTACGCCGAATCGACCTACGAGAAGGGCGACAGCACGATCCGTCTGAAGATCACCGACTCGGCGTTCAGCCAGCTCGCGCTGATGCCGCTCTCCACGATGCTCATGGCTGGCTACAACGAACGATCGAGCGAGGGTTATAAGAAGGCCGTCTCGATCGAAGGCTCCCCCGGCTTTGAAAGCTGGGAAATCGAACCGAAGGAAGCCCAGGTCACCGCCGTCGTCGGCAATCGCTTCATCGTCGAGGGCCACGGCCGCAACGTGGAGAGCGTCGACGTCGTGCGATCGTTCGTCCAGGGCGTGGGCCTCGGGAAACTGGCCGGCCTCAAGTAGATCGGCTGGCGATCACAGCCGGAATCCGCGGCGCAGCGGATCGTCCGGGTGCACGATGAACGCGTGCTCGCCGGTGATCCAAGCGTCGCCGGCGAGTTCCGGCACGATCGCGGCGTGGTCACCGATCGGGATGCGGGCGGTCACGCGCGCGCTGAACGTCGTCCCGATGATGCTCTCGTGCACGAATGGCCTGCTGTCGTTGACGACGCCCATCGCGTCCAGGACGGCGAGCACGGCGCACGTGCCCGTGCCGCAGGGTGAGCGATCGACCTCGCCCTCGGCGAAGATCGTGACATTGCGCAGGTCGGACGCCTCGGTCGATGCCGGCCCCGTGAAGATGGTGCCGTAAATCCCGGTCAGTCCCGGCTCCTGCGGATGCACGACCGTCAGCGCGGATTCGACCGCGTGTTTGATGTCCATGCCCACGCGCCTCAGGTCGGCGAGCCGTTCCGGCACGACGGCGAGCCCGACCGCCTCGGCGTCCACAATCGCGTAGAACGCGCCGCCGAATGCCACGTCCACCGGTACGGTGCGCGCGCCGACGCGCACCGGGAGGCCTGACGCCAGCACGAAGGACGGCACGTTGACGAACGATACGCGGTCGACACGCCGGCGCCCGCCGGCCTCCGTCATTTCAGCACGCGCGCGAATCTGGCCGGCCGGCGCATCGAGCACAACGGAGAGGCCGTCGCCGCCGGGCGTGATCAGTTGCCGCTCGAGCGCGATGGTGACGACCGCGATCACGCCGTGCCCGCACATCGTGCTGAAGCCTTCGTTGTGCATGAACAGCACGCCCGCGTGGGAATCGGGCCGCTCGGGCTCGGTGAGCAGTGCGCCGTACATGTCCAGGTGGCCGCGCGGCTCGAACATCAGCGCGCGGCGCAGGTGATCCTGATGCTGACGCGCCCACGCGCGCCGCTCCAGCATGGTCTTGCCCTTTGGCGCCGGCCACCCGCTGGTAATCAGCCTCAGCGGCTCGCCGGCCGTATGGGCGTCGATCGAATGCAAGGTGGATGGATCGCTTCGAGTGGCCACGGTGCGATAGTGTGCGGTGCGGGAGGGGTCGTGAGCAATGCCTTGCTGTTAACCGAGCGCGATGTCCGGGCCGTGCTCCCAATGCCGGACCTCATTCAGGCCATGGAAGGCGCGCTGACGCAGTTCTCCGCCGGCGCGGTGAGGCAACCCGTGCGCAGCGTGATCGAAGTCGGCGCCGAACGCGCATTTTTCGGGATCATGCCGGCTGCGCTCGATGACCCACCCGCCATGGGCGCCAAGCTCGTGACGGTGTACGAACGCAATCATCACATGGGCCTCCCCTCGCACCTGGCCACCATCGTCCTGCTCGACCACGGGACCGGAGCGCTCGTGGCGCTGGTCGATGGGCGCTACATCACGGAAGCGCGGACGGCGGCCGTGTCCGCTGTGTCGGTGAAACATCTGGCGCGTCCGGACGCGAGCGTGCTGGGCATCGTCGGTACCGGCGTCCAGGCGCGAAGCCACCTCGAGGCGATTCGGCACGTGCGCGAACTCTCCGACGTGCGCGTCTGGAGTCCGAACGCCGCACATCGCGACGCCTTCGCAGCCGAAATGAGCCAGTCAACGGGGTTGCCCGTCCGCAGCGCCGGCTCGGCGGCCACGGCGATCACCAGGGCCGACATCATCGTGCTCGCGACGTCGTCTCGCGAACCGGTGATCGACGATGTGGATGTGGCGGAGGGGGCGCATATAACGGCGGTGGGCGCGTGCCGGCCGGATCAGCGCGAGATGCCGACGCCGCTCGTCGCGCGCGCGCGTGTGTTCGTCGATTCGCGCGCGGCCGCGAAGCTGGAAGCCGGCGACCTGCTGATCCCGATGGGCCTGGGCGCGTTTGGAGAGGACCACATCGCCGGAGAACTCGGTGACGTTGTCGGCGGCAGAACGACGGGACGCGCATCCGCGACTCAGATCACGATCTTCAAGTCACTTGGCCTCGCGGTGGAAGACATTGTCTCGGCGCGGCTGGCGGTGACACGCGCGCGCGCGGCGGGACTTGGCCAGTCCTTCTCCATCGCATGAAGGTCCCCATCGCCGCGTTCGTCGTGGCGTTCGCCCTGATCGCACCGGACATGGCGGCGCGTTCGCCGGAGGCGCCGGCATCCGTTCAGGCGGTCCGCGAACTCGACGCGGCGTTTATCGCGTCCTACAACCTCGATCACGACCTGGCGCTCTCGCGCGCGCGGCAAGCCGTCGCGCTCGATCCGGAGAGCTCGCGCGTGCATCGCGGCCTCGCGTCGATCATCTGGTTGCGTCAGGTGTTCGAGCGCGGCACGATGACCGTCGATCACTACCTCGGCAGCATCTCCACCTCCAAGCTCTTGCTGCCGGCGCCCGATCCGGAGCTGACCGACGAGTTCAAGGGCGCGCTGGCGCGGGCGATCGCACTGGCCGAGCGCCGGCTGCGCGATCGGCCCCAGGATGTGGACGCACTGTTCGACGCTGGCGCGGCATACGGCCTGCAGGCGTCGCATCTGGCGTCCATTGAAGGCGGCATCACGGGGGCCTTTCGTGCGGCGCGACGCGCCTTCGATACGCAAAGCGAAGTGCTGCGGCGGGACGCCTCGCGCGCGCCGGCGGGACTCATCGTCGGCGCGTATCGCTATCTCGTCGCGTCGCAGCCGTGGTTCGTCCGATTTTTCGCGTATCTGGCGGGATTTCCCGGTGACAAGGAAAAGGCGCTCGCGCTCATCGAGGAGGCGTCGCACGATCCGCTGAGCCGGGTGGAAGCCAAGACCGCGCTCATCATCATCTACAGTCGCGAGAGCCGCCACACCGAGGCCATGCGGCTCGCGCGTGAGCTCAATCTGGAACTGCCGCGTAACCGGCTGTTCCTGCTCGAGGAAGGCGCGGCCGCGATTCGCGCGGGGCGCTCGGCCGAGGCCGAAGCTGTGCTGACGCGGGGACTCGCGGCCTTCGAGGCGGACGCCCGTCCGAAAATCCGCAGCGAACACGCGATCTGGCTCTACAAGCGCGGGCTGGCCCGGTTGAATCAGAACCATCCGGCCGGCGCGCTGCCCGATCTGACGCGCGCCCTGACGCTGCGGCCCGCCGCCTGGGTCGAAGGCCGCATCCATGTGGCAATCGGCAAACTGGCCGATCTGGCCGGACGTCGGGCAGACGCCATCGCGGCCTACACGAAAGGCCGGGCAAAATGCGGCGAGGAATCCGACACGACGTGCCTGAATGAGGCCCGCCAGTTCCTCCGGCAACCATTCAGCTTCGACCACCGTAACCCATAGACTAGAAGCGGATGGCGTTCACCCGAAAGACATGGCTGTGGATTCTCGTCGGCATCGTGGGGTTCGGCGTGGTGTGCGTCATCGCCATCGCCGGCTTCGGGATGTACTTCGTGTCGAATCACGTCCATGCGGGCCCGTCCACCACCGCCGAGGCGTTCAAGGCGTTCGACGACGTGCGCGCGCGATTCAAGAATGAGAAGCCGGTCTTCGAGCTGGATAATCGCGACCAGCCGCGCCAGATCCGCAAATTCACCGAGATGCCGACGTCGTCCACACCGGCCGACATGGCGTGGATTCTGGTGTGGGACCCCGATCGTGAGCGCATGGTGAAGGTGTCGATGCCGTTCTGGGTGCTCAGACTTGGACGTCAGAAGATCGACATCGCCAACGGCGGTTTCGATTTTCAGCGGCTGCAACTCGACGTGAAGGAACTCCAGCGCGTCGGTCCGGTGCTGCTGTTCGATCTGCGAACCGGCAGCGGCGAGCGCGTCCTCGTCTGGACGCAGTAGTGTCCTGAAAAGATTCTGTAGTCCCGAGTCCGGAGTCCTGGGTCCTGAGTTCCAGGTTCGGGTTCAGGCCCGACGGTTCTGGCCTCCTCCTTGCAGTAGTCGACGGCGGGAGGCCTTATGACCACACGCTCATTGGCGTACATGACTTCGGCTCTGCTTTTCGCTCCGCTGTTCGCGACGGATGCGCTCGCGCAGCGGCCAATCGGCGCCAGGCCGCCGGTCGTCGATCAACGGTTCGGCCGTGATACCGGGAAGGGACCCGATCGCGATCGCTTCGATCGCATCGCGGTGGAGCGCATGCGTGAGCGTGAACGGCTCGCGGCCCAGGCGTTTCGCGACGGCCACGAAGCCGGACTGCGCGCCGGACGCGCGGGACGCCGCTTCGATCCGATGGCCGAGTCGCGGTTCCGCAACGGCGATCGCGGCTACAAGCGCGACTTCGGCCCGCGTGAGCAATACCGGTTCTTCTACCGCGACGCGTTCCGCGACGGCTACGAACGCGGCTACTGGGCCGCACGTCGCGACGACCGGCGCGGACCGGGGGTGTCGATCTGGTGGCGGTGGTAGGACGGGCGCTGACGCGGACTGCGTAGTGCTCAGAGCCTGTGAAAAAACCCTGCATCGCGGGAGATTTTCACTTGAGCCGCCGGTGACGCTGTACTACCGTGTCGGCCATGAGCGACACGCTGTTTCCCGACGTGGACCCACGGCCCGTGCCCCCGTCCCGCGAGGGACCGGAGCCGCGCTACGAGACCGCGAATCGCACCCAAGTGGAATTGTATCCGTGCGACCTGGACGGGTTGCTGCCCGAGGGCCATGCCGCCCGGCTGGTGTGGCGCTTCGTCGAGGGCCTGGACCTGACGCGCTTCTACGCACAGATCAAAGCGCGCGACGGCGGTCCCGGCCGGCCCCCGATTGATCCGAAGATTCTGATCGCGCTCTGGCTCTACGCGACGATCGACGGGGTCGGCAGTGCGCGCGAGGTCGATCGGCTCTGCGGGCACCACGACGCGGGATCCGCGGCGGGGTCTCGGTGAATCACCACACGCTGAGTGACTTTCGCGTGGCCCATCACGCGGCGATCGATGCGCTGGTCACCCAATCGATCGCCGCCTTGCTGCATCGCGGCATTGTGACGCTGGCCCGCGTGGCGCAAGACGGCACGCGCGTCCGCGCCGCGGCCGGCGCGGGGTCGTTTCGGCGAGGGCCCACCTTGCAGGCGTGCCTGCGCACCGCCCGGAAACAGGTCGAGCGCACGCAGCGGCAAGCTGACGCGCCCGTCTCGGCCGCCACCGCCGCGCAGGCCCGCGCCGCGCGCGAGCGCTTGGCCCACGTCGAAGCGGCCTTGGCGGTATTGCCAGAGGTCGAAGCGGTGAAGACAAAGCAGGGCAAGAAAGCCCAGAGCGCGCCGCGCGTGTCGACCACCGATCCGGACGCGCGCGTCATGAAAATGGCCGACGGCGGTTTCCGGCCGGCGTACAACATTCAGCTCGCGACCGATGTCGTCGGCCGGGCCATTGTGGGCCTGCAGGTCACGAATGTCGGCAGCGACCGCGGTCAGTTGACGCCGATGCTCGCCGAGATCGAACAGCGGACGGGCCGGTCGCTCGCGACGTATCTGGTCGATGGCGGGTATCTCAATCACGCGGCAATCCAGGCGGCCGCCGCGCGGGGAATCGCCGTCTACGCGCCGCTGGAAAAGCCCAAGCGCGACCGCGCCCCCGACGTGCCCGCGCGACAGGACACGCCGGCCATCGCGGCGTGGCGCGCGCACATGGCCACCGACGAGGCCAAACGGATCTTGAAAGATCGCGGTGCGACCGCCGAGTGGGTCAACGCCGATGCGCGGACCCATCGCACCTTGGACCGGATCCCGGTCCGCGGCCTGCCCAAGGTCCACACGTGGGCGCTCTGGATCGTGCTGGCGCACAACATGCTCCGGCTGACCGACATCATCCCGCACGTGATGACCTAACCGCCGGCTCCGCCCGGCCGCGTTCGCCGGGTGCGGCCGCCCGCCGGGCCGGCCCCACGCGCTCGATCCTCAGCCCGACCCGATCGATAGATCGATAGACCGATCGACCCATAGATCGATACGATGACTCGATTCATTCACAGGCTCTCAGTGCTTAGTGCTCGGTGCGCAGTTCTCAGTGCTTAGTTCTCAGTGCGGAGTGCCGGGCGGGTCGTTCACCTGCCCGGCACTCAACGTTCGGAAGTTTCGTCAGCCGAGCGAAGCGAAGGCCCCACGCGAACGGAGCGCGACTTGCCTGACCCTTGGTCACCGCAGGTGGCGTCGGGCGAACGCGCCGCCTGAACCGGTCTTCAGGTAGCGCTCGAAGGCAAGGGCCCGGCGCTCGTCGGCAAACTCGACGACAACATCAATACACCACGGACGGTACTTGGCGGTGTGAATGCTGCATCCTGCATTGTGGTCGGCGTGCCGCTTCGCTACGTCAGAAGCGATGCCGGTGTAGTAGCGAGGCGGGATCTCCGAGTTCTTCAGGATGTAGACAAATCGCTTGGCCATCTCGCTGATGCCAGCAAAGACCCTGCCGTCCACGAATCGCGTGAGAATCATTACGCGACTCGAGCGCCATGGTAAATCCGACAACTCCAGTTGTCAGTCTTTGAGGAAGGTCCACCTTCGCTCACCCCATGCAACCGAGCTACGGTGGACAACCTTCGCCACGCGCTCGCCTGACGCGGCCTGCCAACCGAAGCCGCGAGCGAAGCGAGCGATTGGCGAAGGTTTATCGATGAGACGTCCACCTTCGCTCACCTGGCTTGGGCGCGAGCTATGGTGGACAGCCTTCGCAAGTTGGCTTGCCAGCCGTAGCTCACGCCGTCGTTGGCAAGCGTGAGCGAAGGCTGGTACCGGTACGGGGAATCGAACCCCGATTGCAAGGTTGAGAACCTTGTGTCCTAACCGTTAGACGATACCGGCGTGGTTCTGCTCCGATCGATCGGAGTGACAGAACTCCGAACGTAGCACCCTGGCGCGAATGCGGTCAAGTCGGGGATAATCTGGGCACCTGACGTCTGGTGCCGCCATGAATCAATCTTTCCGGTTCGCTTTGGTTTTCGTGATCGCTTGCTCCGCCGCCTGTGGCGCGGAGGTGGCGGATCAAGCCGCCCCCCCCGCCACACCCGCCACACCCGCCACACCCGCCAAGAAGGTCGACCTCGCCACGGCGGGATCGATCACCGGCAAGGTCCGGTTCGAGGGCACGCCGCCCGGCAACGAAGTGCTGCGGCTCTCGACCGACAAGAAGTGCGTGCAGGACGCCGGGCCCAATCCGCAAAGCGACGCGATCCTCGTGGGCGCCGACGGCGCGGTCAAGAACACGTTCGTCTACGTCAAGGAAGGCCTTGAGCCCGGCTACGCGTTCGACGCGCCGGCCGGCCCCGTGGTCCTCGATCAGAAAGGCTGCATCTACTCGCCTCGGGTGCTCGGCGTGCGTGTCGGCCAGTCGATCGAAATCGTCAACAGCGACGACACGATGCACAACGTCCACGCGCTGCCGATGGTCAACCAGGAATTCAACAAGAGTCAGCCCAGAGTCAATGACCGCATGAGCACGGCCTTCACCGCGCCCGAGGTGATGGTCCGCTTCATGTGTAACGTGCACGGCTGGATGGCCGCTCACGTCGGCGTTGTCGATCACCCGTACTTTGCCGTGTCAGACGAGGCGGGTCAGTTCGAAATCAAGAACCTTCCGCCGGGCACCTACACACTCGAAGCGTGGCACGAGAAATTCGGCCGAAGCACGACCAGGGTCACCGTCGCCGAGAAGCAGGCACAGACGGTGGCGTTCTCATTTGCCGCGCAACCGAAGTGACCGACATCACCCTGCCCCGCACGCACACCAAACTGGACGACCTCGTCCTGCTGACGAAGGTCCGCCTGAACGCACTGGTCGTCGCGACGACCGCCGGCGGCTATTACATGGCGGCGACCTCCGCGATCGATCCGGCCGCGATGGCGGTGACCTGCCTCGGCACGGCGCTCGTGGCCAGCAGCGCGTCGGCGATCAACCAGGTCAGCGAACGCGACCTCGATCGACTGATGGAGCGCACGCGGATCCGCCCGGTCGCCGAGGGCCGCATGAGCGCCGCCGAAGGCCTCGCGATCGCCGCCGCGCTCGGCATCGCCGGCGTCGTCGTGCTCTGGCTCGCGGCCTCCGTCACGGCCGCGATGGTCGCCCTCGCCACGCTGATCAGCTACGTCGTCATCTACACGCCGCTCAAACGCCGTTCGTCGCTGGCCACCGTCGTGGGCGCCGTCCCCGGCGCGCTGCCGCCACTCATCGGATGGACAGCGGCCGGTGGCAGCCTCGTCGACGCGGCGCCGTGGGCGCTGTTTCTCTTGATGTTCCTGTGGCAGTTGCCGCACTTTCTCGCGATCGCGTGGCTGTACCGCGAGGACTACGCGCGCGCCGGCCTGCCGATGCTGCCGGTCGTCGACCCGCAGGGCGTCATGACCGGCCGCCAGGCGGCGCTCTGGGCCGCCACGCTCGTTCCGATCAGTGAACTGCCCTTTCTCCTGGGCATGACGAGCGCGACGTACGGACTCGCGGCTTTGCTTCTCGGCCTCGGACTCTTCGTCCTCGCCGTGCGCTTCATGGGCGATCGCACCAACGCGAACGCGCGCGCGCTGTTCTACGGCTCGATCACGTATCTGCCGCTGCTGTGGATCCTGATGGGAGTGGGCAGGCTTTAAGCAAGGCAAAAAGCAAAAGGCAGAAGTCGGAAGGAAGTCGAAAGCAGGAAGTACGAGGTACGGACGCGTGTCGCTTCAAGATCTCCCCCATCTGAATGCGGCGCTGAATGCGACGTGCACGGTGTTGCTCCTCACCGGCTGGTGGCTGATTAAGCAGCGCCGGATCGAGCAGCATCGGTTGTGCATGATTGCGGCCGTCATCACGTCCGCGTTGTTCCTGTCGTCGTACGTGATCTATCACGCAAACGTGGGCTCGAAGCCGTTTCCGGGCACCGGCGTCCTGCGCACGATCTACTTCGCCGTCCTGATCCCGCACGTCATTCTTGCCGCCGTCACGTTGCCGTTCATCCTGATCACCTTCGCGCGCGGCCTGCGCCGAGACGACGCGCGCCACCGCCGGATCGCCCGCTGGACGATGCCCGTGTGGTTGTTCGTGTCAGTGACGGGAGTGATCGTGTATCTGATGCTGTACCAGCACTGACACAAGCCCGCAAGGTCCAAAGGACCAAGGGTCCAAAGGTCTCGGACCCTTGGACCGTTGGTCCTTTGGACCTTGCGGACTCTAAAGCGTCTAAGTCCCGATGGCGAGCTTGACCCACTCGCGAGCCATGGGCTGCAACTCCTCATACGCGACCCATGCCGATCGCGCCCAGCGGTCGACGCCGTTGATGAGCAGCACCGGCTGATCGAAATCCTTGAGGCTCGCGGCGGTGTAGGCGCCGCGATCCGTCGGGATGCCGGGTGCGGGCGGATACGGTTGGTCTTTCAGGTGATCGCGTTCGACCAGTTTCTGCAGCGCGCGATAGCCTTTTTCCGAGCCGTCGTGCTCGATCGCCCAGCACACGCCACCCAGATGCATGATGAGCCCGCGCCAGCGTCCGCAGTAGTCCTCTTCGTGCTGAATGGAATACACGTCGTGCATCAGCCGCCACGTGGTGAGGCTGCCGGTCCACGCCAGCGCGCGCACGCGCAGAGACACGTCGTTGAACACGTCCTGACACGCCTTGCGCCCGCCGGGATGGCCACAGCCGGGACAGATGTCTGTCACTTCCAACTTCCGACTTCCTTCCGCCTTCTGCCTTTTGCCGTCTGCCTTGCTATTGATAAATCAAATACTTCGCGCGCAACAGCCGCCACCGCGCTTCGGCGCCTGCCCACGACCGGGCAATCGCTGCCGGATCGTCGCCGGCCTTGATGCGCGAGAGGCCCGCCGCGGAACCAAACAGGCGCGCGGCCAGGTCCACATCGAGCTTACCCGGAAACAGCTTCACGAGCGCTGACGCGATTTCGACGCCCACGCGCACGGGCCGGAGCGCCGCCCGGTCCGTAATCACCATGAATACGCCCTGACACTCCGTATTCGCAAACACACTGGCCGCCGGCGTGAAGCGCACCGGATAGAAGCGCACGCCGGGAATTCGCCGCGCGTTCAGCGATTCGGCCAGTCGCACGCCATCGATCCAGGGCGCGCCGATCTGCTCGAACGGCGTATCGGTGCCGCGGCCGACCGAGATGTTCGTCGACTCGAACGCGCCAATGCCCGGATAGAGCGTCGCCTGATGCAGATTGCGCATGTTCGGCGACGGATTGATCCAGGGCAGGCTGGTGTCGTCGAACCACGCGTCGCGGCGCCAGTTGCGCATCGCGACCACCGTGAGGTCCGCGCCGATCTTCTTCTCTGCATTGAACAACCTCGCCAGCTCCCCCATCGTCAGGCTATGGCGAATCGGCATGGACGGCAGATAGCCCGTAAAGCCGGCGACCGCCTCATCGAGCTGCGGGCCCTCGATGCCGACGCCGCCGATCGGATTCGGCCGGTCGAGCACGACCACTTTGATCTTCCGCGCCGCCGCCTCCTCCATCACGTACGCCATCGACGTCATGTACGTGTAGAAGCGCGTGCCGATGTCCTGGAGGTCGATGACCACAGCGTCGAGGCCGGCCAGTTGATCGGCACTGGGCCGGCGCGTGGTCCCGTAGAGGGAGTGAATCGGCAAGCCGGTCTTCTCGTCGGTCGTGGATGGAACGGACGCGTCGAGAATGCCGCGGATGCCGTGCTCCGGGCTGAACAGCGCGGTCAGCTTCACGTTGGGCGCGGCGGCGAGGAGATCGATCGTGGCGGCGCCGTCGCGCGCGCGGCCGGTGTGGTTGGTCAGCAGGCCGACGCGCGTGCCCGCCAGGATCTTGAATCCGTCCGCGCGCAGGACATCGATGCCGGTCTGGACCGGCGCCGTGGCCGCCGCCGCGACCGCGGGGATCTGCGCGTCGAACGTCTGGCGCGCGAAGGTCATCTGCCGCGTGGTCTGAGGCATCACGTCGGTGAGGGCGGATGCGACGATGGTGGAGACACGCGCGCGGAGCGGCGTCACATCGCCTTTGCCGTCCGGGTGGAGCCGGTTGGACAGGAAGATGATGAACGTGCGCGTCGCCGGATCGATCCAGATCGACGTGCCCGTGAATCCCGTGTGGCCGTACGAGCCGATGGGCAGCAGTTCGCCGCGGTTGGCGGAGAACGATGAGTCGATGTCCCAGCCGAAGCCGCGAACATTCGGCTCGCCGATAGGTGTGGCGGGCGACGTCATGCGCGCGACGGCGAGTGGCGACAACACGCGAATCGCGCCGAGCGTGCCGCCGGCGACCATCATGCGCGCGAATCGCGTCAGATCGTTGGCCGTCGAGAACAGTCCCGCGTGTCCGGCGACGCCGCCCATCCGTCGCGCCGTCGGGTCGTGCACCGTGCCGCGCAGCATTTTCAGATCGGGGCCTTCGCACGGCCACCCGAATGGCGTGCAGCGCTCCGTGGGCGCGATGCGAGGCGTCAGCGTGGCCGGCGGATTGAACATCGTCTCGCGCATGCCGAGCGGCGCGAACAATCGATCGCGCACGAATGCCTCGAACGGCTGCTTGCCGACGCGGCTCACGATCTCCGCGAGCAGGAAGTAGTTGATGTCGCTGTAGACGAATCGGCGGCCCGGCGGATCCGTCAACGTCTCTTCCGTCGCCAGACGAATCGCCGTGTCGGCGCCGACCCACGGATCACCCAGGTCCACGTCGGGCCGCAGCCCGGACATGTGCGTGAGCAGGTCGCGCACGGTGACGCGGTCCTTGCCGTACTTCGCGAATTCTGGAATGAATGTGGCGACCGGATCGGTCAGGCGGATGCGGCCTTCTTCCACCAGCATCATCACGGCGGGCGTCGTCGCCACGACTTTGGTGAGGGAGGCGATGTCGAAGATCGTGTCGATCGTCATCGGCTCCGCCACAGGATCGATCGCGCGGCGTCCGTAGGCCTTGCGTAAGAACACCTCGTCGCCGCGTCCGACGATGACGACCGCGCCGGGGAGGCTGCGGGCGGCGATGGCTTCGCTCACGACGTCGTCGATGTGGGCGAGGCGGCTTTTGTCCGGCGTGGGCGACACCAGCGAATGCTGCGCGCCCGTTGACGCCGACGCCAGGGCGAGCGCCACACACAAGACGCCGATTGGCGCGACTCGAAGCTGGAACATCTTCGACAGATTATACGGGCCGATTCAGCCGTCTCCGTAGGCGCCGCCGAGCCTGCGTGCGTGCCAGCCGAAGCAAGGGAGGGCATGTGGTCCTTCTGGAGGCCGCGCCTCAGTCAACTGCAAATCGAGGCTACGATACGGTCGGGCGCACCATGACAAGCTCTCCTTTCAGCGTCTCAGCGAGGTGCGTTGTCGCGCTCTGCCTCGTTGTGGCCGCCGCGCCCGCGCCCGTCGTCTCTCGCGCGAATCCGGCAGGTCCGCAAGCCACAACCACCCACACCGGCTCGAGCGCGATCAGCGGCGTCGTCACCGATGGCGCAACGGGGCGGCCGATCGCAGGGGCATTGGTGTCGCTCTCGGACACAAGAGTCAAACTGACGGTCCGCACAACGACCGACTCAAAAGGCCGGTTCGTCTTCACGGCTCTTCCGGCATCACAAGGGTACGCATTCAGAGTTCAAAAGGGCGGCTACTACAACCTCGGCCATGGACAGAGCGACATGCTTGCCGGGCCCACCGCGTCGATCGCACTTGCTGAGAATGAATGGCGCCAGCGTGAAGACGCCGTCCTGTGGCCGTTCGGCACGATCGGGGGAACCGTCGTGGACGAGCAGGGCGAACGACTTGCCGGTGTCTCCGTCAGGGTGCTGGCGCAAGCCGCAGTCGGAGGCAGCGTGCGGTGGCTCGCCGGCCCGATGGGCACGACTGACGACCGTGGCATGTATCGCATCGACGCGCTGCGGCGTGGCACGTACGTTGTTCAATTGCTGAATGTCCAGTCGACTGTCCCCCCGACAACGTCGCCCGCGGTTGTGGCCGGGCTGTCGGCCAACGCGGTCAGAATCAACAGCGGCGCCGGACCTCCGGCGTTCGGTATCAATGTTGGCGGGGTGTGGTTGACACTCGGCCAGTACGCCATGCCGCCGCCCTTCGACGGCCGGCTTCGGGCATATCCGACCGTCTACTATCCCGGTTCGCAATCGTTCGCTGCGGCCGTACCGCTGGAACTTGCGGACGGCGAGCACAGAGTCGGGATCGACTTCGCCGTGCAACCCGTGTTCACCGCCTCCGTATCGGGTCACGTGGTCGGACCGCCGGACGCATTGGCTGGGTTGGTGGTCCGCCTTCTGCCTGACGACAGTCCGGTGGACAGCAGGAACAGCGCTCCGGCCACGGCACTGGTCGACAAGAACGCAGCGTTCACATTCCTCGGTGTGCCGGCCGGCCAATACACGCTCGCGCCCGCGTGGAGCGGCGATCTGAGGCTGCCTGGTGCCGGGCACATCAGTACACCCGGCCTGGTGGGCCCTGCCTCCGCGTGGTCGGTCACGCTATCACCGGTAGCCAGTTCAGGGACACCGGCCGCCAGCCCTTCCGCCTACGGCCGCACCGCAGTTACGGTCGGCACGGACAACGTGACGGATGTCGTGCTCACGTTGAGCGCCGGCGCGACGATCAGTGGACGCGTCGTCAATCAAGATGGCTCGCCGGCCCGTGAGCCTGTGAGTGTCACGATCTCAGGTACGGGCGCCCCAAAGTTGATGGAACTGACGCAACAATTTGCGGCCGGCCTTTTCACTTTTCACGGCCTGGAAGACGGCGGCTATCTGCTGAACGTGAACGCGATCGGGAACCAGCCGGCGGTGGTGAAGTCCATCACCGGGCCCGGCGGCGACTACACGGATCGGCCGTTTCAGGCGATGGCGGGTGCCGACATCGACGATGTGGTCATCACCCTCACCGGGCAGTCGGCAAAGTTGACCGGCGTCGTGCGTGACCGCGATGGAGCGACGGTGACCCAGTCGGCAGTGATCATCTTCCCGGCAGACGCTGCGCAATGGCGTCACTTTGGGTTGAATCCGAGGCGCATCAAGTCGGCTCTGGCTGCAGGACGCGACGGCTACACGCTCCAGTCTCTTCGCGCGGGTGATTACCTCGTCGTCGCGACAGACGCGACGCAGGCGTCGGCGTGGCACGATCCGCGTTTTCTCGAAGCCGCAGCGCTCGTCGCCACGCCGGTCAGGCTCGATTGGGGCGCGTCGGCTGTTCTGAATCTGACCTTCCGATCGGTCACCGTCCGATGATCGCTCTGACGTTGCGCTGGTTCGTGGTGATGACCGCCCTGGCGATCGGCTCCGATCGCGCCAGTTTCACAAGCCAGCAGCCAGGCACCAGCGCTCGCGTGTCGGGTGTCGTACTCACGACTGCGGATCCGCCGCGGCCGGTCCGGCGCGCGATCGTGTCGCTGCGCGGCGGTGATAACGCTCTCGGCCATCACGCGATCACGGACGATGACGGGCGTTTTGAGATCGGCGACTTGCCCGCCGGACGGTACGATCTCTCGGCGAAGAGGGCCGCGTTCGTGACGATCGCCTACGGCGCGTCGCGACCGGAATGGCCAGGCACAAAGATCGCGATCGCACGGGGAGAACGACTCACTGGCGTGACGGTGCGCCTGTCGCCGGGGGCGGTGATTACGGGGACAGTGCGCGACGAAACCGGTGCGCCGGCGGTCGCCCTGGAGGTACAGATCCAACGGCGCACGGCAGCCGGCGATGTGTTCGACCGGTATGCGAGGACTGATGCGCAGGGCGTCTACCGATTCTACGGTTTGCCTCCGGGCGCGTATTTGGTTTGGGCCAAGCCACTTTCGACCGCCGCGGCCGTCAACCATGCCGCGAGCGACGCGGAAGTGGACGCGATTCTCCGGCAGTTGCAGCAGGGCCGGTACGGAGCGCCGCAGCCACAGCCGGCACGACCACCGATTCCACGTTCGATCGTGCCGGACTTTACGCCGATCTATTACCCCGGCGCGTTCACGAGCGAAGACGCCACGCCGGTCGTACTCGCGGCCGGTGACGAACGCGCGGGCGTGGACATGACCATGCGCCTGATGCCGATGTCGCGGCTTGCCGGACGTGTCGTCGGGACCGACAGCCGGCCGGTGGGCGCTGGAGGCGTGAGTCTCGTGCGCGCCTCTCGAAACGCCGCGCGCTCGAACGGCGCCACTATTCGAACTGATGGCACGTTCGAGTTCACGGCGGTACCCCCCGGCCGGTATCAACTCGTTACGTGGCGAGGATCTTCAACCGGGGCGGCGGCCGGGCCGTGCGAGTTCGCGGCCGCTGAAATCGAACTTACCGGCGGTGATCCGCCCGAGGTGCCGCTCGCTCTGAAGCCGTGCCTGAGGATCGCGGGACGCGTCGAAGTCGCGAGTGATGCGACACCTAGTGCAACACGCGCAGGTCTCACCGGCGCGCCAGTGCGCTTTGAGCCCGATCGCACCAGCGGCAGGCCGATGGACTCGCAGTTGCCGATCGTGGCGCCGATCGGCGCCGATGGCACGTTCAGCGTGGGAGGGGCGCTTCAGTTCGTGCCGGGTTCGTACCTCCTGCAGGCCGGTGCGTCAGGCACGGCGCCGGGCACGGGTTGGTGGCTGCAGTCGGCGCGCACCGCGGACGGCCGTGACATCCTGGACGAGCCGCTTGCGTTCACCGACAGCACTCCGGAGACGACTCGCGTCTTCCTCACGTTCACGGATCGGCATACGTCGCTCTCGGGATCGCTCGTGACCGCCGCAGGCCGGCCGGCGATCGACTACACGGTCGTTGCGTTCACATCGAATCGGGATTGGTGGCGTCCGCCCTTCCGCCGCGTGCGCGCCGCACGGCCTGGGACCGACGGCGCGTTCCGTCTCCAGGACGTGCCGCCAGGCGAGTACTTCCTTGCCGCGCTCGCTGACGTCGCGCCGAACGAGTGGCGCGACCCCGCCTTCCTCGAACGCGCCGTCAGACATGCAGTGCCAGTGACGATCGGTCCCGGCGAGCAGAAAGTGCAGTCACTTCAGATCCGCGGCGAGAATCCGACCCGGCGATAGACAACACCTCAATGCAACTTCGTCGTCTTGGGGTCCAACGGACCAAAGGTCCAAGGGTCGAAAGGTCCCCGCGGGTGGCGCGAGGTCACTGTAGTATCGTCCTCGTACCCATGCGTCGCGTGACCGAGAACGATCCGATCGCACTCGACGCGATCCGGGAGCTCGCGAAGACCCGCTTTGGCGACATGGTGAAAGGCGTCGTGGACCTCCGGCGCGGTGTTCTGGTGCTCGACGCCGATCTTCACGCCGATCAAGAGGCGGAGCTGCTGGCTGAGGGAGCTGCGCAGCGCGACCTTTGGGGTATCAACTTGTATCCGGATGTGTCCGGCGACGACTGGCTCGAGTTCGACTCGATGATTAATCTCCGTCCTTCGTTCGGCAATCGATCGCGCGGCGTCGACGACCCGGCGACGCGCGACGCCGTCCGGGACCTGGTCAATCGCCTGGTG
>Ga0307505_10001394_pt1 | contig 19686 bp, 20 predicted proteins | sample 23_S_MG_FD_202183 | JGI IMG/M metagenome (GOLD analysis project Ga0307505, IMG submission 202183) | Soil microbial communities from Populus trichocarpa stands in riparian zone in the Pacific Northwest, United States - 23_S | ecosystem: Environmental > Terrestrial > Soil > Riparian zone > Trees...
GTCGAAAGAAAAAGCTCCAGCGTTCTGATCGCCCTACCATACGTTTCCGGTGCGAGCGACTTGATCCGAAAGCCCGAGAATGTCGTGATGCGTCGTTTCTTGAATGCATTCGCAACCTCGGTTGCGGCGGCAAGGGCGTGACCGTCTTCTTCCTCTTCCGACCGAAACCCGTAGCCGTCCTCGAAGTCGATCCGAAAGTCCTCGACCGGCTCTCGCCGCAGTTTCTCAAGCGTCTTTTGATATACCGTCCACGCAAACCACGCGGCACGATCCTTTTTCTTGACCTTATTCGGATCGACCTTCAAAGCTGCATCCAACTCTTTAACCGCCTTCGGAAACGACGGCAGATGCTCCGATCCCGGCAAGTGAAATGCGTGAGCAAACGTCGCAAAATTCGGCGCGTAAGCCCGAATCGAATCGAGCGCGATCCGCCCGAACTTCTTCGGGGTCTCGATTGAAAACCGGTCCGCCCCGCCGTACACAACATGCGCCGGAGCGCGTCGCTCAGACTCCGCAGCTTTCTGTTTACTGTCCTTGATTATCAGCCGAACGCCGTCATCGCCGTCGGTCAAGATCGTCTTGCTCATCGATTAGAAGATCGCCTCCATCGCTTCCTCAAGATTCTTCACACCGATCACACGCATCCCGAGAAGTTTCTCTAATCCCTTTTTATTCGACTCCGGCAAGATCAGCTTCTTGAACCCTAGTATCTGCGCTTCGCGGGCACGGGACTGGGCTTGCAGGACGCCGCGGACCTCGCCGGTAAGGCCGACTTCGCCGAACATCGCGACCTCGGGCGGCACCTGGATATTTCGAAAGCTTGAGGCGATAGCGGCAATGACTCCAAGGTCGGCCGCCGGTTCATCGATCTCCATACCACCCGCGACGTTGAGAAAAACGTCATCGCCGGCCAACTGAAATCCGAGCCGCTTCTCTATCACGGCGATCAGCAGTGATGCGCGGTTCTGGTCGAACCCTTGAGCCATCCGACGCCCCGATCCGAACTTTGTCCCGCTCACTAAAGCCTGCACCTCGACCAGCATCGGCCGCGTGCCTTCCATACAGACGGTTACGACAGAGCCGGTTGCATGCTCCGGCCGTTCCTGCAGGAAAAGCTCCGACGGATTCGAAACCGGCACGAGGCCTTCGTTGGTCATCTCGAACACGCCGATCTCGTTCGCGGCCCCGAACCGGTTCTTCGTCGCGCGGATGATGCGGTGGTTGTGATGACGGTCGCCTTCGAAATAGAGCACCGTATCGACGATGTGTTCCAGCGTCTTCGGACCGGCGATCGACCCTTCCTTCGTCACGTGGCCGGTCAGGAAAACAGGCGTGCCGGACTGCTTGGCGAACATCATGAACTGCCCGGCGACATCCCGCACCTGCGACACGCTTCCCGGGGCCGACTCGATCTTTTCGCTGAACACGGTCTGGATCGAATCGACGATCACGATGTCTGGTTTCAGTTTCTCGGTCTCGACCAATATCGACTGCAGATTTGTCTCCGGCAACAAAAAAAGGTTCTCCGCCGAGATCCCGAGCCGCTCGCCCCGCATTTTTATCTGCCGTTCCGACTCCTCGCCCGAAACGTAAAGTACTTTCAATCCATCGCGGCTTAAACTGTTCGCGACCTGGAGCACGATCGTCGATTTTCCGATGCCCGGCGAGCCGCCGATCAGCACCATCGACCCTGCAACGATCCCGCCGCCTAGGACGCGATCGAATTCGTCGATGCCGGTCGAGGTGCGCGATTCGTCCTGCGATTCGATCGACGAGAACGCTATCGGCGAAACGTCCCGAAATCGTGCGGCTACGCCGCCAGCCGATGCCGCCGCGGCGGTCGGCCGAAATCTTTCCTCGACGTACGTATTCCATTCGCCGCAGTCGGTACATTGCCCGATCCACTTGCGGGACTGACGTCCGCAGTTCTGACAGACGTATATCGATTGCGGGTCTTTGGCCATATAAGCGAAGTTCGAATGCGATTTTAGCACCAAAGGCGTGCGTTGCCCGAACGCGTGTGGATTCAATAGTTTGAAGCCGGTTCACATTCTGGAATTCCGCCGCGAATGGATGTATTTCACACTGATCGCCCGGTTGTCGCTAACTCGCACGCTCGGCACAACTTCGGAAGCCTGTTTATTTCGTGCTAAAATTCTCGTGAAATGAGATGGGACATCTTCACCGCCCGAATCGGATTTGTGCTGCTGCTCGCGGTGGTCGGCTTTGTGCTGAACCCTGCGGCGCATACGACCAAGCTTGGTGAAATGGATGTCATGTCGCGGCGATTCGTTTCAGCGATCATTGGAGCCGTGCTGGCCGGGATAATGATCGCGTTCGAGATGCGGGTGCGCAAGGCCTCGCTTAAGACGCTGATCGGCGCGGCGATCGGGTCAATTCTCGGCATCATCGGAGCATTCCTGATCGGTATCCTGATATCAATCCAAAAGGAAGCGGCCGTCTCCGCTGAAACACAGACATTCCTGACCATCTCGCTTGCCTTTTTTATGGGCTACGTTGGCCTCATGGTCGGCGCGGCAAAGGGCGAGTACATCGACCTCTCAGTGCTCGGCGGAATCTTTTCCGACAAGCACGTCAGGGTCGATTACAAGGTCCTCGATACGTCGGTGATCATCGACGGCCGGATCGCGGACATCGCCGAGACGGGATTTCTCGGCGGAACGCTCGTCATCCCGAACTTCGTCCTTAACGAACTCCAGCAGGTCGCCGATTCGGCAGATTCTTCAAAACGTCAGCGCGGTCGACGCGGCCTGGATATGCTCCAACGGCTGCGAAACAACACCAAGCTCGACATACAGATCCTCGAGAACGATTATCCTGCGATCAAAGAAGTCGATCTGAAGCTGATCGAACTCGCAAAACAACTCGACGGCGTCATCATCACCAACGACTTCAATCTCAACAAGGTCGCTCAGCTTCGCGGCGTCCTCGTACTCAACATCAACGAACTCGCGAATGCGCTCAAACCAGTGGTACTGCCCGGCGAAGCGATGCGTGTATTCGTCCTCAAAGAAGGCAAGGAATACAACCAGGGCGTCGCATATCTCGACGACGGTACAATGGTCGTTATCGACAACGCCCGCAAGCTGATCGGCAAGACCGCCGATATCGCCGTCACCAGCGTGCTCCAAACGACCGCCGGCAAGATGATCTTCGGCCGTTTGTGGGAAGAGAAGGTTGACGAGAACGGCGAGAGCGGGGCTTCGGTCCACGATTCACGATCACTCGGCTTCCGAAAGGCTACCCGCGACCTGCGCGAACGCACCATCATCGAAGAGGTCGAACCTTCGCGATGACGACGACCGCGATCATCGTCGCCGCCGGTTCCGGATCGCGTTTCAAATCGGACACACCCAAACAATTCGTTGAGATCAATGGCAAGTCCGTGATCGTTCATACCATCGAACGATTCCAGGCCGCACCGTCGGTCGATTCGATAATTCTCGTACTGGCCGCCGATCAAACACTCGACACTTCAGCGTTCCCGAAAGTCGCTGAGATCGTCGCCGGCGGCTCAACCCGGGCCGAATCGGTTCGCAACGGTCTCGACGCGATCGACGCCGACATCGTCGCCGTCCACGACGGAGCGCGACCGCTCGTCACAGTTGACGAGATCGAACGAACGATCGCAAAAGCCAAAGAAACCGGCGCCGCTTGCCTTGTCGCACCCGTCACCGATACCATCAAATCCGTTCGAAGCGGTGAAATAGCGGACACGCTCGATCGCGACAAACTTCGCCGTGCGCTAACTCCGCAAGCCTTCAAAACCGAAGTCTTGCGAAAAGCATTCGAGAACATCGATCTCAACGAATCGATCACCGACGAATGTTATTTAGTAGAAAAACTCGGCCACCCGATCGCGATCGTCGAAGGCAGCTCGCGAAACATAAAGCTAACGCACTCCGAGGACCTGATCCTCGCGGAAGCGCTCTTGAAACTGGAAACTCGGAACTGATAACTCGAAACTGTTCTCCAACAAACTTTCAAAACTGACAGCCGGTTATTTCTCCAGTTATCAGTTTTCAGTTTCGAGTTATCAGTTATTCCGGACGTAACTAAATGCGAATAGGATTCGGATCCGACATTCATCGACTCGTCCCCGATCGACCGCTGATCCTAGGCGGTGTGCGGATCGAGTCTGACCTCGGTGCCGACGGCCACTCAGACGCCGACGCGCTGACGCACGCTATCACGGACGCCATTCTAGGAGCGCTTGCTCTCGGCGATATCGGCACCCACTTTCCGCCGAGCGACGAACGCTGGCGAAACGCCGAGAGCTTTGTTTTCTTGCGATTCGCCGTCGGCGAGATGAAACAGCACGGCTACGAAATCGCGAACGTCGATTCGACCGTGCATCTCGAATCGCCCAAGCTTCGGCCGTACATCGACGAGATCCGCAAAGGCCTCGCCGATGCATTGGAAGTCGAAACCAACCGCGTCAGCGTCAAAGCCAAGACCGGCGAAGGTGTCGACGCCGTCGGCGAACGGCGTGCGGTAAAGGCTGAGGCAGTAGTGCTGGTGCTACGGGCAGAAACGCGACCGTGAGGAAGCGTGCTGGTCGAACCCGCGACCACCAAACGGCCGCCCGGGAGGCACGCTCGTTTAACACTCGCGTTTCCGCCCGTAGCTGAGTAAGAATGCGACCACAAGAGATCATTGCCAAAAAGCGCGACGGCGGGGAATTGACCGCCGGGGAGATCAGTGCGTTCGTTGATGGGGTTTGCGACAAGTCGTGGGCGGACTATCAGATCTCGGCGCTCGTGATGGCGATGTTCATCCGCGGCCTGACCGACGCTGAGCGTGACAAACTCGTCCGTTCGATGCTCTACTCCGGCGAGGTGCTCGACTTCTCCGATATCGACAAGCCAAAGGCCGACAAACACTCGACCGGCGGCGTTGGCGACAAGACCTCGCTGATCATCGCGCCGCTCGTCGCGGCGTGCGGAGTTGCAGTGCCGATGATCTCCGGCCGCGGCCTCGGCCACACCGGCGGCACGCTCGACAAGCTCGAATCGATCCCCGGCTACAACGTAGACCTCTCGACCGACGAATTCCGCGAAATCATCAAGCGGTGCGGATTCGCAATGGCCGGCCAGACCGCCGATATAGCACCCGCCGACAAAAAACTCTACGCCCTCCGCGACGCCACCGCGACAGTTCCGTACATCCCGCTGATCGTCGCGTCGATAATGTCGAAGAAGCTCGCCGAAGGCCTCGACGCCCTTGTGCTCGATGTGAAAACCGGCAGCGGAGCGTTTATGCAGAAGCTGGAAGACGCGGAAGAGCTTGCGAGAGCGATGGTTTCGACCGGCGAGAAATTCGGCGTTAAGACCCAGGCCGTCGTCTCCAGTATGGACCAGCCGCTCGGCAAGTACGTCGGCAACGCGGTCGAGGTTTACGAGTGCGTCAAGATCCTTCGCAACGAGATCGAACCGGCCGCGATGCCTACATGGGAACTCTCGCTTGAACTCTCGGCTCGAATGCTCGTGCTCACGGGTATCGAAACTGACCTTGAGGCGGCAAAAGCCAAATGCACTGCCAAGCTCGAATCCGGCGAAGCCCTCGAACTTTTCCGCCGCAACATCGAATGCCAGGGCGGCGATCCTTCGGTTTGCGATGATCCCGACAAGCTTCTCGACCACAGCATCAAAAAGATCGACGTCCTCGCTGAAACCACCGGCTTCGTCACCGCCATCGATACCCTCGCCATCGGCAACGCCATCTGCGAACTCGGCGGCGGCCGCGTAAAAGCCGAAGACACCGTCGATCACGCCGTCGGCTTCGCCTCCGATGTAAAGATCGGCTCCGAGATCAAGTCCGGCGATCCTATCGGTACCGTCTATTGTCGAAACCGCGAGCAGTTTGAATCGGTTCAAGCAAAACTCCGAAACTCCTGCGTGATCGCCGAACATAAACCCTCAGAAACGTCGCTAATTCTTGAGATCATCTGACCCTGCTTCGTCGCCAACGACGACCGACCTATAAAGCCTAGGGTGCAGCGAGGCTTTGCGAGCGTAACCCTAGTTCATTGCACCGTGGTCGGCGTCCCTGAAGGGGACGAACCACCGGCCGATCGTTGCTCTCCTTCAGAGAGCATTTGGTCGTTCGCATTTCCTAGGGTTACGGCCGAGGCCGGCCTTACCCTAGGCTTTATAGGTTTGTCGCCGTTGGCGACGCAAAGCCGCGAGAAAATCCTGCAAGTCTCTCCTTTCTCGCCCGTTCCCTTATCACCAGCCTTCAACGGCATCTATCAAAACTGATTCGGGAGACTTGTATGAAACGAACGATCCTTTCTGCCCTCGCAATCGCGTTGGCATTCACCACGATAAACGCACAACGAACGACCACCACACGTACCACCACAACAACGACCAAAACAACCACGACAACCACGCGGCCCGCGGTCGATAACGACAATCGCGACACGCTCGAGATGGTGTTCGTGCTCGACACGACCGGGTCGATGGGCGGGCTGATCGAAGGGGCCAAGCAGCGGATCTGGGGCATCATCAACGAGGTGATGCAGAAACCGTCGAAGCCGCGCGTCCGCGTCGGGCTTGTGGCGTATCGCGACCTCGGCGACGAGTATGTCACCAAACTCCTCCCGATCACCGAAGACCTCGACAAGGCTTACACGACGCTGATGGACTATCGAGCCGGCGGCGGCGGCGATACGCCGGAGAACGTCCGCAAAGCTCTTGCTGAAGGCGTCCGCGATGCCGGCTGGGCCAAGACTCGACGCGGCCTCGCACAGATCGTGTTCCTCGTCGGCGACGCTCCGCCGCAGAGCTACGCACAGGAGCCGGACGTGCTCGTCACGACCGCCGAAGCCGTCCGCAAGAACATGATCGTCAACACCATCCAATGCGGAAATCTCGGCGGCACTCGCGAGATCTGGCAGACCATCGCACTCCGCGGCGAAGGCAAGTATTTCGCCATCGCACAGGACGGCGGTGTTCAGGCGATCTCGACGCCATATGATTCGAAACTCGCTGACCTCGCCGCAAAGATCGGCAAGACCTATGTCAGCTACGGAGCCAAGAGCAAGCGCGACGCACTCTCAGCCCGACAGGTTGCCACCGAGGACCGCATAACCGCGGGAGCATCAGCTCCGGCACAGGCCGAACGTGCGATGAACAAAGCCGTCAACAGCTTCCAGTACGACGGCGATCTCGTGCAGGATGTCGAGAACGAGACGGTCAAGCTCAAGGACGTAAAGACTGAAGACCTGCCCGAAGACCTCCAGAAGCTTTCGCCGGCCGACCGCGAAAAAGCGATCGCTGCCCGCATTGCCGAACGCAAGAAGATCCGCGCCGAGATCGTCACCCTCTCAAAACAGCGTGACGAATACATCGCCGCCGAACGCCGAAAAACCGGCCAATCCAACGGCTTCGACACGGCCGTCGCCGCTGCCCTGAAGGAACAACTCCTGAAGAAAGGGATTCGGTAGTCGTTCTATTCATAAAACCATTGCCATGTGATGCAACGTATGGCATAGTGCAGAGACGGGCTCTCGGAGTCCGTTTTTGTGCGCTCTAACGTCCCGGGCGGTGATGAGTGTCTGATTTTTGACCAAAAGGAGTCGAAAGCGAGTCGCGAAAAAGTTTTTCAAAAAATGAGTTTATGAGTGTTTTGAACGCTCTAACATCAACGCAGTCAATGCGTTACCTGTCCCACGGGTTTCGTGGTACAGTGCGGGACACACTTTGGTGTCGATCCGCCACAAGCTGTGTCTTTACAACATTTAAGTGGCTTTCCAAGAATAGCCGCTTGATGCGGTAGAAACCGCCCATTGTGGTCTTGGGACGGACAACGAATCCCTTGCCGATTGAACCGTATGAATGTAACCTTAGGTACGATTTCTCACGCCGATATCCTTATGCGCCTTAGATACATCAATCTGATCCTTGTCGTTGTGATCACGATCGTTTCCGGTTCGTGCACTGCCCGTGAAGAGGCCCGTCGGGAGGGTTGCCAGATCAAGGTAGGCATTGTGTTCGACATCGGCGGAAAGAACGACCGGTCGTTCAACGCGGCCGCGTGGGAAGGCGTGAAGCGGGCTGAGAAGGATCTGCCGATCTGCCTCTACGACGTCGAGCCGGGCAATCCGACCTCGATCGAACCGGCGATGCGTGCGTTTGCCGAGAAAAACTTCGACCTCATCATCGGCGTCGGATTTGCCCAGGGGCCGATCATGCAGTCGGTCGCTAACGACTATCCGAACATCAAATTCGCGATCATCGACGGCGTGATTTTCGAGGCGGATGGCAAAACACCGAAGCAGAATGTCGCATCGCTCGTATTTCGCGAGCACGAAGGCTCGTATCTCGTCGGGATGATTGCGGCGTCAAAGTCGAAGACCGGCGTGCTCGGCTTCCTCGGCGGAATGGACATCCCCCTTATCCATCGATTCAACCAAGGATATGAAGAAGGAGCTAAGGCGGTCAATCCAAGCGTGCGCATCGAAAGCAACTACGTCGGCGTCAACGATCACGCTTGGAACAACCCGGCGAAAGGCAAGGAAATAGCTCTTGCACAGATCCAGAAAGGAGTCGATGTGATCTTCACCGCCGCCGGCAACTCGGGGCTCGGGGCCTTCGACGCAGTCGAGCAGTACGGCAAGAATTCTGATGGCGAGGCGATCAAGTTCGTTATCGGAGTCGACTCGAACCAGAACGCGGTGAAGCCAGGCTTTGTGCTCACCTCAATGGTCAAGCGGGTAGATAACGCGGTCTATGATGCGGTCAAGGAAGTGCTCGAGGGCCGATTCCAGGGCGGCTTCCACGTTTTCGGACTCGACAAGGACGGAGTCGCGTACGCGATGGACACCCACAACGAGAAACTAATCCCCGGCGATGTCATCCTCCGCGTTGAGCAGGCCAAGAAAGACATCATCGGCGGCGGCATCAAAGTCACCGACGCGATGGCTAATTGAACTACGATATACTTCCGTTATGCCGCAGACGAAGACCAAAGAACCTGTGATCAAAGTGGAAGGGAAGTCTTGGGTGATCGACCTCCCTGACGACTTCAGCACGATGAACAAGCTTCCAAAAGGCACGCAGGTTCTCCTCACCTTTAAGGCCGATGACAAGGTTGAGGCTGAGATCTTGCCGCCGCTTCCGTCGAAACTTGCGGAAACTGCGGCGAAGATCCTGAAGCGGCGTCGCGGTGCATATGAGAGGATGAAACGCCTTGGCGACTGAGACGACCGAATACATTTCGGTCGAAGAGGCTATCGCCCTCCACATTCTCCTGATGCGGGAATGGCGTGAAATTAGATTTGGAGTGGATCGGCGGGAACTTCTCGAATCCGCCCTGTTCCGACCTAGGCACGCTGCGGATCTTGAGAATGCCGATCTCATCCAGCAGTCGGCCACGCTTTGTTATGGACTGATCAAGAATCACCCTTGGCTGGGTGGCAATAAGCGAACCGCCACGTACCTGATGGAAGTGTTTCTTGGGATCAATGGAATGACGATAAAAGCAACGAATAAGGAGATCGTCGAGTTGGCCCTTAACGTCGAAGCAGACCGTGCTGGCGTCGATGCGATCGAAAGCTGGTTACGAGATCGAATCAGGTAGTTCAGTATCTATGAAGTTCTTACTGCTAATCGGGATGATCGCGGCCGGGTTTCTAGCGCTGTTCAGCCTCCTCGAAGGGGCCGTGTTCGATCTTATCGGAGCCTTTTGTCTTCTGTTCGCTCTGCTAATCCTCTCCTTTCGCAACGGCTTACCATCCCGGCACGAGGCGATCGGCTCAACAATTCTGATCGCGGTTTTTCTCTCGACCCAACTATTTTCACGATGTTAGAACTTCGAAATATCAAAAAAGCTTTCGGTGACTGCGTCGCGAACGAGGACGTGTCGCTGACGGTTCACAGGTGTACGATCCACGCGATCGTTGGAGAGAACGGAGCGGGGAAGTCGACGGCGATGAAGGTCGTGTACGGGTTCTACAATCCTGATCATGGCGAGATCCTGTTCGAGGGCAAGCCGGTAACGATCCGTAATCCGCACGACGCCATCGCCCTTGGCATCGGCATGGTCCATCAGCATTTTATGCTGGTCGATAATATGACGGTCGCTGAGAACATCATCCTCGGTGCGGAGACCGGTTCGGCGGCGAACTTAGATCTCGAGCGTGCTGACCGGGAGATCAGAACGCTGTCGAATGACCTCAAGCTGAACATCGACCCGAATGCGTTGATCGAAGATCTCTCGGTCGGCCAGCAGCAGCGGGTCGAACTGCTCAAGGCTCTCTATCGTGACGCTAAGTTTCTGATCCTCGACGAACCGACGGCGGTGCTGTCGCCTCAGGAGGTCGAAGAATTCTTCGCGATCTTGCGACGAATGAAGGAACAGGGCAAGACCATCGTTATCATTACGCACAAGCTCGACGAGGTGCTCGCCATCTCCGACGAGGTCACGGTCATGCGTGATGGCCGAACGGTCGGACGCGTCAAGACATCGGAGACCAATGCAGCGGAACTAGCACGGATGATCGTCGGCCGAGACGTGCTTCTTCGTGTCGAGAAAACCGACGCGAATCCGACGTCGACTGTACTTGAGGTAAAGGACCTTTTTGTCGCCGGCCGTCATGGCGTCGCCGTGGAAAACGTCTCCTTCACTGTGCGGGCTGGCGAGATCGTTGGTATCGCCGGGATCGAGGGCAACGGCCAGACCGAGTTGATCGAGGCACTCGCCGGGCTGAGTAAACCCCGGAGCGGCCGCATACATTTCGAAGGCCGCGACGTCACCAACCGCTCCGCCCGCGAGCTAAAGGAACTCGGGATCGCGCACATCCCTGAGGACCGACATCGACGCGGCCTGCTGCTAAATTCTGACCTTTCCGAAAATTCAATACTCGGTGTTCATTATCGAGCACCGCTCGCAACCGCGGCAGGTACGATGAACTCATCAGCGATCGAAAAACGCGTCGGTAATATCATCGAGAACTTCGACGTTCGCCCGCCGAATCCGGAGTTGACCGCAAAGTCGCTGTCCGGGGGCAATCAGCAGAAGCTCATCATCGGGCGCGAGTTCGAACTGGATCCAAAGCTTCTGCTCGTTTCCCAACCGACCCGCGGCGTCGATATTGGCGCGATCGAGTTCATCCATCGCAAACTCATCGAACTCCGCGACAAGGGCCGTGCCGTGCTGCTTGTATCTGCCGAACTCGAAGAAGTGACCGCTCTCGCTGACCGCCTGCTCGTCATCCGCGAAGGAAAGATCGTCGGCGAGGTCGATCCGAAAACCACAACGTTCGAAGAGATCGGATTGTTGATGACCGGGAGTTAGTATGACGCCTGAAACCGCCAGGACAGTTGAATTCAAGAGCATCGCACCCAGTTTTGTCGTCAGCGACGTGGTCGCGACGGCAGAGTATTACCGCGATGTGCTCGGCTTCAAGATCCTCGGCTACTTCGCCGATCCGCCCGTGTTCGCCATGGTCGGCCGCGGCGGTGTCGAGATCCATTTCGGCAAGGCCGACGCCGAGCCTCAGCGGTCGAATCTCGAACTCCGCAAGATCAGCAGCGACGCGTACATTTGGGTAGCCGATGTCGAAGCTCTCTTTCAGGAGCTGAAGGCATCAGGTGCCGACATCATCGAGGGGCCGACACGACGGATCTACGATTGTGTGGAAATGGAAGTGCGAGACTGCAACGGGTTCAAGCTCGTCTTCTCGCACGGCTAGGCTGCGGTGGCGGACGTCGTTCCGAAGATCTTTGACAACCTTTCGATCGTGGTATGCAGATTCTCCATCGATGTCGCGTAGGAGAACCGCAGGAATCCGGGAGCTCCGAATCCGTCGCCATCGGTCACTACGACATGAGCTTCGTTCAGCATAAAGTCAGCAACGTCGGCAGACGTCGAGAACCTGTCGCCAATCAATCCGCGGACATCCACGAAAGCATAGAATGCGCCTTCGGGCATGCCGCATTTGAATCCGTCGATGGTATTCAACGCTGGGATCAGCCAGTCACGGCGGCGCTCGTACTCGGTGAGCATTGAGTTCACGGCCGCCATTGACTCATCGCCATTCTCCATCGCCCGCGCACACGCATACTGTACGAACGAAGTAGGGTGCGAAGCGGAATGGCTCTGAAGTTTTACCATCGCCTTTGACCACGTCTCGTTCGCGATCGTGTACCCGATCCGCCATCCGGTCATCGCAAAGGTCTTTGAGAAACTGCCCGCAACGCAGACGAACTCGCGAAGCTCTTTCGGCAGCGTTGCCGACGTGAAAACCTCGCCCGGCGGATAAGCGAAGAATAGATAGCATTCGTCGGTCAACACATAAACGCCCCGTTCCGCACATGCCTCGATTATCCGGTGCATCTCCGCTGTCGGGATGACGCGGCCTGACGGATTGCTCGGCGAGTTCAGGATCAGCATTCGCGTCTTGTCCGTGATCGCGTCCTTGACTTGCTCGGCGGTCAACACAAAATCGGTCGCTTCGGTGTCGATGTAGACGCGGTTCGCTTCGCAGAATGTGACGATCTCGGGGAAGGTGACCCAATAGGGATTCGGGATCAATACGTCGTCGCCGGGATTCAGTAGCGTACAAGCCGCATTGAACAGCGCCTGCTTGCCGCCGCAACTCGCGACAACCTCACCCGCCGAAAAACTTGCTCCGAACCGCTTCTGATAAAAGTCCACAACCGCCTCGGTGAACGGCTTCATCCCGCTCGACGCCGTATACTTTGTCAGGCCCTTCTGCAGTCCTTCCCAGGCGTATTCCTTAATGAATTGCGGCGTGTCGAAGTCGGGCTCACCGAGCGTTAGGTCGATCACCTGATGGCCCTGCTCTCGCAGCATCGCGGCGGCCTGGGCGGCCTTGAACGTCGAGGATGACAGCATTTTGTCGACGCGGCCGGAAACGGGGAATGAAGTCATAGCGTTATTTTGCCACATCAGATGCGGCACACGGAATCAGTGCCCTGGGCGAGCGAGTTTCTCCCGCATCCGAGCCTCGACGGTCGGAGGGATCAACCCATCGACGCGACCGCCGAGCAGAAATACCTGCTTCATCAGCGTTGATGAAACGTATGAATACTCTTCATCCGCCATAAGGAACACCGTCTCGATCGTGGGTTCGAGCTTACGGTTCATCAACGCCATCCGAAGTTCGTACTCGTAATCGCTCACTGCCCGGATCCCGCGGACGATCGCCGTCGCCCCGATCCGTTTGGCGAACTCAGCAGTGAGCCCCGAGAACGAAGCGACCGAGATCTTGCATCCGTCATGCCCGACTGAGGGAAGTATCTCCTCGATCATCTCGGCGCGCTCCTCGACGGTGAACATCGGGTTCTTATCGGGGTTGTTGAGAATGGCGACGACGATCTCATCAAACAGCGGCGAGCTTCGTTTGATCACGTCGAGATGTCCGTTGGTGAACGGATCGAACGATCCTGGGAAGATTGCTTTTCGCATCAGAAGTTCTTTGACATCAACTCTTTGCCTTTGTCGATCGCAACCTTATGTTCGACAGCGTATTGCGGATTAGGTTTTAACGCGAACAAGACATTCAACTGCTTTTTCGCATCTGCATCTTTCTTGGCGGCCAGATAAGCCTCGGCAAGATGCAGCCGCAGATTGGCGTTGTCCGGCGACAGCTCAACGCCCTTCTCGTAAAACTCGATCGCCTTCTCGGTCGTGCCGCCCTTGAGCGTTCGAGTCGCCATCTCCAGTTGGCCGAGCCCGTCGTATGCGCTGCCGTTCTGATAGTTCGGCTCGAGGGCGATCACGGCGTTCATCGATTCGCGGATATCGTCGACCGACTTGATCCCGACCGTGACCGGGCTTATGCGAGCGAGTTCGCCCAGATTGGCACCGTACCAGAAATGCCCGTCGGGTTTATTTGCGTCCACGCGAGAGGCGATCCTTCCCGCGTCGCGGCCTCTTTCGAACGCTTCGATCGCGTCCTTCTCGATAGGCTCGACTTTCCCGAGGAAATAGCTGTACTTAGCGAACTTCCACTCAACCTCGTAGTTACGCTGGTCCGGATTACGGGCGGCGGAGAGGGTCTTGATAGCCGAACGAAGCTTATCGATGTCGGTCCTCTCGCCAAAGAGCTTTTCGGCGAGCGCGACATCCTCCGAAATGTTCGTCGAATACGCCGATGGTTCCAAATTATGTGACTCAGCTCGCTTCGCACAGCCGTTGAGTAAACACAATGTAATTACAATTGCAATAAAATTGTAAAGTTTGATCGAATTTGGATGTGAAAATCGGCCGTACATGCTAATATCCTCGTTTGCAAATACACCGGACGTGAAAAGAACGAACCTAACCTACCACGAAACGCATACGAAGCGAAACGGCCAGGCCGCGGCGTTTTACGACCTAGAAGGCACGTTGGTAAGCACCAATCTTGTCCATACCTTGGCGTTCTACGCCAAGCGGCAACAGGGATTGTGGCAGACGGCCAAGAAGAGCGCCGGGACGCTTGCGAAACTGCCGTTCTTCGGCATCACCGATCTTTACTCGCGCAATGTTTTCAATGAGGTGTTCTTCCGGAGCTACGAAGGCTTTTCTCAGGATAGGTTGCGATATTTCTCGGAAGAGTTGTTCGAAGAGGTGTTAAAGCCGGCGATCTTCCCGGGTACGCCCGAGCTGATCGCACAGGGCAAGAAGATCGGCCAGCGGCAGGTCGTACTTACCGGTGCACTCGATTTCACCATCGACCGGTTGATGAATCACCTCGGCATTGACGATTACGTCGCGAACCGTCTCGAATTCGTAAACGGCTACGCGACCGGCCGCGTTCTTCCACCAGTGATGGCTTCGGCGACGAAGGCGAAATGGATACGCGAGTACGCCGAGCGCGAAAGCATCAATCTTTCGGAAAGCTACGCATACTCCGACAGCATCTCAGACTTGCCGATGTTGTCGATCGTCGGGCACCCGGTAGCGGTCTGCCCCGATTTCCGGCTAAAGCAAACGGCCCGCCAACACGATTGGGCCGTGATCGATCTTAAGTAATAAGGACAAGGGATTTACTGTGGGAATTACCAGGGCATTATTTTCTTTCATAATTTTAACCGCGGTCGCATCATCGGCGATCGCTCAAACTGCGGCAAAAGCACCCGAATCGAAACTGTTCGATGCGGGCAAACTGATCGAAGACGTTCGGATCCTTTCCGCCGACGACATGGAGGGCCGTTCACTTACTCTGCCGTCGATATCGAAAGCCCGCGATTACGTCAAGAAGCGATTCACCGAGATCGGATTGAAACCAATCGAGCAGCAGTTCGACGTCCGGGTTGGCGGCCAGGCTGATCCCCTGAAGGGCATCAACTATATTGCGACGATCGCGGGAAAGACGAAAGCGGCGAAGTACATAGTTATCACGGCTCACTACGATCACCTCGGCGGCGTTCGCAACGGCGAGGTCTTTAACGGAGCCGATGATAACGCTTCAGGCACCGCGGCCCTTTTCGCGATCGCTTCGTATTTCAAGAAGCATCAGCCCGAGCATTCGCTGATCTTCGTCGCTCTCGATGTTGAAGAACGCGGGTTGGTCGGAGCGAGGTACTTCGTCGCGAACCCGCCTGTCGCGAAGGAGTCGATAGTCCTGAACGTCAATATGGATATGATCGGCCGCAACGACAAGAACGAACTCTATGCCGCCGGAGCTTTCTCGTATCCACATCTCAAGCCGACCCTGGAGAAAGTCCAGGTGAAGGCGGGCGTGAAACTCATCCTCGGCCACGACGACCCGAAGCTCGGAATGGGCGATTGGACCAACCAATCCGACCAGGCCGCCTTCCATGCCGCCAAGATCCCGTTCATCTACTTCGGCGTCGAAGACCACAAGGACTATCACAAATCGACCGACGACTTCGCGGGGATCCAGCCGGAGTTTTATGTGATGGCGGTGGAGACGATACTCGCGGCACTCGCGACCTTCGATGAAGAATTGAAATAGTCGTGCCGACCGTGTAAAATAGCTACGTAGCTATTTTATGCCAAGGGGGTATGAAAAGACATGTCGCATACGGTAAAAGACGCGAAGAACAATCTGAGCAGCCTGATAAGGCTCGCAGAAAAAGGACAGCCACAGGTGATAAAGCGGCACGATACCGATGTCGCGGTCGTTGTATCAATAGAAGATTGGAAAAGGCTCCGCGGTAAGCAGGAAAGCGTGCTCGAATTTTTTCAGCGAAGCGGGCTGGACGCGATACTTGACGACCTCGAAAATCGCCCAACTGATCCGCCGCGGGAGTTTTCCTTCGAGTGATGGGCTACCTGGTTGATACAAATGTGATTTCCGAACCCGAGACCAAACATCCCAATGCAAACGTCTTGGCGTGGCTGGCACGGGTTGATTTTGGTGAGCTATACATCAGCGCCCTTACGGTCGGGGAGATCAAGAAAGGTGTGGTGAAACTAGAAGCGGGAACCCGGAAGGCGCACATACAGAATTGGCTTGAAGAACTTCGAAAAAAATTCGCCGGACGCATTCTTTCGTTGAGTGAGACCACGTTCATTGAATGGGGAAAGATGGTCGGAAAGTTCGAACAAAAGGGAATCGTTAGGCCGCCGTACGATTCGCTTCTCGAAGCCACCGCTCTCGAGCATGACCTGATCTTGGTCACGCGAAACGTGAAAAATTTCCAGGACTCGTCGGTCACGATCTTGAATCCGTGGGAGAAAGATAAGGGCGGCACTTAAAAAAGGTTCCTTCGCGAAGTCAAGACTATACCGTTCGGCGTCAAGGTAGGACGATCAAAGATCGACCGCCTATGTCGCCGGCATCGCGCCGGAATCTTATGTGAGGGCCGTCGAAACGATCCGAACTGCTGTGCTCGGGTTCGATAAGGAGATCTAGTTGAAAGTTGAATTTACCAGCAAAGACGCTGCGGGACTGACGGTGAATGAACGCTTGTGGCTGTCAGGCCAGATGGAAGCTTTCGATAACGCAATCGCTGAAACAGATGAAGCTGAATTCAGAAGGATCTGTAAGAGTGTGTTCCTTGATGAGAACAACATACGCGGACTCATGAACAAATACTTTGGTGACTAAACCATGGCATTAGCACTACGACGAAAAACACACGAATCGATCGTGTACATCGACAAGGACTCGGCGCCGCGGATAATGCCGAACGGTGAGGACTTTATCCTTGAAGACCTTCCGGTCGGGACTCGTGTGATCTATCCGAATCCGCCGATCAAAGGCTTGCCGAATCGCGAGGCGGCTATCAGGTATGCGGTGAATCATCCGATCGAGATGGAGCCGCTTTATGCCCTGCTCGAACCGGGAATGCGGGTGACGATCGCGATGGACGACATCTCGCTGCCGCTGCCGCCGATGGCGACGCCCGATATGCGGCAGACGATGCTTGAGGTCGTGCTGGATATGTGCGGCGCGAACGGCGTCGACGACATTCATCTGATCATCGCGAACTCGCTCCACCGCAAGATGACCGCCTGGGAAATGAAGCGGATGGTCGGCGATGTGATCTATAACGAGTATTACCCCGACCGCTACTACAACCACGATGCCGAGGACGACGACAATCTCGTTACTCTAGGGCACACGCGTCACAACGAACCGCTCCGCGTAAACAAACGCGCCATCGAGAGCGACCTGCTGATCTACCTGAACATCAACCTCGTCCCGATGGACGGCGGGCATAAATCGGTTGCGGTCGGCTTGTGCGATTACGAATCCCTTCGTGCCCACCACGAACCGCAGACGATCCGCGACTCGCACTCCTACATGGATCCGCCCGCGTCGGAGCTGAATCACAAGGTCATCCGGCTCGGGAAGTTGGTCGACGAGCAGTGCAAGGTGTTTCACATCGAGACCGCGTTGAACAACAAGATGTTCTCTGACGGCTACGACATCCTGACGCGGAACGAGGACGATTTCTCGTTCATGGACCGGATGAAGTGGGAAGCGATGGCGAGGACGTTCTCGAAAATGCCGCGAGCCGCGCGTCGAAAGATGCTCCACGCGATCCCGGCTCAATATGAATTGATCGGCTGCTATGCCGGCAAGACCGAACCGGTCCACGACAAGATCCTCGAACTCAACTACCGGCAGTACGAGATTCCGGTCAAGGGCCAGTGCGACATCCTGATCTCCGGCATCCCGGACATCTCGCCGTACAACGTGTATTCAGCGCTCAATCCGCTGCTCGTGCAAGTGATGGCTCTGGGCTATCACTTCAATATGTACAGGAACAAGCCGCTGCTGCGAAAAGGCGGCGTGATGATCATCACGCATCCGTGTTTCGATGAGTTTGACCACAATTTTCATCCGTCGTACATCGAATTTTTCCATCGGCTGCTGCCCGAATCGCGAGACGCTTTTTACCTTCGCGAAAAGTACGAACGAGAATTCGCGTCGAACCCTGCATACGTCGAAATGTACCGCCGCGGGAACGCCTATCACGGAGCGCACCCATTCTTTATGTGGTACTGGGGCGAGAATGGCCGCCAGCATGTCGGCAAGGTGATCGTCGCCGGGGCCGAAAACGCCCACGTCCCCGAAATGCTCGGCTGGGAACGAGCCGACAACCTGACCGAAGCCATCGCAATGGGCCGATCATACATGGGCCGCAACGCAGAGATCACAATGCTCCACCAGCCGATCATCGGGTTGTGCAATGTGACAGATTAGATTTGAGGTCACGATTTGTGACCTCAAACGAAGATCGCGAATAGTTCGAATATGCCCCCAAAGAAGCAAGCTGTACAACTTGCCGTTATTGAAGAGATCGAGGACAAAATATTCATTGTCCGCGGACAACGGGTGATGCTCGACAGCGATCTGGCCGAAGTTTACCAAGTAGCCACAAAGGTATTAAACCAATCTGTGAAGCGCAACGTACATAGATTCCCGCAAGATTTTATGTTTCAGCTTACTGAAGCCGAGGCCGATGCTTTGAGGTCACAAATTGTGACCTCAAACGCGAAACGTGGTGGACGGCGATACCTGCCTTATGTATTTACCGAACACGGAGCAGTCATGCTCGCAAGCGTTTTAAATAGCCCGACAGCCGTCGAAGCCAGCATCGTTGTCGTCCGTGCTTTTGTAAAGATGCGGGCGATGTTGGCTTTGCATCAGGATCTAGCGGATCGCGTCGAAGAACTTGAGAAAGTTACCGACTATCACGGACAGAAATTTGGAGCCGTTTCTGCGCTACTTGGCGAAATAATGCGCGATCCGAAATATCTGAAACGAAACATCGGGTTCGTCGAAACAAGGAAGAAGAAAAAGTGACCGAATTAACAGTTGGAAAATACAAGTTTTATCCGTACGAATGCGATAAATGCAAAGAGCCGAGTTTCAGAGACCTTGAGGATTTGTTGAAGAGTCTTAATAGCGATAAAGGTAAAGCGAGACGGAAGAGACCAAATCAGCCGCAACGCCGAGATCACAATGCTCCACCGGCCGATCATCGGTTGTGTAATGTGACGGTTTAGAATGCCGAGAGATCGACGTTCCAAACGTGAGGTTCACGCGCTTGATGAGGATGGAATGGTAGCGTGCAACCATCGAGACCGCGAAGCAGCGCATCGAGCTTCAGTCGGTGATATCGCGATCGCGGAGCCTGATGGAGTGACCTGTCGAAAGTGTTTGGAAGTCGTGAACAAAGAAAGTGAATCGCAGATAAGAGATGGGCGAGCGCGTCGTTAAACTTGAAG
>Ga0307505_10001395_pt1 | contig 19685 bp, 20 predicted proteins | sample 23_S_MG_FD_202183 | JGI IMG/M metagenome (GOLD analysis project Ga0307505, IMG submission 202183) | Soil microbial communities from Populus trichocarpa stands in riparian zone in the Pacific Northwest, United States - 23_S | ecosystem: Environmental > Terrestrial > Soil > Riparian zone > Trees...
TCCGCCGCCACTGCGTCTCGCTCAGCTCGTACCGCTTGATCCCCATCGCCTGCTCCGTGTCAAAACACGGAATCCCATGAATCAGACATCACCCCGCTTGGGAATCCTAAATGTCGATCCGCCCTAGACGATTAAGGATATTTATGGATGGAGGGCTGGAGCGGGTGAAGGGAATCGAACCCTCGTCGTAAGCTTGGAAGGCTTCTGCTCTACCATTGAGCTACACCCGCCCGCGGACGCGGCAATTGCCACTTGTGGTCACCCGCCGTCAACCGGCCAGACGCCTCGGGCTTCAGTGCCCCGGAAAATCCATCAGCGCTTCGGACGCCACCCCCGCCGCTCGCAAGGCGTCCGCCCCGCCGAGATCGGGCAGGTCGATCACGAACAGCGCATGATCGACCATCGCGCCGGCCCGGCGCAGCAGCTCGGCGCCCGCCAGCGCGGTGCCGCCGGTGGCGATCAGGTCGTCGACGAGCAGCACGCGCTCGCCCTCCTGGATCGCTCCGGGATCGAGCTCGATCCGCGCAGCGCCGTACTCCAGCGCGTAGTCGATGCCGATGGTCTCGGAGGGCAGCTTGCCGGCCTTGCGCAAGGGCACAAAGCCGAGCCGCAGCCGCGCCGCGATCGCCGCGCCAAAGATGAACCCGCGCGCCTCGATGCCCGCGACGGCCGCGGGGGAGGTCCTGGCGGCCCGCTCGACGAGATGGTCGATCGTCGCGGCGAGCCCCTCGCCGTGGGCGATCAACGTGGTGATGTCGCGGAACTGGATGCCGGCGGCCGGAAAGTCCGGGATCGTGCGGATCAGCGCTTTCAGGTGGTCGGTTGTCATCGGCCCCCTGTCAGAAACCGCGGCCGGCTCAATCCTTGCGCCGCTTCGGCACGACCGGCGCCCAGACCTGCTTCTTGGCCAGCCACGCGAGCACGGTGGCGAACAGCAGGAAGCCGAGCACCGCCCAGCCGGTTTGAGTGCGCTTCACCAGCGTCGGCTCGGCGGTCCAGGTGAGGAACGCGGACACATCCTTGGACATCTGGTCGACCGTAGCCTCGGTCCCGTCGGCATAGGTTATCTGCCCGTCGACCAGCGGCGGTGCCATCGCCAGGTTGAGGTTGGCGAAGTAAGGATTGTAGTAGAGGCCGGTGCCTGTCTTGGCGTCGGGAAATGCCGCCAGCAGCTCGGCCGGTTGCTCCTGATAGCCGGTCAGCAGCGAGTATACGTAGGCCGCGCCATCGTGCCGCGCCTTGGTCATCAGCGAGAGGTCCGGCGGGATCGCGTTGTTGTTGGCGGCGGCCGCGGCGACGTCGTTGGCGAACGGCGAGGGGAAGTAGTCGGTCGGCGCGCCCGGGCGGGTCGTCGTCTCGCCGGTGTTCGGGTCGATTCCGGGCACGATCCAGTTCGCCGCCTCGGCCTTCACCTCGGCCTCGCTGTAGCCGAGCTGGGCGAGGTCGCGCAGCGCCACGAACTTGAGCGAGTGACAAGCCGAGCAGACCTCCTTGTAGACCTGGTAGCCGCGCTGGAGCTGCTGCGCGTCCCACTTGCCGAACGGCCCGTCGCTGGCCAGATGCAGCGCCTTGGGGTGCTCGTGGAATTCGTGCTCCGCGGTCGGTTCGACAAGGTAGCCCTGGCCGATCACGGCCGCGGCGCCCCAGCCGAAGGCCCACACCACCGCAGCGGTGAAGCCGAGCCCGATAAGAATGCCGATCAGCCTGATCATTGCGTCTTTCCCTTAGTCCCGCGCGCTCAGGTGGCCGGAGTGGTGTTTTCGCCGAGCACCGCCTTGTTGTCCTCGCCGAGCACCGCCTCGGTGATCGAGAACGGCAGCGGTTCGGGCCGCTCGAGCCACGAGAGGATCGGCAGGATGACCAGGAAGTGCAGGAAGTAGTAGGCGGTCGCGATCTGGCTAAACATCACGTAGGGCTCTTCCGCCGGCGCGCCGCCGCACCAGAACAGCACCAGCATCGCCGGGATCAGCCCGAACCAGAAGAACTTGCGGAACAGCGGTCGGTAATGGCCGGAGCGGACCGGCGACTTGTCGAGCCACGGCAGGAAGAACCACACCAGGATCGAACTGAACATCGCCAGCACGCCCCACAGCTTCGCCGGCAGGATGAAGTCGATCGTGAAGGCGCGCAGGATCGCGTAGAACGGCCAGAAATACCATTCGGGCACGATATGCGCCGGGGTCGAGAGCGGGTTGGCCTCGATGTAGTTGTCGGCATGGCCGAGGTAGTTCGGCAGAAAGAACACCAGCGTGAAGTAGATGATCAGGAACACGCCGAGCCCGAAGCCGTCCTTGGCCGTATAGTACGGGTGGAACGGCACGGTGTCGCTTTCGCTCTTCACCTCGACGCCGGTCGGGTTCGACGAGCCCGGGATGTGCAGCGCCCAGATGTGCAGGATGACCACGCCGGCGATCACGAACGGCAGCAGGTAGTGCAGCGAGAAGAAGCGGTTGAGCGCAGCGTTGTCGGGCGCGTAGCCGCCGAGAAGCCAGATCTGGATCGGCTCGCCGACCAGCGGGATCGCGCCGAACAGGCCGGTGATGACCTTGGCGCCCCAGAAGCTCATCTGCCCCCACGGCAGCACGTAGCCGAGGAACCCCGTCGCCATCAGCAGCAGGAAGATGACCACGCCGAGCAGCCAGACCATCTCGCGCGGGGCCTTGTACGAACCGTAGAAGAAGCCGCGGAAGATATGCAGGTAGATCACCACGAAGAACATGCTGGCGCCGTTGGCGTGCGCGTAACGCAGCATCCAGCCCCAGTTGACGTCGCGCATGATGTGCTCGGTCGAAGCGAAGGCGATGCCGGCGTTGGGCGCGTAATGCATGGCCAGGACGATCCCGGTGACGATCTGCAGCACCAGGCAGAACCCGGCGAGGACGCCGAAATTCCAGAAATAGTTGAGATTGCGCGGCACCGGGTAGCCGGCGCCGATCGCGTTGTAGATCAGACGCGGCAGCGGCAGCTTCTCGTCGAGGTACCGCATGAACGGCACCTTGGGTTCGTAATGGCGGGCCCAGGGAAAGCTCATCAGGCGGACTCCTGCCCGATCACGATGGTGGTGTCGGTGGCGAAGGCATAGGCGGGCACTTCGAGGTTGGCCGGCGCGGGTCCTTTGCGGATGCGTCCGGCAGTGTCGTAGTGCGAGCCGTGGCAGGGGCAGAAGTATCCGCCGAACTCGCCCTTGTTCTCGCCCTCGCCGGCGCCGAGCGGCACGCAGCCGAGGTGGGTGCACACGCCCATGGTGACGAGGATGGAGCCGTGGCCTTCCTTGGTCCGTTCGCGCAGGCTCTGCGGATCCCGCAGCGAATCTACCGGGACGGCTTCGGCGGCCGCGATTTCCGCGTTGGTCAGGTTCCGCACGAACACGGGCTGCTTGCGGAAGACCGCCTTGACGGCCATCCCCGGTTCGATCGCCGAGATGTCGAGCTCGGTGGTGGATTCGGCCAGCACGTCCTTCGACGGAGCCATCTGGCTGATCAGCGGGACCAGCGTCGCTGCGCCGCCGACGCCCGCGGCGGCAACCGCCGCGATGTTGATGAAGTCGCGGCGGCGTACGCCTTCCCCAAGCTGGCCTTCCGGGCCCAGCGCTTCGGGTTGGGCGGTGCCTGTGGTGGTTGCCATTGCCTTGCCTTGCCTGCCGGCTCCGCCGGGCGAGCGCCGGTTTTGGAACCGAAGAAAATTCGACCGGCCACGCGCGTCCGAGGCCCCCGGGGGGCGCGGCTTGGCGCGGCTGATAGACGAGCGAACCGGCCATGCCAACAGGCATTTTGGCGCTATCGCGGCCGCCTATTCCGGCAGACCGACCAGCGAGAATTGCCGCCCATAAGCCGGTTCGCCCCGGTGGGTGGCGCGGCGGTAGGAGAAGAAGCGCTCCGCATCCGGATATGTGTCGAGACCGAGCGGCTCGACAGCGCCGATTCCCGCCGCGCGCAGGCGGCCCGCGATGTAGCCTGAAAGATCGAACTGCCAGTGCCCGGGCCGGCCGGCGGCGAAGTAGCGCTCGTCCTCCGGGCCGAAGCGGGTGCGGAACTTCGCGTCGACCTCGTAGCTCGGCCGCGCGATCGCGGGGCCGATCGCCGCCGCGATGCGGGCCCGCTCGGCGCCGAGCCGCTCCATCGCCGCGACCGTGTTCTCCAGCACGCCGCCTTGCGCGCCGCGCCAGCCGGCGTGAGCCGCGCCGATCACGCCCGCGGCGCGGTCGGCCATCAGCACCGGCGCGCAGTCGGCGGTGACCACCCCGAGCAGCAGGCCGGGCCGGCGCGTGACCATGCCGTCGGCGCGGGGGCGCGCCTCGTGCGGCCAGGGCTCCGTCACCTCGGCGACATCGGGCGAATGGACCTGATAGACCGTGGCGAGCCTTGCGCCCGGCATCACCGCCTCGACCGCGCGGCGGCGATTCTCGGCGACCGCCCCGGCGTCGTCCTCGGCGCCGTGTCCGATGTTGAGCCCGGCGACCACGCCCGTCGAAACGCCGCCGCGCCGCCCGAGGAAGCCGTGCGGGATTCCGGAGAGCGCTTCCGCCCGGATGACTTCGACGGCCTCATCCAAGGCTGCGGGTGACCTGCTCGCAGGTGTCGCGGCTCAGCTTCGGGGCCGCGGCGATGCGCTCGAGCTCGCCGCGCATCAGGCCGGCGCGGATCGCCTCGATGCGCCGCCAACGGCCCAGCGCGGGGACGAACCGCGCCGCGGTCTGCGGATTGAGCGGGTCGAGCGCGAGAACCAGGTCGGCGATCAGCCGGTAGCCCTCGCCGCTGACGGCATGGAACCCGTGCGGCGCGCCGGTGAAGGCCATGTAGAGCGAGCGCACCCGGTTGGGATTGCGGAGCGTGAAATCGGGATGTTCGGCCAGCGCCTTGACGTGCGCGAGCACCTCGGGATGCAGCGATTGCGCCTGGATGGCAAACCACTTGTCGATGACCAGCTCGTTGCTTCGATAGCGGCTGTAGAAGTCGAGCAGCTTGTGAGTGCGCTCCGCCGTCTGCAGCCCGGCCAGCACCATCAGCGCGCCCTGGCGGTCGGTCATGTTCCCGGCCGCCTCGTACTGCCCCGCCGCGAGCCGGCCGGCGATATCCGGGGCTCCGGCGGCGAGGAACACCAGCGCCTGGGTCTTGAGCTTTCGCGCGCCCTTGGCCGCGGCGTCCCGTCCGCCGCTCGCCCCGCTCGCGCGCTCGTGAAGCGCAACGAGATCGGCCTCGAGCGCGCTGCCGAGGAATCCCTTGAGCGCCTCGCGCTCGCGGTGGATCGCCCCAGGATCGGCGATCAGCATCTGCTCCATCAGGTACGACTGCCCCGGCAGGATCAGCAGCTCGCCGCGCATCAGGTCGTCGAGCTTGTCGTCGGCGAGCACCGCGGCGAAAGCCGTTCGGATCGCCTCGCGGCCGGCCGCGCGTTCCGTGCCGCCGAGCGAACCCTCCGCCGCGTCGCGCAAGTGACCGACGACGAGATCCTGCATCGCCTCGTAGCGCGCGAAAGGATCGTCGTCGTGCGCGGCGAGGAAGACAAGCTCCTGCAGGGAAACGTCGCGCTCGATCGCCACCGGCGCGGAAAAGCCGCGGTTGATCGACAGCGCGGGCGGCGCGGCGAATCCAGGGAAGCTCAAGCTGGCTTGAGCCTGTTCGAACGTAACCATCTGTTCACCACGGTGTTTGCCGGTCTCCCTGTCGAAAAGCGCGAGCCGGAGCGGAATCGGGACCGGCCGCTTGTCCGGCTGGCCGGGCGTGGGCGGCGCTTCCTGGCTGAGGTGAAGCGTGGCGATTTCGCCGTCGTGCTCGAGCCGGACGGTGACTTTCGACGTGCCCGCCTGTTCGTACCAGCGCCGGAATTGCGCCAGGTCGAGCCCCGCGCCGTCCTCGATCGCCCGGATGAAGTCCTCGCAGGTCGCGGCCTCGCCGTCGTGGCGCTCGAAATAGAGATCGCAGCCGGCGCGGAACCGCTCGGGCCCGGCCAGGGTGCGCATCATGCGGATCACCTCGGCGCCCTTGTTGTAGACGGTGGAAGTGTAGAAGTTCGAGATTTCGCGGTAGCTGTCCGGGCGGATCGGATGCGCCAGCGGCCCCGAATCCTCGGGGAACTGCACCGCGCGCAGCACGCGCACGTCTTCGATCCGCTTGACCGGCGCGCTGCCCATGTCCTCGCTGAACAGCTGGTCGCGCAGCACGGTGAAGCCTTCCTTGAGCGAAAGCTGGAACCAGTCGCGGCAGGTCACCCGGTTGCCCGACCAGTTGTGGAAGTACTCGTGTCCGATCACCCCTTCGACCGCGTCGTAGTCGCCATCGGTCGCGGTCTCGGTGTCGGCCAGCACGTACTTGGTGTTGAACACGTTGAGGCCCTTGTTCTCCATCGCCCCCATGTTGAAGTCGCTCACCGCGACGATGTTGAAGGTGTCCAGGTCGTACTCGCGGCCGAAGGCCTCCTCGTCCCACTTCATCGAGCGCTTGAGCGAATCCATCGCGTGCTGGGTGCGCTCGAGCTCGCCCCCGCCTTCGTCGGTTGCGCGAACCCAGATGCCGAGATCTACCTTGCGGCCGCTCATCGTCGTGAAGGTGTCGCGGTTGGCGACGAGATCGCCCGCGACGAGCGCGAACAGGTAGCACGGCTTGGGCCAGGGATCGTGCCATTCGGCCCAGTGCGCGCCGTCCGGCCCGTCGCCCGCGGCTTCGAGGTTGCCGTTGCACAGCAGGACCGGGAACCGGTCCTTCGGCGCGCTCATCCGGACCCGGTAGGTCGAGAGCACGTCCGGCCGGTCGGGGAAGAACGCGATGCGGCGGAAGCCTTCGGCCTCGCACTGGGTGCAGAGCATGCCGTTCGAGGCGTAGAGGCCCATCAGCTGGCTGTTGGCCGACGGGTCGATCTCGGTGGTCACTTCGATCTGGTGGGTGTCGCCCTCGAGCGGCACCATCAGGTCGTCGCCGTCCAGGCTCCAGGAATTGATCGCCTGCCCGTCGACCACGACTTCGAGCGGCGTCAATCCGTCCCCGTTCAGGCGGATGGTGGAGCTGGCGGGGACTCTGGCGTTGCGCTGCACGGTCAGCGCCGCGCGCACGCGAGTGCGATCGATGCCCAGTTCGAAGTCCAGAGCCACTTCGGGCACCAGCCACGGGAAAGGCGCGTAATCCTCGCGGCGGATCAGCAGCGGCTCCTTCGGTTCGGGGGCCGCGTCGGCCATCTCGGGGTTGCCGTCGGGGGTCGAGGGAGTGCGGGCTACGTCCATGGCAGGGCCTTTAGGTGCTTTCGTTGCGGCGTCCAGCCGATAGAACGCCCCGATGCCGCATCTGTTCATCTTCGGCCTCGGCTACTCGGCGAAACGCATTTGCGCGGCGACGGAAGCGCTCGGCTGGCGGGTCACCGCGACCGGGAGCGACGGCGATATCGCGTTCGGCGACGAGGGAGCCGTGCGCGCGGCCCTGGCCGCGGCGAGCCACGTGCTCTCCTCGGTGCCGCCCGGCGCTGAAGGAGACCCCGTGCTGGCGCGCTACGGAGATGCGTTCGGAGGCGGCTGGCTCGGCTACCTGTCGTCGACAGGCGTCTATGGCGACACCGCCGGCGCGTGGGTCGACGAGACCGCGCCGGTCGGGTCGGGGCGCCGCACTGCCCGGGCGGAAGCCGACGTGGCGTGGCAGGCGCGCGGCGCACGGGTGTTCCGCCTGCCCGGCATCTACGGCCCGGGCCGCAGCGCGCTCGATCGGGTCCGCGATGGGCGCGCGCATCGCATCGACCTGCCGGAGCAGGTGTTCAGCCGCATCCACGTGGACGACATCGCCGCAGGTGTCGTGGCCGGGCTCGACGCCCCACGGGGAGTCTACAACCTCGCCGACGACCTCCCCGCCAGCCAGAACGCGGTGGTCGAGGAAGCCTGCCGGCTGCTCGGGATCGCACCGCCGCCGCTGCGGCCGCTGGGCGAAGCCGGCCTCTCGGCGCAGGCTCGCGCGTTCTACGGCGAAGCCCGGCGCGTCGCGAACGGCAAGGCAAAGCGCGGGCTCGGCTGGCGGCCGCGCTATCCGGATTATCGCAGCGGGCTGATCGACTGCATCTGAGGCCGCTGGCGCAGCGGCGCGTTGCGGCCTCTCAGCGCGACGACCAGACCGAGCAGCGCCAGCGCTCCGCCGCCGATCGCAAGGCCCGACCAGCGGTATCCTTCGAGCAGGGTCGAGATGCCCATCGCCACGACCGGCACCAGAACTCCGTTATACGCGGCCCGGCCCGGCCCGAGGTCGCGGATCAGGCGGAAATAGAGCGGGAAGGTGATCACAGAGCCGACGATCGCCAGGTATGCGACTCCTCCCCAGTAGCGCAGGCCGGCCGGAAACACCGGCGGACCGGCCACCGCCCAGGCCAGCGCCGCGTCGGCGAGCGTTCCCCACAGCATCGCCCAGGCCAGCAGAACCAGCAGCGGCCGCCTGCGCGCGGTCTCGGTGGCCTGCAGCACGTTGGCGGTCGAGGCCGAGAGAATGGCGATCGCGGTCAGCGCGATTCCGAAGCCGACACGCCCCGCGGGAGGCGCTTCGTTCGCCTCGTGCACCAGCAGCAGCGCGATCCCCCCAAGTGCGATCAGCGTGCCGATCAGAAAGCGCGGCGTGATCCGCTGCCCGAGGAAGACCGCGCCAAGCAGCGCGTTGGGCACCATCAGCAGCGCGAACAGCACGGCAACGATGCCCGAGGTCAGATAGATCTCCGCCTGGTAGACGAGATTGAAGTTGAGGAAGAACTGGGTCAGCCCGATCCCCACCGCCAGGACCTGACCCGAGAAAGTCATCCGGAACCCGCGGCCGCCGAACGAGGCGAGGACGAACATGCCCAAGCAAGCGATCGCGAACCGGTAGGTCACCGACCACGCCGTCGGCGCCGCGGCGAGCTGGTCCTTGATCACGAACCAGGTAGAGCCCCAGATCAGCGCCACCAGCAGGAACGGAAACAGGATCGCGGGGCGGAGCAGCGCATGGCGACGGTCCGGGCCGATCGCCGTGACGTTCACAGCCCCTCGATCGCCCGGGCCAGCGCCCGCGCATCCCGCTCCCTGGTATCCCACGCGGCGACGAAGCGCGCCGCATCCGGCCCCCAGTCGTAGAATCCGAAGCCCTGCCCGCGCAGCGCCGCGCGCTCGGCGGCGGTGCAGCGCAGGAACACCTCGTTGGCCTCGACCGGGTGGAGCAGCCGCGCGCCGCCAGCGCTGCCGATCTCGGCCGCCGCGGCGTTGGCGGCGCGCGCGTTGGCGAGCCACAGTTCACCGTCGAGCATCGCCACAAGCTGGGCGGCGAGATAGCGGCCCTTCGATTGCAGGTGCCCGGCACGCTTGCGGCGATAGCGCGCGACCTCGGCCAGCGCCGGATCGAAAAACACGATGGCTTCCGCGTTCATCGCCCCGTTCTTGACGCACCCGAAGCTGAGCGCGTCGACATCGCCGCAGACCTCGGCCGGCGCGCAGCCCAGGAACGCCGCCGCGTTGGCGAAGCGCGCTCCGTCCATATGCAGCCTCAGTCCGAACTCGCGCGCCAGCGCAGCCAGCGCTGCGAGCTCGCCGGGCCGATAGCAGCGCCCGTATTCGCTCGCCTGGGTCAGCGACAGCGCGTGGACCTGGACCTGGTGGACGTCGTCGCGGATCGCATCGAGCGCGGAGCGCACCTTGTCGGGCGCGAGCTTGGCGCCTTCGCCTTCGGCCAGCACCAGCTTGGCGCCGTGCAGATAGAAGCCCGGCGCGCCGCCTTCGTCCATCTCGATATGCGCCTCGCGGTGGCACAGCACGCCGCCATGCGGCTGGACCATCGTCGCCAGCGCGAGGCAGTTGGCGGCGGTGCCGGTCGCGACCCACAGCGCCGTGACCTCGCGCGCGAACAGGTCCGAGAACGCTTCGTCGAGGCGGCGGCTCAGCGCGTCCGTGTCGTACGGTGTGTCGGCGGCATCGGCGTCGCGCAACGCCTGCCACACTTGCGGATGGACCGCGGCCGCGTTGTCGGACAGGAACTGCATCCGGAACGCCATGGCTCGACCGGGGGTTGCGTGCAAGAAGGAGAGCACGTGCTATGCCCGATGCGATCGAAGTCACCCGGACCGACGAAACCTCCCACGGCGCCTACCGCGCGGACGTGCCGGGATCGCCCCGTCCAGCCGAGCTGACCTGGGTGGCGCGCGGAGAGACGCGGATCGCCAACCACACCTTCGTCCCGCCGGAAGCGCGCGGCCGCGGCATCGCGCAGCGGCTGGTCGAAGCGCTGGTGTCGGACGCGCGCACGCACGGCTTCACGATCGAGCCGCAATGCAGTTACGTCGCCGCGATGTTCCGGCGCAATCCGGACTGGGCCGACCTGCGCGCCCCGCCGGGAAGCTGAGCCCGGCCTGAGTTACGACGAGCCGCGGAACATCGTCCGGCCGTATCGATTGGTTTCCTGTAGGCCGGCGACGCATGGAGACGCCGGCGGGGAGCGCGCCCGCCGCTCCACCGCCTGAAACAAGCATCCGTCCGGGATCGCGTCCGCCGCCGGCCCGACCGAGAGGACGCAAATCGTGACCGACACCATCAACAGCACGCGCCGGGACTATTCCGACACCGAGCTCGAACGGCGCCGCGAATTCGATCGCAGCCGCCCGCTCGAGCGCGACGAGACCGGCAACCTGATCAGCTCCGGGAAGGTCGAAGGCACCGCGGTGTTCGCGACCGACGGGGAGAAGATCGGCGCCATCGACCACCTGATGATCGGCAAGCGTTCGGGCCGCGTCGAATACGCGGTGATGAACTTCGGCGGCTTCCTCGGCATCGGCGAAAGCCACCATCCGCTGCCGTGGGACGCGCTCGATTACGATACCAGCCGCGGCGGATACGTGGTCGCCATCGACAAGGACCGGCTCAAGCAAGGACCGTCCTACGGCCGCGAGCAGCAGCCAGCGTACGACCGCGACTACGGGCAGACCGTCTACGGCTACTACGGTTTCATCTACTGACGCCGGGCCAAAGTCAGGGAAGGGCCTCGGCGGAAAACCGGGGTCCTTTTCGCGCCCCGTCAGCCGGGCAGCCGAGAGAAGTCGACCGCACCAATGGAGTCGAGCACCGCGCCGCGGATCGCTCGCGCCTCGGCCAGGCGCAGTCCGCGCAAGTCGAGCTTTCCGCCGGCCAGACCGAGATTGAGCGTGGCGTAATCACGCCACCGGCCGAGCGGGCTCTGCACGATCTCGGCCGACTGCAGCTTGACCTGCGGCGCGATCATCAGCCGCGGAGCGAGAGTCCCCTGACGGAGGAAGATTTGCGCCGCGCCGATCGCGTGACGGTACCGCCGCCAGCCGAGATAGTTGGCAGCGACCGTGGCGACGACTACCACCGCCCCCGCGACCAGTGGAAGCGCACTGTCGATGGCGTAAGCGCCGGCCGCTCCCAGCCCAGCGAAGAAGAGGCCATGCAAGAGGGTGTCGTAGAGCCACGGCCGCGGCGAGGGTCGGCGCCAGACGGTGCCGTCCGCCGGCGGCTCGATGCCCGCGGCGCGGACCAGCGGCCACAGCTCGTCGAGCCGGGCGAAAGGCGCCGCCGCGTGGTGCGGCGTCCTGGCGCCGTCCTGCGCGAGGCTGACGAAATCGAGCCCGTACCAGCCGAAGCGGCGGCGCAGGAGGCCGGTCCGGATCAGCGCGGCCTGGACCCGGTGCACCGGCAGGAGCACGTCGCTCTTGTTGAACAGCCCGCGTCGGCGGCGAAAGCCCTTCGCGGTGCGATCGAGACGAAAGCCGTAGTCGCGGGCGAAGGTCCGCACGATGCCGGTCAGGATACCGACCAGGACCAGCGCCGCGACGGCACCGACAAGCGCGGCGATCTGCGCGGTCCTGCCGATCCCGGCGATCTGCGCCTCGCCGCCGGCCACCAGCCAGCGCCAGTTGTCGCCTTCCCAGGGCTGGAACGGAAACAGGAAGTCGAGCTGCTGGGCCGCGCCGAGCAGCACGGCGAAGATGATCAGCGAAAACTCGAAAAGGCCGAACAGGGCAACCCTGCGGTTGTCCATCGCGAACAAGACCTGCGACGTCGCCTCTCGGTCCGGAACCGTCTCCATTCCCGCCGGGGCGGCTTCGATTGCGCCTTCCTTGCGCTCGCGAACCACCTCGCGCAGGCGCTCGGCCTCCGCGATGGAAAGGTAGGCGAGCGAGATTTCCTCCTTGCCGCCGGCACCGGTTTCGAACTTGACCTCGGCGAGCCCGAACAGGCGCGGCAGCCACTTCTGCTCGATGCTGACGTCCTGGATCCGCTCGTACGGCACCGAGCGGGCGCTGCGGCCGAGCAATCCCTGCTCGACGCGGATGTCTTCGTGCCCGGTCGTATACGTCAGGTGCGTCCACTTGAGCCAGGCGATCGCGAAGCTTACCAGCGAGACGGCGCCGACCGCGGCGACGATCATGACTGCGCCCAGGGCACTGGTGCCGACGAGCACCGCCGCGGCGGGCAGCGCTCCGCGAACCATGGACGTGAGCGCCTTGACCACGAAGCCGCGTGGATCGGTGCGAAGCGGCGGCGCTTCCGCCGCAACGGCTTCGGCCGCGCGCGCTTCGCTCATAGGGTATCGCGCCGGATCTTGTCGCGGATCGCCTCGCGCATGCGCAGCGCGTCGTCCTCGCCGAGCCCGGGCAGGGAAACCGATGCGTTGTGCGTCCCAGCGGTATGCACCACCAGCGTGGCGAGGCCGTAGCGGCGCTCGATCGGATTGCGCTCGACGTCGATATGCTGGACGCGGCCGAACGGCACGACGGTGTCCTTGCGCCACAGCAACCCGCGCACCACGCGCAAGCGGTCGCCGCTCATCGAATAGCCGCGCGCGCCGTAGCGCCTGAGCGGCAGGCGAACGATCATCCAGGCCAGCAGCGCCAGTACCGGCACGATGACCACGCCGCGCGGCACCAGGCCGAGGATTTCCCATACCGTCACGACGGCCAAAGGAGGCACGGCCATCAGCGCCGTGCCGATCCGCACGACCTTGACATAGTTGGGATGCAGCGGGGTCAGCGCTTCCCCGTCCCCAGCGCCGTTGTCCATGGTGCGCTACATGGACAATACACCGACCGATGGCAACGAAAATGGTGCTGCTGGGGAGGATTGAACTCCCGACCTCACCCTTACCAAGGGTGCGCTCTACCACTGAGCTACAGCAGCGCTGGAAGCGAGGCGCGCGCTATTGGCGCGCGGGGCCCCCATGTCAAGCCGCGCTTGAGCGCCGCGGCGAATAGCGGCAAGGCATTGCCGATGGGTGAAGATCGCGAGCCCCCGACGCGCGAGCAGCGGCTGGCGGCCAGGCTGCGCGAGAACCTGCGCCGCCGCAAGGCGCAGGCGCGCCTGATCGAGGAGCGCGAGGGCGAGACCCTTCCCAAAGAGGACCCGAATAGCTAACGCGCGGGGCTCCCGAAACGCAGGAGCTTCCGTGCCGACCCTGATCCTCGTCCGCCACGGCCAGAGCCAGTGGAACCTGGAGAACCGTTTCACCGGCTGGTGGGACGTCGACCTGACCGACAGGGGCGTGGCCGAGGCGTGGGCGGCCGGCGAGCTGCTGGCGAAGACCGGGCTTCTCCCGACGGTCGCCTTCACCTCGCTGCAGACGCGGGCGATCAAGACGCTGCACCTCGCGCTGGAGGCCTGCGGACGGCTGTGGATCCCCGAAACCAAGGACTGGCGGCTCAACGAGCGGCACTACGGCGGGCTGACCGGGCTCGACAAGGCCGAGACCGCGGCGAAGCACGGCGACGAGCAGGTCCATCTGTGGCGGCGCAGCTTCGACCTGCCGCCGCCGGACCTCGAAGGCGGAAGCGCGTACGACCTCGCCGCCGACCCGCGCTATGCGGGCATCGCCATCCCAGCGACCGAGAGTCTCAAGCTGACCATCGAGCGGGTGCTGCCCTACTGGCAAAGCGACATCGTGCCGGTGCTGGCGGGCGGGGAGACGGCGATCGTCTCGGCGCACGGCAACAGCTTGCGCGCGCTGGTCAAGCACCTGTCGGGCATATCGGATGCGGACATCACCGGGCTCGAGATTCCCACCGGCGAGCCGATCGTCTACGAGTTCGATGCCGAGATGCGCGCGGGCGAGCGCCACTACCTGAAGGACCGCTAGGATGACCGCACCGGTCGCAATCGTCATGGGCAGCCAGTCCGACTGGCCGACGATGCGCCGCGCGGCCGAGGTGCTCGACAAGCTCGAAGTCACGTACGAGGCACGGATCGTCTCCGCCCACCGCACGCCCGACCGGCTGGCGGCGTTCGCCAAGGGCGCGGCGGGCGAGGGCTTCAGGGTGATAATCGCCGGCGCGGGCGGGGCGGCGCACTTGCCGGGCATGGTCGCGGCGATGACGCACTTGCCGGTGCTCGGCGTGCCGGTCGAATCGAAAGCGCTCAAGGGGCAGGACTCGCTGCTGTCGATCGTGCAGATGCCTGCCGGAATCCCGGTCGGCACGCTGGCGATCGGCGAGCCTGGCGCGACCAACGCCGGGCTGCTGGCGGCGGCGATCCTGGCGCTGAACGACGCGGCGCTGGCCGGGCGGCTCAAGGCCTGGCGCGCCGCGCAGACCGACGCGGTGGCCGAGCGGCCGAGCGATTCCTGACGCGATGATCCCGCCCGGCAGCACGATCGGCATTCTCGGCGGCGGCCAACTCGGCCGGATGCTGGCGATGGCCGCCGCCCGGCTCGGCTATCGCTGCCACGTCTACGCCCCCGAGACCGAGAGCGTCGCCGCCGAGGTCAGCGCGCGATTCACTCATGCCGAGTGGTACGACCGCGAGGCGCTGTCCGAGTTCGCGGCCGATTGCGCGGTGGTGACTTACGAGTTCGAGAACGTCCCGGTGGCGCCGCTGGCGGCGATCCCCGCCGAGCGGCTGGCGCCCGGCACGCGGGTGCTCGAGGTGGCGCAGGACCGGTTGCGCGAGAAACGCTTCGTCGAGGAGCTCGGCGGACGGCCGGCGGCTTACGCCCCGGTCGATGCCGATCACGAGCTCGCCGGAGCGATCGAGCGCGTCGGCACGCCGGGCATCCTCAAGACCCGCCGCCACGGCTACGACGGCAAGGGCCAGTGGCGCATCGCCTCGGCGCACGAGGCCGAAGGACTGCGGGTGCCCAACGACGGGCTGGTCTACGAAGGCCTGGTACGCTTCGAGGCCGAGTTCTCGGTCATCCTGGTGCGAGGGCGGAACGGTGAAGTGCGCTTCTGGGACAGCCCCGAGAACGTGCACGAGCACGGCATTCTCGCGCGCTCGTTCCTCCCTTCCGCGCCGATCGTCGCGGAGCAGGCGGCCGCCGCCCGCCAGCTTTCGGAGAAAATCGCCGAGACGCTGAACTATGTTGGCGTGCTGTCGGTCGAGTTCTTCGCCACGGCGCAGGGCCCGGTGTTCAACGAGATGGCCCCGCGGGTGCACAATTCGGGCCACTGGACCATCGAGGGCGCGGTCACCAGCCAGTTCGAGAACCACATTCGCGCGATTGGCGGCCTGCCGCTGGGGGATACCGCGACCGTCGCCGGCAAGGTCGAGATGGCCAACCTGATCGGCGAGGAGGCGAACCGCGCCGCCGAGATCCTGGCCGATCCCGCCGCGCACCTGCACCTCTACGGCAAGGCCGAGGCGCGGCCGGGGCGCAAGATGGGCCATGTGACACGGGTCGGTTGAGTGACGCGGCAAATCGTCTTTGTCGTCGCCCGCGCGGCCGATGGCACCATCGCCAGGGACGGCGACGTGCCGTGGAAGATCCGCGAGGACCTGCAGCGCTTCAAACGGCTCACCATGGGCATGCCGATGATCATGGGCCGCAAGACTTTCGACAGCCTGCCCGGCCTGCTGCCCGGCCGCCGGCACATCGTCATGACCCGGCGGCAGGACTGGTCGGCGCCTGGCGCCGAGGTGGCCCATTCGATGGAGCAAGCGCTCGACTTCGCCGGGCCGGGCGATGTCGCGGTGATCGGCGGCAACGACGTGTTCGAGCTGTTCATGCCGCTGGCCACCCGTCTCGAAATCACCGAGATCCACGAGGAGACGGGCGGCGACGTTTTCATGGCCGCCCCGGGGCCGGAATGGCGCGAAGTTGCACGCGAGGATCGGCCGGCCGACGGGCGCTGGCCCGCGCACAGCTTCGTCACGCTGGAGCGCCGCGGCTGATGCGCTTCGGCCACCGCGACCCGGTGCCGGAAGCCTTGCGCGGCGCGGTGATCGCGCTGGGCAATTTCGACGGCTTCCACCTCGGTCACCAGCGCGTCGTCGCCGAAGCGGTGGAATGGGCGCGCGCCGAGCGGCGCCCGGCGATCGTCGCCACCTTCGATCCCCATCCGGTGCGCCATTTCGCGCCGCATGTGCCGCCGTTCCGGCTGACCACGCTCGACCAGCGCGAGGAGCTGTTCGCGGCGGCCGGGGCCGATGCAATGCTGGTGTTCGACTTCGACGACGACCTCGCGGCGATGAGCGCGCAGGACTTCGTCGGCCTGCTGCTCGCCGGGCATCTCGGCGCGGCGGGCGTGGTGACCGGCGAGGACTTCACGTTCGGCAAGGGCCGCGGCGGCGATGTCGCGGTGCTGGCCGAGGAAGGCGCGCGGCATGGGATCGCCGCGCGTGCGGTCGGGCCGGTCAGCGCCAATGGCCCCGGGGGCACGCAGGCGGTTTCCTCCAGCCGCATCCGCGACGCGCTAAAGGCCGGAGACTGCGAGACCGCGGCCCGGCTGATGACCCGCCCGTTCGCGATCCGCGGAGTGGTCCAGCACGGCGACAAGCGCGGGCGCGCGATCGGCTACCCGACTGCCAACCTCGATCTCGGCGCCTACTTGCGGCCGCGCTACGGCGTTTACGCAGTGAGCGGCCGGATCATCCCCGGATCGGGGTCCGGGGCAGGCTACGGCGAGGTGCTGAAAGGCGCCGCCAACCTCGGCATCCGGCCGCAGTTCAATCCGCCGCAGGAGCTGCTCGAGCCGTACTTCTTCGACTTCGAGGGCGACCTCTACGGCCGCGAGATCGAGGTCGCGCTGCAACATTTCCTGCGGCCGGAAGCGAAGTTCGCGAACCTCGACGAGCTCAAAGAGCAGATGGCCGAGGATTGCCGGCGGGCGCGCGAATTGCTGGCGTGAGGCGCTGGCTCCTTCGACTTGCCTTGGCAGGCGCCGCCGCCCTGCTGGTGCTGACGCTGGTCAACGCGAGCTGGCTGGCGCCCGAGCCGAAGGGCGCGGTCAAGCTTGTCGCCCATCGCAGCGTCTACCAGCTGTTCGACCAGACCGGCCTCGAACCCGACACCTGCACCGCGGACCGGATCGAGCCGCCGGTGCACAACTATCTCGAGAATACGGTCCGCTCGATGCAGCAGGCGCGGGCGCTCGGTGCGCAGATAGTCGAGGTCGACATCGCGCCCACCGCGGATGGGCGGATCGCGATATTCCACGACTGGACGCTCGATTGCCGAACCGACGGTAGCGGCAACGTCCGCGACCGCACGATGGCCGAGCTCAAAGCGCTCGACATCGGCCACGGCTACACGGCCGACGGCGGCCAGACCTTCCCGTTCCGCGGCAAGGGCGTCGGCGCGATGCCGACGCTGGAGGAGGCGCTCGCCGCGCTTCCGGACACCCCGATCATCTTCAACTTCAAGTCGGCCGACCCGACGGAGGCCGACCTGCTCGCGCGGCTGCTGCGGCAAAGCGGCCGCGACGTCGCCGCCATCGGCGATGCGTTCTACGGTGGGCCGGCCGGGCCGGTCGAGCGGATCCGGCAGCACTTTCCGGGCAACTGGGCCTGGAGCAAGGACGAGGCGAAAGCCTGCAGCAAGGACTACGTCAAGTTCGGCTGGAGCGGCTACCTGCCCGAAAGCTGCCGCGGCAAGACGCTGATCGTGCCGCTCGACTACCAGTGGGCGTTCTGGGGCTGGCCCAACCGTCTGATCGCGCGGATGGAAGCGCACGGTGGACGCGTCCTGATAACCGGGCTGCAGGGCAACGACGCGGCGGCGGGCGGCCTGTCCCTGCCGGAGCAGCTAGGCGAGGTGCCGGCGAGCTTTAACGGCTATGTGTGGGTGGAGGACATCTGGACGCTGGGCCCGGCGCTGCGCCCGAGCCGCGACCGGCGCAGCAACGCGCAGCGTACCGCCGCGGAGGATGGGCTGAAACGGCGTCGCGCGTGGCTGGCAGCGCACTAGTTGCCGCCCTGCCCGTTTCCGCCTAAGCGCCCGGCGCCATGACCGAGCAGCGCGACTATCGGAACACCGTCTTCCTGCCGAAGACCGATTTCCCGATGAAGGCCGGCCTTCCCCAGAAGGAGCCGGGCATCCTCGCGCGCTGGGAGGCCGAGGGGCTGTACCGGCAGGTCCGCGAGAGCCGCGCCGGGCGCGAGAAGTTCATCCTCCACGACGGGCCGCCGTACGCCAACGGCGACATGCACATCGGCCACGCGCTCAACCATGTGCTCAAGGACATGGTCGTGCGCACGCAGACGCTGCTCGGCAAGGACGCGCCGTACGTGCCCGGGTGGGACTGCCACGGCCTGCCGATCGAGTGGAAGGTCGAGGAGCAGTACCGCAAGAAGAAGCTGGACAAGCCTGTGCCGAGCGGAGCCGAGGCAGACCAGTCAGCTCTGGAGGAATTCCGCGCCGAGTGCCGCGCCTACGCCCAGCACTGGGTCGATGTGCAGCGCGAACAGCTCAAGCGCCTCGGCATCGGCGGCGACTGGGACAATCCCTACCTGACGATGCAGTTCGACAGCGAGGCGGCGATCGTGCGCGAGCTGCTCAAGTTCGCGGAGAGCGGCCAGCTTTACCGCGGGGCCAAGCCGGTGATGTGGTCGCCCGTGGAGAAGACCGCGCTGGCCGAGGCCGAGGTCGAGTACGAGGACGTGGTCTCGACGCAGATCGACGTGGCGTTCGAGATCGTCGAGAGCCCGATCCCCGAACTGGTCGGCGCGCACGCGGTGATCTGGACGACCACGCCGTGGACGATCCCCGTGAACCAGGCTTTGGCTTACGGGCCGGAGGTGATCTACACGACTGTTCGCATGGGCAGCCGGACTTTTGTCGTAGCGAAGGACCTGCTCAGCACATTTCGCGACCGCTATGAGCGTATCGGCATCGATGAAGTCGATTTCGACGCACCATCCGGTACATATTTTCAAGGCTCCGAGCTCGCCGGCACCATCGCCCGCCACCCGATCTACAACTACCTTCGTCATTCCCGCGAAAGCGGGAACCCAGTCGCAGTTGGCGATGAGAGCCCGTTGGGTCCCCGCTTTCGCGGGGATGACGAAGAATGGGAGAGGGCGCTGGAGTTTTATGCCGCCCCCCGGCCGTTCCTGCCGGGCGCGTTCGTCACCACCGAGAGCGGCACCGGCCTCGTGCACATGGCGCCAGATCACGGCGAGGACGACTTCGAGCTGTGCAAGGCGCACGGCATCGGGCCCAAGTTCGTGGTCGAGGCCGACGGGCGCTACCGCGAGGACTGGGCCTGGCTGCCGCGCACCGACGAGCGCTCGATGTCGGTGATCAACCCCAAGTTCAACGCGCCTGACGGGCCGGTCTGCGCGGACTTGCGCGCGACGGGCGCTCTCCTCAGCGCGTCCACCGATTATCGACACTCTTATCCCCACAGCTGGCGCTCGAAGGCCAAGGTCATCTTCCGCTGCACGCCGCAGTGGTTCGTGCCGATGGACAAGCCTCTAGAGCCCTCTCCCCTTCAGGGGAGAGGGTTGGGGGAGGGGAATGTCGCGCAGGTCGCGGACA
>Ga0307505_10001396_pt1 | contig 19677 bp, 15 predicted proteins | sample 23_S_MG_FD_202183 | JGI IMG/M metagenome (GOLD analysis project Ga0307505, IMG submission 202183) | Soil microbial communities from Populus trichocarpa stands in riparian zone in the Pacific Northwest, United States - 23_S | ecosystem: Environmental > Terrestrial > Soil > Riparian zone > Trees...
CCCAAGACAAAGGCCCCTCCGTCCGGCGCAGCGGCGAGATCATTCCCCGACGTACAGGCTGCGAACTGAAATCCATAAGACCAACGCAGGGCCCCGGAAGGATCGGTTCGAGTGACATTGAAGGTCCGCGGCGGGCTGAGCCAGGCATCGCAGCGAAGGTGGTTCATGAGAGGACCGACCGCGCCTCGGCGCGAAGCGCTCGCTTTGCGGACTGTGGGGCCGGGCGGCAGGGCAGGACTCAGGAGGTAGAACCCACCATCGGACGCCTGCCGGAGAACCGGCGCGGCGCCGGTCTCGTCACGGTCCGGCACTCCGTAGCTCGCCGACCAACTGTCCGCGCTGGTCTGTAATGCAAACATCACCAGCAGGGCACAAGAAGCCGCAATGCGTCCGGATGCCATCCCGCGTTCTCCATCGCCAGTTGGCGAATCAGCTCAGCTCAATGACGAGTGCGCCCCACCGCCGGGCTCTCAGCGGTCACTCGGGGGGCAACACTCCCGCGCTCGACGGCGAACTTGCATTGAAGGCGTGCCACCAGTCTCTGCCGGGCGGCAATGTACGCACGTCCACATGAAAAGTCAATGATTGATGTAGCTTGGCCGTAAGAAAATAGTTCTTGCGTTTCACAGCCGCCATCCCTAAATTGCGGACTGCGCATGCTATCGTCCGGCGTCGTGGCCTCACGGCAGACTCGCAAACGTTCCGATCCCACGCCGGGCCAGCGTGTGCGAGCCGCACGGCTGCGCGCCAACCTGACGCAGGAAGACCTGGCCGCCCGCGCGGGCAAACACGTCAACACCATTGCCCACCTCGAGGACGACAGCACTCCGACCCGACTGACGGCGCGGGGATGGCAAACGGTGCAGGATGTCGCGCGGGCTCTTCGCACCTCTGCCGAGGCCCTCGGGTACCGCCTCCGCCGGCGGGTGCAGCCGAACACGCTCACCGCCGAACAACGCGAGGTCATCGAGGACATCCTGGGACTCTCCAAGGCGGACTTCGCAGCGCTGCGCGAGATGCTGCGAACGATCGAGGAGAAGCGCCGAAAGGGCAATCCGTGAGCGCCCGGCCCTGTCCCGGTCTCGCGGACCTGGCCGCGTTCGTCTCCGGCGACGGCGCGCCCGGCGTCGCCACGCACGTGGACGCCTGTGACCCGTGCTCGCGGCGGGTGGCCGTGGCCCGGCGCGCCCTGGAGGCGAACCTCACGTCCGCGGCGGTTGCCGCGGCGGGCGAGGAGATCGAGGCCCTGCTCGGCGAGCTGCTGGCCAGGCCCCAGAAGGAGCGGGAGCGTCTTGCGCTCAAGGACCGCTTCGCGCGCGCGGCTCTCGCTCACCGGTTTTGCTCCCTGGCCACCTCGGAGTGGGAGCGAGACCTGAATGCGGCCCTCGATCACATCCACGTCGCCACGATCATCGCCTCGCGGCTGGCGTCCCGTGGAGAGCGGGCCGCGGAGCTGGAGTTCGAGGCCTGGAAGCACCGCAGCACAATCCATCGGAAGCGGGGCGAGTGCGATGCCGCGCGGGCGGCGCTGACGCGCGCGGCTGCGGCCATCGACCATTGCACGGATCGGGAGCTCAAGCGGGCCGTCGTTGCCTATGCCGATGCCGCCATCTGTGCTTCGCGTGACGTGTGGGAGCCCCAGCAGGCCATCGCGCTGCTGATGCGCTGTGAGGCCGTCTTCCGCCGCCGCGACCCGTCCCGCCACCGTGACGCACGCACGTTGCGCGGAATCGTCCATCTACACGCGGGCGAGTATGAGGATGCGCACCGGATTTTCTCGGCCGTGGCTGCCGACACCGACCCCATCGACGAGTCCGCGTACGCTGACGCTCACCGGAACCTCGCAAATAGTCTGATTCGTCTCGGCCGTCTCGATGAAGCCGATCAGCTCCTGAAGGTAACCCGCGCGCTCGATGATCGGTTGAAGCGCTCGCTGCATGTCGTACGCGACGATGCACTGGCGGCCATTGCGCTGGATGTTGCAGGAAGATATGCCGCCGCAGCGGACGCATACCAGCAGGTCGGGAAGCGATTCATCGCAGCGGGTGAACGCGAGTCGGGACTCCTCGCAGGTGTCGCCAGCGCCGTGGCGCTGGTTGCGGCGTCGCGTCCGGCGGAGGCGAGGATCGTGCTGCAGGGATTGCTGACCACAGACGTTGCCTCGAGTTCCGAGCGGCGGCGCTTTACCGCCGAGGCCCTCGCCTATCTCCGCGAACTGGCCGAGCGCGAGCAACTCACTCCCGACGTGGCAACCGGCGTCGGACTCTACATCGACCGCATCCACGTGCAACGAGCCAGACCGTTCGTCCCCCCGATGTCGCCCCTCACGATGTAGACGCCTGTAAGATTGGCGGCGGCGAGAGTGACCCCGAACTGGAGGTCACATGAAGAAGCTCACTGCCTTCACCATCCTCATTGCCGTTCTCGCCCTGCCCGCCCTCGCGGACCGGGCGCCGCGCGGCCGCGAGCCGCGCGAGTCCCCGCTCATCCGGCTCATCAAGAAGACGCTGGGGATCGTCACCAACGCGGATTTCCCCACCATCCCGAATCCGTAGGCGCCGTGACACCCGGTTCCGACACAACCGGGTGCCCACGGGTCAGGTCATTCCTCGCCCGTATCGATCAGGTCGGACGCTTTGACCGGGTAGCCCATCCGTCGCAAGGCGCCGACGAGGTCACGGATCGTGGAGAGGACGGAGATGCCACTCTTCATTCGAAGGGTGCGGAGGGTCTTGCGGGAGATGCCCGCCTCAGTGGCCAATTGCGTGAGCGGTACGTCGAGGCGGTGGAGCAGCCGGTCGAAGGGAGTGCCGTAGTCTTTGACGAAATGAGCTCCTTTGGCGCGTCCCCGAGGCCGAGGCGCGACGACGACTTCTTCGCCGAGATCGAACAGTTCGTAAGCGCTCACGGGTCTGCCGGCGAGACTGGTTGCCGAGCGGACCAGGGCGGGAAGAATCCGCACTCCCGGAGAGGCCTGACCGGTCCGATACCGATTGAACCGTGTCCGTCTCAGTCCCGCCGCGCGCGCCCAGTCTTGAATGCCGATGCCTTCGCGAATGCGGAACCGGTCCAGGCGCGTATCGTAGATCCGCACGACAGGGTGAGCCGTCACGATTCCGCCCGCCTGCGTCCGTTCGTGGCTCGGAACACACGTGGCCCCTCGACGACACCGGGGAGCCAGGCGCGAGGGGGCCGGTCACGATGGATGATCCGGTCCGGCGGGTTGACCGGCCCCCTGAGATCGCGCGAGCACCGGGGAGCGGCGCTCGCCTGCCTCAGCCGCGGTGCGCGGAAGTACGCAAGTGAGAGTGCGCGAGGAGGGATACGGCTGAAGGATGGGTGGTTCACGCGTATGCCGGGAAGCAGCAAGACAGCGACATCGATTCAGAAAAGTTCGTAGCGTTTCTCTGTACAATCGCGACGCAACGCCTCCCATCGCTGACATCAACTCGGCGGTCACTCTCGCCACCCGGGCGGCGTTGCCTGTGAGGTCGTTGCGGCCCTCGCTCACGTGTCGGGTGAGCGGGGGCCAATGCGTCGTTCACATCCGTTTTTGATGTGCGGAGCAGTGTACGCACGCCCACATCAAAAGTAAATATTTAATATGGGTTCTCGGCGCGAAGGGAACGCTCACCGAAGAGTTCCAGCCAAGCTGGTACGACCGGCCCACGCAACTTCAGCGGCAACAAGTGTCCCGGGGGTTGGGTTGTCAGTTGTCGGTCATCGGTTGTCTGCGCCTGATCGCGCCACGGACTGACAACCGACAACTGACAACAAAGAGAGGTGAGCGGACGCTCACTTCCGGGGAGCTGTACCTGCGTTCATCTTCTCGAGCACGTGACGGATCATCGCCAGTGCGAGCTCGTGCTCGCCCATGAAGACCGTGCCCAGGTGCTCGCTGCGGAGAAGCTCCGCCTCTTCGTCGCTGTGGGTGCGGAGCACGATCTGAATCTGCGGATTGAGTTGGCGCGCGACGTCGACCATCTTGCGAACGTGGAGCGTGTCCGGCGTGGCGATGACCAGCATCCCTGCGCGCGCGACGTGCGCCTGGATCAGCACGGCGGGATCGGAGGCGTCGCCGCGCACGGCGTGAAGGCCCTGGTCGCGCAGCCGCTCCACGACCTCGCGATTCTGCTCGGCCACCACGTACGACACTCCCTTCTCCGACAGCGCCTCCGCGATGCGGCGTCCCACTCTTCCATAGCCGACGATGACCACCTGGCCCGTGAGCAGAGCCTGGTCCACGCTCATGGGCAGTTCCGCCAGTGGATCCGGGCGCCGCTCGAGCCTGCGCGCGAGCTCGGACCGTGCGCGGATCTGGCGCTGGAGCGGCTCGATGGCCGCGAAGACGGCGGGATTGAGGGCGATCGATACCAGCGCGCCGGCCAGGATCAGACTCTGAGCCTCCACGGTCATGAGCTTGTACTGCACGCCGAGGCTGGCCAGGATGAACGAGAACTCGCCGATCTGCGCCAGGCTCGCGCCGACCGTGAGCGCGGTATTGAGCGGGTAGCGGAAGAGGAGCACCAGCGCCACGGCGGCAATGGTCTTCCCGACGATGATGATCGCCACGACAGCCAGGACGGCCATGGGCTCGCGAGCCAGCACGGCCGGGTCGAAGAGCATGCCCACGGAGACGAAGAACAACACCGAGAACGCGTCGCGCAACGGCAGCGACTCGTTGGCCGCGCGATGGCTCAGCTCCGACTCGCGCATCATCATCCCGGCGAAGAACGCACCGAGCGCGAACGACACGCCGAACAGGGCCGCCGCGCCATACGCCACCCCCACCGCCGCAGCGATGACGCACAGCGTGAAGAGCTCGCGTGAACCGGTCTTCGCCACCATCCAGAGCAGGCGCGGAAACAAACGCCGTCCCACGACCAGCATCAACACGACGAAGACCGCGACCTTCGCGAACGTGATCGCCAGCGTGATCCCGATGCCGCGGCCCGCCGCGGCCTCGCCGGCACTTCCTCCGAGCAGGCTGGCCAGAGGTGGCAGCAGGACCAGCACCAGGACCATGACCAGGTCTTCCACGATGAGCCAGCCCACCGCGATCCGGCCGTTGAAGGTCTCCAGCACACCGCGCGATTCGAGAGCGCGCAACAGCACGACCGTGCTCGCCACCGACAGGGCCAGTCCGAAGACCAGTCCCGACCCGAAGGACCAGCCCCAGAGCATCGCCGTCGCGATGCCCAGGGCCGTGGCCACGAGGATCTGCACGATGGCGCCGGGCAGCGCAATTCCTCGCACCGCCGCCAGATCATCGAGTGAGAAGTGCAATCCCACACCGAACATCAGCAGCATCACGCCAATCTCGGCGAGTTGTCCCGCCAGAGCGACGTCGGCGACGAAGCCTCGCGTGTGCGGACCGATGAGAATGCCGGCCAACAAATAGCCGACGAGCGGCGGCAACTTCACCCGAACGGCGATGAAGCCGAAGATCATGGCCAGGCCAAGGCCCGCGGCGATGGTCGTGATCAGGTTGACGTCATGCGGCATCGGCCCGCATGATAGACCAGCGCGCAAGCGGCCTCAGGCGTCCGGGTGGATGCTGGGGGCTGGGGGCTGGTGCTGGGTGCTGGTGCTGGGTGCTGGGTGCTGGGTGCTGGGTGCCGGGTGCCAGGTGCCGGGGGTGATCTAGTCTCACAGTCTCACAGCGCAGGCTACGCCCGACAACCCAACGCAACATTGGCCTGTCATCCTGAGCGGGCGGTGGGATGGGGGGCGAAGGATCCCCTGCCGATGCACGACACTCGCTCCGTCGGCAGGGGATCCTTCGCACCCACCCGCCACCCGCTCAGGATGACAGGGGGGGTGTGCGCGCCGCGCGAAGAATGCGGCCAAGTCTTCATGCAACCTCCAGGACCTCGGCTCCATTCGGGACGCGACCCGTGCCAGCGCGCGGTCCAGCGGGAAGCATAGCGAGAACAGGACCCGGCCATACAATGGCCAACAGATGAGTGTCGCCGTCGCGGGTGGCTTGCCGGTGTTTCGGGCTCGTGGCATCACGAAGGTGTATCGGATGGGCGAGGTTGAGGTCCATGCGTTGCGCAACGCGGATCTCGATCTGTTCGAGGGCGAGCTGACCGTGCTGCTCGGGCCGTCGGGGAGTGGCAAGTCGACGCTCCTCAACATCCTCGGCGGGCTCGATGTGCCGACGAGCGGGGAGGTGCGGTATCGGGATCACGATCTCACCGTCGATGACGATGCGGCGCTGACGCGCTACCGGCGCGAGCATGTGGGCTTCGTGTTTCAGTTCTACAACCTGATCCCCAGCCTCACTGCGCGCGAGAACGTCGCGCTGGTGACGGACATCGCTGCGAATCCGATGAAGCCGGCGGACGCGTTGGCGCTGGTGGGGTTGGCGGAGCGGCTGGATCATTTTCCCAGTCAGCTCTCCGGTGGCGAGCAGCAGCGGGTGGCCATCGCGCGGGCCATCGCCAAGCGCCCCGAGGTGTTGTTGTGCGACGAGCCGACCGGCGCTCTCGATTACGGGACGGGCAAGCAGGTGCTGGAGGTGATCGAGCGTATCAATCGCGAGCTGGGCACGACCACGGCCGTCATCACGCACAACGCCGCCATCGCGGGCATGGCCGACCGCGTGGTGCGCATGCGCTCAGGCGAAGTGGTCGAGGTCACGGTCAACGAGCGCAAGCTCACGCCCTCGGAGCTGAGCTGGTGATGCTCTCGTTGTCGGTTGTCGGTTGCCGGTTCAGGGCGACTTTCGTGACGCGGGTAGGGACACCGCCAACCGCCAACCGGCAACCGACAACTCCAGCGCCAGTGGTGCGCTCGTGAAGGCCATCGACCGCAAGCTGCTGCGCGACCTCGTGCATTTGCGCGGGCAGGTGATAGCGGTGGCGTTGGTGGTGGCCAGTGGGATTGCCACGCTGGTGACGATGAAGAGCTCGCACGCATCGATGCTCGGCACGCAGGAGACGTACTACCGGGAGGCGCGCTTCGCCGAGGTGTTTGCGCAGGCGCGACGCGCTCCGCGGGCGCTCGTGTCGCGCATTCAGCGAATCCCCGGGGTGGCCGTGGTGCAGGACCGCATCGTTCAGGATGTGACGATCGATGTGCCGGGGATGGAAGAGCCGGCGGTGGGGCGGCTGGTGTCCGTGCCGGAGCGGGGCCGGCCGCTCTTGAATGAAGTCTTCTTGCGCGAGGGACGCTGGATCGAGGCCAACCGGCCCGACGAGGTCGTGATCAGTGAGGCCTTCGCGGTCGCGAATGCGTTGAAGCCGGGCGCGCGGCTCGGCGCGGTGATCAACGGACGGTGGCGCAATCTCGACGTCGTCGGCGTCGGACTCTCTCCCGAGTACGTGTATGAGATCCGTCCCGGCGCGGTGTTTCCGGACAGCCGCCGCTTCGGCATCGTGTGGATGAGTCACGAGGCGCTGGAAGGCGCGTTCGACATGCGGGGCGCGTTCAACAGCATCGCCCTCACGCTGACGCACGGCGCGAGCGAGGCGGACGTGCTCGACCGGCTCGATGATCTGCTCGAGCCCTGGGGCGGCGGTGGGTCGTATGGACGCGAGGAGCAGATCTCGCATCGCTTCCTCTCGGACGAGATCAAAGGGCTGCGCGTGAACGCCACGGTGGTGCCGTCGATCTTTCTCGGCGTGGCCGCGTTTCTGATTCACCTCGTGCTCTCGCGGCTGGTGCAGACGCAGCGCGATCAGATCGCCGTGCTGAAGGCGTTCGGCTACACGAACGTCGACGTGGGTCTGCACTATCTCGAGCTGGCCACCGCGGCGGTGCTCCTCGGCACGATCCTGGGGATGGCCGGCGGTGTCTGGCTCGGGCTGCAGCTCACGGAGCTGTACAAGAACTTCTTTCACTTCCCGCTGCTGCACTACGTGCTCGAGCCTTCGCTGGTGGCCATCGCCATCGGCGTCAGCGCCTTCGCCGCGGCGGTGGGTGCGCTCACGGCCGTGCGCTCGGCGGTGACGCTCCCTCCGGCCGAGGCCATGCGGCCGGAGGCTCCGACCCGGTTCCGGGAAGGGTGGATCGAGCGCACCGGCATCGGTCGCGTGTTGAGTCCGGCCGGACGCATCATCGTGCGCAACCTCGACCGGCGCCGCGCGAAGGCCGCGCTGTCGATTCTCGGCGTGGCCATGGCCACCGCGATCCTGATCGTGGGCCGGTTCTCGTTCGACTCGATCGACCACATCATGGCCTTTCAGTTCGGCGTGATGCAGCGCGAGGACGTGACGGTTCCGTTCTATCTGCCGCGAGGATCGTCGGCTCTGCACTCACTGGCAGGCATGCCCGGCGTGTTGTCGGTCGAGCCCTTCCGAAGTGTTCCCGTACGGCTGGTTCACGGACATCGCGAGAAGCGCACGGGCCTGACCGGGATCGATCCCGACGCGCAGCTCCGCAGGCTCGTCGATGCGGACGGTCGTGTTGTGCCGCTCCCCCCGAAGGGCATGATCATGAGCGCCAAGCTGGCGGAGATGCTCGGTGCAAGGGCCGGCGACGAGCTCACGATGGAAGTGCTCGAGGAGTCGCGTCCCGTGAAGCGAGTCCGGCTCGTGGCCACGTTTGACGACTTCGTGGGTGTGGCGGTGTACATGGATCGCCGGGCGCTCAACGAGTTGCTGGGGGAGGGCCGCAGCGTCAGCGGCGCACATCTGCAAGTCGACCCGCTGTTGGCTCCAAGCCTCTACGAGGAGCTCAAGCGCACGCCCGCGGTGGCAGGCGTGTCGATCCGCGAGGCGATGCTGCAAGGCTTCCGCGAGACCATCGCGGAGAGCATGGCCGCGTCGAACTCCGCCATCATCTTCTTCGCCTGCGTGATCGCGATGGGCGTCGTGTACAACGGCGCGCGCATCGCGTTGTCGGAGCGGGGCCGCGAGCTGGCCAGTCTGCGCGTGCTCGGCTTCACGCGGCGCGAGGTGGGGATGATTCTCGTCGGCGAGCAGGCCATTCTCACCGCCGCGGCCGTACCCACCGGTTTCGGACTGGGCTTGCTGCTCTGTCTTTTGATCTCACGGGCCTACAGCACGGAGCTGTTTCGTTTGCCGGTGGTGCTCACGAGCAAGACGTTCGGCTTCGCGCTGCTGGTGATCCTCGGCGCTGCGACTCTTTCGGCGCTGCTGGTGCTGCGCCGCATCGTCACACTCGATCTCGTCGGCGTCCTCAAGACGCGGGAGTAAACAGCCGTCATGACTCTGTCCAAACGCAAGATCCTCTACCTCGCCGCCGCGGTCATCGTGGCCGCTCTCGTGGTCATGGCCTTTCTCCCGGACCCGGTTCCCGTGGAGACCGCGAGCGTGACGCGAGGACCGATGGAGGTGACCGTCGACGAGCAAGGGAAGACGCGCGTGATCGATCGCTTCACGATTACGGCCCCGGCCGCGGGACGGTTGCAACGCATCGACCTCCGTGAAGGAGCGGCCGTGGAGCGGAACATGGTCGTGGCACGCATGGCCCCCGTACCGCTCGAGCCCGCGCGTCGCGCGGAACTGCAGGCGATGCTCGACGCGGCGGTGGCCGGACAGAGCGAGGCCAATGCCGCGACATCGCGGGCGGAGTCGGCATGGGAGCTGACGCGCGCCGAGCTGCGACGGGTGCGCGAGCTGGCCGCAGGCGGTGTCGTGTCACAAAGCGAGGTGGACACGGCGCGGACGCGAGAGGAGACATCGCGACGCGAGCTCGCCGCCGCGCGCGCACGCGTGACCTCGGCCGCTTCGAATGTCTCCGCCGCGCGAGCGCGCCTGCTCGGCGCGACGGAGACGCCCGCGGGAGCGGTCGCGGAGATCCGCTCACCCGTGGCCGGACGCGTGCTGCGAGTGCCCGACCGCAGCTCGCGCGTGGTGCAGCCCGGCGCGCCGATTCTCGAGATCGGGAACGCGAACAGCCTCGAGCTGGTGATCGAAGTGCTCTCGGAGAACGCGGTGAAGATCCGGCCGGGGCATGTGGTCATCGTCCGGGAGTGGGGCGGCGAGCAGCCGTTGCGCGGGACGGTGCGCGTCGTGGAGCCGTCCGCCTTCACGAAGTTCTCCGCGCTGGGGATCGAGGAGCAGCGGGTGAACGTCATCGCGGACGTGCCCGAGGCGCCGGCGTCGCTTGGCGACGCCTATCGCATCGAGGCCGAGATCGTGATCTGGAGCGAGCCGTCCGTGCTGACCGTGCCCGTGAGCGCCCTCGGGCGCCTTGGGAATGAGTGGAGTGTCTTCGTCGTCGAGGGCGATCGTGCGCGGGCGCGCACGATCCGCATCGGTCAGCGCAATCCTCTCGCGGCGCAGGTTCTCGAGGGACTGCGCGAAGGGGATCGCGTCATCGTGCATCCCGGCGACGGCGTGGCGGACGGTGTGCGCGTGAAGGACTGAGGACAGCTTCCCGGAAGTCGGTGTCCAGTGGGTTGGTTGTCAGTTGTCGGTTCTCGGTTCGGGGTGATCTATCCCGTAGCGCGACTGGGTGCAGACAACCGATCACAGACAACTGACACCCCGACCACTGACAACCCGATCACTGGACACTCGTTTCCGGGGGCTGTACTGAGGATTGAATCGCGCGGCTGGGTGAGGAGTGCCCCACCCAGCCGGTGCTGAACATGAGCCCTACAGATCCCGCTTCACATGGAACTCGATCTCATCGACGACGAGGTTCGCCGTGGCGGGATCGAAGTCCGCGTCGTCCGGCTCGTCGACCTCTTCGATGACGACGTTGACGTTCAGGGTCCCGGTGCCTTCCAGACCCAGCTCGCGCAGGGCGTCCGTCGCGTCGAACACGCGCGTGCCGCTGGAGGCATGGTGGGCCGCGCCGGCCGGCTCATCGGAGAAGAAGCTCAGGGTGCCGACGAATGACCGCTTGCCGTTGTCGACGCGCTCGAGGGAAACGCCGAAGCTGCGTCCGGGGTGTACGTCGAAATGCACTCCGCGGAGAATGAGCTCGGTGGCCACGGGCAGTTGCACCTGTTCGCGCAGTGCGAACTGCCGAGGATGGGAGAGCGAGGCCGTGGCCGGCAGGGAGATGCGCCTGCGGGTCAAAGGCGCATTGATGGCCAGGCGCTCGGTGCTCTCGCCGATGAGCACCGCCCGCGCCAGTGCCCTGCGCGCCGCGGTGACGGCGGTGGCGGAGGCCTGGGGCGCCGCGGCGACCGCTTCGGGTTGGGCCGTCACGCGCGCGCAGTTGGAGGGCTGCTGGTAGACGTAGTCAATGAGGCTGCCGTCGAAGAGATTGCGGACCTGTTTGGTCACGAGCGCGCCATTGCGGTCCACGTACGAGAACGACTGGCTCATGATCGAGCTGGGATTCTTGTGGCCGCTGATGCTCATCCAGCAGTCCCACAGCCGGTCGATGTTGGCATGATGGATCCAGAAGATCGGGTCGTTGGACGAATAGGGCACGGCGCCCATGACCGTGGCCCGGCAGCCCATCACCGCGCAATGCGCGTAGCCGTGAGGGGAGAGCTCGATGGTGCGCTGATAGCCCTGGACCTCATTGCCGCTCGCGTCGGTCGTGCTGAGCAGGTTGGGGTTGTCGAGGGCGAGGTCAATGTCGGTGTCCTTCGAGGTGAGCTTGCGCGTCCCGGGAGGTTCCCAGCCCACTGCACGACGGCTCTCGAAAAGAGGATTGGGAACGCTCTGTCCCTGCGTATTCGTGTAAGCCGGCGAGGTGAACTCCGCGGGCATGGCCAGTTGCGCGGGATCGGTATAGTCCCAATACGGCAAACGAAGCGAGGGATCGCCGGCCGCGTCCTGCAGGACCTGTTCGAAGTAGTAGAGGAACAGCCGGTGCCACGGGAAGAAGTAGTTCGTGCCGTGCTGGCACTGATCCCAGACTGTCTGCGCGACCTGATCCGGCGGCGTCGTGTTGACCACGCCGGCGAAGGCGGCGTCATATCGCGGACTGGTGAGCCCGTTGTTCTTCCGCCACGTGTCCACGGTCCCGGACTTGGCGGTCTCGCCGAAGTATCCGTGCATGGAGGCCCAGTACTCCCAGCTCTTGCGGAACTCCACGGAAGTCCGGTCCCCCGCGCTGCGAGTCTTCATGACCGCCACGGCATTGCGGAAGCTCTGCACACGGTTCGGGTCTTTCGCGAACTCCTGCCAACTGAGCCGAGCCGGCTTCTGCGCCACTGCCGGCAACGCGAGCAAAGAGCACGCGATCAGACACAGGATCATCCTCGAATGCAGTTTCATCATTGTTCTCCCGGTAGAGGAGTGACCACGGAGCGTCATTCCCTACCTCGCGCATCGTAGCCGATGGTTTCTGGGCCGCAGCCGCAAGCGAAGGCGCACAGCTTGGAGCGCCGGCGTCTCGCCGGCTGGCTGGGGGGCGTCCTCGCCCCGGGCGGGGGAGCGCGCCGTGCGCGAAGGACGTTCGTCTCGCGATGCCGGGTCTTCGGCTTCGAGTGCCGCCCTGCGGCGGGACGCCGCAGGGCCAGCCGGCGGGACGCCGGCGCTCCTCGGTCTCACTTCCTCGCCAGCGAGAAGCAACGCCTCCATGGAGCGTAACGCTGTTGCGGCGAGGTCGCGAAGGTCAAGATCGGCCGTCAAACGATTGGAGAGGCTCTGTTACGAGGGGGCGGGTGCTTATCCGTTGAGAAAGTGGAGCCGCGAATCGTTTCAAGGGACGGCGAACGGAAGCACCACGGTGAAGGTGCTGCCGCGGCCCGGCTCGCTTTCCACTTCGATGCTGCCGCCCTGGAGCTCGATGAATCTCCTCGTCAGGGCCAGACCGAGGCCGGTGCCTTCGAAGCGGCGGGCTGCGCCGGAATCGAGCTGTCCGAACTCGACGAAGAGCCGGCCGAGGTCTTCCTGCCGGATGCCGATGCCGTTGTCGCGTACACGGATCTGGAGACGATCTCCGTCGAGGCGGTGCGCATCGATGGACACCTGGCCATCCTCGCCCGTGAACTTCACGGCATTGGAGAGCAGGTTGTAGAGCACCTGTTTGAATCGCTGCGGGTCGACGCGCACGGCTTCCAGGGCCTCGCCGACTTCCACGGAAACGCGGATGCGCTTCTTCCGGGCAATACCTTCGATGACGGAGGTGACTTCGCCGACGGCGTCGCTCACGGCGAAGGTCTCGGGGTAGAGCTCTATCTTCCCGGATTCGACTTTGGCCATGTCCAGCACGTCGTTGATGAGCTGGAGCAGATGCCGCGCGCTATTGAGCACGTCGGCGAGACACTCCTTCTGTCGCTGCAACAGTGGACCGGGCTTTTCGTCCGCGAGAAACTCCGTGAACCCGATGATGCCGTTGAGCGGCGTACGCAGCTCATGAGACATGTTCGCGAGAAACTCGCTCTTGTGACGGCCGGCCAGCTCGAGTCCTTGATTGGCCATTTCGAGTTGGATCGTTCGCTCCATCACCCGTTGCTCGAGGTTCTCATTGAGCAGGTGCAGGGCCTCCTCGGCCAGCTTGCGGTCGGTGACGTCCATGACCGCCCCGTGAAAGTTCATTGCATTGCCCGCCTCGTCGCCCTCCACCCGGCCGCGGGCCTGCAGCCAGCGCAGCTCTCCGTCCCGCAGGCGGACGCGATACACGATGTCGTAACGACCGCACGTCTGGATGGCGCCGGCCAAACCTGCTGCTACGGCGGGTTGGTCTTCCTCCAGCACCGCCTGGAGGTAGGCTTGAGCGGGCAGGCCCTTCGCGGCCTCCTCCGGTTCGATGGAGAACATGCGTGAGGTGAACTCGTCCGCGACCAAGCGGTCCGGGACGATGTCCCAGGTCCAGGTGCCGATGGAGCCGGCGGCGAGCGTTGAATTGAGCCGCGCTTGGGTCTCGCGCAGCGATGCGTCCATCCGCTTCAGCTCATCGACGTCGGTGTTGGTGCCGAACCAACGCACGACATTCCCTTGCGAGTTCTTGATCGGCTGAACGCGGGTGAGAAACGTCCGGAATGACCCGTCTGCCGCACGCAATGGGAACTCCATCTCGACCGGCTCTCCACCGGCGATCGCTCCCCGCCATTGCTCCAGCACTGCCGGAAGCTGTGCCGGGTCATGTACGTGCTGCCAGCCCCACCCTTGCATCTGCTCGAACGTCGTGCCCGTGTAGTCGTACCAGCGCTGGTTGTACCAGAAGATGGACCCGTCGCCATGGGCGATCCAGGCGAGTTGGGGGATGGAGTTGGCCATCGTCCGAAACTGATCCTCGCTCTCTCGAAGAGCCTCCTCGCCCAATTTGCGCGCCTGAATGTCCAGAAGGAACGCCGCGAGTCCGTCGCCACTGGGAAAGAGCCGGATGTCGAGCCAGCGCTCGGCGATCGGCGAGAACGCCTCGAAACTCACAGGCACGCGCTCGGCCATGCAGCGCCGGTAATGGGCCTCCATCGGCGTCCCCACGAGTTTGTAGAAGGCCTCCCAGATCGACCGCCCCAGCAACTCTTCACGCGTGCGGCGAAAGAGCGCTTCGCCGCGATCGTTGAGAAACGTGAAGTGCCACTCCGCATCCAGCGCAAAGCAGGCCTCGGTCATCACATGGACGATGTCCGCCAGCCGGCGGTCGGCAGCGTGAAGCTGCGCTTCTTTCTCACGCAAGGCCTGTTCGGCGGTGCGCGCGCGGTCGCCCCGCGCGAGTGTATTGAGATAGAGGACGACGCAGAAGGCCCCGACATTGGCACCGGCAAAAAGCACCAGCCCTGCCGTGGTCTTCCCTGAGCTCATGACGACCAGCGCCGCCAAGGCCGCGACGGCGACCGCCGCGAGGAGCGAAGCGCGCCGAAACCGTGCCACCTCTGGCGACGCGCTGGCAGAGCTCATCAGGCCATTAGCATAGTCCTTTCAGGCATTCCTCTGAAATGTCCGGTCGTCGTCACGGCACGGTCGTCCAGTGCGCGGCTTCCGCTCAACTCCACAACGGTCAATGTGACGGAGGCTTTGGCGGCGAGGGAGCGGTCGGAGGTGCTGGAGGCTGAGGAGCTCGTGGACGCTGGTTGGCGTTGTCCATGTCCGCGACGATCAACCATTTGCCGGCGACCTTGCGCAACACCAGCACGAACTTGCCTCCATCGGGTGCGGACTCCGCATCGCGGAAGCCGCCGAGGATGTGGCCGGTCGCGCCGTCGGTCGAAAAGGCGAACGCGCGGAGGAATAGCGGCCCTCCCGATTGTGCATAAGCCTCGCGAATCGCGGCGCGTCCGCGCACAGGCGGACGTCCGCTCGACAGGACGAACCCATCGTCGGTGAACAACGAGGCCAAAGATCGCGCATTTTTCGCACGCCAGAATTTCTCGTAGTCGCGAAGCACGCGGTCCAACTCCGGCGGGAGCTCGACGCTCGGCGGAGGTGGCGGAGGAGGCGTCTGTGCGAAGGCGGCGGCCGCAAGGAGGATGATGACGATCGAGAGCTTCTTCATGAGCGGACTCCTGTTTCCGGCAGCGGGTTTTGCAGAATCCTGTGGATCTGCGCGAGGTGCTCGCGATTGTGTGCATGGAGGAGGATCGCGTAGGCCTTCCAGTCGAAGTGCTCGACCCAACTCACAGGCCGAAGCACTCCGCCGGCATCGGCGCATTTGACGACCATCTGCACGGGGGCGGTCGCGGACAGCGAGACGTCGCCGGCCGCGGTCGCGAGCAGGCCGAGGATGCTCGCGTGGAGCTCACGGAACTGCCGGCGAAGCGTGTCCCAGTCGAGGTCCAGAGGATTCGCCGACTGCAGACTCGCGGCGATGGGCTCATGGGACGACTGGCCCCTCAGGAGTTTCTGGAGTTGATCGAAGCCGGGACGGTCGCTTTCGAGGAGATGGTCCACGACCTCCTGAACCGACCACGCCGACGCACGGCCGGCGACTCGAGCCTCTGCAGCCTCGACGCCGTCCACAAGCGCCTCGATCTCCGCGAAGGTCGCCGTCACCCGCTCGCGAATGGACTCGACCGGAGCCTCGGTGCCACGCTTCCGCGCGTAGGCCAGCGCTTTGAGTTGTTCTGGAAGGTGCGACATGCCGTTTCTCCCTCGAAGGGTAGTGGACACGGTAACGCCCGGCAAGGCCTGCGAGTTGCGAGTAGGTTGCGAGTGGCGAGTTGCGGGTTGCGAGTGGACGGGACGGGCTGCGTCTGCCAATGCAACTTGCATTGGCCTGTCATCCCGAGCGTCGAGCGAGGGACCTGGGTGGGAGGGGCGCCAACCATGTGCCTGGAGTCCCTCGCTCCGCACTGCCAAGAAACTCCAATGTTTGCAGGGTCAGAACGCAAACTTCTCGGAGGCTGCAACGCCCCCCTCATCCGGCCGATGGCCACCTTCTCCCCCCAAGAAGCCGGGGAGAAGGCTCTCGATTTTCGTTCTCGCGATGAACCGCTCCTAATCGCGACGCACACACACCGAGAGCCTTCTCCCCTCCGCAGAGGGGAGAAGGTGCCGAAGGCGGATGAGGGGTCGTCCTCGTGACAGGCACGCAGTATCTGGTTCTTGCTTTCAAGTGCGCCGCCCGCGGCCTTCATCGCATCCAACTGATTCCTGGCCACCCGCAAGCCGCAACCCGCAACACTCACTGGCATTGCGCGCGACTGGGGCCTCCCAGTGGGTTGAAGTCGAAGAGATTGTGGGGCTCGAGGCTCACGCCTTGCCAGTGAACGTTCGTGATGCCGGTCATGAGGCTCGACGGATCGCCGGGCGCGTGATCCTCGTCGTGCGGCTCGTGATGCGCGGAGGAGCGATGCCAGAGCACGATGTCCGTGTTCTCGATCCCTTCGCCGTCGGCGACTCCCATTCCCGGGAAACCGTCCCCGAGGAGGTATTGATCGGGTTGGAGGTAGCGGACGTGTGCGCTGTCGAACAGGGCGTCGCGCTCGGATTGTTTGAAACGCGTGACGGCGAAGTCGGATTGTGTGAAGCGTTCCTTCCTGGTGGCCCCGGCGGACTCGCCAAAATGACGGGAGAGGCCGGGCGCGGCGAGCTGCATCATGTAGCCGATGTGGTTCCCGTAAGCGTTCTCGGTCTCGTCCACGACGCCGATCGTGGAGAACGTCGCAGGATTCCACTGTGCGACGCCTTCCACTCCGCCATTGAACGGCTCCTCGACGTCGCGCGATATCTGCGACGCATTCGCGCTCTCGACGTGCGTCAACTGCACGGCCGTGTCGCCGCCGGAGCCATTGAGATCGAAGTCGAACCGCCACAACACGTCATGCATGTGGGCTGCGGTCGTGCTCTGAGGCGGAACGAAGGGATTGTTGTAACCCGTGGCGCCGAGGCGGAATCCGATGCTGCCGTCGTCGCGCAGACGGTACTCGATGATGAAGTCGTAGTTCGCGGCGTCCTGCACTCCCCAGAGGACCAGTTCCTGTCCGCGCCGGCTGATGCTGCGTTGTTCCTTACACAACCAGGCAATGCCGCGGTCATTCGTCTCGGCGACGACTTGAGGAATGCTCTGACCCGACAGAGTGAGAACTCTCCCATTCGGCCCCGCGTCGTCAGGAGTCACTTCGCGGATCGATTGCGCGGAGGTCGTCTCGTGGTCGTAAAGCCGGAAGGGCAGTGCGTGGTACGGCACGAAGATCTCGGCCACACTGGCTTCGCGAAGGATGCGCATCCACTCACTGGTGGGCGTGCGGCGCAGGTCCGTCGGCCCGAGGACGAGGCCGCGCCGGCCCTGGTTGGAGATGCAGGTCCGCCAGGCCGTCTCCGCATTCACGATCTCGATGCAGGCGCTGGGCTGCGTCGTGTCGCAGATGTTGGTGCCGCACGGAACAATTCCCTGCACCGGCCCCGATCCCGACCGGACCGCCCGCCGGCGGGCGGCCTCCGCTTCCTGAGAGGTCATGACCACGGCGACAAGAGCGATGAGGACTACGCGGCAGATCGTTTTCATGGGAGGTCTCAGACCGGAGAGTACCCGGGAACCGTGGCGGGGTCGAGTCTTCGAGTTCAGGCAGCGTGACACCTTTTCGGGAGCCTGGGTTTGAATCAATCGATTGGGTTCGATAGCCGATGACGAAGCGTGATCATGGCGATGCCGTCCCGGGTGGTCCAGCGCCGATCTTCGCGAAAGCCGTGAGAGGTGTAGAGCGACAGCGCGGGCTGGTTGCGGACGCCGGTGGAGACGGTGACGTCGTCGGAGGTGGTGTCGAGAATGTGCCGGACGAGAGCGGAGCCAAGGCCGCGCCGGAACTGAGAGGGAAGAACGACCAGCGAGCTGATGTGCAGATGGCCTGGCTCAGAGCTCTCGACTTCCGCGACTGCCGCGAGAGTGTCCTCGAGCGAGATGCCGAGAAACAACGCGTCGGTCGCGGCGATCTGTGCAGCGGTTCGGTGAAGTGGCGCGAAGTCGCGAACGCCGAGGATCACAGCCTCTACGCGATACGCCTCGACCATGACCGCCCGGATGGCCTCGGCCATCATTGGGGTCGAGTGGGGGAGGTGGGATACGCGGTGGGTGTTCATATGGGGGAAGGGTGATCGCGACGGCGAGGCCACACGTTGCTGCAGGCCACAGGATTTTCTCGAGAAAAGGGCCATCTTCTGGTTCAGAGCACCGGCTGTTTCTCGCGACGCGCATGCCAGAACGCAAGGACATGAAGAAAGCCGTTCTCCGCTTTGTAGTAAACGAAATATCCCACGGCTGAGAAAGAGCCGACGCACTCCGGGCGTTCGTGATCCCTCATACCTGGCCCCAATTCCAGGTTGTTCCGCGAGCAAGGATACGGACTCGCCAAAGTCCGCCCAGATTGCCCCGGGCGCGGTAGGCCGGTTGGCCAGCTACCAGTCACCTGCCTTACGAACCTGCGCCGCTGCGCGAGCGGCGATCCTGACTTGAAGCGCCATGCTCAGCCGTGCTTGGGCAGGGACTGCAGTAGCTCCTCGAGAGATACGTACTCGCCCCGTTCGATCTCGGCCATGGCAGCGATCAGCTCGTCCTCTTGGGCGTCCGTGAGCGAGAAGTCTTCGTCAGCGCCTCGCGTGACGACGGTAACGCGGGCGCCTTCGGCCAGAGGGACGTCCTCGAGCACGATCTTTCCGTTGACGACGGTACCGGTGGCGATTTGCATGGCGCGAATTGTACGCCGGCGCGGACCGCCTTGCGGCGGTCCGCTGGTGCCTATTGCGCGGGGACGTACGTGGGGTCGTTGGTCTGCATGTCGATGACGCTGGCGTAGGCGGTGACGAGGCCTTCGCCGCTAATGACGCGGACGGTGACGCGGGCGTTGTGGGTGTCGTCGAGGCCGAAGCTCGCTAACAACGATCCGAGTTGGCGGAACTCGTTCGCGGCCAGCGGGACTTCGGTGACGGCGGTGAATTTGGCGTCGGGGGGGACGATGGAGATTTCCAGGACGACGGGTTTGCCGCTCATTTCGACGAGGCCGACGTTGGAGCGGAAGCGGTCGGACTCTTCGACTTGCAGGAGTTGCAGCGGGCGGGTGTTGAGGCTCGCGGCTTCGGCCAAGGTGACAGCAGAGATGAATTGGCCGTAGGTGCCGGTGGTGGTCTGGTTGTAGGTGCGCGCGGTGGCGATGAGTTTCGCGGCGGCCGGCGTAGTGATGTGGACGGCGCCGCCGTCGTTGGTGGTGTTGAAGATGGACGTCAATGCGCGGTCGAACTGGCGAACTTGACCGGCGGGGATGGTGAGGTTCGCGGTCTTGGGCTCGCCGCCGTTCTGTGAGTAGAAGAGCAGCGTTGCGTCGACGGCTTCGGTTCCGGCATTGAAGAGGCGCATGTCGGTCTGCCAGTTGGCGAAGCCGCTGGCGAGGTCGGCCACTCCGGGCATGACCCACTTGCT
>Ga0307505_10001397_pt1 | contig 19675 bp, 19 predicted proteins | sample 23_S_MG_FD_202183 | JGI IMG/M metagenome (GOLD analysis project Ga0307505, IMG submission 202183) | Soil microbial communities from Populus trichocarpa stands in riparian zone in the Pacific Northwest, United States - 23_S | ecosystem: Environmental > Terrestrial > Soil > Riparian zone > Trees...
ATCGCTTCGGCGGACAGCTCATCTGCGAGCGCGCGATAGAAGTCGTGGTCGGGGCCATCCGGGTTGTCCTCGTCGTAGAGGTCGACCAGTCGTGAGTCCTCGTAGGCCATCTGTCGACGATATCCGCGTCAACGCCTGTCCCCTGTCGACCCACCTGTCTCGGGAGGGTCCGGTCGAGTAGTCAGATGTCAGATGACAAGCCTTCGGGCGCGCGGTTCCGGGCGACGCGCACCACCTTGTCGCGCAACTGCGCGGGAAGGAGTCGTGGCATCCACTGCCCTCGTGACACCGGTATCCGTCTTCATCTTGGAACGCTCGGCCCGGCTCAGAACGGCGGGTTCGTGTAGAGATCGGTCGCGCATCCTGCCTCACCGGGCTCGAGTGAGATGCGCCGATACGACGGGTAGGACAGTTCGCCCGCCACGTCCCGCACGATGAGGATGCATTCGCGCTCGGCGGGGATCCCCACCGCGACCACGATCTCGCCGTTCCACAGGTCGGTGTCGATGCGGTGGTACTCCTCGGGGAACGCGTCGTGGAGTGCCGCCTCGATCGCCTCGAGCCCGCCGGCGGTCGCGAGGATGTGAGCGACGTGGGCGGTGTCCTCATCTGTGAGTTCCGGGCGTGCAGGCAATTCGGGGCGGGGAGGTGACGCCGTGTCAGGGCACGAGATCTCGGAGCGCCGCGCCTGCTCGTAGCGCGGCCACACCAGGCGGAAGCAGACGGTTGCCTCGCCTGCGCTGTTCGACCTTCCTCCGATCGTCGGGGAACTCTGCGCCCCCACCTCGACGTGGATCCGCACGTCGATCGTCGCCTCGCTCTCGTGCCCGATCTGGCCCGACCAGGCGAGCGCTTCGACGGTCGCCAGCCCAGGCCCTGCCCCGACGTCGCCATCGGGCACCCACCACGTAACCATCTCCTCGATCGTCACCGTTGCCGTGTTGTCGCTGTGTGCGCCGATCTGCGCAGCGACGTTCTCCGCGCCGCGGCGTGCGAGATGGTCGCCCTCTGTGAAGAACAAAGATCCGCAGCCTGCGAGCGGCGCGGCGAGCAGGAGAGCGATCGTGGCGCCGATAAGGCGCACACGGTGGCGGGGTCGTGGTTGCATGATGAGATTGTCGCGACAACGGATGCCCCGGCCCCGGCTTTCGCGGTATCTCACAAACAGCGCGGCGTCAGTGCTCCGATTGCAGGCGATCGTAGACGGACGCATGCGCCTTCCGACATATGATCAGGGGGCGAAGACCTTGCCGGGGTTCAGGATGCCGAGAGGGTCGAACACGCGCGTGATCTGGCGCTGCAGCTCCCACTGGTCGGCGCCGAGCTCGTCCGCGAGCCATCGGCGCTTGAGCACTCCGATGCCGTGCTCGCCGGTGAGCGTGCCGCCGAGGCGCAGCGCGCCGCGGAAGAGGTCGTCCGCGGCATCCCAGATGTGATCCGGCACCTCCGGCCCCCCGAAGACGAAGTTGGGGTGCAGGTTGCCGTCGCCCGCGTGCGCGACGGTCGGAATAACGATGCCGTACTCGCGCTCGACCCGCGCGATCTCGTCGAACATCGCGGGGAGGGCGCTGCGCGGCACCGAGACGTCCTCGATGAGGGTCGTGCCGAGGGACTCCATCGCAGGATGCATCGACCGGCGGATCGTGAGGAGCCGCTCGCCCTCCGCGCGATCGTGCGAGACCGCGACGGTGCCCCCGGCGCCGGTCAGGACTGCGGCGATGGCGTCCGCCTCGGCGGCTGCCGCCGGGCCGTCGGTCTGGATCGTCAGCTGCGCCGCGCCAGGCGTCGGCGGCCGTATGCCGAGCAGGGCATGGACGGCGGCGAGGGATGCGGCATCCATCAGCTCCATGATCGCCGGCTGCGCGCCGGACGCGGTCACGGCGGCGGAGGCGCCCGCCGCCGCGCGGACGTCCGCGAACGTCGCGGCGATCGTGCACACCTCTCCCGGCACGAGGCGGCGGAGCTTCAGGGTGGCGCCGACGACGACGCCGAGGGTGCCCTCCGAGCCGACCACCAGCGAGGTCAGATCGAGACCGGTGACGCCCTTGACGGTGCGGTGGCCGAGACGCAGCAGCCGACCGTCGGCGAGGACGAGGTCGACGCCGAGCACGGCATCCCGCACCACCCCGTACTTCGCGCAAAGCAGCCCCCCGGCGCCGGTGGCGATGTTGCCGCCGACGGTCGAGATCGCGCGGCTCGCCGGATCCGGAGCCCACCACAGGCCGTGTGCGGCGAGCGCGGTGTTCAGATCGGCGTTGAGGATGCCGGGCTCGACGACCGCGAGGAGGTCGTCGGGGCGCACCTCGAGGATGCGGTTCATCCGGCGCAGGGACAGGGCGATCTCGCCTGCGCCGGCGTTCGCGCCGCCCGCCAGCCCGGTGCCGGCCCCGCGGGTGACGACGGGCGTGCGGGTGGCGGTGGCGATGCGGAGCGTCTCCTGCACGTCTTCGACGCACGTCGCGTGCACCACGGCGACCGCGGTTCCGGATGCCGCATGCCCCGACTTGTCGGCACGGGCCTGCTCGAGCGATGCGGTGCTCGTGTCGACGCGGTCCCCCAGCGCGTCGCGGAGGAGCCCAACGACGTCGGCCGTCATCTCAGGCGAACCGGCGGCGGCCGGCGAGGACGCCGACGGTGACCGCGACGATTCCGAAGGCGAGGCCGACCCAGGCCGCGCCCATGCTCCACCAGGCGATCGTGGCCGAGACGTAGACGAGCAGCTCGACGACCCCGCGGACGAACGGGTGCACGGCGAGCACCGCCCGCGGCGACACGAACAGCGCCCAGACGAGGATCGCGAGGGCGGGCGCTCCGAGTCCGGCCACGATGTTCCAGGGGAACGGCCACATCGTGAAGCCCCAGATCGCGAGCGTCACGAACGCGAGGATCTCGCACACGAACGCCAGGATGTCGATGGGGGCGAGCGGCGCACGCATGCCGGGAGCGAGCGGACTGCGAGCGGAATCGGACATGGCCTCCAGTCTACGGGCGGGCGGGGCGGCCACCCGCGGGCGTCGTCTGCGCTCGCGCGGTCGCTTCCGGTATCCGCTGTCGTCTGGTTCGGGCGCGTGTGGCGGTTCGGGGCGCGCGAGCGAGCGGGTGCCGCCGGGAATGGGCGCGTGTGGCGGTTTCGACCGCGCGAACGAACGGATGCCGGTGCCGAGCGCCGGCGGACCCGTCGGCGGCGTCAGTTGCGGGCGCCCGCAGTCCAGACCCCGTGCACGGCGAGGTCGGCCGAGAGCAGCACCGCGTCGGCGAGGAAGCCCGGCGCGAGCGCGCCGAGGTCGCCGCCGCGCCCGATCGCGCGGGCCGGCACCGACGTGAGTGCCCCGACGGCGTCCGCCAGCGCGATGCCCGAGGAGACGGCGACGCGCAGGGCGGCATCCTGGGTCAGAGTCGACCCCGCGATCGCGCCGTCGCCCGAGAGCCTGGCGACGCGGTCGGCGACGTCGACGACGAGCGATCCCAGTTCGTAGCGGCCGTCCGGGGCGCCGGCTGCGGCCATCGCGTCGGTGATGAGGGCGACCCGGCCCGGCGCCGCGGCGAACGCGATGCGGACGATCTCGGGATGCAGGTGCACGCCGTCGGCGATCACCTCGAGCGTCACGCGCGGGTCGGCGCCGGCGGCGCCGACCGGGCCGGGATCGCGGTGATGAAGGCCCGGCATCGCGTTGAAGGCGTGGGTGAGGATCGTGGCGCCGGCGTCGAAGGCGGCCTGACAGGTGCGGAGGTCCGCCCCGGTGTGGCCGACGGCGGCGGCGGCGCCGGCGCTCGCGATGAGCCGGATCGCGTCGAGACCGCCGGGCAGCTCGGGGGCGATCGTCACCTGGCGGATGGTGCCGCGGCCCGCGGCCAGCAGCCGCTCGACCGCCGCGGGCTCGGGTTCGCGCAGCAGCACCTCCGCGTGGGCGCCCTTGTGGCCGGCCGCGAGGAACGGTCCCTCGAGATGAGAGCCGAGGATGTCGGCATCCGTCGTCATGAGGTCCGCGACCATCGCGGAGCGTCTCTCGAGCGTCTCGAGCGGGGCCGTGACGAGCGAGACGACCGCGCGGGTCGTGCCGTGCACGCGGTGCAGCGCCCGCGCCGTGCGGATCGCCTCGGGACCGTCGTCGTACGCCGCGCCGGCGCCGCCGTGGCCGTGCAGGTCGATGAAGCCGGGGGTGAGGATCGCGCCGGGTCCGGCGGCCGCGACCGCGTCGACCACGGCGTCCGCGGCCGCAGTATCCGTCCGCCAACCGTCGCCGGTGCCCACCGCGACGACGCGGTCGCCCTCGAAGCGCACCCAGCCGTCCTCGACGACCCCGTCACCGGAGACGAGGCGCGCGGAGTGGATCACCGTCGTCATTCGGTCACCCAGGGGATCTCGTCGGAGGGGTCGAAGCGGATGCCGAGGCTCGTCCACAGCGGTCCGAGCGCGCCGACGCGCGTGCGGAACGACTCCCACGTGCGCAGGTCGCTGACGCCGGTCGCCGGCGACCAGCCCGCCTCGGCGGCGGCCGCGATGCGAGGGAAGGCCATCGCGTCGATATCGTCGAGCGTGCGGATCGTCTCTGTCCACATCGGCGCCTCGACGCCGAGGATGTCGTGCTCCGCGATGCCGGGAATGACCGCGCCCGGCTCCCAGCCGTACGCGCGCTCGACGCTCGTCGGCCCGTTCGCCCAGGTGAGGCCCAGTGCGGCATCCGTCGTCGGCTTCATGTCGAGGTAGATCGCGTCGGCGGGGGAGAGGATCAGCTGTGCGCCGCCCCGCACGAACGCACGGGCCTTGTCGTCCATGCCGTCGGTCGGCGTGACGAACCCCCAGTACTGCCCGACGGTGGTGTCGGCGATGCCGGGTGCGGCGCCGGCCTCGTGCCAGGCGACGGGGGTCTTGCCGAGGTTCGCGATGATCTCGCTCGCGCGCTCGACGAACAGCGCGAAGTCCTCTGGGGCGGTGCCGAGCGCCTCGTCCCCGCCGAGGTGGAGGTACGGACCCGGGGTCATCGCGGCCACCTCGCCGAACACGTCGGCGACGAAGTCGTAGGTCGCCTCGTCGCGGATCCTCAGCGACGAGAACCCGACCGCCATGCCCTCGTACGGCGCGCCCGCCGCGGGCGGCTCGCCGCCGTGGTCGCCCACGATCTCGAGCATGTGCTCGGTGATCACCGGCTCCTCGACGAGCTCGGGGTAGGCCAAGCCGACCGCGTGGGTGTGGCCGGGCATGTCGATCTCGGGCACGACGATCACGTGACGGGATGCCGCGTACTCGACGATCTCGCGGTAGTCGGCCTTCGAGTAGAACCCGCCGGAGTCTCCGCCGACCGCGGTGCCGCTCGCGAGCTCGGCGAGCAGCGGCCTCGAATCGAGGTGGATGCGCCACCCCTGGTCGTCGGTCAGATGCAGGTGCAGGGCGTTGAACTTCAGCCCCGCAGCCCGGTCGATGTACGCCTTCACCGTCTCGACGGGGTGGAAGTGGCGCGCGACGTCGAGCATCACCCCCCGGTAGGCGAAGCGCGGTGCGTCGTCGATCGCGACCGCCGGCACGGTCCACCCGTCGCCGTCGCGGGCGATCAACTGGCCGAGAGTCTGCACCCCGTAGAAGAGCCCCGCGGCGTCGGCGCCGGTCACGACGACGGATGCCGCGTCCACCCTGATCCGGTACGATTCGGCCGCCCCGCCGGTCCCCCCGGTCCCTGAGCTTGTCGAAGGGCCGATCCGCAGCTCGATGGTGCCGCCCTCGGTCCCTGAGCTTGTCGAAGGGTCGTTCAGCACGAACCCCGTGCGGGCCTTGACGATCGCGGACAGGGCTGCCGCGGCCGCCCGTTGCCCTTCGATGCGCGTGTCCGCCGTCAGGCGAAACGGCGCGCCGGTTCCCGCCTCGAGCGAGACGGGGACGGGAACGACGGAGGGCAGCGACACGGTGTCTCCATTCTGGACGGGTCGACGCTATGTAAAGCGGCCTAACAAATAGGGTGGGATGAGCTTATCAGCGAGGTCGCCGGCATCCGTTATGCTCGGGATGTCGCGACTGGCGTTGAGGTGGGCAACCACCGGGGAGCGACCGACACTGGCATTCGACCGCACGCCTGGGCCGGGTCTCGATACTCCGTCGCGCGCGACGGCACTCGACCACCGGATTACGCCAACCCAGGAGACCGTCATGACCGACCAGTTCTTCAACGCCCCCCTGTCAGAAGTCGATCCCGAGATCGCCCAGGTGCTCGAGCGCGAGCTCGACCGCCAGCGCGGCTACCTCGAGATGATCGCGTCCGAGAACTTCGTTCCCGTCTCGGTGCTGCAGTCGCAGGGGTCCGTGCTGACCAACAAGTACGCCGAGGGCTACCCCGGCCGCCGCTACTACGGCGGCTGCGAGGAGGTCGACGTCGCCGAATCTCTCGCGATCGAGCGCGCGAAGTCGCTGTTCGGTGCGGAGTTCGCGAACGTGCAGCCGCACTCCGGCGCCACCGCCAACGCCGCCGTGCTGCACGCGATCGCCCGCCCCGGCGACACGCTGCTCGGCCTCTCGCTCGACCAGGGCGGCCATCTGACGCACGGCATGAAGATCAACTTCTCCGGGCGCCTGTACAACATCGTCGCGTACGGCGTCGACCCCGAGACCAGCGTCATCGACATGGACGAGGTGCGCCGCCTTGCGGTCGAGCACCGGCCGAAGGTCATCATCGCCGGCTGGTCGGCGTATCCCCGGCAGCTCGACTTCGCCGCCTTCCGCGCCATCGCCGACGAGGTCGGCGCGCTGCTGTGGGTCGACATGGCGCACTTCGCCGGACTGGTCGCCGCGGGGCTGCATCCCAACCCCGTGCCGCACGCGCACGTCGTCTCCTCGACCGTGCACAAGACGATCGGCGGACCGCGCTCGGGCTTCATCCTGACGAACGACGCCGACATCGCGAAGAAGATCAACTCGGCGGTGTTCCCGGGCCAGCAGGGCGGACCCCTGATGCACGTCATCGCGGCGAAGGCCACGGCCTTCAAGCTCGCGGCGACGCCCGAGTTCAAGGAGCGCCAGCAGCGTGTCATCGGCGGCGCGCACATCATCGCCGAGCGGCTCTCGCAGCAGGACGTGACGGATGCCGGCATCTCGGTCCGCTCCGGAGGAACCGACGTGCACCTCGTGCTCGTCGACCTGCGCGACGCCGAGATCGACGGCAAGCAGGCCGAGGACCTGCTGCACGAGATCCACATCACCGTCAACCGCAACGCCGTCCCGAACGACCCGCGCCCGCCGATGGTGACCTCGGGCCTGCGGATCGGCACGCCGGCGCTCGCGACGCGCGGCTTCGGCGACGCCGAGTTCGCCGAGGTGGCCGACATCATCGCGCAGGCTCTCCTGCACGGGACCGACCCGCAGGGGGCTGACGTCGAGGCGCTCCGCGCCCGCGTCGCCGCGCTGACGGCCGCGTTCCCGCTGTACCCCGGACTCCAGCAGTAGCCGCATTCGCGGCATCCCACCCCTGCCCGACACCCGACCCGCCCGCCCACTTTCCGCGAGACTGCAATGGTGCACCGAGACAGCAGCTACGAGCCGCAGTCTCGGGGCACGGATGCCGTCTCGCAGACCGACCGGGGCGGGACCGACCACTGGAGGAACCCATGACCGCACACCCGCTCGACGGCATCGCCACGGCATGGTCGATCAAGGCCGAGCTGCAGGAGCGGGTGGCCGCCCTCGCGGCGCGGGGGATCGTGCCGGGACTCGGCACGCTCCTCGTCGGCGACGATCCCGGCTCGCGCTCGTATGTGACGGGCAAGCACCGCGACTGCGCGGAGGTGGGGGTCGCGTCGATCTCGGTGGAGCTGCCGGCATCGGCATCCCAGGATGAGATCGCGGATGCCGTGGCGACCCTGAACGCGGATCCTGCCGTGACCGGGTTCATCGTGCAGCTCCCGCTGCCGGCGGGGATCGACGAGAACGCGATCCTCGAGCTCGTCGATCCGGACAAGGATGCCGACGGGCTGCACCCGACGAACCTGGGCCGCCTGGTGCTGGGGGTGGACCCCGCCGCTGCGGTGGATGCGCCGCTGCCGTGCACCCCGGCGGGCATCATCGAGCTGCTGGAGCGGCACGACGTTCCGATCGCGGGGAAGCACGTCACGGTGATCGGGCGCGGCATCACGGTGGGCCGGCCGCTCGGGCTGCTGCTGACGCGCAAGGGCACCGATGCGACGGTGACGCTCACGCACTCGCGGACGGTGGACCTTCCCGCCGAGGTGCGGCGGGCGGACATCGTGGTGGCCGCTGTGGGGGTGCCGCACCTGGTGAAGCCGGACTGGGTCAAGCCCGGCGCGGCGGTGCTGGATGTCGGGGTGACGCGGGTGGGGACGACCGCGACGGGGCGGGCGAAGCTCGCCGGCGACGTCGACCCGGCCGTCGCCGAAGTCGCCGGGTGGCTGTCTCCCAACCCGGGCGGGGTGGGGCCGATGACCCGGGCGCTGCTCGTCGCGAACGTCGTCGCCGCCGCCGAGCGCGCCGCGGGCTGACTCCCGCAGCCTCCCGGCTACGCCGTGAAGCGGGCAAGGAACTCCCGCGTGCGCGCTTCACGCGGTGCGCCGAACACCTCGGCGGGCGGCCCCTCCTCGATGATGCGCCCGGCGTCGAGGAACAGGACGCGGTGCGCCACGTCCCGTGCGAACGCCATCTCGTGGGTCGCCATCATGATCGTCGCGCCGTCCTCGGAGAGTCGGCGCACGAGCTCGAGCACCTCGCCGACGAGCTCTGGATCGAGCGCCGACGTGATCTCGTCGAGCAGGATCACCTCGGGATCTGTCGCGATCGCCCGTACGATCGCCGCGCGCTGCTGCTGCCCGCCGGACAGGTGGTCGGGGTGCTCCTTCGCCTTGTCGGCGAGTCCGATCCGGTCCAGGAGCTCGAGCGCCCGCTCCTCCGCGGCCCGGCGCGGGGTGCGCAGCACCACGCGGGAGGCCAGGGTCACGTTGTCGAGCACCGACAGGTGCGGGAACAGGTTGTAGCTCTGGAACACGATGCCGAAGCGCGCACGCACGCGGTTGGCGTTCACGCGCGGGTCGGAGATGTCCTCGTCGCCGAGGAAGATCTGCCCGTCGTCGATCGGCTCGAGGAGGTTCAGGCAGCGCAGCAGCGTGGACTTGCCCGATCCGCTCGCGCCGATGAGCGCGACGACCTCGTGCTGCGCGAGCGAGACGTCGACGCCCCGCAGCACCTCCTTGTCGCCGAACGACTTGCGGATGCCGGTGGCACGCAGCAGCGCGGTCACAGGATCGCTCCCGCCTGCTCGCGCTCGCGCAGCTTCGCGGTGTACCAGTCGGTGAGCCTGATCGTCGGGATCGCGAGCAGGACGAACAGGATGCCGGCGACGACGTACGGCGTGAAGTTGTAGGTGAGCGATGCCACCGACCGCGCGCCGGCGATCGCATCGATCGCGCCGAGGATCGAGATCAGCCCGACGTCCTTCTGCATCGAGATGAAGTCGTTCATGAGCGGCGGCGTCATCTTGCGCAGCGCCTGCGGCAGCACGACGCGGCGCAGGGTCTGGACGTAGCCGAGCCCGAGCGCCCGCGCTGCGAGTCGCTGCGATGGATGGACCGCCTCGATGCCGGCGCGGATCACCTCGGCGACGTACGCCGAATAGGTGAGCGTGACGCACAGCACGCCGAGGAGGACCGGCGAGATGCGCACCCCGGTGATCGTCGGGACGCCGAAGCCGAACAGGTACAGCACGATGATGAACGGAAGCCCGCGGAACAGGTCGGTGTAGGCGGCGGCGAGCACCCGCAACGGGAAGAACACAGGCCCGCGGAGCGTCCGCAGCACGGCGATGAGCAGGGCGAAGGCCGCCACCGTCACGACCGAGAACGCCAGCACCTGAAGGTTGATCAGGAAGCCGTCCCACACCTTCGGCAGGGCCTGCAGCGCGATCTCGGGATCGAAGAAGAACTGCTGGACCGACGCCCAGCCGGGCGTGTTGATGACCGTGGCCCACACCAGCACCGCGAACGCGAGGGTCGAGGCGATCGCGACCAGCACCGACCGTCGCTCACGCCCCCGGCGGTAGGCGCGCCGGTCGAGTTCGAGCGCACTGGGGTCGTGCGTGGCGGCGCCGGGTTGATGCGTGGTCACGGGACGACGTTAGCGGAGCGGCCCCGGCTCACTGCAGGAGCGGGACGCCCGCGGTGAGCACCGAGAGCCACGTCTCCTCCAGGGCGGCGAGCGTCCCGTTGTCGCGGAGCGTGTCGACGGCGGCCGTGACGGATGCCGTGAGGGGAGAATCCTTCGCGAGGAGCAGGCCCCACTGGTCGGGAACGCCCGCGGCGGGGAGCTGGCCCACGATGAAGGAGTTGTCGATGTAGAAGTTCGCAGCGACGTAGGCGGTCGGCACGTCGAGCACGATCGCGTCAATCTGGTTCGCGGACAGGGCGGCGACGGCATCCTCGTTCGAGCTGTACAGCTGCGGAGCGACGTTCGGCGCGATGGCCGCGTCGATCGTCGTGGCGCTCGTCGAGCCGGTCATCGCTCCGAGCACGAGGTCCTTGAGTCCTTCGATCGAGTCGACGCCTTCGGCGGCGCCGCCCTGGAGCGCGACGACCGCCTGGGCGGCCTCGTAGTACGGCGAGGAGAAGTCGACGGCCTGCTTGCGCTCATCGGTGATCGTGTACTGCTGGATGTTGAAGTCGAAGCTCTTCGGACCGGGGGCGATCGCCGACTCGAAGCTCGTGCGCACCCACACGACGTCGTCGTGATCGAAGCCGAGCTCCTCGGCGACGGCGTACGCGACGGCCGCTTCGAAGCCCTCGCCCGACTCCGGGTCATCGTCGATCACGTAGGGCTCGTAGGCGGTCTCGCCGGTCGCGATCGTGAGCTTGCCGGGGGTGACGTAGTTCGCTGAGTCATCCTGCCCCTCGGGCGCCGGTGCGCCGGAGGCGCAGCCTGCGAGGGTGAGCGCGGCGACGGCGAGGCCGGCGCCGAGGATGCTGCGGAGCGTGCGGGTGCGGGGCATGGGATCCTCCGGGATTCGGGTGGTGCGCAAGCGCGGTCGCGGTGCAGGCGACGTTCCATTCTCCCGCGCTCCGCACGCCCGGTCGCCGGTCGGGTCGCATTGTTACACCACGTACACAAGCTCAGGGATCTCGGGCCAGTGCCGCCTCGAGTGCCGACTGCGCGCCGCTGGTGGGAGCGACGATCATGAGCCCGCGGTACAGGGTGACGAGGGCCTCGCGATCCACGACGCCGGTGCGGGCGCGGTCGCAGTGCACGGACTGGATCGCGGCCTCGAGCTGGAATCGCCCGAGGGGCCGGTCGAAGGCGGCCGCCCGCCGTAGCATGGCGGCGCCCTCGGCGATGAGCTCGCGGGACCACAGGGCGGTGTCCTGGTCGTCCAGGCGCGGCCACGGGTCGCTGATGCGGGCGGGGGCGCGGGACTGCGCGAATGTGAGCAGAGCGGCGAGTCCCCAGGCCTCGGGTTCGGTCTCGAGCAGACCGGCGGTCAGCACCGCGAGCCAGCGCGCCTCGTCGGCGAGCGAGGAACGGATGTCGTCGCCCTGGTCGAGCCAGTCGATCGCGTACGCGCCGTAGATGGCCTCGAGCACCGCGGGCAGCCGGCCGGGCATGTCGACGCGGGCGGGGACGCCGAACGGGATGCCGGCATCCCGAATGCGGCGCTTCGCCCGCACGAGCCGCTGGGCCATGGTGGCCGGCTCGATGCCGAAGGCCGTCGCGATGCGAGCGGCGTCGACGCCGAGCACGGTCTGCAGCATCAGCGGGGTGCGTGCCTCGGGCGCGATCGCCGGGTGCGCGCACGCGAAGAGCAGCTCCAGTCGCCTGTCGGGGATGGCATCGCGGCGCAGGACGGCGTCGATGACATCCCACTCGCCCGCGGTGCCGGCCGCGTCGTCGAGCGGGGCGCTCATGCGGGAGGCCGCGGACGCCCAGACGTCGCGCTGCCTATTGCGACCCACGGTGAGCAGCCATCCTTCCGGATTGTCGGGGACGCCCGTCTCGGGCCACGTGCGCAGCGCACGCTCGAAGGCGTCCGCGAGGGCGTCTTCGGCCAGCGTGACATCGCGCGTCGAGGCGGAGAGCAGGGCGATCAGCCGACCGTACGAGGTGCGCGCGGCGCGCTCAGCGGCCGCCCGCACCTCGCCGCGGTCGGTCATCGGTAGTCGAAGCCCGTCCAGGCCCCGTCGACGAAGCGCGTGCCGGTAGGCCGGATCTCGACGGCACCCCACGAGGCCGAGGGCGCCCTGCCGGCCCATTCGATGGCCGCGTCGAGGTCGTCGACCTCGATCACGAACGTGCCGCCGAGCTGCTCCTTGGTGTCGGCGAACGGGCCGTCCTGCACGCGGAGGGTGCCCTCCGCCCCCCACACGGTCGTCGTCAGGGGCGATGGCTGCAGCACCTCGGCCGAGCGCAGCACGCCCGCGGCAGCGAGCGCCTTGGCGTAGACGTCGAACTCGCGCATCCCCTCGGCGAGAGCCTCGGGGCCGAGTTCCTCGGCGGTCATCTCGGGATAGTGCAGCAGGAGTGTGTAGCGCATGATGTCATCCTTTCGGTCCGTTCGACTGAGACACAGGGATGACGATCGAGTGCCGACCGGATCGACAGGTCGGGGGAGATTCAGCCCAGTTCGTCGAGCATGCGGCGCTGCTCGTCGGTCAGGCCGTCGTTCAGCTCGCGCCTGCCCGCGGATGCCTCTGGTGAAGGGACCGCGGAAGGGGCGGCATCCGTCGTCACCGCCCCGCCTGTGGCCTTGTCGTATAGCGCGCCGGCGTGCGTCTCGACGCGGTCGTCGATCGCGTCGTAGATCGCCCAACCGATGAGGATGAACACCGGCGGGAGGATCCAGCCCCAGATCCAGCCGCCCGCGCTGACACCGGACAGCACCACCGTGACCACCCACACGATCGCCGCGACGGCCAACACGAGGAAGAACTGCACGAGCTTCTCGCCGAGCTTCGTCCGCTGGCCGGCGGACTTGCGCGCCGACGACTGGAACCAGCCGTGGACGAGCGGCTTCACCCAGAGCGTCAGCGCGGTCAGGATCACACCCGCCCAGAGCGCCGACCATCCCACACGTGCCGGTGTCAGCCAGCCGATCAGCAGAAGCACCGCGATGTTGAAGGCGAGTAGCGAGACGAAACGGACGATCCACTTCTTCATGGGTCAAGAGTGCCATGCCTCACGCGCGGGCGAGCATCAGAACGCCGTCGCGCCGACGTGGTCGCTCTCGCTCTCGCAGATTCAGCGGAGCGAGACGAGCTCGGTGATGTCGTCGTACGGCAGGGTGTCGACGGTGGCCGTGACCTCCATGGCGATGAGGTCCGCGCGGCCGGACATGACGTTGAGGAACGCCGTGTCCGCGGCATCCCTCCCCGTCGCGATCCGAACCAGCGTCGATCGCGGCGCCAGAGTCGTCGCGTCGACGGCGTGCCACGCGCCTTCGACCCACGCCTCGGCCACGGCATGGAAGTCCATGGGGATGAGCCCAGGCGCGTACACCGAGGCGAGGCGGGCAGGCACTCCGCGCGCGCGGAGAAGTGCGACGCACAGGTGGGCGTAGTCCCGGCACACTCCCTGGCGGGCGAGCAGGGTGCGGGTCGCGCCATCGGTGGGCAGCGACGAGCCGGGCACGTACGCGAGCCGGGTGCCCACCCACGACGCCACCGACGTCAGCAGCTGCGCAGGGTCGTCGATCCCGGCGAACTCGGCGTGCGCGGTCGGGGAGAGCGCATCGGACTCGGCGTAGCGACTCGGCCGCGTGTAGGTGAGGACGTCGACGTCGGGGGTCTCGGCGGTGTCGCCGGTGCCTGCGACCGTCGCGGAGTACTCCACGACGAGCTCGCCGACCTCGGAGCGCACGCGATGCAGGCGGGTGCCGTGGGAGTCGACAAGCTCCTCGACGTCGACGGGTGCGGCATCCAGCGTCGCGGCGAAGCGCTCGGCGGAGGTCGTGTACTGCCCCGACACCGCGATCGCGAAGACGAGGTCCGCGGGTTCCGTGACGTGTAAGACGATGCGAGCCGAGACATCCCTTTGCATGTGCCCAGCGTGTCACGGGATGGCGCCGGGCGGCCGATTGCGACCGGATCCGAGTCCGAGTAGACGAGAGCGCGCTGCTCATGTATGGTGACTAAACCGGTTCAATTAAACCGGTTCAGACGCAAAGGCGCGCAGATGAGCGAACAGATCGGTGCAGGTCGGACCAAGCGTCCGACGATCGCCGACGTCGCCCAGCGAGCCGGAGTGAGCAAGGGGCTCGTCTCCTTCGCCCTCAACGGAAGACCGGGAGTGAACCCGGCCACGCGCGATCGCATCCTCGCCGCCGCAGCGGACCTGGGCTGGTCGCCCGACGTGCGTGCCCGCTCTCTCGGATCGAATCGCTCCTTCGCGCTCGGGCTGGTGCTGCATCGTGACACCGAGACCGTTGCAGGCGATCCGTTCTTCCCCGCATTCATCGCCGGGGTTGAGCGGGAGCTGTCCCCGGCAGGTCAGGCGCTCGTGCTGGCGTCCGTGCCGACCGCGCTCGGCGAGACCGAGACGTACCGCAGGCTGGCGTCCGAACGCCGCGTCGACGGCGTCTTCCTCGCCGATCTGCAGGTCGCCGACGAGCGTCTGGGCCTTGTGGAAGCGCTCGGGCTCGCCGCCGTCACCCTCGGCCACCCGGATGCGGAGTCGCCGTTTCCGGCGGTGTCGGTCGATGACATCAGCGGGGTCGTGGCGACCGTCGACCACCTCGTCGACCTCGGACACCGGTCACTGGCCCATGTCGCGGGTCCCTCCACCATGCTGCATGCGCGTCGACGTCGCGCCGCGTTCGAGTCCGCATGCGCGGATCGGGGCGTCGAGGCTCGCGTCGTCGAGACGGACTTCAGCGCACGGGAGGGCGGTGAGGCGACCCGTGCACTGATCGCCGACGACCGGACCCGGCCGACCGCGATCGCCTATTCCAACGATCTGATGGCGCTCGCCGGCATCGCCGTGGCTCAGCGGTCCGGCCTGACAGTGCCGCGCGATCTGTCGATCGCGGGCTTCGACGACAGCGACATCGCGCGCTACGTGTACCCCTCGCTCACCTCCGTCGCGACCGACGCGGTCGAGTGGGGTGCGACCGCCGCGCGTCTGCTCCTCGCCACCATCGCGGGCGTCGTGCTCGACGACACCGATCTCGCACCCGCGCATCTCGTCGTGCGCGAATCGACCGGGCGCGTTCCGCTGCCCACCACATAGCTTCCCTCGGTCGGCACCGAGGGCGAATCAGGATGCGGCGGAGCCCGCATCCTCAAGAAAGGGAAGAACAATGCAACGACGCATGATCGCCGCCGCCTTCGTGGCCGCGGGAGCACTGACCCTCACCGCGTGCGGCGGGGGAGGCGGCGGGGGAGGCGAGGGTGACCTCGAGGCCCGCGGCGACATCACGATCTGGTACTCCAACAACGCGGCCGAGATCGCGTGGGGCCAGCAGATGGTCGACGCCTGGAACGCGGATCACCCCGACGAGCAGGTCAAGGCGCAGGAGATCCCGGCAGGCAACAGCAGCGAGGAGGTCATCGCGGCGGCGATCACAGCGGGCAACGCGCCGTGCCTGATCTTCAACACCGCACCGGCCGCCGTGCCGCAGTTCCAGAAGGCCGGCGGGCTCGTCTCGCTCTCGAGCTTCGAGGACGGCGACGCCTACATCGAAGAGCGCAGCGCGGGCAACGCTGCCCAGTACGCGTCCGCCGACGGCGAGTTCTACCAGATGCCGTGGAAGTCCAACCCCGTCATGATCTTCTACAACAAGGCGATGTTCACAGCGGCGGGGCTCGATCCCGAGGCGCCGGCGCTGTCGACGTACGACGAGTTCCTTGAGACGTCGCGCACGCTGACCGAGTCCGGTGCGGCACCCTACGCGATCTACCCGGCTCCCTCCAGCGAGTTCTACCAGTCCTGGTTCGACTACTACCCGCTCTACGGCGCCGAGACCGGCGGCACGCTCCTCGTCGAGGACGGAGAGGCCACCTTCGACTCCGCTGCGGGTGAGACGGTCGCCGAGTTCTGGGCGACGATGTACGAGGAGGGTCTCAGCGGGCAGGAGCCCTACCAGGGCGACTCCTTCGTCGACGGCAACTCGGCGATGACCATCGCCGGCCCGTGGGCGATCGACTACTTCGGCGAGACGGTCGACTGGGGCACTGTCCCGGTTCCGACGTCCGCAGGGACCGCGCCCGAAGAGACCTACACCTTCGGCGACGCCAAGAACATCGGCCTCTTCACCGCGTGCAAGGCCAAGGGCACTGCGTGGGACGTGCTGAAGTTCGCCACCAGCGAGGAGCAGGACGGACAGCTCCTGAACATCACGGGCCAGATGCCCCTGCGCCAGGACCTGACCGGCACCTATCCGGACTTCTTCGCGGCGAACCCCGCCCATGAGCAGTTCGGCGACCAGGCGGGTCGCGTCGTCGAGGTTCCCAACGTGGCCAACTCGATCGAGGTCTGGCAGACGTTCCGCGACGGATACTCGCGTTCGGTGATCTTCGGCGAGGTCGACATCCCGACGTTCCTCAGTGACACGGCCGCCGCGGTCGACGCCCTGGTCAGCAAGGGCTGAGGCGCCGAGGCCTGAGAGCCAGAGGCACTGAGCCATGGTCACCGTCTCCCCCGAGGCGAGCACGACGGGCCGGAGGGACGCGCAGGACGCGCGTTCCTCCCGGCGCCGCCGGCTCCTCGGCCAGAATCCGCTGGGGCTGCTCCTGAGCACTCCCTACCTGATCTTCATCGGCGTGGTCTTCGCGTACCCGATGATCTTCGCCGTCTGGATGTCGCTGCACGACTACTTCTTCTCGGCGCCCGGCGCCGATGTCGAGCGCGAGTTCGTCGGCCTCGACAACTTCGTCGCCGTCGCCACCGATCCCGCCGTCTGGCGGTCGTTCCTGAACGTCGGAGTCTTCCTCGTCATCAACGTGCCGTTGACCGTCGTGCTCTCGATGCTGCTCGCGGCCGCGTTGAACAAGGCCGTCCATGCCAGGGTCTTCCTCCGCGTGAGCTTCTATGTGCCCTACGTGAGCGCATCGGTGGCACTGGTCGCGATCTGGCTGTTCCTGTTCAGCGGCCCCGGCCTGGTGAACCAGATCCTCGGCCCGCTCGCGCCGAGTCCCTCGTGGCTCATCAATCCTTTCCTTGCGATGCCCGTCATTGCGCTCTTCGTCACCTGGAAGGGAATGGGGTTCTACATCCTGCTCTATCTCGCAGCACTCCAGAACGTGCCCAAGGAGCTCTACGAATCCGCATCGACGGACGGCGCGGGCGCAGTGAGGACGTTCTTCTCCGTCACCGTGCCCGGCGTGCGACCGGCGACGCTCCTCGTCCTGCTGCTCGCGACCATCACCGGCGCGAACCTGTTCACCGAGCCGTACCTGCTCACCAACGGCGGAGGTCCCAACGGGGCATCCACTTCGCCTGTCCTCCTGATGTACCAGAAGGGCCTCGAACAGGGGAACCCGGATGTCGCGGCCGCGATCGGCGTGATCCTCGTGATCCTCGTCCTCACGATCGCACTCATACAGCGCCGCCTGGTGGGAGGGGATGAGTCATGAGCACCAGCACTCGCGCGGACGCCCGCGCGCAGGCCCGCGCCGAGAAGGCGGCGGCCCGCACCGAGGTCAGCCACGGGAGTCGGTGGGGCGCCATCCTGCGCTACACGATCCTGGGGATCGGGGCGCTCGTGTTCCTGTTCCCCTTCTACTACATGGTCATCGGGTCGCTGCAGCTCAAGCCGGACACGAGCCTGGCCGGTGCGTTCCCGAATCCGGCGAACATCACTCTGCAGAACTATGTCGAGATCAACGAGCGCATCGGGCTCCTGCAGGGTCTCGTCAACTCGGGCATCTTCACGATGGGCGTGATCCTCTGCACCCTTCTGTTCGGGGTCCTCGCCGGGTACGCCCTGTCGGTGCTGCATTGGCGCGGTCGCGGTGTGGCGTTCGCGATCGTCCTGCTGGTGCAGATCGTGCCGTTCCAGCTTCTGATGATTCCGCTCTACGTGCTCATCGCGCGGGACTACGGCCTGTCCGACAGCTATCTCGGCATGATCCTGCCGTTCGCGATCAACTCGGCGGCGGTGCTGATCTTCCGGCAGTACTTCCTGCAGGTTCCGCGGGCGCTCTTCGATGCGGCTCGGATCGATGGCGCGAGCGAACTGCGAGTGCTCTGGAGCGTCGCGCTTCCCCTCGTGCGCCCGGCACTGCTCACCGTGATCCTGCTGACGTTCATCGGACCGTGGAACGAGTTCCTCTGGCCGTTCCTGATCACCAAGGAGGCGTCGATGCAGCCGCTCGCAGTGTCGCTCGCCAACTACATCTCGACTGTCGCCGCTTCGGCGGCCAATCCCTACGGGGCGATCCTCGCCGGGGCGGTCGTGCTCGCAATTCCCGCTGTCGTGCTGTTCATCGTGTTCCAGCGGCAGTTCAACAGCTCCGACATCGGCTCGGGCGTGAAAGGTTAACCCATGACAGGCACGATCGAGACGACCGTCCCGTACACCCTGACCCGGATCGGCGTCGTCATGACGCCTGAGCCCGGCAATCCCCACGAAGTGGAGGGGGTCCTCAACCCCGCTGCCGGCAGGGGACCCGACGGCGAGCTCTATCTCCTGCCCCGGCTCGTCGCCTCAGGCAACGTGTCGCGCGTCGGCCTGGCGCGGGTCGTGATCGACGACGGGGTCCCGGTCGGTGTGGAGCGCGAGGGCGTCGTGCTCGAGCCGGAGCGCTCGTGGGAGCGGGGCGTCGGCAACGCCGGCGTCGAGGATCCTCGCGTGACATGGATCGAACGGCTGGGACTGCACGTCATGACCTACGTCGCATACGGTCCGCTCGGACCGCGCACCGCTTTGGCGATCTCGAAGGACCTGCGCGACTGGCGCCGGCTCGGGCCGGTGCTGTTCGCGTACGACGACGATCTCGACATCGACCTCAATCTGTTCCACAACAAGGACACCGTCTTCTTCCCGGAGACCGTGACCGCGCCGGATGGAGTGGAGTCGTACGCCGTCATCCACCGTCCGATGTGGGATCTGGGTGAGACGAAGCCGGGGCAGGGGATCGTCGTTCCCGCCGGGGTCACCGACAAGCGCCAGTCGATCTGGATCAGCTATGTACCCGTGGCCGACGTCGAGAAGGACATCGCCGCGCTGACGTTCTGGCGCCACCACCGCTTCGTCGCCGGGCCGGCTCATCCGTTCGAGGAGGTCAAGATCGGAGGGGGACCCGCTCCGCTGCGGGTGCCCGAGGGGTGGCTCCTGCTTCACCACGGCGTCACCGGCACCATCGACAGCGCGTTCTCCCAGCAGCAGAACGTCAACTACGCCGCCGGCGCCATGATCCTGGACGCGGACGACCCGTCGAAGGTCATCGCGCGGACCTCCGAGCCGCTCCTTCAGGCCGAGACCGAGGATGAGCGCAGCGGGATCGTGCCCAACGTCGTCTTCCCGACGGCGATCGAGGAGATCGACGGCGTCCACTTCGTCTTCTACGGCATGGCGGACTCGAAGATCGGGGTGGCGCGGCTGGATCGAGCGTAGCCGCGGCTGCGAATCCGCGACTGCGGGGCTCAGTAGCTCGCGCGCGCCTCGCCGGCGGCTTCGGTCGCCGTCCAGCGCGCCGCGAGCGCCTCGGACCCGCGTGCGAGCAGCGCGACGTCGGCGCCGACGAGGACGAACGAGGCGCCCGCTGC